>Ga0187843_10000720_pt1 | contig 22562 bp, 17 predicted proteins | sample SpaLakP09_SKY_43_FD_134516 | JGI IMG/M metagenome (GOLD analysis project Ga0187843, IMG submission 134516) | Oligotrophic lake water microbial communities from Sparkling Lake, Wisconsin, USA - SP09_SKY_43 | ecosystem: Environmental > Aquatic > Freshwater > Lake | place: USA: Sparkling Lake...
GATGACTGATGATCATGGCTTCGGCTTTTTTGTACCGTTGCCAGAGAAAAGTTTAGTTGATGATGGTTTTGGATTTTTTACCCCTATTGATTTAGTCGATGAAAGTTTTGGATTTTTCGAACCAGCAACTTCATCCATAACACCGGCAGAACTTGCATCAGATAATTCGCCAACATCAGCAATCGATGCCCAAACAGCAGCAATCGATTTGATTAACGCACCATCTGAGCAAACATCAGTACCGGTCGCAGTTACAACAATCAGCCAGGCCGCAGATGTAACTCCTGCTTCTAGTACCAAAAAGGAACACTCTAAGAGCAAAGCTGAAAACCTCGAAGCCTCAACCATCCGCGTTGATATTCAAAAGGTTGATAGTTTAGTGAATTTAGTCGGTGAGTTGGTTATCACACAATCTATGTTGACGTTGTTAACAGAAGACATGATTAGCCCTGAAGCCGAAAAATTACAAATCGCCATGCGTGAACTTGAACGCAATACCCGTGACATTCAAGAAGGCATAATGTCGATACGGATGTTGCCCATGTCCTTTGTATTTAATAGATTTCCACGGGTAGTCCGCGATTTATCTACCAAACTTCATAAACAAGTTGAGCTTATTATTGAAGGGGGTCATACCGAAATTGATAAAGGCTTAATTGAAAAGTTAGTTGACCCTTTAACCCATCTTGTGCGGAACAGTTTAGATCACGGCATCGAAGCACCTCATGTTCGCGAAGCCCTTGGTAAAGCTGCCGGTGGCACCATCACGCTGAAAGCGGAACAAAAGGGTGGCAATATTGTCATTAGCGTTATCGACGATGGCGCAGGTTTAAACCGGCAAAAAATCCTTGCCAAAGCCCTTGAGAGAGGTATCGCGTTAAGCGAACAAGCCAGTGATGCCGAAGTGTGGGATTTAATTATGGCGCCAGGCTTCTCAACCGCCGATCAGGTGACTGATGTGTCTGGCCGTGGTGTAGGGATGGATGTAGTCAAACGCAATATTGAAAGCATGGGCGGTAAAATAGAAATTACGTCAACCGCCGGCGCGGGCTCAACGTTACAAATTCGCTTACCGCTTACTCTGGCGATATTAGATGGCATGAGTGTCGCTGTGGGTGACCAGCTTTTCATTATTCCTTTAGTCAATATTATTGAATCAATGCAGCCGATGGCTGAGCAACTCAAACTTATCGCCAATCAACAAATGCTAGAACTTAGAAACACTTACTGGCCCATTCTTCGGCTGCATGAATTGATGGCGGTAGAGCCCAAGCAACAAAATCCGACCGCAGCTATATTAGTTTTAATCGAAACCAGTAAAAATCGCTTTGCTTTGATGGTGGACGATTTAGTTGGCCAACAGCAGGTGGTCATAAAAAGCTTAGAGCAACATTATCGACGGGTGCCGGGCGTTGCTGGTGCAACTATCATGGGTGATGGCAGTGTAGCGTTAATTCTTGATGCTGAATCACTCGCTGTCTCTGCGGTTTAACCTCAATTCACTGTGAGAACACAAACCATGAGCGAACAAAAAAGTCATCAAGACGTTGATAGCATGGAATTTTTAACTTTCACCTTGGCCGAAGAAAGTTACGGCTTAGAAATTATGAAAGTGAAGGAGATCCGTGGTTATGAATCGGTCACCAAAATTGCCAATGCGCCTGATTATGTCAAAGGGGTATTGAATTTGAGAGGTGATATTGTGCCTATCCTGGATTTACGACTCAAGTTTAATGTGGGACAAGCGACTTATAATGAATTCACTATTGTCATTATGCTGTCTGTCGCTAATCGTATTGTCGGCATCGTGGTTGATGCGGTCTCTGATGTGATTAATTTAGACCGCTCACAAATAAAACCGCCGCCAGAATTTGGTGTTGCCTTTGATCATAAATACTTATTTGGCTTAGCGACAGTGCAAGATCACATGGTAATTTTACTGAATATTGAAGCCTTAATTACCAGTAAAGAACTCGGATTATTTGCCGCTGATGAAGCCCTAGCAACCTAGCAACCTAGCATCGAAGCGTAGTGAGGACCTTTATATAATCATTAACAATGCGGGCGGCGGTGAGAGAGTGAAAGCAACACCAAAGATTAAAGCAATAAGTGTACACACAACATAAAAACACTCCGTCGTGGCAAGCTCATAGTCGAGGGCTTATCAAAGTTTAATCAGAAGGGTTGTGCAACATGATGAAATTTAAACTGCAGTTAATTGGTATCGGCCTGGTCGGTTTGTTAGGCTCGATAGTAATTGGTCTTTGTAGTTGGTATGCGCAAGATATTAATAATGAGGTTATTGAAACGACACAATTGTTCTCACAGGCGCAACATAATCACATGGAAAGCGATATGATGCATGACGCTCTTCGCGGTGATGTGTTATCTGCTTTTTTTGCCGCCAGTGAGCAACAACCGCAATCTAGCGATATTGGGGCTGATTTAGCTGAACATACCGAACGTTTTCAGGCCCAACTTGCCGCCAACAAAAAGTTACCTTTACCCACAGAGGTAAAACAAGCGCTTAATGAACTGGATGGCCCGCTTCAAGCATACATTCGAGCCGCAACCAAGCAAGTCGAATTAAGTGCCCACGATTACAGCTCAGCGAAGGCGTTATATCCTGAATTTCAAACCGCGTTTTCTGATCTCGAAGTTACAATGGAGCAGGTTACTGATGTGTTGCAACATGCCCAAGCTGCGGCAATTCTCGAAAACCAGAGTAAAATCACTTTTGCCAATGGGTTGGTGATTGTGGTGGTCATTGTATTCGGTGCAGCAGCATGCGCCATAGCAGTTTGGATCGCCGGTCGGGTAATGATGCAACTTGGTGGCGAGCCACAAGCTGTGGTTGCAATTGCCCGTCGTATCGCCTCTGGGGATTACATCACCAAAAGTGACCGTATTCAGAATACCAATAGTTTGCTGGGTCAGCTTGAGCTAACTCGGCAAATGTTGCTGGATAACCAGCTTCGAGATAGAGAAAATGAAGCACAAAAACAGCAATTGTACGAAACCCAACAAAAAACATTGCAAGAAACCCTGCGTATTCGACAAGCGCTTGACGATGCATCTACCAATATCATGATTGCAGATACCGACCGTACTATTATTTTTGCGAACAAGTCCGTGCTGGCAATGCTTCGTAACGCAGAGTCTGAGCTAAGAAAAGTACTTCCTCAGTTTTCAGTTTCGACAATAGTTGGTAGTAATATGGATATTTTCCATAAGGTTCCAGCGCATCAAGCTGCGCTATTAGCCCGCTTAGAATCAACCTTCACTTCAAATATTGCGGTCGCAGGACATTATTTTCGCCTCACTGCAAATCCAATTAAAGACAATGCTGGTGCTCGAATTGGTAGCGTCGTTGAATGGCAAGACCGCACAGCAGAAGTCCATGCAGAAACTGAAATCGCTAAGATTGTGGATGCCGCAGGGAGGGGCGATTTTAGTCAAAAAGTTCAAGAAGATGGTAAAGCTGGGTTCATGCTTGGTATTGCTAAAGGTTTAAACCAACTCACCGAAGTCGCCCAAAATGCCTTACAGGAAATCTCAGGGGTATTGCAACAACTGGCTGCCGGCGATATGCGTGCTCGAGTGAACAGTCAATATCAAGGCACCTTTGACACGTTAAAACAAGGTTGTAATGACACCGCAGAAAAATTAAGCGCCATGTTATTGGCCATCCGTGATTCTGCGCTCACAATTAATACCGCCTCTAGCGAAATTTCGAAAGGCAATACTGACTTATCCAGCCGTACTGAAGAACAAGCGTCAAGCTTAGAAGAAACCGCATCCAGCATGGAAGAACTTACCGGCACAGTTCGCCAAAACGCCGACAATGCTCGCCAAGCCAATCAGCTCGCCGCAAGAGCTTCAGAAATTGCGGTCAACGGTGGAGATCTAATCAATCAAGTCGTCACGACGATGGCGTCAATTCATGAATCATCCAGAAAAATTGCCGACATCATCAGTGTGATTGACGGTATTGCTTTCCAAACCAATATCTTGGCGTTAAATGCCGCTGTAGAAGCGGCAAGAGCTGGCGAGCAAGGCCGTGGTTTTGCTGTAGTTGCCGGAGAGGTGAGAACGCTTGCTCAGCGCTCAGCCAATGCCGCAAAAGATATTAAAGATTTAATCTCAGATTCTGTGAGTAAAATTAGTAACGGCAACACCTTAGTTGGGCGCTCAGGCGATACCATGCAAGAGATTGTTACGGCAATTAAACGGGTAAACGATATTATGTCCGAAATTGCCGCAGCATCAGCCGAACAAGCTGCAGGTCTTGATGAAGTCGGCAAAGCTATAACGCAAATGGATGAAATGACCCAACAAAATGCGGCATTAGTGGAAGAGGCGGCAGCCGCGTCAGAAAGTCTACTGGTGCAGTCAGAATCACTCGCTGATGCAGTATCTATGTTTAAAATTGACGATAGTAACCGCAACGCTACGCCTAGAAATTTGCCACAACGAGCTATCACAAATCGGGCACCTGCAGCTAGAAAAGCCAAACCAACGGTAATGAAATCCAATAAACCTGAAGATGATGAATGGGAGAGCTTTTAGCCTTGAGCACTTACGCAGTACGCGAGTTTAGTTATCAACCGGAAGACTTTAAGCAAGTCGCGACTTTGCTAAATCAGTTGACGGGAATTAAACTCGCGCCAAGTAAGGACTCCATGGTTTATAGCCGTTTAGTTCGCCGTATTCGTGCATTAAACTTGGAGGGATTTCCGCAATATTTACAATATCTGGACCATCATCCAGAAGAAGAACAGCATTTTATTAATGCGTTGACCACCAATCTCACTTCATTTTTCCGCGAACCGCATCATTTTGATATCTTGGCCAATTACGTCAGTCAACATCCACAGATCAAGACCATTTGGTGCGCGGCCAGCAGTACTGGTGAAGAGCCATATTCCATTGCCATGACGTTAGCGCAGAGTTTTGGTCGATTTGATCACGGTGTGCGGATTATTGCTTCGGACATTGATAGTCAGGTGCTGACAACCGCAGCCAAAGGAGTCTACTCTTTAGACAAACTTAAAGGGCTGCCGATTGAATACTGTCGTCAATTCTTTCATCGCGGAAAAGGCGCAAATGAGGGGGCTGCACGAGTGATCCCAGAACTGCAACAAGCCATAGAATTCAAAAAAATCAATTTGTTAGATAAGCAATGGCCGTTGTCCGCACCTATTGATGTGATTTTTTGTCGTAATGTCATGATTTATTTTGATAAACCAACACAGCACCACATATTAAGCCGAATGGTCCATCTGCTGAAAAAAGACGGCTTGTATATTGCTGGTCACTCTGAAAACTTTAGCCATCTGCACCAGTTAGTGGTGCCAGCAGGCAAAACAACTTATCGTCCAAGCCCTCAGTTAGTAACAAGTCCGGAGTCTGATCTAAGGGGTAGCCATGGCCGAATTTGATTTTAACAATCCACATTTAGCGCCAAATCGTTATTTTGATCGTCATTTTGAACGCGATGCTGTCAAAATACTACCGGGTGAATATTTCGCGACGCAAAGCGATACCATGATAGTGACTGTGCTGGGCTCTTGTGTATCAGTGTGCTTGCGTGATCCGTTAACAAAAATAGCCGGTATGAACCATTTTCTGCTGCCGACCGATGGCGGGGCACAAGACGTCTTGTCCGAGTCTGCTCGCTACGGTGTTTATGCGATGGATATTCTCATCAACCATTTATTAAAACTTGGCGCCAGCCGTTATCGTTTGGAGGCCAAAGTGTTTGGTGGTGGTAACGTGCTTAAGGGTTTTACCCAAACAAATGTGGGCGAGCGCAATGCAGAATTTGTGCTAGAGTACCTCAAAATGGAAAATATTCCGGTACTCGCTAGCGATTTGTTGGATCAGTTCCCGCGTAAAGTGTATTTCTTCCCTGATACAGGCAAAGTACTGGTGCGTAAAATTAAAAGTCTTCACAACACCACAATTATGGATCGCGAAAGTGCTTATCGTATGGCCATCCGCAATACGACTGGGTCTGGTGATGTCGAGTTATTTGACTAGGTAGGGTGACGTGCAGCCAATCAAAGTTTTAATAGTCGATGACTCAGCGCTAATTCGTAGCATTTTAAGTGAGATTGTGCGATCAGATCCGCAATTGATCCTTGTCGGCGCAGCTCCTGACGCCTTTGTCGCCAAAGATTTGGTCAATCAATATGCTCCAGATGTCATTACCCTTGATGTTGAAATGCCTAAAGTTGACGGCTTAACTTTCTTAGATCGGCTGATGAAAGCGCGTCCGACTCCGGTCATCATGATTTCGAGCCTTACTGAAAGCGGAGCTGAAATAACTTTTCGTGCGTTAGAGCTCGGCGCAGTTGATTTTATTGCAAAGCCAAAACTGGATATTCGGCATGGTATCGAAGCATATCAACAAGAAATTATTCAAAAAATAAAAAATGCCGCCGGAGCCAATGTCCGACGTCCACGGCTAAAATTGGGCTTAACCCCTGCAAGCAGCGAACATTTCATTACCAGTGAAAAAATCTTAGCGATAGGTGCTTCCACCGGCGGTACCGAGGCCATCAAAGATCTCCTTCTGCAATTACCAGCGGATTGTCCAGCAATTTTGATCACCCAACATATGCCGGCAGGATTTACCCGCACTTTTGCTGCGCGCTTAGACAGATTATGTAGCATGAGCGTCAGTGAAGCGGTGGATAACGAACGTATATTACCTGGGCATGCGTATTTAGCACCGGGTGATAAACATTTAACCATTAAACGCAGTGGCGCAGACTATAAAATAGTTCTCGATGACAGACCGCGTGTCAGCGGCCATAAACCTTCTGTAGATGTGATGTTTGGCTCTATTGCCGAAGTCGCAGGACCCAATGCAGTTGCGGTGATCCTCACTGGCATGGGTCGCGATGGCGCTATTGGTATTCAAGCCATTGCTGGGCAGGGCGGATATTGTTTGGCGCAGGATGAACAAACTTCGGTAATTTTTGGGATGCCCAAAGAAGCGATAAAAACTGGAGTTATTCACCAAGTGCTTCCGCTTGATAAATTTGGCGAATCTTTACTTCAAGTGTTTCGCCAGATTGGGAAAAGTTATCGCACTTAATAATTCAGGCCTTATAAGTCAAACTAAGGCTGAAAATGTCAGTATCAATAAAATGCGCTATAGGTAGCGACTGATTGCGCATGGCATGTTGGCTTGGCTTGGCTTGGCTTGGCTTGGCAATAATAAGCATTAGGCTAGTGATGGATCTACAGTCGGTGAGCAAGCAATTTCCACTCGATTTCGACCTGACTTCTTAGCTTGGTATAACGCTTGATCGGCACGTTCAAGACAGATCTGAGCGGAATTCCAATCACTTGCACAACTGATACCTGCACTAAAACTGGCATGAAATTCAATGTTACGTTCAAAGAATTTCAGTTGAGAGAATTGTTGTAAAAGTTTGCTGACCAAGCGATGTGCAGTTGCTAAATCGGTATCGGGCATCAGCACTAAAAACTCTTCGCCACCATAACGGCCGATGCCATCACTTTGGCGCAAGCGTTGTTGCAACATCTGCGTTAACGCTACAATTACGCGATCGCCGCAGCTATGACCAAATCTATCATTAACCATTTTGAAGTGATCAAGATCGATCATCACAAAACTGCAGGAGGTCTTTGCCCGTTTGGCGTGGGAAAACATTTGACGAGCTAAACTTTGAATATACCCATGATTCAGCAACTGGGTCAGGCTGTCTTGCTGCATCAACATGCGCAATTTTTTGCCACGCTTGATCCGACTAATCACCTGAGAGACAAATTTATCAGCACCTAAATCTTTGCCAATCACATCATCGGAACCAATTTCGACCAAATCAGATTTAAGACTATCGGCCTTTTCGCCAGTTAAAAATACAATAGGCGTCGCTTCATAGGCAGGAATTTGGCGTAACATCGAAGCCAATTCGGCACCATTAAACTGCGGCAAATGATAATCGAGGATAAACAAATCCGGTTCGAAATCACGGAGCAATTCGAGCATCAATTCAGGCTGTTGGGTAGTGCGACATTCAATACCATGCGAACTAAACAAATGCTGATGATAATTTAAGATTGATTCTTGATCGTCAATCATCAGAACTCTAAATGGTTTTTTCGGTTCAAAATCTAAGAGATGACGTAACTTAGCCACCAATTCATTCATTTTGACCGGTTTGGTAAAATAAGCTTGCGCCTTAGCGCGCACCGCTTTGATGCGTTGTTGAAACTGACCCGATGCAGATAACACAATGACCGGGATTTGGTGTTGAGTGAAAGCGACCACTTTAGAAAAAATATCATCTTCAGAGCAATTCGGTAGGTGCAAATCAATAATGCAAATATCTGGACGCTGGAATTCAAGAGCATCAGCAAGCGAAGTTAAATCATTAAAATAATGCACATAAAAACCAAATTCCGTCAGGTTAGCCCGCAAAATCTCACCTTGCGTGACGTCATTGTCTATCAAGAACAATACTGGATTATGCGCTGGTTTTTTCTCGGTTGTGACAATTGCGCTCTGCACAACTTCAGTTGAGTTGGCATCAGTTGACACATCGGTAGTTGGCTCCTCGGCTGCAATCGCCTTAGGAGTAACTTGCGCTACCCATTCATGTTGAGCTTGTTGCATCGCTTGCAACACTTCTTGCAATAATGGGCGAAACTGCTCGATAGGGCTCTCTTGCATAGAAAGTTCAGCCGTTGAAGCGTGGAAAAGTTTTAATTTACTTTCAAATTCAGCGACGGCGTGGCAAAAATATTTAAAGCCAAAAGTACCACTTGAACCTTTTAAAGTATGTAATTTAAGTAATAAAGCAGATGCTAAACGCGGATCCCAATGTACACCAAGTAAATTATAGTCGTCGATCAACGCGTTCACTTGATGCGGCAATCGCTGCAGGTAAGCCAAACGTAATTCATTTAACTTAACAGCAAATTGTTCATTCATACCAAAACCTACAGGTATTGAGGATAAAAGCCGCTTTCGAGCCGGCGAACTACCCTAATGTAAGGCTCAACTAAGCCAACATTGATGTGACAACAGCGCAGCATTATCCCGTTGCTGCTCATTTCTCTGGCTAATTTAGTTGAAAATTACAGCGAACTCCAGCATTGGTTCTGATTTTTACCCTTTATCGCATGAAAACCACTGCCTAGCTTATTGCTTTCGATTTTTTCGAAGTTTACTAGCAATTTATTCTGCTGTGAATTCGAATATATTCAAGTTAAAGTAAAACCATAAGGAGAGGGTTATGAAACAAAGCACTGGGTATTCTGTCATACAACGCGCCATGCATTGGTTGATGGCTTTGAGCATTTTTGGGTTGTTTGGTCTTGGCTTTTGGATGGTCGACTTGACCTATTACAGTGAATGGTATCGTACGGCGCCATATTGGCATCAAAGTATTGGTGTGTTGCTGGCAGTTTGTTGGTTAGTTCGGCTGGTGATCATTCGAATTCAGGGGAAACCTAAGCCACTTATTTCTCACAGCAAATTTGAAATGAATGCGGCTCATGCAGTGCATACCGTGCTGTATTTATTAATGTTTTGCTTATTTATCAGTGGATATTTGATTTCGACCGCAGATGGTCGCGCCATCGCTGTATTTAATTGGTTTGAGATCCCAGGGTTAGGTGAATTATTTGCAGAGCAATCTGCGCGCGCCGGTTTAGTGCATGAATACAGTGCTTATGCGTTAATCGCATTTGCAGCATTGCATGCGCTTGGCGCGCTCAAACATCATTTTATTGACAAAGACGATACGTTAAACCGCATGCTGGGGCGGACATCACCGCAGCAGCCATCAAATACACAGGAGCACTAAAAATGAAAAAACTCGCATTAGCTAGCGCATTTGCCATCATGGCAATGAGTCCACTGACCCAAGCCGCTGATTATGTTATTGATACTGAAGGCGCCCATGCGTTTATCCAGTTTCGGGTAAGCCATCTTGGTTATAGTTTTGTCGAAGGCCGTTTTAACACTTTCGCCGGCACATTCAGCTTTGATGACAGCAATATCGCAGCATCAAAAATCGAGTTAACTATTGATACCAAAAGTGTGGATAGCAACCACGCAGCACGCGATAAGCACTTACGCAGTGGCGATTTCTTAAATGTGGATAAACATGCCAAAGCAACCTTTACCAGCACTAAAATTGTGCCAAAAGCTGCAGGGCAGTTCGACGTGGTCGGTAACTTCACGTTCAATGGCGTAACCAAAGAAATTACCATCAATGCCCAAAAAGTTGGTGAAGGCAAAGATCCATGGGGTGGTTATCGCGCAGGCTTTACAGGCACTAGCGCCATCAATTTAACCGATTTTGCGATTAAAAATGTCTTAGGGCCAAAATCTGAAACTGTAGCGCTAAGTTTTGTCGTAGAAGGCATCAAAAAATAAGTAGGAAACTAAAGTAAGGAATCAAGCTAATTGCTTGATTCATTTCGTTTACTCATCGCAAACTCTGCTTCGTGGTATACCAAGCAGAGTTTTTTTATCGAATTTTAATGGTAATACCGGATACTTGGCTTTCACTCCAGGAATGAAGGCAAGCACGTCAAGATTTTTAAGGATTAAGGGGATCTCGAACTTATTCAGGAATTTCGATGACAATATCCGTCTGCGGCACACTACAACAAGGTAAAAACTCCCCTTTACGAACAAAAGCAAGGGGCTCTTCTAGATACTGTATGCTGCCGGAGAGTAGTTTACAGCGACAAGCGCCGCAAAAGCCGGCGCGGCAATGGAAGTTAACCGCGCGTTTTTGCTGCTCAAGAGCAGTCAGCAAATTACGATGCTGACCATCAAATTCAAAACTAGTACCGTCATGCAGGGTTATTTGCGACATCGAGCTATAAGTCGAAATCGCCGAAATCACCACCGTCTACTTCATTATCAATTTGGCCAACTAAGTAAGAACTAATTTCCGACTCTTGTGGCGCAACTTGAACATTGTCTGAGACTAACCATGCGTTAATCCATGGAATTGGGTTTTGCGTGGTACTAAATATTGCTTTGAAACCAATAGCTTGCATTCGATTGTTGGTGATGTATTCAACATACTGGCACAAAATATCTTTATTAAGACCAATCATCGAACCATCTTTAAACAGAAATTCAGCCCATTCCTTTTCTTGCTCAGCCGCTTTACGGAAAATTTCGTAAGCCATCGGCTCGCATTCTTTAGCAATTTCGCCCATTTCAGCATCATCATCACCAGCGGCCATGATGTTTAACATATGCTGGGTGCCAGTCAGGTGCAATGCTTCATCTCGGGCAATTAATTTAATGATTTTTGCGTTGCCTTCCATCAGCTCACGTTCGGCAAAAGCAAAACTACAAGCGAATGACACATAAAAGCGAATCGCTTCTAGCACGTTAACCGACATAATACACAAGTACAGTTTGCGCTTTAATTCACGCAAGGACACTTGCTTAGTTTCACCATTGATTTGATGCGTGCCTTCACCACAGAGATGGTACAGCGTAATGTCGTGGATCAGGTCGTCGTAATAACGAGTGACTTCATCAGCACGCTCAATGATTTTTTCATTGACCAGAATGTCATCGAAAATCTTATGTGGCTCATTGGAAATGTTCCGCACAATATGGGTATAGCTACGACTATGAATAGTCTCGCTGAATGCCCAAGTTTCGATCCATGTTTCTAACTCTGGTAAAGATACAATTGGCAGTAGAGCGACGTTCGGCGAACGACCTTGCACTGAATCCAACAGCGTTTGATATTTCAAATTACTGATGAAGATGTGTTTTTCATGATCCGGCAATTGCTGGAAATCAATCCGATCTTTACTCACGTCCACTTCTTCAGGTCGCCAGAAAAAACTGAGCTGCTTTTCGATAAGCTTTTCGAAAATGCCATATTTTTGCTGATCATAACGCGACACGTTAACCGGATTACCAAAGAACATCGGCTCCTTCAGCTGATCATTGTTGGTACGATTAAAAGTGGTATAGGTCATTCAGTGATCTCTTATTCTAAGTTAATCCAGCAAACGAGAAAGCGGGGCAATTCCATGCCCCGCCGACAACTCATATTTTACAAGCACCACCAGCACAACCATCATCTTCTGGCGTTGGCTTGATGTCTTCTTGTATGTCAGAAGCACCATCTCGCGTGTTGTGATAGTACAGGGTTTTCACACCTAACTTATAGGCAGTTAGTAAATCTTTCAGCAAGGTTTTCATTGGCACTTTGCCACCTTCAAACTTGGCTGGATCGTAATTGGTATTGGCCGAAATCGTTTGGTCAACAAACTTCTGCATGATAGCAACCAAGCTCAAGTAACCGTCATTATTTGGCATATCCCAGAGCAATTCATATTGCTCTTTCAAACGGTCATACTCAGGCACCACTTGCTTCAAAATACCATCTTTACTGGCTTTAATACTGACATGACCCCGTGGTGGTTCAATGCCATTGGTCGCATTACTAATTTGCGAAGATGTCTCTGACGGCATTAATGCTGACAATGTCGAATTACGCAGACCAAATTCTTTCACATCACGACGGAGTTGTTCCCAATCCAGTTGCAGCGGCTCATTGCACACTTTATCCAGATCTTTCTTGTAAGTGTCGATTGGCATAATGCCTTCGGCATAAGTGGTTTCATGGAACAACGGGCATGCACCGAATTCTTTCGCTAACTTATTTGATGCTTTCATCAAATAGAACTGAATGGCTTCAAAAGTACGGTGCGTTAGTCCGTTTGCTGAACCATCAGAATATTTCACACCATTTTTTGCTAAATAATAAGCGTAGTTAATCACACCAACACCCAAGGTCCGACGATTCATCGAGGCTTGAAATGCCGCCGGAATAGGGTAGTCTTGATAACCTAGTAAACTGTCTAAAGCTCTGACTGCCAACTCCGCCAGCTCTTCTAATTCATCCAGGTTGTCGATTGCGCCGAGGTTAAATGCCGATAACGTACATAATGCAATTTCGCCGTTAGGATCATTGACATCATTTAACGGTTTGGTCGGCAGCGCGATCTCTAAACACAGGTTACTCTGGCGAACTGGTGCAACTTTGCTATTAAACGGGCTATGTGTATTACAGTGGTCAACGTTTTGCAGATAAATACGACCAGTTGAAGCACGCTCTTGCATGAATAAAGTAAAGAGTTCTAAAGCTTTCAAGCGTTTTTTCCGGATCGCTGGGTCGTTTTCATATTTAACGTACAGCTGTTCGAATAAATCTTGGTCTTCAAAAAACGCGTCGTATAAACCAGGGACATCAGACGGGCTAAAGAGCGTGATCATTTCATCTTTAATCAGACGAGAGTACATCACTCGGTTAAATTGCACACCGTAATCTAAGTGGCGAACACGGTTCTCTTCAACACCGCGATTGTTCTTAAGTACCAACAAAGACTCAACTTCTAAATGCCACAGCGGATAGAACAGGGTGGCAGCACCACCACGCACACCACCTTGCGAACAACTTTTGACCGCAGTTTGGAAGTGTTTATAAAACGGAATACAACCAGTATGAAATGCTTCGCCGTTACGGATCGGACTGCCTAAAGCACGAATGCGTCCGGCGTTAATGCCTATGCCTGCACGTTGGCTAACATATTTGACGATTGCACTGGAAGTTGCATTGATAGAATCAAGGCTATCACCACATTCGATCAGTACACAGGAACTAAATTGGCGAGTAGGTGTACGCACGCCCGACATTATCGGTGTTGGCAGTGAAATTTTAAATAATGACACTGCATCATAAAAGCGCTTGATATAAGTCAACCGTGTCGTCGCAGGGTATTTCGAAAATAGACAAGCGGCGACTAAAATATAAAGAAATTGAGCACTTTCATAAATCTCACCGGTCACTCGGTTTTGTACCAAATATTTCCCTTCAAGCTGTTTGACTGCAGCGTAAGAAAAATGCATATCGCGATTATGGTCGATAAATGAATCGATAGTTTCTAATTCTGCTTGGGTGTAATCAGCCAGTATATGAGCATCATAACGATTATTTTCGACCATCCGAACGACGTGGGCATAAAGCTTAGGCGGTTCAAATTGGCCATACGCCTTTTTCCGTAAATGGAACACGGCAAGACGAGCCGCCATATACTGGTAATCAGGGGTTTCTTTAGAAATTAAATCAGCAGCAGCTTTGATAATGGTTTCATGAATATCTTCAGTTTTGATGCCGTCGTAAAATTGGATGTGCGAGCGCAGTTCAACCTGAGATACAGAGACGTTTTGTAAACCCTCGGCGGCCCAATCAATCACGCGGTGGATTTTGTCCAGGTCGAGTGGTTCGCGATTGCCGTCTCTTTTGGTTACGTGTAATGGCTGATTCATTGCTAAAGAGTTCCGTTTCAATTTTAGTTGTAAGTATTTTTCGCTATAGCGCCCAAGTAACGCAAACCGTCACAACAGCAACCCAACAAAAAACAACAGCCAAACACGTATCACGCGTTTTTGGCGTTGGCACTAGATGTAGGGTTTTATATAGAACGAATCACAAGATAAGGTGGATCAATTTCATTTGCAAGCGTTTCAGGTCGGCAAAAAACACTGAAATTTTAAGAGTTAGTGCTCACTAACTTGTCAGGCTAAGCACTCAAAACGGCTGCACAGATGCAAGCCCTAACACTGGATTTTCTTAAAAAATTTAATCGCTTATTTTTTGAAAAATCAGCTCAAAAAATAAGCGCTTAGCAAATAACCAATGTAAATTTACTGCGATTTTTCTCAGATCAAGCTGCTAACAACAGCCGACAAATCAGCAAAAGAATCGAGCATAAAATCAGCTCGCCAAGTTTCAGGGGCGTCAGTGTGATCGATATAGCCAAAGCCGGCAATAAAGGTTTGCATGCCTGCACGATTGCCCGCTTCGATGTCACGTTCGGCATCGCCAAGATACCAACAGCGATTACGCGTTACCCTAAGTTGGTGGCTTGCGACTAACAATGGCGTGGGCTCAGGTTTCTTTTGCGCCAAACTGTCACCACCCAACAAAATTTTGCATTGTTGCAGTGCTGGCATTTGGCGCAGCATTTGTGCAGCTAATTTATAAGGCTTGTTGGTGACAATACCCCAAGGGATATTGAGTGAGGCAAGTTGGGCTAACAACGGCTCACCGCCAGGAAACAGCTGACTATGATCTGTCAGATGCTGCTGATAATAGTTGAGTAGCTGCTGGCGTAGGAGCATAAAGTCAAAATCTTTCAGCGCCTCGCCAAACCCTAGTTGCAACAACCCTTTAGCGCCATGCGACGCCATCGGCCGATATTGCAACGCGCTCATCGGTGCAAACCCATGCAATTTAAGTACAAAGTTTAACGCCGCGCCTAAATCATCAGCCGTGTCGACTAGAGTTCCATCGAGGTCAAATAACACCGCCTCAGGAAGTTGCTGGATACTTGCCAGCGGTAACCATGGCGAAACTTTACTCATGGTTTCTTCGCGACCACAAAGTAGTTCACATCAACGCCAGCGCCAATGCGAAAGCTTTCGGTAAGCGGATTGTAATGTAAGCCTGTCGCGTCGGTGACAACAAGCCCTGCATCTTCAATCCAGCGCATCAGCTGAGAAGGGCGAATAAATTTATTGAAATCATGAGTGCCTTTGGGCACAAGCCCCAGCACATGCTCAGCAGCGACTATCGCCATCAGGTAACTTTTGGCGGTTTTATTCAGTGTAGAAAATACCAATGTTGCCCCTGAGGCAGCTAAATCGGCACAGGCTTGCACTACTGACGCAGGCGATGGCACATGCTCCAGCATTTCCATACAGGTCACCAGTTCAAATGTACCAGGATGTTGCTCAGCAAATGCTTCTGCCGTGCTTTGCACGTAATCCACGGTAATACCCGTTTCTAGTGCATGTAAACGCGCGACCATTAAAGCTTCATCAGCCATATCAATGCCAGTGACATTGGCCCCAGCATGCGCCATTGACTCAGCCAAAATTCCGCCGCCGCAACCTACATCTAATGTTTTTTTACCAAACAATCCACCAACCACATCACTGACAAAACTCAAGCGTACTGGGTTTAATTGATGCAATGGCTTGAATTCGCCGGTTAAATCCCACCAACGGGATGCTATGTCATTAAATTTAGCGATTTCTGCGGTATCGATGTTAGACGTTGTCATGCTGAGATCCGTGCTTTGATGCAAATTTTTCGCGTCATTATAGAGCGTTACGCTTAACAAGCAATCAAGCTAAAACTAGACATTTTGAAACTAGTTGCACACAGACATGGCAAGCGGCGTCTAATGTGTTAGAATCCTTGGTTCTCGCCGCGCGGACATAACAAATACACGCGAGTCATCTATCTGATTTTAAGGGAAAAAAAGCTTTTTATGACGAATCTGGCCAAAGAAATTGTTCCCATCAATATTGAAGAAGAATTAAAGAATTCTTACTTAGATTATGCAATGAGCGTCATCGTAGGTCGGGCATTGCCCGATGTTCGGGACGGTTTAAAGCCAGTTCACCGTCGTGTTTTATTTGCGATGAAGGAACTTGGCAACGACTGGAACCGAGCCTACAAAAAATCTGCCCGTGTGGTAGGTGACGTCATTGGTAAATACCATCCACATGGTGATAGCGCTGTTTATGACACTATCGTTCGGATGGCTCAGCCGTTTTCTCTGCGTTATATGTTGGTCGATGGCCAAGGTAACTTCGGCTCTGTTGATGGCGACTCAGCAGCGGCAATGCGTTATACCGAAGTTCGCATGGCAAAAATCACTCAGGAACTGCTGGCTGATTTAGATAAAGAAACTGTGGACTTCGTACCAAACTACGACGGCACAGAGCTAATTCCTGCCGTTTTACCGACTAAGATCCCAAATTTATTAATCAATGGCTCAAGCGGTATCGCGGTTGGTATGGCGACCAACATTCCGCCGCATAATATCACTGAAGTCATTAATGCCTGCTTGGCAATTATTGCCAATCCTGAGATTACTATCCCAGAATTGATGGAATATATTCCTGGCCCAGATTTCCCAACTGCAGCCATCATCAATGGCCGTCGTGGCATCGAAGAAGCTTACCGCACAGGCCGTGGCAAGGTGTATATCCGTGCCAAAACGCATATTGAAACCGACGATAAAACCGGTCGTGAGACGATTATCGTTGATGAAATCCCATACCAAGTAAACAAAGCGCGGTTGATTGAGAAAATCGCCGAACTAGTGAAAGAGAAACGCATTGAGGGCATCTCAGCGCTGCGTGATGAGTCTGATAAAGACGGCATGCGCATTGTGATTGAACTCAAACGCGGTGAGTCTTCAGACGTCATGCTGAACCATTTGTATACGCAAACACAGATGCAAACCGTGTTTGGTATCAACATGGTTGCACTTGATAAAGGCCAGCCAAAGTTACTAGGATTAAAAGAAATTCTAGAATGCTTTGTACTGCACCGCCGTGAAGTTGTAACTCGTCGTACCGTTTATGATTTGAAAAAAGCCAGAGATCGTGCACATATTTTGGAAGGCTTAGCGATTGCGCTGACGAACATCGACGAAATTATCGAACTCATCAAAAACTCACAAAGCCCAAGTGATGCCAAAGCGGGTTTAGTTGCCCGTGGCTGGAAATTAGGTAATGTCCAAGAGATGTTAGAACGCGCGGGTGAAAGCGCTGCACGTCCAGAGTGGCTCGAAGAGCATTTTGGCATCCGCGAAGGTTATTACTATCTCACTGAACAACAAGCACAAGCCATCCTCGATTTACGTTTACATAAATTGACCGGCCTTGAGCATGAAAAAATCTTAGCTGAATACAAAGAGCTATTAGAGTTAATCGCTGAATTACTATTTATTTTAGATAATTCTGCACGCTTGATGGAAGTCATTTGCGAAGAGCTTGAAGCGGCGAAAGCACAATATGGTGATGCTCGTCGTACAGAAATCCAAACTGATGCACTAGATATCAACATGGAAGACTTAATTGCTGAAGAAGACGTTGTAGTCACTTTATCGCATTTAGGTTATGCCAAATATCAACCGTTAACCGATTACGAAGCGCAACGTCGCGGTGGTCGTGGCAAAGCCGCGACGACAGTGAAAGATGAAGATTTCGTTGACCAGTTATTAGTTGCCAGCACGCACGACACCATTTTGTGTTTCTCTAACCGTGGTCGTTTGTATTGGATGAAGGTTTATCAGTTGCCGCTAGCTTCGCGACAAGCACGGGGCAAGCCAATCGTTAACTTATTGCCGTTAGAAGATGGTGAACGTATTACCGCTATTCTTCCAGTTCGTGTATATGAAGAAGGCAAGTTTGTGTTCATGGCAACCGCGAACGGTACTGTGAAGAAAACCTCGCTAACTGAATACTCGCGTCCACGTGCCAATGGCATAATCGCGGTGAACTTAAATGAAGGCGATCAATTAATTGGCGTCGACATTACCGATGGTAGCAACCAAATAATGCTGTTCTCGGATGACGGTAAAGTGGTACGTTTCCATGAAGATCAAGTGCGTGGTATGGGCCGTACCGCAACTGGCGTTCGTGGTATCAAACTGCGTGAAAATGGTTCAGTAGTCTCGTTAATCGTACCAAAATCTGACGGTGCAATTCTGACCGTGACTGAAAATGGCTACGGCAAACGGACCGCACTGGCAGAATACCCAGAGAAGAGCCGCGCAACACAAGGCGTGGTATCTATCAAAGTTTCTGAGCGTAATGGTTTAGTTGTGGGCGCTGTCCAAGTGAATCTGCTTGATGAAATCATGTTGATTTCAAACAAAGGCACCTTGGTTCGGACACGGGTCAAAGAAGTATCACAAGTCGGTCGAAATACCTCTGGCGTTATCTTGATCCGTACCCAAGAGCAAGAAAAGGTCGTTGGTGTGCAACGGATCGATGAAATCCAAGATCAAGAAGAACTGGCAGCAGCTGAAGCTGAAGTCCAACAACTTGATGGCCACCAACCTATGATTGTTGAAGGTGAAGCAGACGATTCTGAAGAGTAATCAGTCTTGGCTTTAAAATAGCCATCTTGCTTAACCTAAAAAAACGAGCGCAATAGCGCTCGTTTTTGTTTCTAGCCGCGAGAAAATGCGGTAAAGTGCTTTTAACAAAAAAGAGCCATCCAGATGGCAATAAGAATAATAAGCGGATAATCCGCACTCTGTCCGTCCACGCCCAATTCAAATAGTTGATGAAAAGAAAGAGGTAACAATGACCACCTATAATTTTTGTGCCGGCCCAGCGATGCTCCCTACTGAAGTGATGTTGCAGGCACAGGAAGAATTAATTGATTGGCACGGGCGCGGCTGTTCCATTATGGAAATGAGCCATCGCGGCAAAGATTTCATTAAAGTAGCCGCTGAAGCCGAACAAGACTTGCGCGATTTATTAAAAGTCCCAGCAAATTACAAGGTGCTATTTATGCACGGCGGCGGTCGCGGCCAGTTTGCGGCAGTCCCTTTAAATTTGCTAAAAGCTGGGCAGAGCGCTGATTACATTGTTTCTGGCGCGTGGTCGAAGGCTGCGGCAGAAGAAGCGCATAAGTTTGGCACTATTGCCGTGCAAGGCATTAACCAAAAACACAATGGTTTACGAACTCTGCATGCCGCAAAAGACTGGCAAATCAATCCTAATTCGGCGTTTGTGCATTTTTGTCCGAATGAAACTGTTGATGGTCTTGAATTTACCGATCTTCCGAATACACAAGTACCTTTGGTTTCAGATCTATCGTCAACCATTTTGTCGCGGCCAATCGATGTTTCACGCCACGGTGTGATTTATGCTGGAGCCCAAAAAAATATTGGTCCATCTGGACTCACGCTAGCCATTGTTCGCGAAGATTTGTTACCCGAAGTTGGGGCAAATATTCCTGCAATCTTGGATTATCGCTTGGCTGCTGAAAATGACAGTATGTTTAACACCCCGCCAACGTATGCATGGTATTTAGCCGGGTTAGTGTTTAAATGGCTGAAACAACAAGGCGGCGTTGAAGCGATGGCAGTCCTTAATCAAGCTAAGGCCAACGCACTTTATCAATTTGTCGACCAAAGTGATTTCTACAGTAACGATGTAGATCCTCAATATCGCTCTTGGATGAATGTGCCATTTTTCTTGGCCGATGAACGTCTGAATGACTTATTTGTCTCTGACGCTGAAGCGCATGGTTTACTTGCGTTAAAAGGCCACCGCATTGTTGGCGGGATGCGCGCTAGCATATACAACGCGATGCCACTGGCTGGGGTGCAAACTTTGGTTAGTTTTATGCGTGAATTTGAGCGAGTGCATGGCTAATGAAAACCTTAACACTGAATTATGTGGCACAAGTTGACGGTACTGTTCATTTACCAGGCTCAAAAAGTATTTCAAATCGAGTGTTGTTGCTAGCGGCTTTAGCGAAAGGCGACACGCAAATTCATAACCTCCTGCATAGTGACGACGTTGAGCATATGCTCAACGCCTTGACGCAATTAGGCGTGTCATATCAGTTATCTGCTGATAAGACTCAATGCACAGTGCAAGGCCTTGGTGGCTTGTTCAATGTTACAACACCGTTGGAACTTTTTTTAGGTAATGCTGGCACCGCGATGCGCCCGCTTACGGCGGCTTTAGCTGCGTCTCAAGTCGATGTTACTTTGACTGGAGAGCCACGGATGTATGAGCGACCAATTGGTCATTTAGTTGATGCGCTTAAGCAATGGCAAGCCACAGTCGACTATTTAGGGGCTGAAGATTTTCCGCCATTGCGAATTCGTGGTCATCAATTAACGGCAGGCCTGCTGAAAATTGATGGCAGTGTTTCCAGTCAATTTCTCACTGCCGTGTTGATGATTGCGCCATTATTAGCTGGTGACTCGACAATTGAAATTGTTGGCGACTTAGTATCTAAACCTTATATCGATATTACTTTGGCATTGATGGCTCGTTTTGGTGTTGTGGTGGAAAACTTGCAATATCAGAAGTTTATTGTAAAAGGCCAACAACAATATCAATCGCCGGGTTATTGGTTAGTTGAAGGTGACGCCTCATCAGCAAGTTACTTCCTTGCGGCAGCTGCAATTGCAGGCGGCACTATTAAGGTAACAGGCATTGGTAAAGACGCAGTTCAAGGCGATATTCGGTTTGCCGATGCACTTGAAGCCATGGGCGCTGAAGTGACGTGGGGAAAAGACTTCATTTCAGTAACGCGTAACGAACTAAATGGCATAGATCGTGATTATAACGCCATACCTGACGCCGCAATGACGATTGCAACCGCGGCATTATTCGCCAAAGGTCCGACCGTGATCCGCAATGTATATAACTGGCGGGTAAAGGAAACAGACCGATTAAATGCGATGGCAACTGAGTTACGTAAAGTTGGTGCAGAAGTTGAGGAAGGACACGACTACCTCAAAGTAACTCCACCTGTTGAAATTAAACATGCCAGTATTGCGACCTATAACGACCATCGGATGGCCATGTGCTTTTCCATGCTGGCATTTGCCAAGTGTGGGGTGACTATTGAAGATCCTGACTGTACGCGCAAAACATTTCCTCAATACTTTGAAGTATTTAACTCACTGGTCACCGAAAACGCGTAACTACATCTCTTGCTTATTTAATGCGCGGTTTTTCCTATGAAAGCCGCGCAATTTGCAACAATTGTCTGTATAATGCCGCCACTTTAGGTTTATTAGCAATTCGGAGGCAGAATGCAGCAGTCCCCAGTCATGACGATTGATGGCCCAGGTGGTTCAGGGAAAGGAACTATTTGTCGGTTAGTCGCGCAAAAGCTTGGTTGGCATCTTCTCGATAGCGGTGCTATCTATCGGGTATTAGCACTTGCTGCACTGCATCATGATATTGCTGCTGATGATGAAGAAGCGTTACAACCGCTTGCTGCACATCTTGACGTGCAATTTACTGCCGATGACCAAGGCAATGTCCGCATCACCCTTGAAGGTGAAAATGTTTCGCATACCATTCGCACAGAAGAAGTAGGCACTGCCGCTTCAAAAATAGCCTCATTACCACGCGTGCGTGAAGCGTTATTACGGCGCCAACGCGCCTTCCGAGAAGCACCAGGTTTAGTTGCTGATGGTCGAGACATGGGTACTGTCGTGTTTCCAACAGCTGAAGTTAAAATTTTCCTGACTGCGGACGCCGAAGAGCGGGCGCGTCGCCGTTATTTAGAGTTGAAACAAAAGGGCCATGATGTTAACATCGGCGACCTTTTGCACGAAATTCAGGCACGTGACGAGCGAGATATGAATCGCGCGGTCGCACCGCTGAAGCCAGCGGATGATGCTTACATTCTGGATTCGACAAATAAATCAATTGAACAAGTGTTGGACGAAGTTCTGAGTTTTTACAAAAAACGTTTAGAACTCGCGTAACAGCACTTTGGGCAGCTGCAGACAAGGATAGCCTGCGGTAAATTAAGCAACCCCACTTTATTTGGATTGAGAGTGGCGCAACTAACTGAAACAGTGAAAAATGACTGAAAATTTTGCACAATTATTTGAGGAAAGCCTCAAGACAATCGAAACACGCCCAGGCGCCATCGTTAAAGGCCGTGTTGTTGCTA
>Ga0187843_10000722_pt1 | contig 22520 bp, 21 predicted proteins | sample SpaLakP09_SKY_43_FD_134516 | JGI IMG/M metagenome (GOLD analysis project Ga0187843, IMG submission 134516) | Oligotrophic lake water microbial communities from Sparkling Lake, Wisconsin, USA - SP09_SKY_43 | ecosystem: Environmental > Aquatic > Freshwater > Lake | place: USA: Sparkling Lake...
GCACCAACAACACCATTGATTGGTCAGTTATGGTGGAATTCCACAACCAAAGTAATGAGTGTGTGGAACGGCACAGTTTGGAAAACAATCAGTTCAGCAACATCCAGCGCCACAGCACCCACTTCGAATGTTCAAGGTGACTTGTGGTATGACAGTACCAACCAACAGTTAAATGTTTATTCCGGCTCAACTTTTATCTTGGTGGGTCCAGCATTTACAAATGCACAAGGTACCACTGGTGCTATCCCAGCTACTATAACAGATAATAGTGCGGTTCAACACACTGTTCTGCAACTGTATGTAGGCGGTATACTAATGGGTATCATGAGCAAAGATACCACAGCATTTACTCCTAGTCCTGCTATTGCTGGATTTGCCACTATTCAACCAGGCTTACAACTCAGCACAGTCAGTGCAGCCTATCTATTCCAAGGCACAATCACCAATGCATCTACTTTGGGAGCTAATAATTTATCGGCTACTCAGTTCATGCGGTCAGATGCCGCTGCAACCACCACAGGCAAAATAACTACAACTAGCAACCAAGGTCTAGCTGTAGGCGCCAATGGTGACTTTGCTGTCACTGTAGCCGGATCTGATGTGACATTGACCAACATTGATCTCAACGGCAACATCAATTTTGGCGCCAACGTCGCTGGAAATATTACCACAGTAATGAGTATCAATGGCGCCACTGGAATTGTCAGTAGCGCCACAGGCATCAATGCCAACTATGCTGACTTGGCCGAACGTTTCGAAGCCGATGCAGAATTAAGCCCAGGCACAGTGGTTGAACTGGGCGGCTCAGCAGAAATCACACAAGTCAACGCGGATCTAAGCGAAAATGTGTTCGGAGTCATAAGTACGAGAGCGGCATACATGATGAATGGTGCTGCTGGACCAAATGCCACACATCCACCTGTTGCAATGACTGGACGGGTTCCAGTCAGAACCATTGGCCTGGTGCGTAAAGGCGATAGACTAGTGAGTGCAGGCATGGGTTTGGCCAGAGCAGCAAAAGCCGGCGAAGCCACAGCATTCAATGTGATTGGTCGTGCGTTACGAGACAAAATGGACGAAAGCGAAGCTTACGTCGAAGCTATTGTTACGATTAAATAAATAATGGTAACAAGATTAAAATCACCCAGCGATTATTTGACAATAATTGCGTTGAGCTTGATCAACTAATACAAAGGGAAACAAAATAAAATGACTTATACAGTAGGTGGATTAATACAGGCAGCCGATTACAACGGGTTTGTTGCCAATACCGCAAGCGCCAACGTCAACGCAGTTTGGAACTCAACATACGGACAGCCAGCAGTGTCGACTGCAAACGTTGGAGCAACAGTGACTGCCACACAGTGGGCGTCACTAAACAACACACTAACATCGGTTGGTAATCATCAGGCCACTACTCTTACCAGTCGTACCAGTCCTCAGGCCGGCAACACTATTGCTATTTTGGCCAATGTCAACACCGACCTTACCACAGTTAACTCCAACAAATATTATGCCTACGCCAGTGGATCACAGTTCACAGGTTGGACTGGCACAGCCAGTCAAACTGCAATTACTGGACACACTAACCAGGCATGGACCATTACATTTACAGACACAGTGACTTTTGCCAATGCCACAGCAGCCACAAACTTCTGGGGTGCTGGTGGTTATATGAAGATACAGTTTAGCAAAACCAGCACAGGTCGAGATGCAGATCCAGACTGGAACAACTTTATTACCAACGTGTGCGGCTCAGTATTTTTTACATCTGACGCCAGTAGTAAAGTCATTGCCAACGTTACATATTTGGGTACCAAAGTTGTTGGCGGGTCGGGTACTCCATCTATATTGGCCACAGGTACCGGGTGGAATCAGTTAACAGGCAGTCCAACAAGCATTTATCAACAATTTGATACTGGTTACACTTATACCAGTGACTATGTTCTAGTCACTGCAACAAAAACATCATCAACTGTGTTAACTCTAATAACCACTTGGTTCTCTGCAGCCCGTGCAACATCAGGATCTAGCCGCACTATTTCAGGTGGAACAGCCACCACAGGTATTACGTTTGGAACAGCACCAACACAGTGGTCACATACTTCCCACCAGAAGTTGTATACCTCGCCAATACTTGGGGCTCGACCACTGTGGCCAGTACGGTAAGCGCACCTGTGTATTGATCGACAACCCTCAGTCTTACCAAAAGGGGCTGAGGCCCCTTTACCTTATTGTGTTTTTGTAGTATAATAAATCTATGGATACCAACGAACTTATCTCTCACAGCCGCGCCCGCTTTGACCATCACCAAGCACGTACGGTTCTCAAAGAAAAATATCAAGCCAAATTAACTTTTGCCCACGCAGGAGGCATGTGGCGTGCCGGGCCAGAGTTATTGGTGCTATTGGCCACTGTACCACCTGGTGATGCAGTAGTGCTAGATTTATACGAAACACCGATTCGAGTTAATCCGGAGGAACTACGCGGATTAGCCATGACACGTTGGCAAGAACAAATGAATGCATGGCTAGTAGAATACGAAGAATCGAATCGTAATCGATGACCCAAGGTGTAGTAATATTTGCGTTTAACAATGAGCGGATTGATTATCTGGCCATGGCCGCTTGGTCGGCCAGAAACATTCGTAGACATTTGGATTTGCCAACGTGTGTGATCACAGATGTCACAGACACCGCTCGCACTGCTGATTTTGATCAAGTTGTGTTAACTGACCCACAACAGATACAACAACACAGATATTTTTATGACTACAAAGCCAGTGCTGTTTGGCACAACACTAATCGATCCAGTGTGCATGACCTAACGCCATGGGATCATACTTTGGTATTGGATGCTGACTTTGTAGTGGCGTCTGACCAGTTGAAACTGTTATTCGATATTGACCAAGATTTTATTGCACACAGAATGGCCTATGATGTAACTGGGTTTACAGCATTTCAAGACAACAATTGGTTTGGCACATATAAGATGCCGATGAGTTGGGCCACAGTCATGTGCTTTCGTCGGAGTAAAAAAGCACAATTAATATTTGATACCATGCAGATGATTAGAGACAATTGGCTACATTATAGACAATTATACAATGTCAGCGAAAATACCTTCCGCAACGATTTTGCATTAAGTATTGCTATGAATGTAGTTGATGGTCACACACTAAGCACTCCAGCGATTCCATGGGATCTGGCCAGCATCACGGCCAATACCAAGTTAACTCAACTTGATCCAGACACATATAAAGTAGAATATGTTACTGGCGATGATAAACCCAAATGGATAGTGTTGAAACAACAAGACTTTCATGCCATGGGCAAACAAGCATTAGGAGCAATAGTTGCCAATCCTTGCTGAACGCGGTTATCTAATACCGGCCATCGACACTGAATCAGTGGACTATTTGGCTTGTGCTCAACAACTGGCTCGATCAATTCGACAGTGGCATCCAGCGGCCAACATTTCTGTGATCACAGTCAAACGATGTGATGATCCTGTGTTTGATCATGTGATTCCGTTGCCGTACGGTGACCTGGGCGGGTTTGCTAACGATTGGCAATGTTTTGCCGCCAGCCCGTATAGACAAACTATCAAATTAGAAGCTGATATGTTTGTGGCCACGCCTATAGACCATTGGTGGACCTTGTTTGAAAAACGAGATGTTGTGATTAGTCAGGGTTGTAAAGATTTAACCAATCAGCCTAGTGACAATAGAACCTATCGTCGATTGTTTGACGTTAATGCGTTACCAGACGTATACAACGCTGTTACATATTGGCGACTGAGTGCCCAAGCCAAAGAATTTTTTGAATTGGTACGAAACATATTTGAAAATTGGGATCGATTTAAAACCTTACTTAAATTTCCAGACGAAGCAGCAACAACCGATGTGGTTTATGCTATGGCTGCAGTGATCTTGGGCGTAGAAAATGTAACGTTGCCTAAAGGAATGGGTCCAATGATTACTCATATGAAAAGATATATCGTACCTACGCTGACAGACAATTGGACACAGGAGCTGGTCTGGGAAGACGCTGATCCAGGACTTAGAATACACACCATAGCACAATCAGGATTTGTTCATTATCACATTAAAGATTGGAGAATCGCATGAGCCGAGACAAAGATAAAATTAAACATAGCAAACGATTATTAAAAGATGAAAACGCTATAGCCAAACAAATTAAGATTGCCAAGGTACACGGACTCACAAACAACGATCCTATACTGGCAGAACCACACCGTCTGGCCAAACATCACGCAATGGATTGTGGTAATCCTGAATGTTACCTATGCGGAAACCCTCGTAAGACACATAAAGATAAATTAACCATCCAAGAAAAACGCAACAATCAAAAGGTTGATGATGACAACACCAATGACTGAAGAGGAATTCTTTGGCATATGGCAAAATCAAATGTCTGCCGTCCACGGTGCGCCAGAGTATCGATTATACTATGATGAAAACGGATTTCCGTTATTTTTTAGCATGGAACAATTGCCAGGTAATTACATAGTTGTTGATCAAGAAACATACCTCGATAGTCCCAAACACATCAGAGTATTGGATGGAAAATTGGTAGTGTATCAAACAAATTTTGCAAAGAAGATAGTGCCTGTAGGATACGGACAAGCCTGTGATTCTAGGAATGTTTGTGTAGTTGTAGATGTTGATCAACCGCACACCAAATGGAGTTTAAAACATCAGGACCCGCCACATGACCAAACAAATTGACATAGCAGATTTAGATTGCATTTACTTGACGTACGATGAACCTCAAAAGGAAGAATTCTGGGTAAAGATACGCAACATGATTCCTTGGGCCAAACGGGTTGACGGAGTCAAAGGATCGGATGCTGCACACAAGGCCGCGGCCGCGGCCAGTGATACTGAACGCTTTGTCCTAATAGATGGCGACAACATGCCGGATGCAAAATTCTTTAACCTTACGATGAACATGCCCGACAGTGAATGGGAAAATGCTGTGTTCCGCTGGAGAGCTCGCAATCATGTCAATGGCTTGATGTACGGCAACGGAGGACTAAGCTCGTGGACCAGGTCATTTGTTAACCGTATGAAAACACATGAAGCCACCAATGGCACAGCCGAAACTGAAGTAGAATTTTGTTTTGATCCGTTGTATTGGCCCATGTATGATTGTTATTCAACAACATTTCCCAATGGGTCAGCATTCCATGCGTGGCGTGCCGGTTTCCGTGAAGGAGTGAAAATGTGCTTGAATCGCGGCATCAGACCCACTGTGTCCGAATTTCGAGACCGAGTGCATCAACGTAATCTTGATCACTTGACCATATGGCACAACGTTGGTAGAGATGTTGAGCATGGCGTATGGGCCATAGCCGGCAGCAGAATGGGCACTTATATGACCATGATTACTCCTACTTGGGATCATCGTGTGGTACAAGACTTTGCTGAACTAGAACAACTCTGGAACACAGTAAAAGATTCAGATCCAGAACTATTGGCCGGACGTGTTGCTGAAGATCTAGTTACACAGTTAGACTTGCCGATCAACATGATGCAGGAAAATGAAAGTGCTTTCTTTAAACAGCACTATCGTAGCAACTGGCACAATCGCGGGGTAATGACTCGTGAGATGGATGTGATCAGACAACAAGAAGGCTGGTAACGTGACCTGGACATGTGCCGCAATTGATCACGGAGTTACTATTTTTCCCAATGGGAAAATTGGTCCTTGTTGTCAGATCAATGCAGATTATCTAAAACCCATATCTGAATTAAATAATCCTGGTAGATTTATAGATTTAAAAACACAAGACTGCCCACCAGACCACCCGTGTAACAAATGTTCAGTAAATGAATATCTGGGATTGCCTAGTTATAGACATACCTTTGATCGTGCGGCAACATCTGCACCCGGATTACAATTTGTTGATATTAGAAATACTAATCTTTGTAATTTAAAATGCCGATACTGTGGTCCGCATTTCAGCAGTCAGTGGTCAGAAGAACTTGGCAAATTTCCATTAATACAACATCAAGACATAGCTGATTACAAAGATATACTAATTACCGATTCGTTGCATTGGATGTATTTTACCGGAGGCGAGCCATTGATCAATGGTGAACATTGGGCACTGCTTGAAGAATTAATTGATAGCGGCCAGTCATCTTGTATATCGTTGATGTATAATACTAATTTAACTGCTATAAAATACAAAGATAAAAATATCATTGATATATGGCGTCAGTTTAAAAAGGTCAAAATACAATGTAGTATTGATGCGGTCGGTGAGCCGTTGGAATACATTAGGTCTGGAGCAAGTTGGCCTAAAATAAAATCAAATTTAGATCAATTAATTTTGGCTTCACAAAATTCAAATATCACTGTTACTCTTAGCCCTGTTTTAAGCATTTTAAATATTTGGTTCATTGATGAACTATACAAATATGCAGCATTAAATTATATCCCTATCAATTTGATTGTGCTAACAGGCCCAGACTACTTGGCATTGGATGTAATGCCTGACTCGTTGAAATCTTTAGCATTGAGTATAGTTAATAAACTAGAATCCAATTACAACATTGATAATAAAACAGTATTACACATTAAAGATTTAATTAGCCAGGCAAGAAATCAAATTTTATTTCGGCAAACTATCTCACACATATTGTTGTTGGATAATTTACGAGGAGAGAACTTATTTAATTTGTTGCCATTTAAACCAGTTGCTGTAGACAACATTTTACGAAATTACGAATATGAATAACAAAGGTGATGAAGTTGCAACCGACTTTAAATCAAAATTTCTAGGTGATGCAGAGTTTATGAAGGCCAATCTTGGTCCTGCACTGTGCTTGGCCAAGTGGAAACAGGTAAGTCTACACTTGCCCACCGGACTCAACAACAGTTGTTATCACCCGCCATTACATGCTATAGACGCAGAGTTGTTAGCAGACAATCCCGGTGCATTACACAATACTCCTTACAAAAAAGAACAGCGCAAGATCATGCTGAAACAAGAACGCCCCAGTGAGTGCGGCTATTGTTGGACTATGGAAGACAACAACAAATTAAGCGACCGTCATTATCGTTCAGGGGAGCCGTGGGCCGCCAAAGATTTTGATGTCGTAACTAATTCGAATGGAGATGAAGATGTTGTCCCTAGTTACGTTGAAGTCAACTTTAATCATGTTTGTAATCTTGCATGTAGTTATTGCAGTCCGCAGTTTTCAAGCACCTGGCAGCAAGAAGTTGAAACCCACGGTGGATACCCTACTTCAACTGTCCACAATGATCCTAGCCACTTCCGTGGGCGTAATCGTCCTATTCCTGTAAGAGAACACAACCCCTATGTAGATGCGTTCTGGGAATGGTGGCCTACCTTGTATCCAGAACTACAACACTTCCGCATGACCGGCGGCGAGCCTATACTAGACAAGAATACCTATCGTGTTTTTGATTATGTGTTGGCCAATCCCAAGCCAGACTTACATTTAAATGTGACCAGTAATTTTAGTGTAGACGAAAAATCATGGCAAAAGTATAAGAACTATGTTAAAGAACTGTGTGAAGGCGAACGGATTGAACATTTCATGCAATTTGTCAGTTTGGATAGTTGGTTTGAACAGGCCGAATATATCAGGCACGGATTAGATTTTGGTCTGTTGTGGGATCGGGTCAATCAATTCCTAACAGATATTCCAGGGCGTAACAGTATTACATTTATTATTACCATGAACAATCTTGCTGTGCCCGGTGTTGGAAAATTGTTATCGGGTATACTAGGACTACGCCAGATCTACAGCAAAACCTATCAACGTGTTTGGTTTGATACTCCAGTTCTACGCACACCTACATGGCAGAGCATACAGATATTGCCAGAAAGCTATGTGGAGCAACTTGAGACTGCATGGGCATTCATGCTTAAGAATATCGAAACAGAAGAAACCCGTTTTCAAGGATTTAAAGATTATGAAATTGCCAGACTGGATCGAGACATTGCCTGGATGCGCGACGGACAGAAATTAGATCCTGCGTATTTAAATCAAAACAAAGCCGACTTTTACCGCTTCTTTAAAGAAGCAGACCGCAGACACGGCACTGACTTTGTAACTACATTTCCAGAAATGAGTGCTTGGTGGGCAGAATGCGAATATCATGCTCGGCAATCATAAACTTATACTAGACACACACTCGGAAGTTTATAGAGAACTGTTGCCCTGGGCCGATGGTGAATTTTGGGATTTCAAACAACATGAGATAGTTCCGGGTGCTGTATATGTCATGTGCCGCGAACAGGTCAACAACTACAATTACGAAATACAAGAACTGGCTCGTAGTGGACAGGTAACTGTGATATTAGACAATGCGGCAGAAGGATCTGAAACACTGGTCACTTGGTGTTTTATCAAAGGGTTAATTAATCTAATAGAAGAAGGACGGATACTGCTAATTGGTGGTGGAGATATGGATCCTGCCAAGTGGCCCTATATGAGTTACGAATATTTTTTACCTAAGATATTTGACTTTGACGAAAATGTTGCTGCAGGTGGTCAGATAGATGAATATTTTTCAATCTCTAACAAACCATACAAGTTCTTATTTTTGAATGGACGTATGCGTAGTCATAGAAAATACCTGCTAGAAAGATTCCAAATCAATGGGTTATTAGATCATAGTCTATGGACAAATCTTGATACCGATCTTAGATTAGTTACAACTTTACCACAACAACGCTGGCAAAATTTTAACAGCATGAATATGATCAAATTGAAATTTGAACACAACGGTACAGACGTTATGGAACTGCCGATTGATCTACATTTCCTACCCAAGGAATACAAAACTCCGGCATTTAGGAACAACATAGATCATTTGCCTGTTGCTGGTACTGTTAAATTTGACCTGTTCAACAATACCTGGGGTGATGCTGTAGTTGACGGTGCCGCATACAGAGATACTTACTTTAGTCTAGTGACCGAAACCGTATTTAATTACCCATACAGTTTTAGAACAGAAAAGATTTGGAAACCCATTGCAGTAGGGCATCCGTGGATTGCGGTAGCCAATCAAGGATTTTATAGAGACATACGCAACTTAGGATTTCAAACATTTGGACACTTAATTGATGAATCGTTTGATGAGATTGACAATAGCCAAGATCGTATTGAACGTATAGCTGAAGTGGTAGAGGATTTGTGTCGTCAAGACCTTGCAAGTTTCTACAAAGAGTGTTACAATACATGTAAATACAACCAACAGTTGTATACCGAAATGCGACATCAAGTTCCTAGAGAATTACCCAATCAGTTCCACCAATTTATCGACAAATATTCCCATGAATGATTTAGAATTCAAACGCCAAGTGCTTGACACTAAGAGTGCCAGCTTTTGCGCGGCCAAATGGTACAACGCAACCATATGGTTGGGTTCGGGTCAAAGCACCAGTTGTCATCACCCTCCGGCACATGCAATTGATCGTGAAGCATTAAAAACAAATCCTCGAGCCATACACAATACTCCAACTAAAAAATTGGATCGTGCTATGATGCAGGCTGGCAATCGTCCCGCAGGTTGTGAATACTGTTGGAAGATTGAAGACATGGGTGTAGATGCAGTAAGCGACCGTGTATACAAAAGTAAAATTTACCCATTGGAGTCATTAAATGAAGCATACAACACACCCGGTCAAGAAGACGTCAATCTTCGAACACTTGAAATTGCATTCGATCGCACTTGCCAATTTGCTTGTAGCTATTGTAACCCTGCTTTCAGTAGCACATGGGTTAACGACATCAAGAAGCACGGCGCCTATGCCAATTTGGTGTCTGATGGGCGCAACCACTTTACTCATACTCACGATAGTGCTCAACTATACCGGTTTGGTGAGACGAATCCATATACTGAAGCGTTCTTTGAGTGGTGGGAATCTGACCTCCATAAAACACTCCAAGAGCTAAGAATCACCGGCGGTGAGCCATTGATGTCGGGCGAGACCTGGAAGTTGATTGATTGGTTCAAAGACAACAAAGGTTGTAGCACAACCAAATTGGCCATTAACAGTAACTTGGGCATGGACTCAATCAAGTTACAAGAGTTTATTGCCAAGGTTGAAGATATTCCGCACCTGGAAATATACACCAGTATGGAAGCCATCGACGGCCAAGCTGAGTATATTCGTGACGGACTAGATTACAGTCAATGGATGCATAATGTTCAAGAACTATTAGAACATGACACGATCAAAGCAGTGCATTGTATGTGTACCATCAATGCGCTTTGTCTCAACAGCTTGGATAGTTTGTTAGACCAGTTGGTAAAACTAAAGCAAGTGTATGGACGACAGCGTGTGAGTTTTACACTAAATATTCTACGCTTTCCTAGCTTCCAAAGCCCATTGGTGTTGCCGGAACATTTGTTGCTGTATTATCGTAATAGATTAATTAACTGGGTAATAAAACATCAAGGTCAAGAATACATGCATGAACATGAAATTAATCACCTAAGCAGATTGATTGATTATTTAGACCTTGTTAAAACTCCACACAGCGATACATTTGAAATGCCTAAACTACACAACGACTTTAAACAATTTCATCAACAATACGATCAACGACGCGGCAAAAATTTTGTTGAAACTTTTCCTGTATTAAAAACTTGGTACGAAATGCTATGACTGATAAAATCTTAGGCAAATACGATTGGAAAGATCGCATACCCAATTATATCAAATTGGAAAATCTAACCGAAGATCAACGCTACAAGTTAATGGAATCCGATAACTTTTGTATGCTACCATGGATACACTTGCATGCCTGGCCCGACGGTCGGGCTTATCCGTGTTGCTTGGGTAGAGCTGCACATCCGGTGGGCAACTTCAAAGAAAAATCCATGCGGGAAATATGGAACGACACACCCATGCGAGACATGCGTAGTAACATGCTGGCCGATAAACCTTGCTTAGAGTGCGGTGACTGTTACGAACAAGAAGGTGCTGGATTTACCAGTATGCGTAACAACAGCAACAAGAGCTTTGGACATCACGTTGCAGAAATTGACAAAACTCTGCCTGATGGCAGTTTACCTGACATGAAGTTACACTATTGGGATGTGCGCTTCAGTAATATATGTAATCTTAAATGTCGTAGTTGTGGAAGTATTTTTAGTAGCAGATGGTATGACGATGATGTTAAATTAAACAACGGTCGACCACTGCGTCCACGTGTGCAATTTGCTGGACGTCACGACGAAGATGTATGGGAACAAATGCAAGAACATGTGCCGCACCTGGACCAGATATACTTTGCTGGTGGCGAACCGTTGATTATGGAAGAACACAATCGCATACTTAACTTGCTGATTGAAAAAGGCAATACTCGTGTGCGTTTGGTATATAACACCAATCTGACAGAACTCAAATTCAAACAGCAAAATGTGTTAGACTTATGGAAGCATTTTCCCACTGTGTGTGTAGCTGCTAGTCTAGATGATATGGGTGACCGTGCTGCTATTATACGTAGTGGAACTGACTGGGCACAAGTGGAACAAAATATCAAAGACCTCAAACGAGAATGTCCACATATTGATTTTATGATTAGTCCTACACTTAGTATAATGAACATATGGAATTTTGTAAAATTCCATCGTTATATGGTAGAGTCTGGCTTTATTCAAGCCAAAGACTTTAACTTAAACATACTACAAGGGCCAGACAATTATAGAATTGATATGTTGCCTTTAGCGATCAAATTGAAATTCAAACAAGAGTTTGAACAACACATTGAATGGTTACAAGATAAAGACACTATACACAGAGCCATCGGCGGCTTCCAAGGTGCAATAACTTTCATGATGGCCACGGACAACAGTCATCTATTACCAAACTTTTGGAAAACTGTCAATGATTTAGATTGGAGTCGCTCAGAAAGTTTATTGAGTGTAGTTCCAGAGCTAGAAGCCATTGCGGAATATCGACCCGAAGATAAAAGAATACCCCTCAAATGATACTACCACATGATAAATTTTGCGTGTTGCCATGGGTCAGTTTAGAAGCTAGTCCGGTTGGCACAGTGCGCCCTTGTTGCCTAGCCGATGATGAACTGATCGATGATGCAGGCAACAAGTTCAATCTAGCCACTGCTGATTTTAAAGGAATACAAAATAGCAATAGCATGAAAGAACTGCGCCAAGAATTTGTTGATGGCAAACAACCCAAAACGTGTCGCAAGTGTTGGAAAGAAGAACGTGCAGGCCGTACCAGCAAGCGTATGCACACACTAGACCGTCTCAAGCACATGTTGCCGGATCAAGACTGGACTGCGGATGCAAAACCTCTGATGTTCCTGGATCTTAAGCTGGGCAACATCTGTAACCTTAAATGCCGCATTTGTGGATCGTGGAGTAGTAGCACATTTGCCGCAGAAGAACTACAACACTTGATGCGTAATGAAGATAGGAAAGATAATCATCACTATCACATGTTGCGTCAAGGTGCTTGGCCAAGAGAAAATCAACAGTTTTGGTCGGAGATAGCTGGCATATCAGATCAGATACAATATATAGAGTTCACTGGTGGTGAACCTTTTATGATACAAGAACATTTCGACTTGTTACAAGGACTGGTTGATCGCGGGCTGGCTGGCAACATAGAAATACATTACAATACCAATGGTACACAATGGCCAGAAACAGCCGAAGAGATTTGGAAACATTTTAAGATAGTGGAAATAGCATTTAGTATTGACGATGTAGGCGAACGTTTTGAATATCAACGATCCAATGCTGTGTGGACCGAAGTAATTGATAATATTGCTCGGTTCCGGGTGTTGCGCGGCCGACACACAAATATTCGTTTACAAATTTGTTGCACTATAAATGTATTCAATGTGTATTATCTAGAAACTGTGGCCACGTGGATTTTGGAACAAAAAATGGACTTCGTCTATTGGAATATGATGCACGATGCATATTTCTTTAGTATTAGTTCATTGCCAGAACGGGCCAAACAAGTGATTACTCAACGATTATTAACAGCCAAAGTGCCAGACCCAGTTCGAGAAGAATTTGCTCGTGTGGCAGATTTTATGAATCGTGGGGTCAGTCTTGATGGTGAACAGTTACGCAGAGAAGTCGGCAACTTGGATCGCAGACGAGGACAAAATTTAGTTTCGGTTCAGCCCGAGTTGGCTGAACTAGTTGGTTACATAAGCCCGGACTATCCGCACGGGCAATAACAATGAGTCGCGTAAAACTAATTACTCACCCAAAGTCTCGTCGTTTGATATGGCCAAACTACATGCAACCGTTGTTTGAACCATATTTTCAGATTTGTAAATTTGATAGTGCAGCGGATCCCAGCAGCATTTATGTAATTGATTTTCTAGAGTTACACGATATACATGATAACAGCATTCAACAGTGGATTCAACAGTTGGCTGAATCAGGCTGTAAAGTATTAATTAACAATCTTTGGGAACAAGTAGATACCAAATACACCTGGGCTCATTACTTGTCGAACACCAACTGGTTCTGGTATAACGAATCACTGTGGTATGATCAATTGGGCTATTTAAATTATCGTCCTAATAGAACCTATCAACAGCTGGCATTTATGCCCATTAACATACACAAAGACTGGAGGGATCGTGCAGTCAAACAGTTGGCACCGGATCTGGACAGTATGCTCTACAGTTATAGAGATAAAACGTTACCCGACGATGCACCACGCAATCATGTGCATTGGCAAAGATACTTTAATCCAGATTGGTACAATTCAACTTATTTTAGTTTGGTTATTGAGACCACGGAACAATTGCCGGCAAATGGTGTACCGTTTGTGACAGAAAAATCATTCAAACCCGTGGCTCTTCGGCATCCATTTCAGATACATGGTGCGCCCGGTACCTTGGAGTATATACAAGCGCAAGGATTTGTAACTTATGATAATCTGTTTGATGAATCGTATGATCTATTAGCCGGTGCTGACCGTTTACAAAAGATACAACAAAATTTACGTGAGTTTAAAAAAGAACCTTACACTGCTGAAACGTTCAAACGTATTGAGCACAATCACTCTAGATTTTTTGACCGCGCTTTGGTGTGTCAACGTATACAAGATGAAATTATCAACCCATTGTTAGAATATGCCGAGACCAGATAACCTATGTATGGCACCGTGGACTCATACGTACCTGAGTCCACAAACTGAACGACGTATGTGCTGTGCCAGCAGAGAGCCTGCACAGAGTTTTGAACAGTATATAGATACCAGTGGCGGAACTGGCAAGTATAATCCAGTGTCGTTGGACGAGCATTGGAACAGTGAACACATGCGGTCAGTGCGCCGCAGAATGATGGCCGGAGAAACACTGCCAGAATGTGAAGTATGCAATGACAAGTTGTTGAACACCGATGTTTACCGTAGTTACTTCAATCGATTATTTGCACACAAGTATGCGGATGCTATGGCAAATACTGCAGACGACGGATCAACCACTGTGAAGCCGGTTAGCTGGGATTATCGTTTCAGTAATCTATGTAACTTTAAATGTCGTACCTGTGGCGATATGTTGAGCAGTGCATGGGAAAGCGAACAACGTGCCAACAACATGATCAACTGGTCTAATCCCAAAAACAACTGGATGATACCTGTGGTCAGAGAAGAAATAAGTCAGTTTCAAGACACACAAATTGAAGCAGAATTTGCTCAAGCAGTGGCAGAACATCGTGTGGAGGAAATATACTGGGTAGGTGGTGAACCGCTAATGTTTGAACAGCACTGGGGTTATATGAAACAAATAGTAGATCAAGGAGACGGTCAACGGGTTTACGCTAGATATAATACAAACCTTAGTCGAGTTGATTATCGTGGTGTTAATCTTTATCGTGACATCTTGGTTCATTTGCGTGATTGGCAAGTTTGTGCCAGTCTAGACGGCACAGGCGCTGTGGGCGAGTATATTAGAACTGGGCTCAACTATCAACAATGGTTAGATAACTTCCGTCGAGGCGTGGCCGTTGCTACCAATCGTAGACAAATGCGTATAGACTTTACACTTACTTTACCTGGACTATTTGAAGTGGCCAACATACAAGCATTGGCACAAGAGCTGGGTGTAGATGTCCTGGCCAAAGTCGTATTTGGATTTACACCAGACATTATACTAAGCCCATTGGCCCTGCCCAGACAGCTGCTGGATAAAAAGGTCGATGAGTTAGTAGCCGACTTAAATATGGGCGCACTGAAAGATATACTGCTACAATTAAAGAATCGTCCCGTCTTTGCTGAACAGTGGCCTGAGGAATATCAAGCAGGGTTAGTCAAAGGAAAAGAACGTGTATTGCGATTAGAACAGGTGCGTAATGACACTTATACACTCAAAGACATATTGAGTGCAGATAAAGAAATATTGGAATGGTATGAAGCAATTGTTACTTGATGTTGTAGAAATGGACTTGGAAGACTTGACTGTGTATATTAATGTATACGATTCAGGTCTTGGCCGTAAATGGCTATCAGCATTGAACAATTTGATAGCCGACGATCTGCATCTTGAAAAGAACTATTGTTTCTTTGGATTTGCTGACGGACCTAGAAATGGTCAATTGATAATAGATGAAATAAATCGCAGTATTGCAGCCATTAACAGTGCCAACATAGGTTATACAATCAATGACAACTTTACCCTTGACAACAGTGTTGTGCCAGGAGACGAAGTTACTATTGCGACAGATACCAATGCAGCCAGACGTGACGTGATACCCGGCGACGTCGACCGTGAGCACTTTAATAATTTACACAGATACTTTGAAGATCTGCAGGGCGTAAGCGGACAAATGAGTCCATACTATGAAACAGCAGATCCAACTACTCGCTGGCATATTAGGCAACTTAACCTGCTGTGCCATGAATTTGAGTCGTGGCAGTTGAGTTGGAAAAAGAAATATACTGCGCCAATTTGGCAAAGACCCAGTCAGCTTATGTGTTGGTTACGGGCACCACGTTTTGTGTTAGACGATGGAGATTACGAGTTATTCGGAATAGAAACAATGAATCGTCCATTGGGTGGTGTTTATGTTGGGGTAAACAAAGCTGTTGGCAAGCACCATTGGGAAGTGTTTGTGGACGAGGCCAACTATAATCCCAATATGATTATTGATAATCTAACAACCACAACCATGCGTAGTCAACTTGAAGCTGCTGGAGATTTTGATATAGAGTGGGCAAACAATCCTGGAACACATGACTGGCAAAAGAAGCATTTGGCAGACTTTAGAACATGGTTGATAAACAATGGGTTTGATCCAGACGATAAAACATTGACCATTGGACATCCACAGGTTGGACAAGTGAATCTCAAACGCAGTTTTGGCACAGAAGATTATCGGGTCATATGGGCTGAGTTAAATACAAGACTCAATGTGACAGCAATACGCACCAGTGATAGATCAGTTGAGTATGCGTATAACTGGTCCGATTCAGACTATATGCAACAACAAATAAACGCATTACAAGGACGTTAATATGAACTGGATTAAAAATTTATACAACAAGATTCGACTAGAAATACGCTATCGTAAGAAGCTTAAAGAACTGCGTAAACGAGATCCTTTTATCTATAAATGAAATTGCAAAACATTCTTGGTATTAGCGCCGGCTATCACGATGCGGCCGCCACTGTTATAAACAACCGTGGCGATATCTTATTTGCTGGCCATAGTGAACGCTACAGCAAACAAAAAAATGATGAGAACTTTTGTCAAGGTCTAGTAGACGAAGTTGCAAAATACAGTCCTGAAACAATTGCATACTACGAACGTCCTTGGGTCAAGCAAACACGACAATGGTACGCAGGTCAGGGCATTGACTGGGACAAGTTAACAACCAAGCAAATATTACGTAAACAACTAGGTGGCCAAATTGAGACTAAACATGTGCTCAGTTTTAATCATCATTTAAGTCATGCTGCAGCCGGCTTTCAAACCAGTCCGTATGAACATGCCACTGTTGTGGTCATTGACGCCATTGGTGAATGGGACACTATAAGTATATGGGCTGCTGAATATGATTCGAAGGGCGTGGCAAAGTATCGTAGATTATGGAGACAACGTTATCCACAGTCCATTGGGTTGTTTTATAGTGCAATTACTGGCCGCATCGGCCTACGTCCACTGGACGAAGAATACATCACAATGGGCATGGCCGCTTGGGGCCAACCTGATTATACTGATGAAATAAGCCGGCTCATGACTGATAATTTGCATATAGGTATTGATCCTGGATTTTTGTCTGACGCCAAGGATGCAGATATTGCTGCAAGTGCTCAAGTTGTAGTGGAACATGAAATATATAAAGTGATGCGCCAGGCCCGAGACTTTGGCTGGAGCCGCAATTTAGTGTATATGGGTGGTGTTGCACTCAACTGTCTTGCTAATAGAAATTTAGGCGACTATTTTGATCAAATATGGATTATGCCTTGTCCTGGCGACGCTGGCAGTAGCCTTGGAGCTGCCGCCTTGGCATACGGTAAACAAATTAACTGGAACAACGCATACCTTGGTACTAACATCAGCGGTGAATACCCTGTCGATACCGTCATCGATTGCTTACAACGTGATCAAATTGTTGGTGTCGCCAGTGGTAGAGCCGAGTTTGGCCCTAGAGCTCTTGGGAATAGAAGTCTCCTGGCCGACCCAAGAGGACCAGATATAAAGGATCGAGTAAATGAAATCAAGCGTAGACAACAATTCAGACCATTTGCTCCAGTTATCCTGGAAGAACACGTGGATCAGTATTTTGATATGCCTCGTGGTTGGAGTGATAGTAGGTATATGCAAATCGTCGGCCGTTGCCGGCATCCTGAGCTTTTTCCTGCTATTGTGCATCATGACGGCACTAGTAGAATCCAGACCGTTCCTGCAGACGGTTCAGGCATTAGAAAACTATTGGAAAAGTGGTATACGTTAACTGGTTGCCCGATGCTGCTCAATACCAGTCTGAATATACGTGGTGAACCCATGGTCAACGATAGAACAGATGCTGATCGCTTTGAACAGTTATACGGAGTTCGAGTTTGTAGTTAAGCAAACCACGGTGCCCATTCGGGAACCACTTCACGGAGTGGTTTTTTACTGACTGTATCTTCGATCTTAATGTGATGAATAAAACGATCTAACGCAGTAGGGTTAAACTTAACGCTTTCTACAGTGCTAATTAGTCGATCTATAGTTTGCACATATTGACCTTTTTCGTGATTGCTGTAAGCCGGTGTTGCCCAATGTTTGTAGCGTTTTCTACCAGTTGTTAATCGTTCTAATGCAACAGTTTTTAATTCAGGTGGCACGGCTGCTATACCCAAATGTTCCTGGAACACATGGCTGATACTTGTATACTTTAAATTGTTGGCATAACACCAGTCAACAAAATCCATGGCACCGAGTATATTGACAGCAGTGACCACATGATTGACAACTTCATGAACTGGACTTGCTTGTATCTTTCGAACATTTTCTACAATAGTTGTCCACTGTGCGCCGCGTCGTTGGTACTCTATTATGTCTCCTACGCCATCAATGCTGACGGTATACAATACCTTTTTAAACTGTCGAAACTTTTCTACCAAACTATCAGGAAAGTGTGACGCATTAGTTAAGATGGTGATAATCATATCCTTGGCCAAATTGTGTTCAATGACATAATCAATTAAACGATTAACTTCGGGCTGTAATATAGTTTCTCCGCCGGTGAATCCTAGTATTTTTACATTCTTGACAACATCAAAAAAATCCAGATCAACAGGGTTAATTTCATATTTTATTTTTCTTCCTTGTTGAATATCAAATGTGTATCGTTGACTACTGGCACCATTATAGCACATAACACAAGCATAATTGCAGTAGTTACTGGGCATATAGTCTAATGCGTATACACCGTTGACTGTCAACCCAGCCTCAACGATTTGTTTAACTTCTGCCGGGATATCTATATCTAAATGCTCAAACAAATATGCGTTATTGAGTTGTCTAGGACTACTTGCTCCTACACGTTCTGCGTTGATACAAGTGCCACATGACATAGGCATTTTGCCATCTAAAAAGGACTGACGTAGATCTCGCCAGACTTGAGTATTTCTAGCGTTGGTAATGTTTGAATCTTGAATGTCCCATTGGGGTCCAGCTTGTATTACGCTGCAAGGACGCACAAAGTTCGCAACAGTTTGATCTGGGTCAACTACTCCGCAAGTGGAATAAAAACTATTGACAAACGGAGCAAGACACATCTTTTCACCATATGTTGCATATAGCTGTTCAACATCCGCTTTGCTCATAGATAAGTTTCTAATCCGCCCCGACGTCGTAGATCTTGTGTGCAACAACTGACGCCACCGTCCCAGAAATAACTGTGTCGCAGTTCACTTATAATAGGATTGATTCGGTGCTTTTTACAAAAATCAAACACTGGTTTATTGTATGCTGAGAAAACGACATTCTCTTCGTCCAGCACCAAACAGTTGACATCAAACACTGTTTCAGCCACAAAGCCAGTCCACTTGTTAAGATAGGTGTCTACAAAACTGGTAAACTCTGCTGTGGGCGTTTGCCCTTGCACGTACCAGGCACCGGGATTGGCAGTGTATTTAAATTTGCCCACTTCCATTGCGGCCCAAATACTGCTATCCCAAACCTTACATACTTCCCAACCAGGAAAGTCTTCGGCCAAGTGTAGATGCATGTCGTGTTTGCTACTCAATATAACTCCGGGTTTGAGAATAGCAAATACAGCATCACCGTGACCGTCTGTGATTGCTTCGTGTATGCGGTACTCAGGTCCCAACACATTGTCTACAATCCAACGTGTCTGCTCGGGTTGTAGATAATCACTGTTGTCAAAGAATACATCGCGTCCCACACGCACAATACAACTGGCACTGGCACCGTTTAATACACAGTCTGGATCGTATTCACCTTGGTGTGGGTTTACAACTTGATCTCCAAAGCTGTTGCAAATATCATTTAATTCTGCAATAGGCAACACACGTAGTAATTTGTTGCCAAGACTAATTTGCCAGTCTCTTGGAGTCAATGGCGGAAGCGGAGCACCTTGTCCCGAAGTCTGACGCCATTGAAAACTGTCTTTGCTTTGCAGTGTAGGGCGTAGAACTCGGGCACCGTAGGTTTCGATTGTGTGTTGAAGATTATCTAAATCTTCTTCAGTTTCGGTCAATATCTGTTGTAATTGATTACGCACTTGTGCATCATCAATGAAATCAAAATAGTCAGGTGGATATGCTCGTCCAACTACAACTTCCTCCAAGGGTTGCCAACTGGTATAACTGCTGATCATTACGGTCCTTTTTGTGTGGTAAATTCTGTTAACATTTGATTTAGCTCGCTCCATAACACATCAGCAAATGCACCTGAGTAAAAATGGTGATAATTATGCTCAACTATGGGCAAGCAGGCTTGATGTATTTTTTGTCTTTCGTCTACAGATAAATTATTTAAGTCTTTTAATAACTGAGTGACTTTTTCTATTCTGACTATATCATCAGTTTCGGTATCGTAGCTTTCGTCAAATACACCAGCAAATGTTTTGAAGCCGTATTCTCTAAGATAACTCAAACTACCTGCTGGTGCTACCAACACAAACGGCATCTCCAATGCTATTGCTTTAAATGTCTTTTCGGTTATATGAGTTCTAGGTCCAAAGTAAACAGTTTCGGTAGGCACATATACCAAACTATCAGCAGCCTCAGTAAAATTACCCAATTGATAACTGTGCATTTCTTGTTGTTCTTCACCGGCAAATAGTCTAGGAAGTTCTGCTTGAGCCAATACGTCGGTGATGTCCTGGTATACATCAGTGTATTTTTGTGCTATAATAGATATATCCACACGTTCATATTGGCACACTCTGGGTGCGCTGATGTGATTGTTTTCTAGTCTGTGTTTGAATATATTATAAAGGAACAACACACGATGATCACGTTTGCCTGCCACAATACGGTTAGGACTCATAAAAGTCCGTGTAGGACAACGGTCACGTGCTCTAGGAATTAAAAATGTCTTATCATATCCACGAAACCAATCTAAGCAGGCCCAGCCGTGATAAAAGTAATAGTGTGGAGTCCATCCGTATTTCTTACATAATATTTCAACATGTTCGCCTCGTTCGCTTACTACAACATGCCCAGCGGGCTTATTTGCAATATCATCGTTGCGACGTATTACATCTGCAAATAGCGGATCAAACGCATCTAAATGCAACGGCTCTTGATCATGCATAAACACATAATCGTTTTCTGCCATGCTATCTGTGCCCAAGTTAAATAAAGCGTCTGGGCTAGTGTCGCCCGGCGGATCACAAAAGAACAGTCTGGTTCCAGGCCTGTTGTCTCTAAACCAAGGCCAAAATGTATGGTTGTAAATCTCATCTATTCTAATCATGTTTGACGTATTTTATTCTGGAATTAAACCTAATCAGTTTGCTCATGAGCAACAGGCGGCGAGTATTGACCATGCTAGGGAGTTGTGTCGTACTAGATATTTCTGGCGGATAAACTATTTAACTGACTACGCAGGGTTTGATTTTTTATATGAGCCCGTGCCCTGGCAAAGCCATCAGCGCCATACATGGCCTAGCCAATGGCAAAAGGATGCAGAAACATATCTAGTGCCCAAGCAAGGGTATACAGAAACCAACTATAAGACTACACCTGTATTAACCAGATTACAGGATAGAAGCAACTGGATTATACCAGACATGTTTGATCCAGACACGTTTGACTTCAGTTGGCATCCGGATACCACAGAGCCCGACTATATATACCAATTTGGCACACAACATCAACGCACAGGTGGACCGCAATATCGAATTGATGGTGCAACAGATTTAAAGTTTTGCGATCAAGTTCGCGGCAGTGTCAAGTCGGGTGCTACACCCATAGTTGAAATTAATCACATGGACGGCCACGCCGGTCAAGTACCTGGAACAATATCAACTGTGCGTTACTTTGACAACTATAAAGATATCTTAACTAGAATTGCCAATGGTAGTGAACACGAGTATATTTGGATCATTAGTAGTTGTTGCGATTATTCTAACTTTGACTTTAGTTGGCATCCAGAGCAGTGGCAAAACACCATGTTACATGTGTTTGCTAGTAGTGGAGAAAAGTTTGGCGATACATTCTTTATGCATGTGCCCAGCTTTAAACGTCGTATAGGACAGTTTGAATTGCTGGATTGGTACGATGTTAACTTTGTTGGCCCTGGTGTGCCACGTAGACCGTTACCGGTTATACAACATAAATTTGATACACATGTGGCGGCAATTAAAACAATAGACTGGCCAGGACCGTTGGCAGTGTTTAGCACAGATGACGCTGTAGGAGAGATACCTACAGTTCCGTTGTGGAGAGAAAAGACCAAGACTATTGTGCCACTCAGTGCTGGTGCCAGCAAGGTTGTTGTTCCTAAGACAGCAGTTCCTTACATAAAGACACAGGCCTACGACTATCC
>Ga0187843_10000723_pt1 | contig 22512 bp, 24 predicted proteins | sample SpaLakP09_SKY_43_FD_134516 | JGI IMG/M metagenome (GOLD analysis project Ga0187843, IMG submission 134516) | Oligotrophic lake water microbial communities from Sparkling Lake, Wisconsin, USA - SP09_SKY_43 | ecosystem: Environmental > Aquatic > Freshwater > Lake | place: USA: Sparkling Lake...
AGGCGAGTCGAAGCTTGCTGTATTTGCTACGAAGAATCAACGCCGACTCTGCAATTAATGACGGTAAATACGTTCTTCCCTATTTTCATTGATAGCAAATACGGCATTTTTGACCGATGCGGCCCAGCGCGTTGATGAGGCGTGCGCGCAGCCTCCACTTGCATGGAAAGTCTTGCGGACGACGAACCAGCTCAAGAGAATGGGTCACGGTCCCAGCTGACTCTCCCCGCGGCACCCAAGCCTGCACGTTGCCTGGCGCGGCCCCCAAGTTCCTGGCGCGCTTCATTGATGGACGCTACGTCGTGGGCCTCACGCCAGAAGAGGTGGAGGTGCGCCATCGGGGCTGTGTCGACTTGGTGGAGCAGTTGCAGAAGACCGTGCTTCAGTTCGCCGTGCAGAACCCCGTTTGGACGAAGGCGCAGCTGTGTGAGCGGCTGCGCAGAGGCATTGCGCATGAGCAGCATCGCTGGGAACTGAGCTCCAATGAAGCGGAATCCGGGAGCAACGGCTTGATCTCTGGCGAGCTGCCCGTCCCCGCCGCCGAACGCGAACTGGAGGCTCTCGCCTGATGAATTCATCCGGCCGCAAACAGCTCTCGCAGCGCCGCGGCGGTGTCCGGCAGGCCGGCGCGTTCCAGCGTGTCGATGAAGGCCTCGGGCGTGTTGGGCGGCTGGCGCCAGCGTTGCAGCATCTGCTCGATGCGCGCGCACCAGGGCGGGCTGCAGGTCCACGAGATGGCGAAGTAACACGTCGGGGTGCTGCGCCACCACGTCAAAGCCTGCCAGCATGTCGGCCGGAAAATCGCGCTCATTGAAGGTGACGATTACCTGGGCTTTAGCCCGCACGGCGGCAGCCAGCACGTGGCGGTCGTCGGGGTCGGGCAGGTTCAGCACTTCAACGAACGGCGCATAGCCGCTGACGCAGGCGTCGGGCAGGGCAGCGTCCATGGCCGCGCGGCGGCGGTCCAGCGCGGCCGGGTCCACGTCCGGCCGAGCGCGCAGCACCGAGCGGCGCCACTCGGTGTGGATGTCTTCGCTCCAGGCAGGGCGGTAGAGCCGCGCCACCGCCAGCTCCAGCAACAAGCTGGTGAGCGGCTGGCTGTGCAGCACGTTGGCGTCCAGAACAGCGGTGAAGTGGCTCATCTCGCTGGGCAGGCGCGGGGCTCAGAGGCCCAGCTCGGCGTCGATGCGGGCCAGCTCGTCCAGCGCGGCGCGCTGGTGGGCACGCTGCTGTTCGTCAAAGCGCAGCAGGTCTTCAAACGCCACGCGGCGGCGCGTGCCCACCTTGCGAGCGGGCAGCTTGTCTTCTTCGATGAGCTTCACCACGTAGGGGCGCGACACATTCAGGTAATCGGCCACCTCCTGGGTGGTGAGCTCGGCGTTTTGCGGCATCACCGTCACGGCGCGGCCTTGGCCGAGCTGGGTGAGCATGTCCACCAACAGGCGCAGGGCGCCGGGCGGAATGGCGATCATTTCGTGCTGGTTGTCGTCGGTGACGAGGCGCAGCGGCGGGGCATGGGCCGCGCCGTCTTCGGCAGGCAGCAGGCGGGCGAGTTGGCGGCTGGCTTCGCGGGCCTGGGCGATCTCGTCGTCGCTGGGCAGCCGCGGCGGGCGTCGGCTGGGGGCAGTCATGGTGGCTTCTCCAAAGGGTACCGGGCGATACTAGCCCGCAAACGAAACGAACGAAACGAACGAAGCGAGCAAAACAAACAAAATCACAACAAAGGCGGGCATATGACCGGCCAGTGGCGCTCAGTGCAGGGAGGCACAACATGGCAAGCACACTGAAGGTGAGCGAGCCCTCGGTGACGTACAACGAGCTTTCGCTGGTGGAGCAGCCCGCCATCGAGCTGCTGGAGTCTCTGGGGTGGACGCATGGCAACCTCATGCAGGAACTGCCCGGTCCGCAAAACTCAACCGGCCGGCTCTCCTGGCGCGAGACGGTGCTGCCAGCCCGATTGCGGGCCGCACTGGCCAAGCTGAACCCTTGGCTACTGCCGGAAGCTCTGGAATTGGCCGAGTTGCAACTGACGCAGGATCGGTCCGCCATGCTGCCGGTGGCCGCCAACCGCGAGCTGTGGCGCCTGATGCGAGACGGCGTGGCCGTGGAGGTGCGGCAGCCGGATGGTTCGTTCAAGCCCGAGCGGGTGCCCAACGCGGCGTTCATTGGCTTCACCGGCACGCCGCTGATTGCCGGGCAGGAGCAGCGCACGCGCGAAGTTTTTGGCGACCACGTCTCGATCTACAACTTCGCGCAGTCGGTGGCTGACGGCGCCACGGTGCCGCTGTACTACGAGGCTCGCAAGCCAGAGCTGCAACTGGCCGATGCCGATGTCCTGCGCGACGATCTGGACGCGCTGCTGGACGCCGCAATGCTGGACGAGGAGCAGGAGAAGAAGCTGCAGCGGGAGTTCGCTCGGCAGTACCACCTGATCACTCGGCCTGACCGCCTCGATCAGATCGCGGCAGACTTGGCACGGCACTTTGCCGCGCGGGGGTATCTCGGCAAAGCGATGTTCATGGCCATCGACAAGGCCACGGCGGTTCGGATGCACGACAAGTTCCGCGCTGCGTGGACCGTTCTGCTGACCGAGTACGAGCAGCGCCTGGCCGCGGCGCCGCCCGATGTGCAGGCGTCACTGCAACAACGGATGGCGTGGATGCGGGCCGTGGACTGCGCTGTGGTGGTGCCTGCGCGCCGTTCAGAGTCCTGATGGCGTGCTTGCGATGGCACCGACAACGGCAGCCAGTTCACGGATCGCTTCACAAGCAAGGCGCGTGAGCCCTCGGGGCGGCATCACTTCGATGTGCGCTGCAAGGCGCTGGGATTGAGCACCGGCTGTGCCCGCCGCGCCATCCACAGACCAATGGCCTGGTGCTCATAATCCTTTGGTCATTGGTTCAAGTCCAATACGGCCTACCACTTCGCTCGGGTCAGCGCGCCGGCGCAGCCTTCTCTGCCTGCGCCTCCCGGCGCCCACCACGCCCGCCCGCCGCATTGAAATCTCGCGCCGCCCGGTAGGACGCATCCACCAGCGCCTGCTGCTCCGGGTTCAGCGTGGCGTGCAGGGCTTCCCAGCGTTGGCTGAGGTCGGCGAGCGCGGCGATCCAGTCTTGCGCGTCGTCCGATTGCGCGCGCAGGTCGCGGCTGACGTCGACCAGGGCCGACACCGAGTTGGGCCGGTGTCGCACGGCACGGCTCACGCGTTGGGCGTTGAACTGTGCGGCCATGTCGAGTTCGCGCAGGAAGTCGTCGAACAGCGGTTGCTGCTGGGGCGTCAGCGCCAGGCGCGGGGCGTCGAGTTGCAGTTTGTCCAGCCAGATACGCCAGGGGTCGGGCGCCATCAGGTCGTCGAGGGTGGGCTGCTCCTGGGGGCTGGATGCGGCCTTGCCGCCTTCCCGGCCGCCGCCACCGTGCCGGCCGCCGCCACCCGGGCCCATGCCACCCATCCCGCCGCCCATCTGGGCGGTGGCGGGCATCGAGGCGATGGCGATCAGCAGCGCCGTGGCGGCCGACGCCGCGCGCAGGGCCCGGGCGCCTGGCGGGCACCAAGATACAGAAGTCAGGTTCATCGGCGCAGCATCGCCGCAGGATATGCCAGGCGTTTGGCTTGTCCGTGAAGCGACGTAAAGCCGGCGGCCGCCGGGCGCTGGCCTCGTCCGGCGAGCTGGCGCCAGCAGCCCGCCCGGCCGGCGGCGGCATGACGGCGTGGTCACGCGCAGTCGCTAGGATGCGACGCCATGCTCAACCGCATCGACGAAGAGATCACGTTCCGCAAGCTGGAGATCCTGCTCGCGTTCATGGAGAGCGGCAGCCTCGCGCGCGCCGCCGAGCGGCTGGGCATCAGCGCGGTCAGTGTGCACCGGGCGCTGCATTCGCTGGAGACGGGTACCCGCTGCAGCCTGTTCCGGCTGGAAGGCCGCAACCTGCAGCCCAACGACGCCGCCCACGCGCTGGCCGATGTGGCGCGCGAGGTGTTGCAGACGATGTCCAACGGCATCCGCTCCACGCGCGAGATCGCCGGCTACGCGGCCGACGTCATCCGCATCGGCTCGCTGTACTCGCTGACCAGCGTCACCGTGCCGGCGCTGATCATGGGGCTGCGCCTGCGCAAGCCGGACATCCAGGCCGAGCTGGTGCTGGGCTCCAACAGCGACCTGCTGCGCAAGCTGCGCGAGGGCACGCTCGACGCGACCATCATGGGCCTGCCCGAAGAGGCGGCGGACGTGGAGTCGCAGCTGCTGTTCGAGGACGAGATCTTCTTCGCCGCACCCGTGGGCTCGCCGTACACGCAGCAGCAGGAGATCGACCTCAGCGCCCTGGTCGACGAGCGTTTCGTGTCGCTCAACGAGGGCTATGTGACGCGCGACCGCTTCGTCGACGCTTTCCGCGTGGCGGGCTTCGAGCCCAACGTGGTCATGACGACCAACGACATCTTCTCGCTGATGAACCTGGTGGGTGGCGGCATCGGCTGCACGCTGCTGCCGGGCCGCATCCGCAGCGCGTTGCCGCGCAACGTCTGCCTGGTGCCGCTGCAGCCGCGCTACCAGATGCGGCAGAAGATCAGCGTCGTGTTCCTGCGCACGCGCGAGCGTGACCCCAACCTGCTGTCCCTGCTTGCGGCCTGCCGCAGCCACGCCGAGGACCTCAAGGGTTAACCCACGATCTTTTCGGCGGGCGTAATGGTCAGCCCTTCAGGCTGATTGACCGTCGTCAAGGTCACTTCGAAACTGCAACCGCATACCGCCCGACACAGGCGGAACTTTGGAGACAAGCCATGATCCTGACTCGACGCCAATGGGTGGCCACCGCGGCCAGTGCCGCCGCCACCGCCGGCTGGACCGATGCCTTCGCCCAGGCGGGCGGCCTGAAGATTTCGCACCAGTTCCCCAGCGGCACGCTGGCCGAGGGGGACTTCCGCGACCGGCTGTGCCGCAAGTTTGCCGCAGAGGTCGAGAAGCGCACCGGCGGCGCGCTGAAGGCCTCGGTCTACCCCGGCTCGTCGCTGATGAAGACCAACGCCCAGTTCTCGGCCATGCGCAAGGGCGCGCTGGACATGAGCCTGGTGCCGCTGTCCTACGCCGGCGGCGAGGTGGCCGAGACCAACGCTGGCCTGATGCCCGCTCTGGTGCCCAGCTACGAGCAGGGCGCGGCCTGGAAGACGGCCGAGGCCGGCAAGCTGCTGTCCAAGGTGCTGGACGACAAGGGCGTGATCATCGTCAGCTGGGTCTGGCAGGCCGGCGGCGTGGCCAGCCGCTCCCGCCCGATGGTGACGCCGGACGACGCCAAGGGCCTGAAGGTGCGCGGCGGCAGCCGCGAGATGGACATGATGCTCAAGCAGGCAGGCGCGTCGGTCATCACGCTGCCGTCCAACGAGATCTACGCCGCGATGCAGACCGGCGCGATGGACGCCGCGATGACGTCCTCCACCAGCTTCATCTCCTTCAAGCTGGAAGAGATCGCCAAGCACCTGACCTCGGGCCGCCAGCGTACCTACTGGTTCATGCTGGAGCCGCTGATGATCTCCAAGGAGGTCTTCAGCAAGCTGCCCAAGGCGCAGCAGGACGTCATCATGGCCGTCGGCGCGGAGATGGAAGTCTTCGCCCGCGACGCCGCCAAGGCCGACGACCAGGCCGCCGCCGCCATCTACGCCAAGGCCGGCGCCAAGGTCTACGACATGGACGAGCCGACGCTGAAGAAGTGGCAAGCCATTGCGCGAGAGACCGCGTGGAAGGATTTCGGCGAGAAGAACGAGTCCTGCGCCGCCATCCTCAAGGCCGCGCAAAAGCTGCTCTGAGCGCGCCATGAGCCACGGCTTCGAGCTCAAGCCGGCGCGGGCCGGCATCGACCCGGACACGCCGGCGCTGCTGCTGCCGCTGGCGAAGCTGCTGGATGTCATCAACCGCACGATGGTGGCGCTGGGCATGCTGGCGCTGCTGGTCGCGTCCTGCGTGCTGACCTACAGCGTCATCTCGCGCTACGTGATGAAGGCGTCGACGGACTGGCAGGACGAGGCCGCCGTGTTCTGCCTCGTGGGCGCCACGTTCATGTGCGGCGCCTTCGTGCAGCAGCTGCGTGGCCACGTCGGCATCGAGGCCATGGCCGGACTGTTGCCGCGCTCGCTGAACCGCCTGCGGCTGATGCTGGTGGACCTGATGTGCACCGCCTTCTGCGCCTTCTTCGCGTGGAAGTCCTGGACGCTGTTCCACGAGGCCTGGGCCGAGGGGCAGACCACGTCGTCCTCCTGGGCGCCGCCTTTGTGGATTCCCTACGCCTTGATGGCCGCCGGCATGACGCTGCTGAGCCTGCAACTGCTGGTGCAGCTCACCGCGCGCGTCAACGGCCTGTTCAAACCCACGCAAGGAGCCGCGGCATGAGCATGCTTTTACTGGGCTCGCTGTTCGGCGTCGTCACGCTGCTGTTCATGTTCTCGGGCGCGCCGATCTCGTTCGCGCTCGGCAGCGTCGCGGTGCTGTTCATGGCCTTCTTCATGCCGTCGTCAGCGTTGGACACGGTCACGCAGAACGTCTACGAGGAGATGGCCAGCATCACGCTGCTGTCCATCCCGCTGTTCATTCTGAAGGGTGCGGCCATCGGCAAGTCCCGCGCGGGGCAGGACTTGTACGCGGCCATGCACGTGTGGATGGGCCGCATCCCCGGTGGCCTGGGCATCGCCAACGTGTTCGCCTGCGCGCTGTTCGCGGCCATGGCCGGCTCCAGCCCGGCCACCTGTTCGGCCATCGGCAGCGCCGGCATCCCTGAGATGCGCAAGCGCGGCTACTCGCCCGGCTTCGCGGCCGGCATCATCGCCGCCGGCGGCACGCTGGGCATCCTGCTGCCGCCGTCCATCACGATGATCCTGTACGCGGTGGCGGCCGAGCAGTCGCTGGGCCGGCTGTTCCTGGCCGGCATCTTCCCGGGCGTGCTGCTGGTGGTGCTGTTCGCCGTCTACGCCGGCCTGCGCTACCGCAAGGAGCACGCGCTGGCCGAGGCCGAGTTCAAGCGCAGCGGTGCGGCCTCCGCGCTGCTGGCGCGCGAGACCTTCACGACGCGCCAGAAGTTCGAGATGCTGCCCCGCGTCGTGCCCTTCGTGCTGCTGCTGATCGGCGTCATGGTGGCGCTGTACGGCGGCTTCGCGACGCCGTCCGAAACCGCCGGTCTCGGTGCACTGCTGGCGCTGCTGCTGATCGCGACGATCTACGGTGTCTGGCGTCCGAAGGACGTGGCCCCCATCCTCACGTCGACGCTGAAGGAGTCGACCATGCTGATGTTCATCATCGGCATGTCGCTGCTGTTCTCCTACGTGATGAGCTATCTGCACATCAGCCAGGCGGCGGCGGAGTGGATCGTCGGCATGCAGCTGTCCAAGTGGGTGCTGCTCTTCGCGGTCCTGCTGATGGTGATTCTGCTGGGCTTCTTCCTGCCGCCGGTCAGCATCATCCTGATGACGGCGCCCATCATCCTGCCGCCGCTGAAGGCCGCGGGGTTCGACCTGATCTGGTTCGGCATCCTGATGACCATCGTCATGGAGACCGGCCTCATCCACCCGCCGGTGGGGCTGAACATCTTCGTCATCAAGAACATCGCGCCCGACATCGAGCTGCGCGACATCATCTGGGGCGTGCTGCCGTTCGTGCTGCTGATGCTGCTGGCGGTGCTGCTGATCTGCATCTTCCCCGGCATTGCGACGTCGCTGCCGGACGCCGTCATGGGCGCTTTGGCCGCCAAGGCGAACTGAGGAGCCAACGATGAATGCGCCTGCCTGGAATCTGCGCGATCGCCAGCGCCGCGAACGCCTGGCCCGTGCGGCCGAGCTGCCCGGAGTGCAAGGCCGGCATGTCGCGACCGACACCGTGGTCCCGCTGCTCGAAGCCGTGCTGCAACCCGGCGACCGCGTCTGCCTGGAGGGCAACAACCAGAAGCAGGCCGACTTCCTCGCCCAGGCGCTGACGCAGGTGGATGCGCAGCGCGTGCATGACCTGCACATGGTGCAGTCGGTGCTGGCGCTGCCCGAGCATCTGGACGTGTTCGAGACCGGCATCGCCAGGCGGCTGGACTTCTCCTTCTCCGGCCCGCAGGGCGGCCGGCTGGCCAAGCTGGTCAGCAGTGGCGGCATCGAGATCGGCGCCATCCACACCTACCTGGAGCTGTTCGCGCGCTACTTCGTCGATCTGACGCCCAAGGTCGCCCTCGTCGCAGCCCATGCGGCCGACCGCCAAGGCAATCTCTACACCGGCCCCAACACCGAGGACACGCCGGCCATCGTCGAGGCCACGGCCTTCTCGGGCGGCATCGTCATCGCGCAGGTCAACGAGATCGTGGACGTGCTGCCGCGCATCGACATCCCCGCCGATTGGGTGGACTTCGTCGTGCAGGCGCCCAGGCCCAACCTCATCGAGCCACTGTTCACGCGTGACCCGGCGCAGATCAGCGAGATCCAGGTGCTGATGGCCATGATGGCCATCAAGGGCATCTACGCCGAGTACGGTGTTCAGCGCCTGAACCACGGCATCGGCTTCGACACCGCCGCCATCGAGCTGCTGCTGCCCACCTACGGCGAGCAGCTGGGCCTCAAGGGCAAGATCTGCCGGCACTGGGCGCTGAACCCGCACCCGGCGCTGATCCCCGCCATCGAGGCCGGCTGGGTGGAGTCCGTCCACTCCTTCGGCTCCGAGCTGGGCATGGAGGACTACATCCGCGCTCGCTCCGACGTGTTCTTCACCGGTGCCGACGGCAGCCTGCGCAGTAACCGTGCCTTCTGCCAGGCCGCCGGCCACTACGCCTGCGACCTCTTCATCGGCTCCACGCTGCAGATCGACCTGCAGGGCAACTCCTCCACGGCGACGCTGGGCCGCATCACCGGCTTCGGCGGTGCACCCAACATGGGCGCCGACGCCCGCGGCCGCCGCCACGCCAGCCCGGCCTGGCTCAAGGCCGGCGGCGAGGCGCGTGCCGGCCGCCAAGGCGCCGCCGGCACGCCGCGCGGGCAGAAGCTGGTTGTGCAGATGGTGGAGACCTTCCGCGAGCACATGGAGCCCGCCTTCGTCGAGACGCTAGACGCCTGGACGCTGCAGCAGCAGGCCGGCATGGCCCTGCCGCCGATCATGATCTACGGCGAGGACGTGACCCACGTGCTGACCGAGGAAGGCATCGCCAACCTGCTGCTGTGCCGCACCGACGAAGAGCGCGAGCAGGCCATCCGCGGCGTGGCGGGCTACACGGCCGTTGGCCTGGCGCGGGATGCGCGCATGGTGGAGAGCCTGCGCGACCGTGGCGTCATCAAGCGGCCAGCCGATCTCGGCATCGACCCGCGCGACGCCACCCGCAACCTGCTCGCGGCGCGCAGCATGCGCGACCTTGTGCGCGCTTCCGGCGGCCTCTACAGCCCGCCCAAGCGCTTCCGCAACTGGTGAGGGCCGTCATGATGCAACCCGGACTCGAAACCCTGGACTACAGCTTCCCCGGCACGCGGGCGGCCGGCGCCTTCACGCCCGTGCTGGTCGGCGTCGTCGGCTCGGGCAACCTCGAAGTGCTGCTGGAGCCCGCGCCCGGCGCCGACTGCCGCATCCACATCGAGACCTCGGCGCGCGGCTTCGGCGCGATCTGGGCCGCCGTTGCGCAGGACTTCCACGCTCGCCACCAGTTGGCCGGCGTGCAGGTCTCCATCCACGACATGGGCGCCACGCCCGCCGTAGTCAGCCTGCGGCTGGACCAGGCCGCGCAGGAGCTGCAGCCATGATTTCTTATGCCGAATGCTCGGCCCGCGAGCGGCTGGCCCAGCTCGTCGATGCCGGCAGCTTCCATGAATGGCTGCCGCCGGCCGCACGACTGACCAGCCCGCACCTCGCGCAGCTGGGCCTGCCCGCCGCGTTCGACGATGGCGTGGCCATCGGCCGCGCGACGCTGGCCGGCCGCGCGGTCTTCGTCGCGGCGCAGGAAGGCGAGTTCATGGGCGGCGGCGTGGGCGAGGTGCATGGCGCAAAGCTGGTCGGCCTGTTCAAGCGCGCGCTGCGCGACCGGCCCGATGCCGTGCTGCTGCTGGCGGAATCCGGCGGCGTGCGGCTGCACGAGGCCAATGCCGGGCTCATCGCCGTGTCCGAGGTGATGCGCGCGCTGCTGGACGTGCGCGCGGCGGGCATTCCCGTCATCGTGCTGATCGGCGGCGCCAACGGCTGCTTCGGCGGCATGGGCATCGTCGCCCGCTGCGCCGACCATGTCGTGATGAGCGACATCGGCCGGCTCGCCATGTCCGGCCCCGAGGTCATCGAGGCCTCGCATGGCGTCGAGGAATTCGATTCGCGCGACAGGGCGCTGGTCTGGCGCACGACCGGTGGCAAGCACCGCTGGCTGAGCGGCGACTGCGATGCGCTGGTGGAGGACGACGTGGCCGGGTTCCGCGCGGCCGCCATCGCGGCGCTGGACGCGGCCCGGCCCGTCACGCTGGCCGCGCTCGAAGACGAACATGAGCTGCTGGCCGCCCGGCTCAGCTACGACGGCGCCGAGGCCATTCCGCTGTGGGCCTCGCTGGGCGTGCCTGAGCCGGGCCGCGTGCCCGACCTGGACGTGGCCGCGCTGCGCGGCCTGGGAGTGCGCTGATGGACTGGACGCTGCTGGCCGAACGGCTCTTCGGCAAGGAACACGGGATCGCCCGCGATGGCGACTTCCTGCGCGGCGAGGTCGAGTTCGACGGCGAGCCCCTGGCCGTCATCGGCACGACCGCCCACGCGCCCATCGGCGTGCAGCTCGCGCTGGCCCAGGCCCGCGCCGTGCTGGACGTCGTCACCCATCAACCCGGCCGCGCCATCCTGCTGCTGATCGACACGCAAGGCCAGCAGCTGCGTCGCCGCGACGAGCTGCTGGGCATCAACCGCGCGATGGCTCATCTGGGCATGTGCATCGACCTCGCGCGGCGGCGTGGCCACCGCGTCATCGGCCTCGTCTACGACCAGGCACTGTCCGGCGGCTTCATCACGTCCGGCCTCATCGCCGATGCCTGCGACGCGCTGCCCGAGGCCGAGATCCGCGTCATGCGCCTGCCGGCCATGGCCCGCGTCACCAAGCTGCCCGAGTCGCTGCTGGCGGAGCTGTCCGAATCCAACCCGGTGTTCGCGCCGGGCGTGCGCAACTACGTGGCCATGGGCGGCGTGCGCCGACTCTGGCAGGGCGACCTGGCCCAGGCGCTGCGCGACGCGCTGGCCGATGCGCCGACGCAGGACCGCCGGGCCGAGGACGGTGCTGCGCGCGGTGGCCGGCGCCTGGCCGCCAGCGTCGTGCAGCGCGTGCTCGACGCCGCCTGATAGGCCAGAACCCCTGCCGCGCCATGGCCTCGCTGCACCGCCACCAGATCGCCTGGCTGTCTGCCGCCGGCTGGAACCGTTTGCGGGCCGGTGACTGGGATGCCCAGGCGCGCGACTGCCTCGCGCACTGGGCCGCGCACGGCCTGCCGCTGGTCATCACCCGCCAGCGCGAGGACGACGACGCCATCGCCATGGGCCTGTGCGCGCCCAGGGCCTGGGGTTACCGGCGCCTCGCGCTGCGCGTGGACTGGCGCGAGGTGCTGTATTTCGACGAGTTCCCGCCGCTGTCCGCCGTCGTTCCGCAACTGCCGGCCGACGCGCGCCTGCCGGCCCGCCAGCTGGTGGCCGCGCTGCAGGCCTGCGGCGCCGGTGCGCGGGTCTACGGCAGCCACGGCTGGCAGCACCTCACGGGCCTGTCGCATGTGCGCGAAGGCTCCGACCTCGACGTCTGGGTCAGCGTCGGCAGCACCGCGCAGGCCGACGCGGTGGCGGCTGTGTTGGCCGACTTCAATGCGCCGTCGCGGCGGCTGGATGGCGAGCTGGTCTTCGACGGCGAGGCGGCCGTGGCCTGGCGCGAGTGGCAGGCCTGGCGCAGCGGGCGTGCGCCGTCGCTGCTCGTGAAGCGGCTGTACGGCGCGTCGATGCCGCGCTCGCTGGAGGCATTGGCATGAGCCGCGCCCGGCAGGCGCTGCTGCCGGCACGGCTGACGCCGCCGCAGATTGGCCGCGCCGCCACGCTGGCGCTGCACGACGAGCTGGCGCTGTCGCCCAAGCCCGGGCTCGTCACGCTGACGGACCGCGGCAGCCACGCGGACATGGACGCCCACACCTTCATGCGCAGCCTGTTCGCGCTGCGCGGCTACTTCGTCCGCATCGCCGAGCTGGGCGCGGCCGGCGCGCCGTTCGAGGCGCTGGAGCGCTGCGGCATCGCCGCCGAGGCGCGCATGCTGGCGGCCACCGGCGGCATCAACACGCACCGCGGCGCCATCTTCATGCTCGGGCTGCTGTGCGCGTCGGCCGGCGCGCTGGCCGCCGAAGGCCTGCGCCCGACGCCCGCAGCGCTGCGCGAAACGCTGGCGCGGCGCTGGGGCGATTCGCTGACGGCGCGCGCGCTGCGGCCTTCGGCGCTCCCCGGCGGCGTGGCCGCGCGCCGGCTGGGGCTGCGCAGCGCGTCTGCCGAGGCGGCGCTGGGCTTCCCGACGCTGTTCGAGACGGCCGTGCCCGCGTTGCACGCCGCGCGGGTGCGAGGCCTGTCGACGACGGCCGCGCGGCTGGACACGCTGTTTGCCGTGATGGCGGTGCTGGACGACAGCAACCTCGCGCATCGTGGTGGACTGGAGGGGCTGCACTTTGCGCAGGCCGCCGCGCGCGGCTTCCTGGCCGATGGCGGCGCCGGCCGTCCTCAGGGGCTGGCGGCGACGGCGGTCATCGCGGCGGAGTTCGTGCGCCGCAACCTGTCGCCCGGCGGTGCGGCCGACACGCTGGCCGCCGCCTGCTGGCTGGAACGCCTGGGCTGATGCGCCTGGCGCTGCTGTTCCCGGGGCAGGGTGCGCAGCACGCGGCGATGCTGCCCTGGCTGCAGGCGCAGCCCGAGGCTGCACCGACGCTCGATGCGCTGGCGCAGCAACTGGGTGCCGACTGGCGCGCGAGGCTGGCCGACCCGGCCTGGCTGCACGCCAACGTCGTCGCGCAGCCACTGCTGACCGGCGTCTGCCTGGCGGCCTGGCGCGTGCTGGCCGCGCGGCTGCCGCCGCCGGTCGGCGTTGCCGGCTACAGCGTCGGCGAGCTGGCGGCGTTTGCGGCGGCCGGCATCTTCGACGCCACCACGGCGCTGCGGCTGGCCGCCGTGCGCGCGCAGGCCATGGACGACAGCGTCGCGGGCCGGCATACCGGCCTGCTGGCCGTGCAGGGCCCCGACGCGCTGCGGCTGGCCGAGGCGGACGCGGCGCTGTCCGTGGCCATCCGCATCAACACGGAGCGCGTGATCGTCGGCGGTACGGCTGCCGCGCTGGAGGCCAGCGCTGAGCGTTGGAGCGCCACAGGCCTGCGCTGCACGCGCCTGCCCATCGGCATCGCGTCGCACACGCCCGCCATGGCACCGGCCGCGGCGGCGTTCGCGCAGCAGCTCGCGTCGGTCGGCCTGCGCGCGGCGCAGGTTCCTGTCATCTGCAATTTCACGGGCGCCGCCGCTCGTAGTCCGGCCGCCCTCGCCGCGGCGCTGGCCGGCCAGATCGCGAGCACCGTGGGCTGGGACGATTGCATGGACAGCCTCGCCGAGCGCCAGCCGCAGTGCGTGCTGGAGATGGGCCCCGGCACGGCGCTGGCGGCGATGTGGCGCGAACGGCACCCCGGCATCCCGGTGCGCGCCGTCGACGAGTTCGGCAGCCCGGACGGCGTGCTGCGCTGGGTGGACGCCCAGGCGGGCGCATAGACTCTCGCCCATGGAACTCAAGATCGTCGTCTACTCCAAGTCCGCCTGCCCGCAGTGCGACACCGTCAAGAGCTTGCTCAAGGCCCGCAACCTGGGCTTCGAGGAAATCAAGATCGACGACGAGGAGCAGCGCCTGGCCTTCTACGCGAAGTGCGGGCCGGCCGTGCGGCAGATGCCCCAGGTCTTCATCAACGACCAGCGCGTGGGCGGCGTCGCCGGCGTGCAGGCCGCGCTCGCGCAGCTGAAGCTCTGAGAGGCTGAAGCGCCGCAGCGCTCAGCCGCGGGCCTGCCGTGCAATGACGGCGTCGGCGGCCTGCTCGGCCTGCTGCAGCGGCTGGCTCAGCGCCTTGGTCGCATAGGCCGGCGTGGCCGGCGCCGGCGCGCCGAGCACGGGGCCGCCGGTGTCGTGCGTGTCCACCGTCACATCCATCGACAGCCCGATGCGCAGCGGGTGCTCGCGCAGTTCGGCCGGGTCCAGTCCGATGCGCACCGGCACGCGCTGCACGACCTTGATCCAGTTGCCGGTCGCGTTCTGCGCCGGCAGCAGCGAGAACGCGCTGCCGGTGCCGGGCGAAAGGCCCAGCACCTTGCCGTGGTACTCGACCTTGCCGCCGTAGGCGTCGGCCTCCAGCATGACGGGCTGGCCGACGCGGATGTTGCGCAGCTCGGACTCCTTGAAGTTCGCGTCCACCCACAGCTGGTCCAGCGGCACGATGGACATCAGCGCCGTGCCGGGAATGACGCGGCCCCCCACCTGCACGCTGCGCTTGCCGACGTACCCGGACACCGGTGACACGACCGCATTGCGGCGCAGCGCCAGCCAGGCGGCGACATAGTCGGCGCGCGCGGCCAGCACGCTGGGGTGCTGGGCCAGCGCCACACCCTGCAGGCCGGCGCGGGCCGCCTCGACCTGGCGCTGAGCGACCTCCAGTGCGGCCTGCGCGGTCCTGACGGCCTGCTGCGCGTGGGCGATCTCCTCGGCCGGCAGCGTGTTGTCGGCGGCCAGCGGCTGGCGGCGGGCCAGGTCGTCCTGGGCACGCTTGAGGTCCTGCCGGCGCAGCTCGACGGTAGCCTCGTACTGCGGCACGCCTGCGTAGCGCTCGCGCAGCTGGCGCACCGTGTTGCCCAGCCGCGCCTCGGCCTGGGCCAGCGTGACCTCGGCGTCGACCGGGTCCAGCTTCACGAGCTCGGCGCCGGCCTGCACGAGTTGCGTCTCGTCGGCGCGGATTTCGGCGACGTTGCCGGTGACCTGCGACGACAGCGTGACGAGGTTGCCGCCGACGTAGGCGTTGTCGGTGGTCTCGCGCTTAGACAGCACGAGCGCCGAGTAGATGGCGTACAGCACGCCGGCAGCGACGAACAGCGCGGTGACGCCGACAAGCGCCCAGCGGCGCTTGCGCTCCAGCGGAGGTGGGGTGACGGGTTCGGTGGTGGACATGGTTCAGTTCCGGGAGATCGTGGCGGAGGCTTCGGCATGGAAGCCGCCGCCCAGGGCTTGCGTCAGCGCGACTTCGGTCTGCAGGCGCTGGCGTTCGAGCTGGAGTTCGGCCTGCCGCTCACGCAGCACGGCGAGGCCGGCCTGCACGGTGGTGGCACGGTCGGTCAGGCCTTGGCGCTGGCGGGCCTGGGCGCTGCGTTGCTGCGCATCCAGCAGCGTCGCGGCCTCGTGCTGTTGCGCAGCCTGGGCGTACAGGCCTTGCAGCGCGGCAGCGGCCTGGGCCACGTCGCGCACGGCGTCGAGCACGCGCTGGTCGTAGTCGGCGATCAGCTCGTCGCGCGCGCTGCGGGTCTGGCCCAGCTGGCCCTTCAGTGTGCCCGTGCTGAAAAGCGGCAGCGCCAGCGTGGGTCCGACGAAGAAGGTGCGGCTGGCCGTCTTCAGCAGGTTGGGCAGCGTCAGCGAATCCAGGCCGAGCGAGCCGGCGAGGTTGATGTCAGGATAGAACGCCGCCTTGGCGGCGTCGACGCGGTTCATCGACGCCTCGACGCGCCAGCGCGCGGCCTGCAGGTCGGGGCGGCGGGCCAGCAGTTCGTAGCCCAGATGTGCAGGCAGCGTGGCCTGGGCCGCGGGCAGCGGTCGCAGTTGCAGCGTGGCGAGCGTGTCCTCGCCGTGGCCCAGCAGCGCACGCAGCGCCTCGCGCTGACCCGTGGCGGCCGCCTCGGCCTCGGCGATGCGGGAGCGCAGGTCGGCGAGCTTGGCGGCTTCGGCGCGCGGCGCGTCGGCCGACGCGAGGCCGTGGGCGACGCGGCGGGCCTGGTCATCGACGAGCGACTGCTGGGCCGCGGCCTGCTCGCGCAGGTTGGCGGCCAGCGCCCACTGGCCTTGCAGCTCGAAGTAGCTGCGCGCCACCGAGCCTGCCAGCGTCTGGCGCACCTGCGCGGCCTCGGCCTTGCGTGCGAACTCCTCGCCCGCGGCGGCGGCGACCTGGGCGCGGTTGCGGCCCCAGACGTCGAAGTCGTAGCGGGCCTGCAGCTTGACGCTGAAGTCGTTGAACGTGCCGCCGCCGATGGGCTCGGGGAACAGGCCGTTGGCGGAGTAGCGCTGGCGGTTCACGTCGGCCGCCACGCCGGCCTCGGTGCCGGCCGCAGCGCGCGTGACGACCAGGGCCGACTGCGCCGCGTCGACGCGCGCCGCGGCGGCGGCCAGCGACGGGCTGGCCTGCAGCGCACGGTCGACGAGGGCGTCGAGCTGGGCGTCGCCGTAGCGCGTCCACCAGCGGTCGGCGGGCCACGCGTCGTGGCCGGCCAGCCGGATGTCGGCCGGCAGTTCCGCCGTGCTCGCGTCGGGCACGGCCACGGCGTGGGGTTCGGCGGGAACGTTGACGCAGGAGCACAGCATCAGGGCCGACAGCGTGGCCATCAGCACGGTCAGCGCGAAGCTGTGGTTCAAGGGGTTGAAGCGGGATGGCATGGGGTCACTCCATCGCCGCGTGCTGGGCGGATGGGTCGGGTGGGGAGGTCTGTGCCTTGGGCGGGCGGATCAGCACCAGCAACGGGATGATGGCCAGCGTGACGAGGAACATCATCCAGAAGTCGTCGATGTAGGCCAGCATCGAGGCCTGCCGCGTGATCTCGGCATTCAGCAGCGTGGCACCCGCCTCGCCGCCGGAGCCGTAGACCGCCGTGACGGTCGGGTCCTGCAGCATCGGGTTGGCGATGTTGACGTGCTCGGTGATGGACGCGTGCGCGACCTGCACGTTGCGGGTCAGAAAGGCCTGCACCAGCGCGATGCCGACACTGCTGCCGATGTTGCGAACGAGGCTGTAGATGGCCGTGCCGTCGGCGCGCATCTCGGGCGACAGCGTGGCGAACGTGGCCGTGCTCAGCGGCACGAACACCAGGCCCAGTCCGACGCCCTGCACGATGCCGGGCCAGACGATGTCGCCCCTGGACAGCACCAGCGTGTAGCGGCTCATCTGCCACAGCGAGAACGCCGTCAGCGCGAAGCCCGTCGTCAGCAGCAGCCGCACGTCCACCTTGCCCACGAGCTTGCCGACCACCAGCATCGCCAGCATCGTGCCCAGGCCGCTGGGCGCGGTGACGAGGCCGGCCAGTGCCGCGGGGTAGCCCATCAGGCCCTGCAGCATCGACGGCGTCAGCGCGCGCGTGGCGAACAGCACCATGCCGACGATGGCGATGAACAGCAGGCCGGTCACGTAGTTGCCGTTCTTCAGCAGCCGGTAGTCGAAGAACGACTGCCCCGCCGGCCGCAGCGCCGTGTGGGCGACGAACCAGGCGAAGCTGATCGCCAGCAGCAGGGCCTCGATCCAGGTCTCGCGGGACGCGAACCAGTCGTTCTGCTCGCCGCGGTCCAGCAGCATCTGCAGCGCGCCGATGGCCAGCGACAGCGTCGCGAAGCCGAACACGTCGAAGCGCATCTTGCGGGCGGGTTGCGCGCCGGGGATGTACTTCCAGACGCCGTACAGCGCCATCGCGCCGACCGGCACGTTGATGAAGAACACCCAGCGCCAGTTGTAGGCGTCGGTCAGCCAGCCGCCCAGCGTGGGGCCGAGGATGGGGCCGATCATGACGCCCATGCCCCACACGGCCATGGCCTGGCCGTGCTTCTCGCGCGGGTTGATGTCCAGCAGCACCGCCTGCGACAGCGGCACCAGCGCCGCGCCGAACACGCCCTGGATGAAGCGCGCCAGCACGATCTCCGTCAGGTTGCCGGCCATGCCGCAGAGCACCGACGCGGCCGTGAAGCCGCCGATGGACGCGAGGAAGATGGTCTTCTGACCGAAGCGGTCGCACAGCCAGCCGGTCAGCGGCATCGTGATGGCCGACGCGACGATGAAGGACGTCAGCACCCAGGTGATCTGGTCCTGCGACGCCGACAGATTGCCCTGCATGTGGGGCAGCGCGACGTTGGCGATGGTGCCGTCCAGCGCCTGGATGACCGTCGCCAGCATGATCGACACGGTGATCATGGCGCGGTTGAGCTCCGGCGCCGCCACAGCAGCGCGCTGGACGGCGGCAGCGGTCACAGGCTGGCCTCGACCTTGGCTTGCAACTCCTCCAGCAATTCGGTGGCGGCCTCCAGCCGGGCCCTGTCGATGCCGGCCAGCATCTCCTTGCGGTAGGCGTCGGCAGCGGTCCTGACCTTGGCGTACAGCGCCAGTCCGGCCTCCGTCAGCACGACGTGCTTGACACGACGGTCGGTCTCGGACGGCATGCGCACGACCAGCTCGGCCTTGACGAGGCGGTCCACTAGGCTGACGACGGTGGGGCCTTCGACGCCCAGCCGGTTGGCCAGCTCGATCTGCGACAGCGCGTCCCGCGACTTGGCGATGTTGGCGATGGCCATCCAGCCTGCCTGGCCCACGCCCAGGTCCTTGAGCCGGCGGTCCAGTGCCTGGCGCCAGATGCGCGTCGTGTGGTGCAACGCCATCGAGAAGCGTTCTTCGGTGGAGGGCATGGTCGTCGAGCTGGCTGGCCGGTAATTTGGTTTGTTGCTAATCATTAGCAGGCTAATGAATTCTAGCGACGTCGGCGTCGGATTGCAAAACCCTGGCGGGCGAGTGGTGGGAGCGTGGCGCCCCGTCCGGCGCGTTCAGCGCGTGCCAACGGCCAGGGCGATCCGCCTGGCGCGGCGGGGGCCGCATCGAGCTTCGTCGAGCGGCGATCCGGCGCTACGTGACGGCGCGGTGGTGGAGGTGGCCGGCCGCGCGGGCAGCCGTGGATGTCGAGCTGATCAGGACAGCGCCCGGCAAAGCAGGGCCTGCAGCATGCGGTGGGGCGGCAGGGCGCCGGCCGCGGCATAGAGTGGATGTGCCGCGCTGCCGATGTTGTTGAACACCGGCACGCCGGCTTCCCGGTCGAGCGCGCGCAGGGCTTCATCGTCCACGCCCTGGCACTCGATGGCGTCGTAGAGCTGCCCGAGCAGGGCGGCCAGGCTGCGCGGCCCCGACGCGGCATCCGCACGCACCAGGGCCACGTGGGCGCCCAGCTCCGTCGCGGCCATCTGGAAGGCGAGGGCCTCGGGGCTGGTGTGGTCGCCGCACAGCAGGGCCAGCCGCTTGCCGCGCAGCAGCTGGGGCAGGCCGTCAGGGCTGGCCGCGGCGTGGCTGAACCGTTTGGCGTCGTCCAGCAGCGCGGCAAGGACGTCGCGGCCCAGCGCGTCGGGTGACCAGGGTGGGAAAAGTGGCGGCATGGCGGTACGTTCTCACCGTCAGTCTGCCCGGCTGTGCCGCGGCCAGGGCTGACGAAGATCAAGCGAGCGCGTTCGTTTACCGACTGTTTACCGAGTGTTTCCGAGCGGCGCCGGCCGTTGTCCGGCGGTTATCGGCCGGTTCCGACACTGCATCCATCGAATCGCACAGCCCAGGAGCCCCCGCCATGATGACCACCACTGCCACCGCCGCCGCCCGCGCCGCGTCCCGCCCGCCGGTTGCCCAGCATGCCGTGGCGGAGCGCATCGCCGACACGCTGCGCCTGCTGCAGGACCACGTTGTCATCTCGCGCCGCATCGTGCATGCCGGTGACAGCATCTACCAGGCGGGTGAGGCCTTCGACACGCTGCACGTCATCAACTCCGGCTTCTTCAAGACCATCAACCTCGCCGCCGACGGCCGCGAGCAGGTCGTGGGCCTGCACTTCAAGGGCGACTGGCTGGGCTTCGACGGCATTGCCAGCGGCCATTACGGCTGCGACGCCGTTGCGCTGGACACGGGCGAGGTCTGGACGGTGCGCTACGACGCATTGCTGGCCGCCTGTGCCCGTCACGTGTCGCTGCTGGGCCTGCTGCATTCGGCCATGAGCCGCGAGATCACCCGTGACCGTGATTCGCTGCTGAGCCTGTGCACGCTGTCCGCCGATGCGCGCGTGGCCGAGTTCCTGCGCTACTGGGCCGACGCGATGGCACAGCGCGGCCTGCGCCACGACCAGATCACGCTGCGCATGACGCGCGCCGAGATCGGCAACTACCTGGGCATGACGCTGGAGACCGTCAGCCGTGCCCTGTCGCGCCTGTCGCGCGAGCAGCTCATCGCCTTCCCGGAGCGCGGCCGTCGCGACGTCAGCATCCCCGACGTGCAGGCGCTGGGTGCCTACGTGCAGCGCAGCGTGGCGCCGGCCAGCACGACGCTGCAGTGATCAGCGCAGCACCCGCGCGATCGCCCGTGCGAGTTCCTCGCGCGTGAAGGGCTTGCGCAGCAACTCCCAGGCCGACGCCTCGTCGGCATTCAGCAGTTCCGACGAATAGCCGGACATCAGCAGCACCGGCAACCCCGGCAGGCGGACCTGCGCCTGCGCCGCCAGCTGCGTGCCGCGCTGGCCCGCGCCGAGCGCGATGTCGCTGAGCAGCAGGCCGTAGCCGGCGTCGGATGTCAGCTCGGTCTGGGCCAGCTCGGCCGTCGCGATGGCAGTGACCCTGCAGCCCAGCGCTTGCAGGAAGGTGGCAACGACGGTGCGCACCTCCGCTTCGTCCTCGACCAGCAGCACGCGCAGGCCCGCGGGCACCGCGTCGCTCACGGGTACCGTGGCCGTGTCGGCGCGGGCGGCGTCCGGGTGGCACGGCAGCAGCAGCGCCACCGTCGTGCCCTCGCCTGGCGAGCTGTCCAGCAGCACGGCGCCTTTCGACTGCTTGGCGAAACCGTAGACCGTGCTCAGCCCGAGGCCCGTGCCACGGCCGGCGGCCTTGGTCGTGAAGAAGGGCTCGAAGGCACGCTCCTTGACCGCCTCGGGCATGCCCGCGCCGGTATCGGCAATGGCGATCTGCACATAGCCCTCGGGCCGACCGCCCTGCAGTTCGGCAGGCAGCGCCTCACAGTGCTGGGCGGCGAAGGCCAGGTCGCCGCCCGCGGGCATCGCGTCGCGCGCGTTGATGGCGATGTTGAGCAGCGCGGATTCAAGCTGGCCCGGGTCGGCCAGGCAGGGCGGGCATCCGGGCTGCACCTGCACCGTGATGCGGATACGCTGGTCCAGCGTACGGCGCAGCATGTCGGCCAGCGACTCCAGCAGCGCCGACACGTCCACGCGAGTGGGCTGCAGCACCTGGCGGCGCGAGAAGGCCAGCAGCTTGGCGGTCAGCTCGGCGCCGCGTTTGGACGCCCGCATCGCCGCGCCGACGAGCTGCGGCGCGACGGCATCGCCCGCCACGACGGGCAAGTCCTCCAGTACCTGCAAGTTGCCCTGGATGATGGTCAGCAGGTTGTTGAAGTCGTGCGCGATGCCGCCCGTGAGCTGCCCCACGCTTTCCAGGCGCTGCGAATGGTTGAGCTGTTCCTCGGTCTGCGCACGCTGCAGACTGGCCGTCAACAGGTGGGCCAGCGAATGCAGGAAGTGCACCTCGTCGTCGCCGAAGCGCTCCACGTGGCGGGAGCGCACCGTCAGCGCGCCGACGGTCTGGCCGCGGTCGGTCAGCGGTACGGCCAGCGCGCTGACCAGGCCCGCCTCCAGGTAACTGGCCGGCACGGCGAAGCGTGTCTCGGCGGCATAGTCGGCCACCAGCACGGCCCGCCCTTGGGTAGCGACGAAGCCCGGCGGTGTGTCGGGCCGGTTGGGCAGGCGGCTGCCGAGCTGTTCGGGGGGCATATCGCCCGCGCAGCCGGCCACGCGGAAGGTCTGGCGGTCGGGCTCCAGCAGAAAGACGACGGCGGCGTCGGCCTGCAGCGCGTCGACCGCGGCCTGCGGGATGCGCTGCAGCAGCAGCTGCGGCTCGCGCGTGTCGACGGCCATGCGGCCTACGTCGGCGACGAATTCGGCGTAGCGCGCGCGCTTCAGCGCCTGCTTCACGCGTGGGTAGCCGCCGATGTCGCGGATGGCCGCCACGACATAGGGCAGGCACTGGTCCTGCAGCGGACTCAGCGCGATCTCGACCAGCACCTCCGTGCCATCCTTGCGCCGTGCCACCAGATCCATCTGCGTGCCCATCGGCCGCGGGCGCGGTGCCTTCCCGTAGCTCTCGCGGTAGGCCGCATGGCGGGGGCGGATGGCGTCGGGAACCAGGGCGTCGACCGAGAGGCCATCGAGCTCCTCGGGCGAGTAGCCCAGCAGCGCCGTCGCGGCCGGATTGGCCAGCACGATGTGGCCGGACGGGTCGACGAGCAGCAGCGCGTCGGCGTAGGCCGAGAACAGCGTGCGGTAGATCGCGGTGTCCATGACGGCGTCAGCCGACCTCGGGGACGAACAGATAGCCCGCTCCACGCACGGCCTTGATGAGCTGCGGCTCCGTTGCGTTGTCGCCCAGCTTCTTGCGCAGCCGGCCGATCAACACGTCGATGGTGCGGTCAAAGGGTGCCGCCTCGCGGCCCCGGGTCTGCTCCAGCAGGAAGTCGCGCGACAGCAC
>Ga0187843_10000724_pt1 | contig 22496 bp, 13 predicted proteins | sample SpaLakP09_SKY_43_FD_134516 | JGI IMG/M metagenome (GOLD analysis project Ga0187843, IMG submission 134516) | Oligotrophic lake water microbial communities from Sparkling Lake, Wisconsin, USA - SP09_SKY_43 | ecosystem: Environmental > Aquatic > Freshwater > Lake | place: USA: Sparkling Lake...
GATATTGATCTGCTGACGCGATACCTAGTCACTTCCCTGCGTAAGGTGCTAAGTAAGCCCCGACGCATTTCCAACGGTTAAAACAATGGAACGCAAAGCACTCGTGCTCTTTTCTGGCGGGCAAGACTCCGCTACATGCTTGGCTTGGGCACTTGAGCGCTACACGTACGTTGAGACAGTAGGTTTCAACTACGGTCAGCGACACGCCGTTGAACTGCAATGCCGCGACACCTTGCTCGACCAGTTGAAATCCGCGTTTCCGCAATGGGTACCCAAGCTCGGCAAGGACCACATGCTGGACCTGACCCTGCTCGGCCAAATCAGCGAGACCGCACTGACCCAGGCGCGCACCATTGAGTTCGCAGAGTCTGGGCTCCCAACGACATTCGTTCCAGGGCGCAATCTACTGTTCTTTAACTTTGCGGCAGCCCTTGCCTATCGGCGCGGGCTTAACGCGCTAGTTGGCGGGATGTGCGAGACAGACTACTCAGGCTACCCAGATTGCCGGGACAACACGCTTAAGGCCCTGCAAGTAGCGATGAGCCTCGGACTCGACTCTCCGATGGCTGTGGAAACGCCATTGATGTGGCTGGATAAGGCACAGACCTGGCAACTGGCGAAACAACTCGGCGGCGAGACACTAGTTGAGTTGATTCGTACAGAGACTCACACCTGCTACTTAGGTGACCGTACGCATCTCCATCGCTGGGGTTATGGCTGCGGCAATTGCCCAGCTTGCGAACTCCGACAGCGCGGCTATGACCTATACACACAACGGAAGGGCGCATGAGCGACACGACAACCAAACCTAAGGTGTTGCACGCGGCGAGCAGTCGTTTCGAAGCAGCACGCCAGGTCGACATATTGCCTGCGAACCATCGCTGCCGACGCATGCATGGGCACGGTTTCGTGGCCACTGCCTATGCATCTGTACCGCCCGAATGGGTGACATATTCGGGCGGCGAAGTGACAGCGCTGCAGCGGCAACTCGACCACTGCACCAGTCAATTGGACTACTGCGTGTTGAACGAGCAGTTAAAGCAGCCGACGGACGAGAACCTAGCCCGCTGGATTCGTCAACGACTCGATACGCCGGGCATCCAACGGGTTGCTGTGCAAAGTACTCCCCACCAAGGCGTGGAAGTCGATGCTCAGGACCAAGCCCACGTCTGGCGACGCTACCGCTTCCAGGCAGCACATCGCCTGCCGCATGTACCGCTTGGGCACAAGTGTGGACGGTTGCACGGTCACGGATTTGAGGTAATCGTTCATGCGAACCAAGATCTGGCCGGGGACGATCTGAGCATCGACTACGATCACCTGGACGAACTTTGGGCGCCAATCTCTGCACAGGTCAACTACCGTTGCCTCAACGAAGTGCCTGGACTCGAGAATCCCACTAGCGAAATGATCTCGTCCTGGCTTTGGGAGCAACTCAAGCCCGCGCTACCACCGCTCTCTTGGGTCACTGTCTACGAAACCGCGTCGTGCGGCGCAACATTTGACGGGTCAAGCTACCGGATCTGGAAGGACTTCACCATCGACAGCGCGGTGCGCCACCGGTGCGCACCAGTCGACGATCCGCGGCATGCTATCCATGGCCATACATACACATTACGCCTGCACCTAGCCGCACCTATCGACCAGGTAATGGGTTGGACGGTCGACTTTGGTGATGTGAAGGCGGTGTTCGATCCAATCTTCAAGTCGCTGGACCATCATCCTCTGCACGAGCAAGCAGACTTGGCCGACGGAGACACCTCCACAATCGCGCGTTGGTTGCACGAGACGACCCGACGAGATTTGCCGCAACTTACACGCGTTGATCTATTTGAATCAGAGGGATGCGGTTCGTTGATCGGAATGGATCTGAACGGACCAGCGCTCCCCGTATGAGGCGATGTCATGCGCGATAAAGATCGTGCTTAGCCATCCAACAGGCACGGACCTTACCGTATTCAAGATTCGGCCGGTACATCTTCAGCAACCGTTACGTCCGCACCATCGTCGACTGGAAATCAGATGATCAAGCGACTCCTGAATCACATTCTTCTACGTCTAAGGGGAAATACGATGACCGAAGGCAGCAATCAACAGACTCTAGATCAACGCCTCGTCGCGCTGGAACGCTTTTGGTTCATGGCCGATACCCCCATGTTCGTTGACGACGTGCTCACCACCAGACTCTACGACGCCGTCTTCCGCCCAGAACTCGAAATCGCCTCCCGGTCGGACGCGATAACCGGCGAGGTCACCGCCAAGGTTGCGGGTGCCACAAAGGCTTCAGTCGAGATTCAAGCGAAAGTTCCTCCTGTATTGGCGCTCTTCGGTCTGGATGTCGCGAGCGCGAAGGGGAACATCGAAGGATCCCTTTCAGGGGAAGGTAGCGGGCGGCGGGCAAACACGGGAACCACTACCTATGCTGCCGTCAAATCGACGGAGAGATACCTGGAGAAGGTTATCTCCTTGTATGCAGAAAAATACAGTCCACGGCTCTTCTGGATCCGAGGCGACCTTGCTGGTGGCTTTAGCCTTAGACAGCCTGGTCGCTTCCAAACTTGGGCAGAGATGGAAAAGGAATTGGAGAAGCCTGGTCCCCGACCGATCGTCGTTTTAGATCTTGAGAAGGGTGCAAAGTTAATGCCTATGTTTGGTGAACTAGTGAATGGCAAGGGCTGTCCTATTGCAAATAACTACCTCGCGCAGCGGGTCAAGAATATGGACAACTTTGCATTCCCTAAATACCCACGTAGCAATATGACAGCCGAAGATCAGAACATCGCTCGACGGGCTTACTGGCAACAAGTTCACTTTGGATTTGATTCCCAGGAAGCACTGCAAGCAATCGAAGCGGCCGCTGGAGAGGAGAAGTCAAGATTCGACTGGATTGACTTTCGCGCCCTGGTTGATGTTGAAACTGCTCCAACGCTCACCGAACCACCGCACCTTCATTTTGTACCTAGAGGTGAGTATTCCACTGGCACGTTTGCCTATCAACTTGTCCGACGTGCTAGTCGATTCGGCATCCGAATGGTCGGCACGCTAAAAAGTGGTCAGGACATCAACGTACTTGCCGCGTATGAGCGTTGAGTTTAGGCCTGGACTAATTATTTCCTTACCTGTATCGATAAAGCTGGCATGACCCGAAGCGACCGTATCGTAATAGCCGACGCCGATAATACGTTGTGGGACACCAACTCCGTCTTTGCGGAGGCGCAACTCAAGCTATTGGAACTTGTGGAGCGACTCACGAGGAAACCATGCCTTGAGTCGAATCGACTGGCATTTGTACGCGCGTACGACCAAGCTCTAGCGTCACGACACCACCAGCATTTGAAATACCCGCGACAAATGCTGATAGCGACGCTTGCCGCTGGCCTTGACTCAGTGCCGGCAGATACTGCAGCAATATTCATGCTGTCTGGACGCCTTAGGATGCCACTGAATTCGCAGCAACAGATCGACGAAATCCTCATCGCCTATGGGAAAGCCTTGAATCAGTTACCTGATTTACTGCCGACAGTCAGGGCTGGCCTCGAATTAGCAAAGTCAAGCCAACTACCGGTCTATGTCATGACGGAGGGGAAAATAGATTTACAGAAAAGCATCCTATCCACCCATCACCTAGAGAATTATGTTGACGGCGTCTGGGAGTTGACGAAAACCATCGCCCAATTTGACCGCCTTATGCGGAAATTTCAGCCAGCAACTGTAGTGGTTATCGGAGACCAACCGGACAGAGACATCGTCCCGGCGCACGCCGCTGGATGTATAACTGCACTTATTCCAAGCAAATTCAAACCACGATGGCAACAAGAGGATGATGAGAGCGCGGCGGATCTAGTTGCGCCTAACTTCCTATCGGCAATTGAATGGGCAACACACCAACTAAACTTGGAACCATGCTGATACAGCAAAGCGGGCATTCGTGGAATCGACGTGCCCGATTGCTCACAAGCTAGCCTGGAATATGAACATTTTTGCAAAAAGGCTGCGCCTATTCATAGGCGGGCCCTTAGAGTTTCTACGACTGCAGCGACAAGACTCGTAGTACCTACACCGCTTGCCAACACCAGGCTTTCCTTAGGACTGTTGGCCTTGACGCAGTAAAAAGCAGCGTGCTTGCTACAGCGCCAGGCAAAGACAAATACCTGCGCACGCTGAGCCAATGATTTAAGGCGGTCGGAGCAGACGTGGTCGGAGTTTGTATCGATGACCCAATTTGGATGCAAGGCACGCAACATTTCCACGGCGCGGCGCGTGGCCGCTTCGTCTAGGCTGTAGAAGACCACACGGTAAGACGACTCATCCGTGTGATCGCCCATCTTGGCGTCGGCTACCGATGGCCCGAGAGGTGGCAGATCAATCTGCGCCTCCCTCGCGAGGATCTGTACTTGGTGGACCTGCAGTGGTTCGAGACGCGCACCGAACTCTCGGCAGGCTTGCACCACAGCAGTCAGCAATCGAAGTCTGGCGTCGGCATCTCTGGTACGACGCAGGGCTAGCGAGTCGCAGACGTCAAGTGCCCAAGCAACAGCCTTGGGCGAGCGAATGGCCTCGAAGACCTTGGTGATGGCATCGACCGCTTGCCGGTAAGCAGCATCGTCTCCGCTATCAACAATAGCCACCAGCGTTTGATGCAACAACTCCTGGTCGGTACGCTGGAACACGTCACGCGCACGCAGCGTCTCAAGCATCTCAGCATATAGAGGAACCAACCGCCGATCCGGGTCGGTGCGTTCAATGAAGAGTTCGTGCCAAAGCGGGTACAGGCGCTCAAACAGTGCAGGGTCTTCGACGACCAAGCGCATCAAACAGTCGATCGCAGTTGGGACCATATCTGTCTCGGCCAGCAACTGCGCGGGGTCCACGCTACGGGCAAACTCAGTCCATCGTTCGACGTAACGATCCGTGGGTTCGCCAGGCAGGCGACCGAACTGACTGGCTAGCTTCACAGGCAGTGGGGGCTCGCGATAGGCGGCGCGCAGGTTTGCCAAGCGGACAGCAGACGCCGCCTCAACAGCTTCACGAATTGACGAAGAAGATACCTCTAGTCGAGAAAGTATGGCGCTTGCCTTAGCCGGATCGGCCGATTCCCTCGCACAGGCAATAAGTCCTCGTAAAACATCGACACTGTCAGGAAGTGCCCAGTACAACTCCCATGCACGATCAAACTGTTCGTTATCTCGAGCCTCGTTCGCCAATGCAATATCGTCAACCGGAGCGCGCTTTGAACAGATCTCTCGCAGATGTGAATCGATGCCACCGAAAGATCCACGAGGCAACTCCTGCAAAAGGCTTTCGCACACAGCCAGTTGCGGGATCGGTTGCAACAACTCAAACAGTACGAACGATTTAAGGACCGCAGGTCGACGCGAAGCGCCACGAGTCCGGAAAAGAGACTGGGCTGGTCCAAAAATGGACTCTCTGAACTGCTCGAGGAGTGGCTCAAGAACGGGTGCTGACTCAAAGGCCTGTACGTGCGCGCGATACAACGCCTCCATCACATCGCCGTAAGTTTCTGGTGGCAATTGGAGGTTTAGAAGTTGGGGAAGCAATGGATGCTCGGCAATTACTTCCCATCGCTCAAAAGCAGCATCCAGTCGGATCTCGAGAAAGCGGCGGTTCTCTGCCGAGATGCCAAACCGTTCGCGCAGCGAGGCCATCGCCGCCCTAGCCCCGGCTTCGTTACGCGCAAGTAACGCCCGATCAAACGCCGTGCGCAGTTGTTGAAAGGTGCTAGGTACGTAAGAAGCAGTCCGCGGGCGGCGCTGAAGCAACTCATCGTAGAGGCGCCATTGGCGTAGCACTATCTCGTCGGCGCGGGCGTCACGAGTGTCGAAACGAATGGCATGCCAACGCGCGTCCGATAGTAGCGGGTGTACGTGCCGGTCGGCGTCGTCTTCCTCTCTGACAGGTGATCGCTCCGTCACGAAGCTAGGGCCGAGGAGCGCATGAATCTCCTCCGCGACCGCTCGAACCATCTGCGTTGATGGGGCACACGCATACCACGCGGTCGAGCCATCTACATGCGTCCGAAACGGAAGCAGCACTGCACGGCCTGTCTCGCCGGCAGCATGCCGCCGGAGACTCGCTTCTAAACCGGCTCGCAAGTCTGGGTCACTAACGATGGAAGCTGGCGAACAAACGTTCGGTGGGGCAAAGAAAGCTGTTTGCAGGGCTTGAGCTCTGCTAACACTATCGGGGTGTTCAAGACTGTCCATAAGTTTCGAAATGCATTCGAGCAGCAGCCACTCGGTTTGGCTCGAACGATACGGTCACCGTTTCATCATTGAGCGCTACGCCACTTTCCGTGAGATTCATCGAGCCATCCACCAGCACGCGGTCGGTAAGCACACCCTTGGTGTGCAATTTCGCGTTTTTGTCGGACCAATACAGTTGCTCGAGCAAACCGGCATCGCTCATAGCGTCAGCAATCTTCCGCTTGAAGGTTTTGTTGTGTTCGTCGGGGCGTGTGTGGACATGTAACTTCGTCCCGTTGGTGACGATCGCTACCAGCACTTCCACCAGTCTCACCTCTCGTTTGGCCCACTCAGGGTTCAGCGTGGAAAACTGGCCCAATCGACTGTCGAACACCACGATGTTGCTGATCCAGGGCGCCACGATAAACACCTCCCGGCTAGGTGTAAGCAACTCTTGCGCAAACACCATGGACAGCAGTTCACGAACCGCATGCTGCGAGGTGACAGCGCTCTTGAAGATCGTGCGGGAATTGCTCAAGCTGTAGCCTCCAGTTCGAAATGCAAGGCTATCGCCCCTTGCCCCCTAATAGCGGCAGTCAGACGTGGGTAAACATTGAGATATTCCAACTGCACCGGCGTGGTCGCGACGAAAGCCATAATGCGGTTGAGCAGCGCAGAGTCAGGTGGCAACTGCACCACTACCTGACCTTGATGCTTAAGGCGGCGATGCAATTCATCTAGCGCATCCGGTGCGTCTCCATCAATTGGGTCGAGAGCTTTAGACAGCCACGGCACAAGTAGCAACCTGTCGGTGACCATCGGCGTTTCAGCAAAACGCTCTGATACCGGCAACGCATGGCTGCGCAAGGCATGCCCACGGGCCCAAAGTAAGCCAAGCAGCATGCTGAAGCGCCAAGTCTCAATTTGATTTGCAGGCAACCCCAAGCCAGCGCTTGAAAAAGCTGCATCGATCCGAACGTCTCGGCTGAACACCGCACAGACAACCCGCGCGTCCACCTCGACGCCTATTCGCACTTCAAGACGGTCCCAGGCCTCAAGCACTTCGGCGAGCAAGCTATCAAGATCAGGCGGACTATCAGGGCGCAAAAGGCGATTGCTAAGCGCGGACACATATCCATGGAACACAGCGTGCCCACGCTCGGCCAGGAATTTACGTAGATCCGCAAGAGTTGCCTGTGCTTCGCCTGACGAGGTTGCTGCACGAACAGCCTGTGTCATCTCCACCCATTCGAGGCTTTGGGGGTGGCCGCCCAAATGGTGCACATATTCGCGCAACTGCAGGTCGATTTGCTCGAACTCCGACGGCGCCAACGCCGCTTCAATTCGTCGAAAAAAATGCTCCGGATTAGTGGCGATTGCTTCGACGACTTGTTCGATTAGGCCGTTACCGCCGGGGTTAACTTCGGAGATCCAAAGTTGAATGCCAGGACGCGGGGTTCCGTCTTCGGCGGCACCAGGGTCGGTATCCACTACCAGATCGTCTGGATCAACTTGCGGGCAAGCTTGTTGAATGGCATCGAGCAAACTGGCTGCAAAGGTATGCATTTGCGAACGACGCAACCAGTCGTCCCACTCAGCATCAATCGGGTCATTCAGGATCCGAATTGCCAACTCAGATAGCGCAAGACGCGTTGCGGCGTCAGCCAGTAAGGCGGAGAGCTTTTTTCGTAGTCGCGGCTCGGTGGTCGAACTGGCAGATCCATCATCTTCAGGAACATCAGGAGACTGGAAGACGGTGCGCAGTACATCTTCAAGGCGTCCTGCTTCATTTGGAGCCTGCAATTCCGCTATGGCAAGATCGAGGGCACAATTTCGCTCCTGGGCCAATGCCACTGTAGCGACAAGATAGACCTGCGCGAGCCAGTTGCGGAGGAAAACATTATCAGCAACGCCAGTCAGAGCGTCCCCATGCTGCGCTTCCCACTGAAAGCGGGCCGTGCGAATTGCGCGCTGGATCGAGGGATCAGCGTCTTGAAATGCTTCGCTTACCGCGATTGGGAGACTCATCTCGAAGCACAGCGCGTCGACTTCGATTTCGAATCCGATGCCACATGGTCGACCAGACTTGGTAAAACGCCATTCGGCGTTATGGTCGGTCATTTCGTTGCCACGCTTGACACGTAGCCCGACTTTCGATGCGACCGCGTATCGTCGAACTGTTGCAGCTGACTGACTTGCGTGAGTATGGACTACGACTTTCCGCACGAGACTGGCGATTCCAACGCGATCAACAGGCGCATCAAACTCATTGCCTGAACGTCGGCCGAACAACTGGGAGCGCCAAATCAGGCGAGCATTCGATGAGTCTCGCACCAGTGGGCGCTCGGGAGTCGGCGCAAGATTCAACGCACGTGGGCGCCACGCTTCGCACAACGAGGCCATTCCATCGTCGACACGATGGAATGACTCCTGAGGATCAAGTTGATACCAAGCCTCAACATCAACTTCTCGGACCTGCGCACCAGCGTCCAACTCAGCGGCAAGCTCGACTTCGGATGGGCCTAGCCACAACGCGTCATCAAATCGACGAGAGACTTTCCCGGGTGCCAATTCGTTCATTGCTTGAAGCACAGGCAGGGCGACATCCTCATAACGCCCACCAAACAACTGAACCTCGGGAAGGGCCAGATCACTGAACAATGTGCCGGGGATGAACTCCGGCAAAGGATGTCCGTCTATACGGTCAGCTTGCTGCTGGCCACGTGCCCGCCAGTTGGTAGCCAGTCGCCGCAATGCCGTAGGTATGGCAGCGAGAAGGAGCGGTCGCGGATGATCCCAAAGCAGGGTATCGACGTCTTCGCGCGGCAACTTCAACGCCAGAGAGAGATGTCTCGCCAGATCTTCGGCGCGAGCCGGGTCCTTAAGAATTTCTGCGAGGCGAGACACCAAATGACGGCGACGGATGTCGGCCTGTAACCAGTTTTTTCCATCCCATTTATTCTGGCTAGGAGCCGATTGCCGCGCCTGACTTGAGTACGACCACCACTGCTGCTGCGTCAGGGGGAAAACCGGACGTAGTGTCTTAACGGCAGCAACCACGACTGCCGACCAATGTGCGAAGTTCTGAACCTGTGGCGCAGTCAAGTCGCGCCACACCGAGCCTTTAGGTTCGCCAGCTTGCATGTCGACGCCAAGATAGTCGATCAGTGCGTATGTCGCCTGCATACGTCGGATATAGCGATTAGCTAGCGGAAGCTCTCGCGAAGGCAACTCTGGATCAAAAAACTGTTCATAGGCTTGATAGGCCAGTCGATCCCGACCGTAGTCGGAAAGCACCATAAGCGTCCACGGCCTCATGTGCCGCGTACGGCCGGCGCGCCCTTTGCGCTGCAGAAACTGCGCCATGTCGCGGGGCGCCTTGTGCTGCAACACAACACCAACGGCGGGATCGTCGTAACCCACCTCTAGCGCTGCTGTAGCAATCACAATCTCAGCGTCATGACTGACGCCAGTATCTAATGAGGTGGTGCGTTCAACTCGATGGCGGTTCGCCAGGTCATGACCGTTCTCCTCAAGCATGCGCCAGTCCTGGCCTCCTTCGTAACGACGAATATCGGAGGTGCTGCCTCGTAGAGAAGACAATCCACCGTTAGGCGCGCGTTGAGTTGCAGGGTATCCCTGCGTTGTTAGGCCTTCGGCGTCACGGAGGTCGTAGAACAGCCGGTTCGTCGCATCGAGTTGGTCGGTGAATGCAAAGCTGCGCCATCCGGAGAAGGGGCGCTTGTCTTTACCAAAGTGCTCCCTCCGGTCGAGAAGGCGGGAAGCAAGCATCAGCGCCTGAATTGAAGTAGATAGCAGCGCCGATTGCGACACAGGATCGCCCCGCAAGGCAAGCATGTACTCGGCACCTTCGCTTTTCATATCGTCTACGCTCGGGGCAATCTCCTCGACCACACTGCGGTCAAGGTCAACAAGCGAAGCAAAAAAAGCGGCCCCATCTGAGATGGTGGCCGACAGGCCTACGAACTGCGTCTGTCTGCGCGTAAGGTAAGACCATCGGCGCAATAGGTGAGCTACCTGAGCACCAAACGAGCCTGTGTACAGATGAACTTCATCAAGCAGCATCAGCGCCGGAGCGCGCTCGGCGAGCGGGCCTAAACCAAAAAGATGACGCATAGATGAATCAGACATCCGCTGATTCATCATCTCCACCGACGTAAACAGGATGTCTGGCGGGCTTTCCATCATGGCCTTGCGCGTGAAGCGCAACTGGCGACTCTCTACGGCGGTACCGCAAAGCCTGCAGGACAATCGGGCATCGGCGTCGTCCACCTGATCGCTCTGCAGTCGAAGCTCACCGTTACATTTGGGACAACGAAAGAACGGACAAACACCCCGCGTCTTCTGCCATTGCTCAGCGATCTTCATCACTGAACTGGGGGTATCTCCGAACAGCACCCCGACGCTTAGCGTGGTGCCCACCCGACCGAGCTCGTCGTCAAACTTCCTAGCCTGGCCGAAGACCTCTGCAAGTTGATCCTTAAGCAATTCGTTACGCGGGTACAAGGCAAGCACGCGAACACCACCACTGCGCGGTTGGGCCTTGCGCTCGGTACTCAGCCAAGCAAGTGCCGGCAAATAGAACGCTAACGTCTTACCACTCCCGGTACCAGCGGCGACCAAGGTTCCAACAGGGCTACGAGTTGATAGGCCGTCGAGTATTCGCGCCGAGGCCTCGACTTGGAAACGCGAGAACTTCCAGTTCGGATCCCCTTCATCGAGCCAACGCTTGACTGCTGCCTGCAATCTGGGGTCGGCAGTTCGAGATGCAATCACCGCATGAACGTCGCTTACCGTAAGGTCTCGCGCCGGATATTTTCGCGGCCGCCAAAGAAGTCGATAGTCGGCGACTAGGGTGGCGCCATTGACCCAGAGGTTGCCCTCGTGCTTTTTTGGGAACAGTTGGCGCAGTCGGGCGAACAAACGTACGCCCTCGGCCATGCGAGAGCGGTAACGAGCAGTTGCCATAGGCCGACCGAATACTTGAGTCAGATAACCCAGTTCGAGTAGACGTTTGCGAAATCGTTCTTCAGTGTCGATAGTGCAGGCGGCGTCGCCTGCTAGATCTTGATTCTCGTTAAGGACTTCGCGAAGAGTATCGTCAACTTCTGATTCACTTAGCGCGCTGTCAACAAGGCCCCAAACCAGTACGCGAACCTCCTGTCGTTCAAGTGCGTCGAGTGCCTTTTCAATGAGTGCGAGATCTGGAGTCAGTGTCATTAGCCAACGCTCCGGATTCGATAGCGCTCCAGTTGCCCGTTCTCAGAAAGCCACGTTAAGACGCCAGATGTCACAGAAGCCATGGAGGCATTTCCGGATTGGACAGCTTGAAAGAAATGCTGAACATCTGGCGGCACGTCAAACTTGATTTTGGCCACTTCAGTCCGACACGCAGCGATGACGTGAGGCAACTGATGTACGTCATCCGCACTGCGCGGCATCGCGAGCTTGATTAAGCCGGAATAGACGCTGTGACTATTTCTGTAAGCCGCTAAGGCAGCATCGTTTATGGGAGTTGTTGGCGCTCGATCGCGCAGCCATGCCGGATCTTCCAGAGTGCCCTGCTCTTCAACGAACCCCTTCCACGCCAACTTTCCGGAGGCTTCGAGTTGCTCGACAAGGCAATCAAGTGAGGCCAACAAGCGTTCCCAAGCAGCATCGTTGGTAAGTTGCCCTATGTCCTCTTGGGATCTAAGCCGCTCCAAAACTTGGACCGCGTTGTAACGCAGTTGCATCCGCTTCTCGTTGATTCTGGTTTCTGACTCACCGTCAAGGGGCAAACAAGTTGCGCGGGCATTCACAGCCCTCTGCTTTTCACGTCGACTCATCCACTCACGTGAGCGCTCCTGCACACGCTGTTGCTGGCTCGCATGGCGATGAGCAAGCATGAGTCGTTCAACCTTAGCGCTAACCGCTTGGCAACGCTGAAGCAATGTGCTCATGTGATGCCCTCCTGAGTTGCTTGCATAAGATCTGCCTGTAGTGCTGCCACCATCGAACCGATGTCGCCGCCTCCGCTTGCCAATAGCCTTGCGTCGATTTCCCTCTCGATACCGCGCACAACCTTGTCGAGTAGGGTAAGCGCTCCATGCACCTTGACGAGTAGTTCTACGTCGAGGGATGCCCAAGCAGCGAGTCGGGCTTCTACCGTGGCAGTTGCATCCGGCCCTTCAAAGGAAATTGCTTGACGGATAAGACTCTTTGCCTCGGATGTTCCGATCTGTTCAATCGCTCTTTTTGCCTCTGCAGAAGTGCAGACCGCCTGCGGAAACGTACCGGAAGTTCTCGATTGCTCAATCTGCGCCAGCAGCGGTGGCCCAATGTTGATGTCTCCCGATTCACCAACCAGAGCTTTAATCACTGGCACAGTGGGTTCAACAACATTGCGATAGCGAGTGAGCAAACCCTCAATGCGCGCAAACATATCATCTGCCGCATTGCGAGCAAGGCCTTGGTCAGATTTGGCCTGCAACGCCGACGGGTCTGCCAAATTCAGTCGCCAAGCAGTCTTAACACGCCGTGGATCAAGAGCAAGCAGTTTAGACCCGATGCCCTGGAAGCAACCAATGGCCTCTGCAAGTACTCGCTGCACGTCGGCCCGGGAGGCCTCGGCACGTCCGACCGCCGCAGCAACCTGGGCTGAAGGACTCGTGTCGGACGAATCAGGTACCCAGAGCGCCTTGGAAAGCTTAGAGTGCAAGTCAGTCAACGGAGGGGCTTTCGGTTCGACCGATCGAGTCAAATGCAACAGCAATGCTTGCCGATGAAGGATACGCAATGCTGCGGCTGCCTGACGCTCGGCAGATGCCGTGTGCCAAGCCACAACCTGACCCTCAACGCGATCCAGTAAAAGCTGAGCTACTGAATAGTCACTCTCAGAGCCTGAATAGTCCCAAGACTTATCGTTCTCCTTCCAACGCTCAAGTGCCTCCAATCCAGCCCGCAAGATCGGGCACAGAGGCCGCTTGGCCTCCGCCACCACGAAACTCGGGCCAGTGCCAGGATTGCCGGTACGAGCGAATGGCAACCAGATCTGCCCGGCTTCGACACGGCGTCCGCGAACTCGAGCCACGTTCCAGTCGATGCGACCGTTCAGGGCGAGTTCAAACAGGTTCCGCACATGACGGGCTTTTGCCTGGTCAATGTCACCGTTCGCCCAGGCCTCGATATAGCTGAGGGCAGGTTGCGGCACAGGCTTTACAGGCTCCGCCTGCGGGACCGATGCTACGCCGCGTCGATCTGCCTGAGTCGTCGAAGTAACAACTTTCGCGCCGGGAGCGAATGGCCACGGCAGGCTAAACGCTTTGAATATCCCTTCGCCGACAGTAGGCGGTGCAGCCAAATCGGTTGGATTGTTTGCCCAATGGACTAGTGCCGCACCAAGCCGTTCGCGTTGCTCGTTAGGAATTGCACGAGTACCAAGCACCATAGCAACAGACGCAACAGGTGCCGCGCCCTTGAAGTCCGGCGGAGGAAATGCTCGGTCCTCATACAACGCGCGCAGAAGTAGCGTGTCCCGCAGAACGTTGTTAATAAAAGCACGTGGATTGAAGCGAAGTCCAGTACCAGTCTTCAGTTCTCGCCTAGCAAGGGATTCAATGGAAGCCGGGGACAACGGAAAAAGAGGGTAGCCATGACGACTACAGCCGAAGGCCATCAACATATCCGACTCATCAGCGCTAAGTGGCTCTTGAAAAACCTTCAGCCACCCGTCGATATCATCAGCCCGGTTCTCACGGAACTGCTCTCGCAAAGCAGACAAACCCCATCGCGCGGCGTTGAGGTATCGGCCCGCCAGATCTGTGAGGCGACCAATTAGTTCATCATCGTTCTGTGTCGAGTTAGGAATGAGCCATTCGCGCTTTGCCCGGGTCAGGATGGTCTGCCGACTAGGAAGGAAGCCGTCCGTGACGGCAAGGGCAGTGCGCAAGGGAGCACGGATGCGCACACCGCCATGGTCGCTTTCAGCAATCATCAAATTGAGTAGCGATTGCTGAATGCCAGCCAGCGCCGCAAAGTCCTCGATTAGCAAAACTAGTTCCTTGCCTTCAACGAGCAAGCTACGCCTGATGTCATCAACAATTTCTTCAATCGTGCGTTGGCCGAGTGCTTCGGAGAAGCGAAAAACCGTGCGAAGTGCTGGATCCAGCGCCTCCTGCAGAATATCTGCGGCGAGCGGTCGGCGCGCACCATCATCTTTGGCAAGTTGCTGCAGCGAGGCCAGAGTCGAGCGCCTAGCTTCGGCCGATGACCAAGTGTCCGGAACAACAAGGTCTTCTGGAACAAACCGCCGCAACTCCCCCGTCTGAGTTTCGCTACCGCCCTCCAAAGTCTGGCGCACGATGCGTTCGAGCACATCGCGTAGCCAACCGTCGAACACATCAGCGTCTCGGACCAGATCGCGAAGGATCTTTGTCAAAGCCAAGCGTTCGCGAGCACTTCGATCTTCCGCATTCCCTTGCTTAAGCGCCTGGAAGCCAGCCTCGTATTTGTGCTCAAGCTCGATCCCGAGCGACGTCGCGAGCATCAAACTGGCATCGCGCGTGTTTAGTTGCTCGACAGCCTTGGTCAGTTCCGACTGAAGATGGAGGTACGCATCGCCTTCGAGCGGAGCAAGGATGCGTTCTACGACTTGGCGGAGACTGGCAGTCTTTGGCACCAAGACGATAACCAACTGATCCCGCTTAGGGTGACGTTGCAACTGGGCATGTAGCCAGCGCACCATGTGCGACTTGCCAACGCCAGAGTCGCCAGTGATAGCCACCAGCACCGCGCTGCCATCGTCTGCAGGTCGTAGCAGTGCTTTGAGCAAGTCCTGCTCTGTAGCGGTTTCTTCGGTAGCACCATTCGCGGATCGGATGCGAAGCGGGCCAGGCTCGTGTACAGCGAGGAGTACGGCATCGTCAACGACCTCCGCTTCAGTCCGGATGCACTCGTCAACTTGGCGACCCACTGGCCAATAGCGATTGAGAGCAGTCATTGCATGCCCCCCTTCAAACGCCGGACCCAGCTGTAACGATGATCCGCCCGGAGACCATCACGCCCAGTCAAAACGATACTTCGACCAACGTCGGACCTGTTTTCAAACTGTAGAGTCTGATCCATCATGAGACCAAAAATGGCTCGCGACAGCGACGTAGACAGCTGCCCTGGCTGCAGACCTTGCAAGGCATTTTGTTCAAGCTGCGCCTCCACAGCGACGCGGTAGACCCCACCATCAAGCACAGGCAGTTGCATCGCAAGCCTTTCAATGAGATCTGCAGCGGGCATCTCCTCGTCGACAGCGATACATGCAGGTAGCACCTCACGGACAGCAAGTGTCGGGTCCACGTCGCCACCACCAGGTTGTCGTATGAAGCCGAGAAAATGCCCCCAAAACTGAAGGCCATTCTTGCGGGTGTCGTTCTGGATCAGACGCAAGTCATCATTCGAAATCTGCTTCAATTCCAGAGCCTGAGCCTCGCTAAAGCGCATTCGATAGACATCCTGTGCGAGCATCCAGGCCAAGGAACGTGTGAGGTCTGCAGCACGAGCACTCTCACGAGCCCAGAGCTCAGGGTTGTTTGCATCGGAAAGAGCGAAATGCCGAGCAGCCATACGAGCAGCTCGGACGATGTCACCATCGCTCTTCATTTCGGTTTCGGGTGCATGCGCAAGAATGACTCGGTCACCTGCCTCATTGAGTCGGAATAAACCCAACTCGGTCCAGCGGTTTAACGTCACCCGCGCCATGTCAGGATCCGAAACTACGCCAAAGGGAGCTACTGCTTCGAGCAACTCAGAAGGGCTAAGAGGTGACCGGGCAAGCGCCACTGTCGAGTACAAAACAACCAACACATTGGGGAGGCCGTCATTGGTGAGGTTTAGCAAGCTCATGTAGTCATCAAATGCAACAGGTCAGCAGCGTGAACATGCGGCGTAGTATCAATAAAGCGCCGCGCCTGATGGTGAGGATGGGGAAGTTCTGATGGAACAATAAGAATCTCCAGTTGAGCTTCTGACAACTGCAACAGGTCTGGCAAGGTTGGTGGCTGCGTGTTGCCCCAAATCACGATACGGACCTCGCCCGCGCCAGCTGGCCATTGCTCGGAGGTAGCAGCATCAATCGTGTCAATAAACACATTAGTGCTTCGGCTACGCTGCAGCACACGCTCAATATCGGAGCGATGAAGCTGCGCAAAACTCCGCTCGAGTGCGACGGTATGGCACTCTGATACTGGTACCAGCAGCTTTACAAGGGCAGTGCAGGTATCGACGTAACCGAGCTCGATTGGCACATCGACCACCAATAGATTCGCAGTGGCTAAGGGCAACTTCAGACGGTCGAGCGCCGCCAGCGAATGCTGTGCAAAGCGAGGTAGTCGCAGCGCCGATGGCGGGCGGTAATGCACGCTCTCCTCGCGATGGAGCCAGTGAGCGGGGCACCCACCACAGCAACTTGTGACTGGCACCCATGTGCCTTGATTTACTGAATACATTTGGCGCAGGGCTTCGGAAATCTCGACCTCACCACAAACTACTGATTGCATCGCAGCCAAACCACGCTCGGCCGCACGTCGGACATCACTTCGAGCAAGGGACATGCGCGAATTGAACACGACCGGCTCCCGGTGACCGTCGTCAAGAATGCGAACAGCCGCGTGGCTGGCCTCATTCAGCGCCTGAGGCGCCTCGTCAGTCTCACCTTCAACTTTTCGAACGGCAAGCGCCACCAGTTCGATCAGCCCTGCGCGCGCCATAAGCGTTAGCGCTCGAATGTTCCACTCCCGACTGGCGTCTGATCTCATGCGCAAGCGGGCGGGCAATCGAGACAGGTCTACCCACGATACGTCCGGCATAGTCGAGTGCCGCTCAGCATGATCAATGAGTTCAATCCAACGTTCGTAGCCTTTGTCATCGCCGATCATTTTTGGAAACGCCAAATCTCTCGCTTGAGCATGATCCGCCGACGTATGCAAGAGCAGCGCGGCGCCGGCACGGCCGTCGCGCCCCGCTCGGCCAACCTCCTGATAGTAGCGATCCAAAGAATCAGGAAGCGTGGCATGAATAATGGTACGAACATCGCTTTTGTCGACCCCGAGACCAAACGCTGAGGTCGCAACCATGCCATCTAGCTCATTGCATCCCCACTGTTCAAGCAATCGTTCGCGTTCGGCACCAGAGGTTTCGCCGGAGAACTTGTTAACGCGACGTAGGCCGGCATCGCGCAACAAACCTAGCCAAGTATCGGCCTCATCTGGTCGAGTGACATAAAGGATGAATGGGCGTGGAGCCAGTCGGACAGCCTCCAACACGAGAGACACTCGTTCGCCCTCCTCACAGCCCAAGTATGAATACCGAACCTCTGCCCGCAGATGCACCGCGGATACCACATGAGCGCGCTCCGAAGGACCAAACAGTTGACGCAGGTCTCGGATGGTGCTGCCCGCAAGCGTTGCTGACGCGAGGACCACTTGCACATTGCCGTTGGGGGCCAGACCGCGCAGCATACGAATCAATGCCGGCAGCAACTGAAAAGCAGGTCGAAACCCGTTGCCCCATCCGATCACCAGATGAGCCTCATCTATGACCACGCGATTCAACCGGCCATTTGCGGCAGCCTCTTCGAGTAAACCCCGGATACCTCCAACGGCGTACTCTGGAGATGTGAATAGGATAGGCTGTGAACCCGAATGGATCGCGCGCCGAACAGCGGCCCTATCTTCAGGCTTCAGGCTGCCGTGAAAGGCTAGAGGTGGTAGTTCGCGGTGCGGATACCGGTGCTTTAGTAACCCGCGCATCCGGGCCGCTTGATCGATCGCCAAGGCAACGGTCGGCACAATGGCTAGAGTGAATTTCCCCTCACCTTCGACCAATGGAGGGAGATGCGATAACAAGCTTTTGCCTGCACCCGTGGGCAAGTTCGCAATCAACGTATCACCGTCAGGTAGATGCAACAGCGCACGCACAGCCTCGCGCTGCCCATCTCCCGTGTAAGTCGGAAGTCCTGTGGCATCAATGAGCACAGGATCCCCCGGGACGTTAGCAAATTCCCGAGAGACGATCCCTTTGAACGCGTCGTCATACAGATCTGCTTGACCCGACAAAAAGGACAGTCGCGGCCAGCGCGGCTTTATCCGAAGGCTCTCGCCGTCCGTCAGCACATCAAATTGAGCCATCTCCCACGTAGCATCTGATGGCCAACCACACCCCAAAGGGACACGTAGCCAAGTCAATTCGCTCTGACTACCGGCGGCTCGCAACAGTACATGTCGGATCAGTGAAACGAGATCGGCAGTAGGAACGGACGTACAAGGCTGGGAAAGTTGACAGAGCACTTGTCGGATTCGCTCCAACAGAGGATCGTCAGCGACCTCCGTTGGCACCAACTCATCTGGCCACCGTGCACACAACGTCGTAAGCGCGGCAATATCGAAGTTCTGTTTGGCGCCTGTCATCTCACAAATGGCGTCGTGGCGGCAATGAAGATAGCTCCCGCGACATCAGTTCGAATTGCAGGTAGTCGAATTGCATCAACGAGGAGGCCACGTTGGGCGCCCTCAGCCTCTAGCTCGCGGAGTTCCGCTGATTTTGCTGGGCCACTCAGGCGCGCCACCCGAGACTCCAGTTGAGCGACACGAGTTTCATATTCGCGCCGAAGGGTTTGTAAGCCAAGTTTGACGTGGCCGGTCACGGCTTCATGGTTGGCGATGTATTTAACTGCATGCTGTGCAGCCTCTTCGCAATGTCGGCGCCATTCGATACTCCAAGGTACCTGGTCCTGCATCCGCAAAATCTCCCATCTATTGGGATTTAGGTGGAAGTCACGACCATTGCCTTCGTCTTCAGGAAGGTAGGCTCCGGTAAGCTCCTCTGGGGGCTCCATCGTGGCCGAATTCGCCGCATCTACCCAAACGGTATGAAACTGTGGCGGGAAATGCCGCTCTGCACGGCGCTGCAAGGCACGCCGTGAAGTGTCATCCGCAACTTGCAAATTAGCTTCGATCAGGAAGTCAAAGCGGAACCACAAGTCGACGCCACTGGCATCGCGCGCATCAAAACCCGGGGCATATCGCCACATCGCGAACACTCGACCGCGATCATCAGCTTGGCAAAACGAATGCAGCGACTCGACAAGTGGATCACCGTAACGGAGCGAACGTAAGCCAAGGGCCCGCCCCTCCTTTGACATGACAGTATTGCGTCGGAAAGCATAAGGATAGGACAGCGGCGAGCGCATCGTACTGTGGCGAGATTCGATGTCGATGGTTCCGAGAAACTGTTCCACGAAATCAGGCAACGACAACAGAGTGCGATGGCTGCCATCGCGTGTGTGATTGAGGCGAAACACAGCTTCGCCTGGCGTCAATCGCCCGGCCCACTCCTCCGGCCTGCGCCGAAACAGCAGCATGTTTACCGCCCATCCATCGAAAGCCTCACGCCAAGAACGCCAGTCGTCATCCACCTCCTCCAGGTCGTCGAATTCATCGCTCTGTGGGTCCCCCATTGCATCGAGGGTGTCTTGCTGGTCAATTCGGCGACGCTCTCGAGCTGCCCATCCCGTCGGCCCTGCCAACTGCTCCGTCCAACGCTGTAAACCGCCCACGCCTTCGTTGCACCAGTCGCTTACCGCCTCGCTCAATGACTCTTCCACGAGGTACTGCAAGCTCGCCATTGATGCACTGAACACCTGCAATCCGTCGGCGAGACAGGCTAGCCATGCCTGCTCGGCTAGATCGTCGATGCAAACCGGCGCTAATGAGCGGATCGGGTCCCCGACACCGAAACGATCGAGCCGCCCAAGTCGCTGCTCAATGCGGTTCGGCCTAGCTGGCAGATCGAAGTGGAGAAGCACCTTACTTCCCCCGTGCAGATTCAACCCTTCCTCGGCCTGTGCGTCGCAAACGAGTACACGACAGCGTTCCGGTTCACTAAGAAATCTGCGCCAGGGCTCCGCAGCGTCCTCTTCTGCAGACTCTTGATCAAGGGAAACATGACGCAAAACTTCGAAATCTCGGCGAATGCTGCCGCGCAGTCGCTTGGCCAAGTCGTCAGCGACGGAGGCCTGATCACAAAAGACAACGACCTGCTGTCCAGACGTCTCCAAGCAATGTTGAACTGCTTCTACCGCAACACGCTGTCGCGTCTCAGCATCATTGGCCTGGCCAGATAGCAAATCGATGCGCTGAGCCAAGTCAAGAGCTCGGACATCATGTATGGCTGCAGACTGCAAAGCCGATTTGATTGACTCACCACTGGAAGCATGAACGGCGGCACCAAAGAGGCTCAGAGCAACCGGTGCGATCAAGTCTGCGTTGAGGAGATGCACTCGCAACTCCTCCAACAATTCATGACGCTCACGGCGCAACCCGCATGCATACGGCATTGACTCAAGTCCACTACGACGCGGCGTAGCCCAAGGGACCGCCTTGCGCCTGTTGCGCAGAATACGTCTGTGTAATTTGTACGTTTCAGTAAGGTGCGTGCGTAGTTCATTCAGAGCGCTGAGAAAGTCTTCATCAGCTTCATCCGGCAGCGCTTGGACGATAGGACGCAATGTCTCGACACGGTGCATTAGCGTCACGTCGTCGCTAAAGGTCGCAACTAGGCTGTCAAGGTCGTCCTCCATGGAGAGTACGTTCTCAGGGACCAGCGAAGCCGCCATTTCCGCAATCAATTGCCGCGACTGCACTCGCCGCTCAAAGGCAGCCAAGTCATCCAAAGGAAACACCACCGGATCAAGCAAATGCAGGATGCGCAAGAAACCCGCCGTGTCGGACAACACCGGCGTGGCTGACAACAGTAGCAACCGAGGCACTTGCGGGGCATATCGCTTAAGCAATTCGTAAAGCGGATTGAGTCGCTCGCCGGTTGCCCGAGAAAGGTGATGGGCCTCATCAACCACTAGCATCCCGACAGTGGGCAAGAGAGCCTCTATGCACCCAATATCTTCAGATGACGCGACGAACACAAAGTCATCCAGCCAATCTCGCAGGCCGAAGCGCTGAACGAGTTCTTGCCGCCACTGGGCGACGAGCGACCGCGGCACGATGATTAGAACGCTTGCCCCGGGCACATCGAGCACGTACTGACGCACCAAAAGCCCAGCCTCTACCGTCTTTCCAAGGCCTACCTCGTCGGCTAACAAATAGCGCTGCACTGGATCCTGCAACACCCGTTGCACGACGTTGAATTGGTAGTCGGCTAACTGAACGGATGCAGAAAGCAACGCACTCATCCCGCGACAGGCTGCGCGCTGAGCAGTTACAGCGCGCATGAAACGCGACCTCGCCTGAGAAAAGCGAGGCGTCTCTGTTATCTGTCGGGCTAAGAATTCTGTGGGGTTTGCAATCGGCTTTCGCCAGCGAACCTGTAGTTCAGCCCTAGATACGTTAACTGCTGTCTTGCCTGGGAATGCAACCAAACACAGTGGACCATCTCCATCGACTACCCGCCCGACCTGCCAGCGGCCGGTCGCTTCGTCGCATCGAAATACTCTCGTTTGCTCTGGCAACGCCGCGGTCCGCAATTCCGACACGGGTGCGTCGAGCTGAAAAGGCGCGACTTCCCCCGGCACATCGAAGTAAATGACCGTGGCAAAGCTGCTGCGAATCTGGGTGACCTTGCCAACGCCAAGGCCCTTCCCTACCCCCGATGAAACTTTGACGAAAGACCCAATGGAGACCTTTTCTCCAATTGTCATTTTCATTCCCTTCCCTCTAGCAATTTTTTGCTTCTTTTCGCAAATGTAACGGAACGTTTTGACTGTCGGCTCAAAACACCGTTACCGGGGTTACATATGGTCTAGGAGGAAGTCGATGCAGATTGCTCTAGAGAAACGGACATATTTCCACATGTTGCGTTGAAATGGACGCCAATATTTCATACTACTCGCCTACTTGAGTCACATGCCTGCACCTCGCTCAACTTGCGGAAGCCTCTCGGGATCGGTGTCCGGTTGTACCTAAACAGAATGGTGGTGCGATATCAAAACGTAGCCGTTCGCTGCAATGCAACGGACTAGCCCAAAGTGCTGACTCTGAAAATCCAACTCGTGCGAATTAGACTGATGATTGTTTAAGGCACTGATATAGACATGCGCAAACGGCATCAACTCCGCCCAGCGCGATGCCGCGCTGATTCACTCCCTATGGCCGGGGCTGACCTATAACCTGCGGCACCATGCAAAGCTTGGTTGACGCCGGCAAGCCCTCGTGAGCCAAAATCGTCAATGCGATCAACTACCGCAGGGCCAGACCCCCCCCCCCCCCCCCCCCACCCCCACCCCCGCCC
>Ga0187843_10000725_pt1 | contig 22424 bp, 17 predicted proteins | sample SpaLakP09_SKY_43_FD_134516 | JGI IMG/M metagenome (GOLD analysis project Ga0187843, IMG submission 134516) | Oligotrophic lake water microbial communities from Sparkling Lake, Wisconsin, USA - SP09_SKY_43 | ecosystem: Environmental > Aquatic > Freshwater > Lake | place: USA: Sparkling Lake...
CCAAATTCGTTCAAGCTATAACAACGTTGGTGCTGCCATCGCAGGGATTAAAGCGTTGGAGCAATCTGTAATTTCTGCAGAAAGTGCATTAAAAGCGACAGAAGCTGGTTTTGAAGTTGGGACGCGGACCATTGTTGACGTGTTAGTCAGCACCCGTAACCTGTTTGATGCGCGTCGTAACCTGACTAAATCACGTTACGACTACATCTTAGCGGTATTGTCGCTGAAACAAGCGGCAGGCACCTTAACTGAAGACGATTTAGCGTTAGTTAACCAAGCTTTGGGTAGCTAAACTCGCGGTTCCTCTGCAATAGGTCAGAGTAGTTCTAACTGCTCTGACCGCTGTTCATCTGTTCAGATGCTGAATTTCCGTTACAATAGCCCGTTTTTATCTGTCGAGGACCGGCTGTGATCGCTAAACCCCCATTTCAATGGTCAATGTTACACCCCCGTTTTTGGTTAGTATGGTTGGCCATTGCACTGGCATGGTTAGTCAGTTGGCTACCCTATTCATGGCTGATGGCTATTGGCCGTGGTCTTGGTCGACTTTCATTTAAACTTCTGAAATCTCGTCGAAAAATTGCAAAACGCAATCTGGAATTATGTTTCCCAGAAATGGATGAAGCGACCCAGAACAACTTGCTTAAAAAAAATGCCGAAGAAACTGGCTGCGCGGCAATAGAGACCATGATTGCGTGGTGGTGGCCCGATTGGCGCTACAAGAAATTTGCTAGCTTTATCGGTTACGAACATATCCAAAAAGCGATATCCGAAGGCAAAGGTGTGCTGTTAATGTCTCCGCACATGCTGCACTTGGAAGCATCGGGTCGAATTTTTGGTTTAAATCATCCATCCGTTGGCTTTTATCGTCCGCACAACAATCCGGTAATGGAATATTTTATGGTCCGTGGTCGCAGCCGCGGCAACAAATACATGATTGGCAAAAGGGATGTCAAAGCACTGATCCATGCACTTAACAATCAAGAGGTGTGTTTTTACCTTCCCGATCAGGACTACGGCCGCAATCGCTCGTTATTTGTGCCATTTTTCGCAGTCCCCGATGCAGCCACCACCACAGGAACCTTGTTATTTGCCAAGGCCGCTAACTGTGTCGTCGTGCCTATCTATTCAAGACGACTGCCCAACCAGCAAGGTTATCAAGTTGAAATCCTACCGCCATTTGATAATTTCCCAAGTGGCAATGATGAAGCTGATGTGATCCGCGTCAACCAATGGGTCGAGCGCGCGGTCAGCCAACACCCCGAGCAATACATGTGGGTACATCGACGCTTTAAAACTCGACCAGATCCAGAAGCTCCCAGTTTGTATTAACTTCGCTAAAATGTTGGTCTTTATGACAAAGACCAACAAAATTCGTTGGCGTTCTGTATGACTTTAGTTAGTATCAATAAATTGACGTTGGTTGGAAACTCAAATCATGTGGTTTTGGATAAAGCATTTATCGGCTGCAATCGTGTTATTAGGCTTAGCCTTTGTCTTACTAGTCAAACCCGAATTAATCAATTTTAATCCGGAGGCTGTCGTCGAAAAAAAGCCCGCTAAAGCTTCAGCATCAAAAGAGTTCACTGACTTCTATGAACAACTGCGCTATTCCTTAGACGCAACCGCTGATTCGTCGAAGGAATATGTGATTAAACTCAAAGATACGAGCGACTCACTGACCAGCACCTTGGTTAGTCGTACCAACACTGTGCCTCCGCTGGAACGCAGCTGGCAAGGCAGTACGACAAATCGGCAATTTACCACGGGTTCAAAAGTGCGTGACCAAATGGCTGGGTTTGCCAATAGTGAAGGCATTGAACTGATCTGGACTTTGCCGCGTGACTACGTGGTAAAACATTATTTTGAAAGTGGTGGTGACTACTTAAGTTCACTAAAAGACATCGTTTCGGCGATTTCTCCTGATTTCGAAACCCCGCTGCTTGCTTATTTTTGTCCAAAAGAACGGGCCGCGGTGGTGACCGACAAGCCCAATTCTTTCCTCGAAGAAAATTGCCGACTGATTAATGGCGAGAAGCAACAGCTTCGAGCATTACCTTCTGCCAACTAGCTTGCACTGCTTGCTCAGCCGCGCTGATGTCGGGTTGCGACGAACCATCAGCTGGTTGCAAGGTTTCGCGATGACTCACGCCTCGCAGCTGCTGATACGCATGCTGCAGGTCATGAGCTTCGTTGGCCGACATCAAGCCACAAGCGACTGCCGCATCAAGAATACGAATATTGTCGCTAAAAGCATAAAGTGCAGGATATTGCTGACCATACGCCAACACTAAGAACTGGCTGATGAATTCTAAATCCACCACCCCACCCGATTTATGTTTCACTTCTTGGGAATTGACGCCGTGGTGTTCACGTAATTTTTGCCGCATTTCCACCACCTGTTGCCGCAAAGTGTCGTGATCTCGCGCTTGCCCCAAAATCTCGGCACGGATCTGTTCAAAGCGCTGCGCAATTATCGGATCACCATAAATTAACCGTGTCCGTGCGAGCGCTTGATGCTCCCATGTCCAAGCATCTTGGCGTAAATAGTCGCCATAAGTTTCCACATGCACCGTAAGTAACCCTGCATTACCGGAAGGGCGTAGCCGAGTATCGATATCGTAAAGCACGCCACTGGCCGTGCGTGTCGTGCACAAATGCAAAATCCGTTGCACCAATTTTAAATAAAACTGCCGAGAATCAATCGCGCGGTCGCCGCTGGTCGATGCCAAAGAATCACACTGATGGACAAAGACTAAATCCAAGTCCGAGCCATACCCAAGCTCTAAACCGCCAAGTTTGCCATAAGCAATCACCGCAAAGGCTTTAGCATCACCCGCATGAATGCCCGCAGGGTATCCATATTTCTCCACCATTTGCTGCCAAGCAAGCTCAACCACTTTGCTCATCAAAGCCTCGGCAAGCCACGTCAGATGGTCACTGACTTTCATTAAAGGCAAAATACCGGTGATATCGGCCGCCGCAATGCGTAACTGCTGCGCTTGTTTATACTGCCGAAGAGTTTCCATCAACAACTCTAAATCGTCTTCAGGCACGCGCATTAACTGCAATCTTAAGCGATCGTGATAATCAGCGACCGTAGCAACTTGGTATAGCTGTTCTGGATCAATCAACTCATCCAGTAACATTGGATAACGGGCCAAATGCTCGGCTAACCAACCGCTGCGACCACAGAGTTTGACTAATTGCTGCAGTGCGCGCGGATTTTCAAACAACAACTCCAGATAAGCCGTGCGACTGACAATCTGCCGAAACACGCCAAAAACTCGACTCACCACTAGGGCATTCACTTGCTCTTTGGCGACAATATGTAACAACGACGGCATCAACTTCGCCAGCAGCTCTCGCCCACGTGGGCCGACACTGCGTTTTTGACAATCTTGCTTAAACTGTTGTAACTCAGCGACCAACGCTTCGCCTTCCGCTGAGTTTAGCCACTCGATATGCTCAGCAAGCTCAGTGGGCGATAATTCGCTATCCCATAACAACCTTCCAAGCAATAACTCTTCGGCTTCGACTTGTTCATCTTGCGCAATAACCAGCTGAAATTGTTCATGAATACGGTTCATTGTCGCTTGGATTTTCTGCACTAAACTTGACCAGTCTGCCGCATGCATGGCGAGCACTAATCGCTCACGTGCCAGTGGTTCACTCGGTAAGGTTTGCGTTTGCTGATCATCAACGCCTTGCAGCCATTGTTCAATTTGGCGTAAATATTGATAGTCTTGCTGCAATTCAGCGACTTGCTCTGTGCTCAGTAACCCTTCTTGCGCTAACGCCTGAAACGCCTGAAAAATTGATGGCTTTTGCAATGCCGGGATCCGGCCTCCGCGGATCAGTTGCAATGTTTGCACAATAAATTCAACTTCGCGAATGCCCCCAGCGCCAAGTTTGATGTTATCGACTCGATTACGCCGCCGATTTTCTTGCTCAATTAACTGCTTCATTCGGCGCAGAGATTCAATCGCCGAATAATCAATATAACGGCGATAGACAAATGGTTTCAGCATGGCATTCAGTTCAGCAGCAAAAGGCTCTACTGGGTTTAGAATACGCGCTTTGAGCATCGCGTAACGTTCCCAATCCCGTCCTTGCTCTTGGTAGTAATCTTCAAAAGCGGCAAAACTCAGCACTAACGGACCACTATCACCAAAAGGCCGTAAACGCATATCAACCCGATAGACAAAGCCATCACCGGTGACTTGATGCAGCAAACTAATAATTTTCTGGCCTAACTTGGTATAAAACTGCTGATTTTCACAGCTTCGCCGACCACCACTGGTGTTGCCATTTGCTGGATAGATAAAGATAAGATCGATATCCGAGGAAAAATTCAGCTCACCACCGCCCAGTTTGCCCATGCCTAAAATCAGCATCGGCATCACAACGCCTTGCGCATCATGCGGCTCACCCCATTGCGCGGCCAACTCCTGCCAAGCCCAGCCATACGCCGCATTAATCAACGCATCCGCTAATCCTGAAACTCGCGCAAGTGCCAGTGCGACCGGTTGCGCACGCAGTAAATCATCCGCTAACACCCGACAAAGCCCTGCGTTACGGTATTGCCGCAATAAACGCAAAGCCTCAGATTCAGTGACACCAGTGAGTTCGGGCACTAAGGGTTGACTGATATTACCGGTAATTAAATCGGTAATGAGTGCTGGCTGCCTTGCTACGGTGCGGCAAACCAATGCACTCACTGCAAATAATTGCGCAAGTTCAGGCTGTGCATCGACGTCTAAGCCTTGCATGGCAAACTGATGCGACACCCACTGTTGCAGCTCTGCGCTGGCTGGCACTAACAAAGAATTGGCTTCGGTCATCGTTTATTGCTCCAACAACCAGGCGGAAAAATCTAGTAACCATAATTGGAAATCGCCGGCAATGGCGATATCAAGCTGCATCGCTCGTGTGCAAAGTGCTGGTGGCACTTGGTGTTGAACAAGCCGAGCGCGCAGTTGCTGCCATAACCCTGTTAAGGCGTTCGCTTGCAAATCATTCGGTTGTTGCTGCTGCAGTAATAAGTTTTGAGAAATTGCCCGCAGCCATTGTTTTAAATCGGCGTCAGGCTCAGGTGTTAACCAAGTTAATGGTTGTTGCTGTGCTAAACGATAACCGCGCTCGGCCTTCGATTGAAAACCTAAACTGAGCGGCAATGCGCCAAGCATGGATCTCGCCAGCGTAAAAAGCGCCTCGACATGGCCTTGTTGTAACTCTAATTCCAGTTCACAGATAGGCGCGGTTGAACCACCACCCACCACAGTGCCAATATCTAGCACAGCTTCAACGACACTGCCATCATGCAATGTAAGCACAAAGGCATGGCGAACAAAGTCGGTGCGAAATAACTCGACTAATTGCTGCTGTAAAAATGCAACATCGGTGTTGGCGGGCCAAATTTCAGCCGGAAAATCGGCAAGTATCGGCACGACGCCGTGACAGGGTTGATTATATTCCGGCCGAATATGCGCTGCGCCATGTTGCTGGCCAGCAAGTTTGATGGTTTGTTCATATTGGCCAGACTTTAACCGCGTACGCAGGCCACAGTCATGCTGACGAAACCACTGTTGTGCTGTTTCAAAATAGGCATTAAAGAGTTGTTTTTCTGCATGCCTTACCACAGGCTTGGCTAATAATGGCTGCCAACATACGAACAGCATCGCCTCGGTGGGTACTTGCTCTGGAGAATTTATCGCAAGTTTTAATTCGACTTCCAACGTCATCAAAGCATCCTTGGGTCGTCATTGATCTCTGCAGCGCAACATAGGCCATCCAAGCAAACCCGGCAAGTGTTTTTGCTTGTCAAGCGGTTAACAACTCCCTATGATCAGCGAAGTCCCCCGCGCCTTTTGTTTTGTGGAAAAATTATGTCAAATCTGATCCGTCCTTGGTTGCTCGTCGCTTCATTGGCTAGCGCTGTCAGCGTTGCCCAAACTAGCCCTGCAACCACCCCGATCGCAGGTGCGCAAGCGGCACCAGCCAGCAACGAGCCAACAAAAGCAGTTGCAAGCATAGAAAAACCAGCCTTTGTCATTGATGCGTTAAGCACGCCACTGCGCTCAGGCCCAGGTAATGAATACCGCACCATCTCGACCGTGCGCGCAGGCGAAAATGTCACCTTTATTGGCGACAATCCGGGCAATGGCTATATCAAAATTCGTGATATTTCTGGCAACGAAGGCTGGTTAAGTGGTGAATACATTACTTATGCCGCCAGTCCTAAAGCTAATTTAGACGCATTAAAGCAGCAACTGGGTCAACAAGAAATGATTGCGGCGCAGTTCGAGCAAGAACGACAAAACCTGCAACAAGCGGTGGTTGCCGCGCAAACCGAACGCGATAACGCGCAAAAAGAAGCAGAACTTGCCAAACAAACTGCAGCACAACTCACTGCGCGTTTAGCCGAACAAAATCCGGATTTAATGCAAAACAAAATGGTGATTGGCGGGGGCATTCTGGCGGTCGGTTTATTCTTAGGGCTAATTTTGCCAATCATTACGCCAAAACGTCGTCGTAACGATCGTTGGATGTAGCATACGCGGCCCTTTGCATGCACTGACCGAAGCATGCACTGGCTTAGCATGCGTTGGCCTAGCATGCGTTGTATATGTAATGTAACCTAATAAAAACCGCAAGTCAGATCAATTACTTGCGGTTTTAATTCCAAAGCTTGGCACTACCCCTCAGCGACCGGCAAACCGGTATCTTGCTTCACTTTTTCAATCACTACATAAGTATGGGTTTGTAAAACACCGGGTAAATCGACGATTCGTCCAAGCACGGCTCGATAAGCTTCCATACTTGATAAACGCAGCTTCAATAAATAATCAAAGCCGCCAGCCACCATATGGCACTCAGCTACTTCAGCGATTTGCACCACCGCATCGCGAAACTCATCAAACACCGCGCCTGTGGTTCTATCTAAAGTCACCTGAATAAATGCAGCGGTGCCAAGACCCAATTTAGAGGCATTTAATTTCGCGCCATAACCTTCAATAAAACCGTCTTGTTCTAACTTTCTGACGCGGTCGATGCAGGGACTGGCACTTAAATTCACCCGTTTAGCTAATTCAACATTCGAAATTCGGCCGTCTTTTTGCAAAGTGTCTAATATTGTTCTGTCGATCCTATCTAGGCTACGCGTTTTTGCTGATGTGGTCATTTCCAAATATTTTCTGGTTAATTGGCAACTAAACCAGATTATATACGGTTAAAGGACAAAAATAACCACCAAATACTGCAGTGTTTTCTCTAAAATGCAGCATTTATTATAATTCAACTGGGATAAAAACATGCTATTTCACGGCGACCTGACGACGACGGATCCAATCCGCCAGACCATCCGCAAATTTTACCGTGCAGACGAAACCGAAGTTTTAGAATATTTACTGCCGCTGGCTGATATCGGCGTGCAAGCTCGTTCTCGTGCATGGGAAAAAGCCCGTCAGTTAGTGGTGAATATCCGTAAAGCCCAAGTTGGTAAAGGCGGCGTTGATGCGCTGTTAAACGAATTCTCGTTATCAACCGAAGAAGGTCTGGTATTGATGTGTTTAGCCGAAGCTTTATTGCGCGTGCCAGACAAACACACCGCTGACCGTTTGATCCGCGATAAATTATCCAATGGCGACTGGAGCTCACACTTAGGCAATAGTGAATCCTTGTTTGTGAACGCCTCTGCTTGGGGTTTGTTGTTCACCGGCAAACTGGTGAACTACAGCGATGATGAGAAAAAACATCAATTTGGTTTGTTAAAACGCACCTGTGGTCGTTTAGGTGAGCCTGTGATCCGCCAAGCGGTCCGTTACGCGATGCAAATCATGGGCACGCAATTTGTGATGGGCACCACCATCAACAAAGCGGTTGAACGTGCTGTTGAATTAGAAAACAAAGGGTTCACCTATTCATACGATATGCTCGGTGAAGGCGCTCGGACTATGGAAGACGCAGATCGTTACTTCCAAAGTTACATGATGGCTATCCAAGTCATCGGCGAAGCCGCGAAAAACCGCGGCCCATTCAAAAGCCCAGGCATTTCAGTAAAACTATCCGCAATCCATCCACGTTATCGGTTCTCGCATCGCGACCGCGTGATGACTGAATTAGTGCCACGGTTAAAAACCCTAGCGATTGCCGCCAAAAGCTACAACATTAGCTTCACCGTCGATGCCGAAGAAGCCGACCGCTTAGAGCTATCCATGGATGTCATTGAAGCCGTATTCGCCGATGCAGAATTAGCGGGTTGGGAAGGTTTTGGCCTGGCAATCCAAGCCTATTCAAAGCGTTGCATTCACTTAATCGAGTGGTTACGCGCACTCACCGTGCGGGTTGGCCGTAAGTTAATGGTGCGTTTGGTGAAAGGCGCGTATTGGGATAGCGAAGTCAAAATTAGCCAAATCGAAGGCCACGCCGACTTCCCAGTGTTTAGTCGCAAGCCGTCCACCGATGTCTCATACCAAGCTTGTGCAGCAAAATTATTGTCTTACCGTGACAGCATTTACCCAATGTTCGCCACACATAACGCTTATACCGTAGCTACCATTTTAGAAATGGCGCCGGACCGCAGTGGTTATGAATTCCAACGTTTGCATGGTATGGGTGATGCGCTGTATGACCAAGTGGTTGCTGACGACAAAGTACCTTGTCGCATCTACGCTCCGGTCGGCGAACACTCTGATTTGCTCGCTTATTTGGTGCGTCGGTTATTAGAAAACGGCGCCAACAGTTCATTCGTCAACAACATCGTTGATGAGAATATTCCTGTCGAATCCTTGTTAAAAGATCCGGTGGAAACTGTGCGCAGCTGGAAGCAAAAGCGTAATACGCAAATTCCATTGTCAGCCAATTTGTATGGCGCTGAGCGCACCAACTCAACCGGTATCGATTTAACTGAAATTGACGCCATCACACCAGTGCGCGCGGCCATGCAACAATGGTTGGAACGCACTGCCGCTATCGCGCCAGTTGATGATGCAAAAGTGGTGAGAAACCCCGCCAACCATAGCCAAGTGATTGGTTACACAGTGCATCACACGCCAGAGCAGATGCTAGCCAGCATCGCTAAAGCGGATGCGGCATTTCCGGCTTGGTCAGCGACGCCAGTGCAAGAGCGCGCGCGTTTGTTACGAGTTTTGGCCGATGCCTTAGAAGCCAATCGCGATGAGCTTTTAGCGATTTGCATAAAAGAAGCCGGTAAAACAGTGCCAGATAGCGTGGCTGAAGTTCGTGAAGCTGTTGATTTCTGTCGTTATTATGCAGCCCGCGCTGAAGTCATGTTTAAAGACCATGCGGCAGATAGCCGTGGTGTGGTGTTGTGTATTAGCCCATGGAACTTCCCATTAGCAATTTTCTTAGGCCAAGTGACCGCCGCTGTTGCTGCGGGTAACACGGTCATTGCAAAACCTGCTGAACAAACCAGCTTAATCGCCATTCGCGCCATTGAACTGTGGCGTGAAGCGGGCTTACCTGCGGGTGTTGTCGAATTAGCCGTAGCGCCAGGCCGGGTGATTGGTGAGCACGTGGTGCCAGATTTACGCATTCAAGCGGTGATGTTCACCGGTTCTACCGAAACTGGTAGCTGGATCGCACGTAAGCTTGCGGAACGCGGCGGCGAACCTGTGCCACTAATTGCGGAAACTGGCGGTCAAAACTGTATGATCGTCGACTCAACAGCATTGCCAGAACAAGTGGTTGATGATGTAGTGTCGTCAGGCTTCCAAAGTGCGGGTCAACGCTGCTCTGCGCTTCGCGTCTTGTTCCTGCAAGAAGATGTTGCCGATAAAGTCATTACCATGATTAAAGGCGCCATGATGGAACTGCATGTTGGCGACCCAGCGTACCTGTCGACCGATGTGGGTCCAGTCATCGACCAAAAAGCCTTAACTGGCTTGCAAAACCATGTGAAATATTTAGAAGGCAAAGCGACCTTACATTACGCTTGCCCAATCCCAAGTGGCGATGGTCATTTCTTCTTTGCTCCACGTCTATATGAAATCAAAGACTTGTCGGTATTAGAGCGCGAAGTCTTCGGCCCTGTGGTGCATATCATTCGTTTCAAAGCTGATGAGCTGAGCAAAGTCATCAACCAAATTAACGCCACGGGCTATGGCTTAACCATGGGCGTTCACAGCCGGATCGCGCAAGTGACCGCACAAGTGGCGCGGGAAGTGAAAGCCGGTAACATCTACATCAACCGTAACATGATTGGTGCAGTTGTAGGCGTCCAACCATTTGGTGGTCGTGGTTTATCGGGTACTGGTCCAAAAGCTGGTGGTCCATTCTACTTAACGCGTTTAGTCAAAGACCAAACTGCGGTCGTGGAAGCGAATTTACCTGAAGCCAAACAACAAGCCTTGTTGTCGACGCCAGCGACTGATCACAACATTGACTTGTTAGTCCAACAGGCGCTGAAAGCGCAGCCAGCGTGGCAAGCGCAGGACATCACGAATCGCTCGTCAGTCATTCGCCAATTCTTAGCGCAAATCGCTGCAGATGCGTTGGTGGTTAAACAAGAAGCTGATTTAGAAGAAGTGATTACCACAGCTCGCCAGCTATTAGCTTCGATTGAAAAAGAATTAGCCGCGCCAATTCAATTACCAGGACCTACCGGTGAGTCTAACCAATTACACCTCGAAGCTCGCGGCATTGTTGCGGCAGTTCGCGACGAAAGTGCGTGCTTCAAATATTGGTTATTGAGCATGCTAACGGCACTTGCGGCAGGTAATGGCGTAGTTGCGGTGGTTGAAGATAAAGACTTGGCCGAAGCTGATGTCATTCGCAAAGTACTGCTCAATGCTGGCTTAACCCCTGCATTGTTTAACGTGGTGAAGTTAACACAGTTAAAGGCGTTGATTAACCATCAAGGCATCGCTGCTGCTATTGTTGAAGCGGGCAGTGCGGTGAAAGCGCTGACTGGCGAACTGATTGCGGCCCGTGACGGCGCAATTTCGCCATTGGTAACAACGCCTGCTGACGAGCGTTTATTGCACCGCTTAGTCACTGAAAAGACTGTAACAATTAATACCACCGCGGCGGGTGGTAACGCGTCATTAATGACCATGAGTGACGATATTGGCTAATTGCTGCAGCTAATTGATAAGTTCGATAACCGCGGCTAATGCCGCGGTTTTTTATTGGCTTTGAATTAGGTATTCAGGATTTGCTGGGGAAAGGGCGCACTCGGTGTTAACCGCCTTTGCCGTGCGCCACGTTTTTGGGCAAAACCCCTTTCAGTTTAACGCTTGAGACGATACGACCACTCACTCAACGCTTCCATGCTGAACATTTGCCGCCCGGTCTGCATCAGCACGTAATTAGCGGTAATTTCTTTAATTTGAATATCTGCCGTGACCCACTGACCTTCTTGCAAGTCTTTACCATTCACCTTGACCCACCGCTGTTTCGGCTCACTGGCAAACACATGCGCTTCAAAGCGAATAGGTGGGATTTGCCGTTGCAACAAATCGTCTAAACTACGCACATCACGCGCTGGTGCCGCAGATTCACGAACGCCAGATTTTGGCGTTTCACCTGAACTAGATTCCATGGCAAATTTAAATTTGTCTTTAAGCTCTTGCGAGACTTCATCGGCAGACATCTCAGGGGGTGTTTCTACCACAGGTTCTGAAACGTCAGCTTCGACCATTGGCGGCTGCTCATCAAAAGATTCTATGGCAGCAACTTGCTCATCCCAGCTATCCCCCGCAGGGGTTTGCGCATCTGCAGAAACCACTAACTGTTCATCTGCTACCGGCACAGCAAGCAAATCACTGAGAATAAGCCCCGGAGTCGCGACTAGTGGTGTTGCCGGCACAGCGACCGGTTGCGCGACCGGTTGTGCGACCACCGCAGGGGTTACCACAGCGGTTGTTGCTGGCGTAACCTCGGTAGAAGTTTTGCCCTGTAGCATCTGCGCTAATAAGAAACCTACAAAAACACCAATCACTACAAGCAGCGCAAGCGCCAGCCATTGCCAAAAATTATTGGCGGATGCGACAGGCACTGCAGCAGGTTGCGGCGCGCCTTGATTTTGCTGTTTAAGTGCATCCATTAATAACGACATTTCAAATCTTACTCCGGTAAAAACAACTACTTCGTCAGAAATAACGTAGCGAGCACGCCAATCACGACACATAACACAAACAACAATGGAAACACCCAAACCGGCAGCTTAGGTTTTTGCTCAGGTTGTTTGATTGCCAAAATCTCTCCACCCGCCTGCTCTACTAATTTCGCATCAATGATGGCTTTTTGTTGGCTATAGCCCCCCAATAAAGCGCGATCGCATAACAAATTGAGCAAGCGAGGAATACCGCCAGACAATACAAACAATTTATTGATCGCCGCCTGAGAAAACACTGGGCGTGTGCAGCCAGCAACAGCCAGCCGATGCTGCACATAATACGCCACTTCAGCTAAAGTCAGCGGCATTAAATGATAACGTGCTGTGATCCGCTGAGCTAACTGACGTAAATCTTGCCGCTGTAATAATTGCTGCAACTCCGGTTGGCCGATTAAAATGACCTGCAGCAGTTTTTTAGTGTTAGTTTCAAGGTTGGTTAATAAGCGCAACTGCTCTAACACCGCCGGTTGTAGGTGTTGCGCTTCGTCAATAATCAAAATGGTATTAATGCCAGTCTGATGATTTTTGAGCAATTTAGCTGTGATTTTATCAGTCAACATTTTTAAACTGGCATCCGTTTTTTTATACCGAATTTTCAGTTCATCACAAATGGCGGCCAGTAATTCTAGTTCCGACAATGTCGGATTGAGGATAAAAGCGACCTGAGTGTTGCTTGGTAATTCTGCCAATAAACAACGCGAAACCGTGGTTTTGCCAGTACCCACTTCACCGGTCAGTAAGACAAAGCCACCTGCATCACCTAAACCGTAACGCAAATGGGCAAGAGCTTCGGTGTGTCGAGCGCCGAGATACATAAATTCGGGGTTCGGAGCTATCGAAAACGGCTGACTGGTGAGACCAAAAAATCCGGTGTACATAAAGTCCTGATGCTGAACTTGCGCGCAATTGTTGCTGGAGCGTTATAATGGCAAAAAATCAGCGTTCAGGAAAGCATGTGAAGATATATCTTGTTGGTGGCGCAGTCCGAGACCAATTATTGGGACTCCCAATCAAAGACAAAGATTACTTGGTGGTCGGTGCAACGCCAGCGCAATTATTGGCGCAAGGTTATCAGGCGGTAGGCAAAGATTTTCCGGTATTTCTCCATCCGAAAAACAAAAACGAATACGCGTTGGCTCGCACCGAGCGTAAACAAGGCCAAGGATATACTGGCTTTGAGTGTTATTTCGCTGAAGACGTGACCTTAGAACAAGATTTACTGCGTCGCGATCTAACGATTAATGCAATTGCTATGGACGAACAAACTGGCGAAGTTTTCGATCCGTACCATGGCCAACAAGACTTGCAGCATCGCCTGCTAAGGCATGTGTCTGAAGCCTTTGTCGAAGATCCGCTGCGAGTGCTGCGAGTTGCTAGATTTTACGCCAGATTTTTTCCACTTGGCTTTCAAGTCGCGCCAGAAACTTTGGCGTTAATGCGGCAATTAGTCGATTCAGGTGAGTTGCTGCATTTAACCGCGGAACGGGTTTGGCAAGAAACTGAACGCGCCTTACAAGAGGCAACGCCGCAAGCTTATTTCGAATTGCTACAACAAGTCGGCGCTTTGGCGCAGCTAATGCCTGAAATCGCTCAGCTGTGGGGGGTTCCCAACCCGCCCAAATGGCATCCGGAAATCGACACAGGGATCCATACGATGATGGTGCTACAGCAAGCGGCACAGATCAGCGACCGGCTTGACGTGCGTTTCGCGGCCTTGTGCCACGATTTAGGCAAAGGCGTGACACCAGAACATGAATGGCCATCGCATCATGGCCATGAGCACACAGGCCTGCCGCTGATTAAACAGTTGTGCTTTCGCTTGCGGGTGCCGAATGAATGTCGGGATTTGGCGCTCATTGCCTGCGAATATCATCAATTGGTACATAAATGCCGTGAACTACGGTCAAGCACAGTGCAAAAGCTATTTGATGGCATCGATTTATGGCGTCGACCTGAGCGTTTAGAATTATTACTGAGCTGTTGTATCGCCGATTTACGTGGCCGTACCGGTTTTGAACAAAATGATTATCCACAAGCAGATTATCTTCGAGCACTTGCACAAAGCGCGCGTGCAGTTGATGTCAAAGCCCTCGTCGCTAAGGGTTTCCTAGGTGAAGCCATGCGCGAAGCAGTTCGTGAAGCCAGACTAGCCGCGATCTCTGCCAGTAAAAAGCAGTTACAGCAAAATCAGTAAGCGCTAAACACAACAGCTGCGGCGTTTGGCCTAATTTGTGGCTTTACTTTGTGGATTTAATTTGTCGATTTGGTGTTAAGTCTGATTTGGTTAGATTTGAAAGAAAAAAACGGCGAAAATATTCGCCGTTTTTTATTGCAGGCTCAGCGTCTAGCCGCATGAGCCGTGCTGCGTTTGATTGTTATTAATCAGCCTCAAGCGCCATTTGCCGTTCGCGGTCAGCATGGTGATCGCGTGCTAACCAAACGTAGATTGATGGCAGCACGTACAGCGTGAACACAGTACCGATTGCCATACCAAATACCAAAACGATACCAATGGAGTTACGTGCTGCAGCACCAGCGCCTTCAGCAAATATTAGCGGCGTATGGCCAGCAATTGTTGCGATACTGGTCATTAACACCGGCCGTAAGCGCAGGATAGAAGCTTGGCGAACTGCATCTAATTTATTCAGACCTTCTTCTTGCAACTTATTCGCAAACTCAACGACTAAAATACCGTTCCGCGCAATCAGACCCACCAGTGTTACTAAACCAACTTGCGAGTAGATATTGAGCGTACTGGTAAATTCATCGGTAAAGTGCGGCATCGGCGCTGGAATTTTCAAGAAGGTAAATACCAAGGCACCAAACATGGCTAATGGTACTGACCCTAGCAAAATCACTAGCGGATCTCTAAAGCTGTTGTACTGCGCCGCAAGCACCAAGAAAATCATGGTCAGTGCAGTTATAAATGCCGGTAAAAAGGTATTGCCTTCGCGTTTTAACTGACGAGATTCGCCGGTATAATCCACGGAATAATTCGACGGCAGTATACGTTTAGCTTCGGTTTCCATGTAATCGAGTACTGTACCCAATGGCTGAATTCCGACCCCGCTAATTTTCACAGAATTTAACTGCTGCATCCGATTGATACTACGCGGCACTGTCGCATGCGTCATGGTGGCGATTTGATCTAAGCGAATCATGGTGTTATCAGGACCAGTGATATACAACTTACCCAAATCGTCAGGGGTTAAGCGTTCTGCGCGTTTCACTTGTGGAATGACTTTATAACTTAAACCATCCATGTTAAAGCGATTCACCCAACCACCGCCAAGCAAAGTGCCTAAATCACGGGTCACCGTCGCCATGTCTAAACCCAAATCCGCCACTTTTTCTCGATCGATGTCCAAGCGATACTCTGGTTGGTCAACTTTCACATCCAACATCGGAGGAAAGGCAAACAAGCCACTTTGGGTAAATTTTTCTTGTAACTTCAACGCATATTCAAAGATTTCTTGGCTATTCGCGGTTGAGGCAATCACGAATTCAACAGGGAACTGACCACCACCAGGTAAAGACGGTGGAGTAATTGGCAGAATACGCACGCCGGCGATTTCTGATAGTCGTTGCTGCACATCGGGTAGGATCTCTGACGTTGTCCGATCTCGCTCATCCCAAGGTTTGGTGACCATACCGCTAAAACCGCCGGTCGGGAAATTGATTTGGAAGGTAAAATCAGTTTCCGGTACGTTCATAAACACCTGATTAACTTGCTTGCCGTAGAACGAAGATTGGTCAATCGTCGAATTTGGTGATGAGTCAACAATCCCAAAAATAACCCCTTGGTCCTCAGTTGGCGCAAGTTCGTTTGCGGAAAACATATACATTGGCACTGTGAGAAAAGCGATAAATCCCCAGAAGAGGTAAACACCCCAACGATTTTTTAGCGTAACTTGCAAAGTACGATTGTAGAAATGGGTGAATCTATCGAAGACTTTCGACAATGGCGCTTTGATTTCTGAGTGTGGTTTTAGCATCCGCGATGCCATCATCGGTGATAGCACAATGGCAACAATGGCCGAAATTGCCACGGCACCTGCCAAGGTTATCGCAAACTCACGGAATAAAGTGCCCGTTAAACCTCCTTGTAAACCAATCGGGATGTAGACCGAAATCAGGGTAATAGTCATTGCAATGATTGGACCTGCCAATTCACGCGCCGCCACAATTGCCGCTTTGTAGGGTTTTAAGCCTTCTTGAATATGTCGCTCGATATTTTCCACCATCACGATCGCGTCATCGACAACCAGACCTACCGATAAAACGATGGATAACAACGTCAGTAAGTTCAAGGAAAATCCACAGACTTTCATAATGAACAGCGCGCCAATCAACGACAACGGGATGGCAACAATGGGTATAAGTACCGAACGGCTAAAGCCTAAGAACAAGAAGATAACCACAATAATGATGGCTAAGGTTTCCGCTAAGGTTTTAATGACATCTTTAATCGCCGCATCGATGTACTTGGTCGCATCGTAAGAAACTTCTGCCGAAAGGCCGACCGGCAATTCAGCTTTGATCAACTCCATTTCTTCTGTAACAGCTTTAATTACTTCCAAACTGTTGGCATTGGGTGCAACAAATACCCCCATAAATACCGCAGTTTGGCCGGAATAATTCACTTCAACGCTATAATCATCAGCCCCAAGCACCACATCAGCAACATCTTGTAAGCGGACCACACCGTCATTGCTGTGGCGAACGACCATCCGTTTAAAGTCTTCGACATTATTCATATCGGCATTGGCATTGAGGTTTACTTGTGTGTAAGCCCCACGCGTTTGGCCAAGCGCCGCTTGCACGTTGTTCGCTGTTAACGCATTACGAACATCCATTGGCGTTACACCAAGCGCCGCCATTTTTTCCGTTTTGAGCCAAATCCGCATGGCGAAAGTACGACCACCGAGAATTTCTGCTTTTTGCACGCCTGGGACCGCAATTAAACGCGGCTGCACTGAACGAGTTAAAAATTCGGTGATTTGGTTTTGTTCCAAAATGTCAGAACTAAAACTTAAATAAGCTTGAGCAAATTGACTATCGGCTGCTTCAATGGCTATTGAAGGGACTTCCGCTTCAGGCGGTAGCTCTCCACGCACCTGATTCACCTTGGCAGTGATTTCGGTCATCGCTTTCAGCGGATCATAGTTCAAGTTAAGGTGGGCAGAAATAGTAGAGACACCCATTGAACTTTGCGATTCGACATAATCGATGCCACCCGCAGAGGCAATCGCCCGTTCAATCGGCGAAGTAATAAATCCACGCACTAACTCGGCATTGGCTCCCACGTAAACAGTGGTAATTTTAATCACAGCAATGTCGCTGCGAGGATATTGTCGAACTGACATATCACCCAGCGATTGCAAACCGGCCAGCACAATCAGCAAGCTGACCACAATGGCTAACACCGGCTTTTTAATAAAGATATCGGTAAAATTCATGGTAACCCCATAGAAAAAATTTCAACGAACCGAAAAAACGCATTAGTTCGAGCTGACTTAACTGTCACTCGGCGTCGGTTCAGTTTTAAATTCCGGTGTCGGGTTAGCCGAAATCACCACCGCTTGGTTGTTGAACAACTTAAAGGCTCCCGCGCTAACCACTCGCTCACCAGGTTTCAAGCCTTTCAACACTTCGACAAAATCTCCACGAGATTTACCCAGTTGTACAAACTGTTGACGTGCGACTAATGAACCTGAAGTTTTACCATCATCAACCACAAATACAGTGTCGCCATAAGGGGCATAGACCACCGCAGTTGACGGCACCGCCAACACTGGATGTGGCTCAGTCAGAGTGACTGTCGTGGTCACCGCCATACCTGGTACTAATTTTTTGTCGGCATTGTCTAATGACGACTGCACTTGCACATTGCGGGTTGTCACATTAATTTCCGCACCAATGGCGGTAACTAACCCGTTCACTTTGACAACGCCTGCAGCAACTTCTACTGGTAAACCCGTGGTTAAACGATTCAACCAATCTTGTGGCACTGGAAAATTCACTCGAACTCGGTTGGTAGCTTGTAAAGAAACAATCTCAGTACCCACTTGTAAGTCAGTCCCTAAGTCGACTTGGCGCAAACCCACCCGACCATCAAATGGCGCGCGAATTAACTTTTTTTGCAGGGTCGCGTTTAAATCATCAACATCACCTTGCGAGGATTCGACTTGTTGCAACGCGGAATCCACTTCACTTTGCGAGGCGATTTTGCTTTTATTCAATTCAACGATGCGCTGATAACTAGTTTTGGCTAATTTTAATCGTGCTTGTGCGGCATTTAATTGCGCAGTTTCGTTAATCGCTTCTTGTTCAATCAACACGTCACCGGCTTTAACTTCAGCACCGGATTGGAAAGTAATTCGTTTTACTTTGCCTGGCACTTGCGCAGAAATCATAATGCCTTCATCCGCTTCAACGGTGCCAATTGCTATGTATACATTTGGCCAGCTTTGCTGTTCGGCTTTAAAAACACTGATGGTTTCTGGCGGCGGCACAAAACTTTCGCCACTGTCTATCATCATTTTGATTTGGTCGAACTTGATTGCCGCCAACACGCCCACGATAGCGACCACGCCGATGAAGGCGAAACCTATTGATTTTACTTGACTCATATTCAGCGCCGTAGTTGATTGGTTAAATTGAAACTGTTGGAAAACCACCTCAGCATGGTAGACATCCGCTGTGTTGACCAGTTGATAAACTTAATATTGCTACAGATATCGCAACGCGCAGTGACTTCCTTTGGCGCTATGATGAAAACACCTGTATAAAATAACACCCTTTCTTATTGCGAGCCAGTCGCATTTCGCAAATTATCATTCGCAAAGTGTAAAGAACTGTAACGACTGGTACAGAATTATATCGACCTTGCAATCAATTGGGAAGTGGAATTCAGCATTGCGGAATGGGTGGAACTACGGTGAGCAAGTAGCAAGCTTTGCAAAATTGCTGCGAATTTACAAAAATGAATGGCAGGCGCACTGATTACCACGCTATAGCGAACATCAAAACACAAATGGGACCGGCCAAATGCGCTGCTCGCTTTGATATTGCTGCCAATGGGTGGCATAACTTTGGCCTGTAACAGGATGAGAAACCGCCGGAGCAATTTCTGCTAGCGGCCATAATACAAAAGCGTTAAACAAAATTTCCGCGCGGGGCAATTCCACAGGGTCTTGGCAGACCAAATCATCATAAATAAGTAAATCTAAATCAAGGGTCCGCCCGGAAAACTTCTCACCGCCCCGCACCCGACCATAGCTATCTTCAATTGCTTTGAACAAGGCCACGCAATCTGACACCGGCAGTGCCGTTTGAGCGCCAATGACCATGTTATAAAACGGATCACCACGAAAACCAACGGCATCACTTTCATATACTGAGGACAAAATCAAAGCGCCAAACGCATCTGAAAGTGCGGCAACCGCCATTTTTATGTGAAAGTCGCGATTACAATTGGTGCCAACACTAATGTAGATTTGCGCCATTACCACTGGCCTCGACGAATGGCAACGCCAACAGTTTGTGCAGCAGGAACAGCACCAGGCTTGCATACCCGCACAGCAACCGCCTTAGTGGCAAAGTCAGCGAGCAGCAAGGCAGCTATGCGCTCTGCGACAGTTTCAATCAACTCAATCGGCTGAGCTTGGACCAGCGCCGTAACTTGTTGACAGATCACTGCGTAATCTAAGGTCTGACGAATGTCGTCACTCGCCGCTGCTGCCCGAATATCTGTGGCAAGCTCTAAGTCGATTAGCAGTTTTTGTTGAATAGTCTTTTCCCATTCGTAAACGCCAATCACGCTACTTATTTCGAGCTGTTGTACAAAAACAATATCCATCAAGTTGTTCCGCATTGGCGTTTAGTTGAAATTCAGGTAGTCTGGTCGGATAGGTAAAACCGATAAAAGTCGATAATCTGTGCGCTTTTATTGACCGGTTTTGCATTTCGTACCGTAATTTCACTGATCTTAACGCAAAACCGCTGACTGAGGAAATCCATTCATGACATTGACGATCGCCGGAATGATGCTAGTCGCTTATTTATGCGGCTCGGTTTCTTCTGCCGTCATTATTTGTCAGTTATTTCGCCTCCCCGACCCGCGTTTACATGGCTCAGGCAATCCTGGTGCAACCAACGTTTTACGCCTTGGTGGCTCTCTGCCTGCAGTATTAGTGTTGGTAGTCGATGTGCTCAAAGGTACCATTCCTGTATGGGCGTCCTATTTTTTAAAAATTGAACCGTTTTATTTAGGCATGATTGCAGTCTTCGCTTGCTTGGGTCATATCTACCCGATATTTTTTGGCTTTAAAGGAGGGAAAGCAGTCGCAACAGCTTTTGGCACCATGCTGCCGATCGGCTTGGATTTGGCTGGATTATTAGTTTCAACGTGGATGATGCTGGTCGGAGCGACCGGTTACTCCTCTTTCGCCGCGATTGTCACCGTCTGCCTAGCGCCCATATTTACTTGGTTTATCAAACCTTTATATACCTTCCCTGTATTGATGATTAGTATTTTGATTGTGTTTAGACATCGCCACAATATGCTGCGGTTGTTGCAAGGCAACGAAAGTAAAGTTTGGGATAAACACAAAAAACCAAAAGAATAATCCACTCATTTTTGGCCATAGCGTCAGGACGATTGCAATGGAGTCATCTCTGCTCTATTTCTTGCACTTTTGGTTGAATTGTTAGTGTTTGCACAATGTGTTGTCGTCATCATCGGCCAGCATCACGGTGAAAAATTTCACCGTGCTGTATAGAATAACGCTTAGCTTTTGAGCGACAATCTACTTTTTCGCAGATATCAAATCGGTGGCAACTGGTCCATCGGCCAGCGTGGTGTCACCCCAATCGTTAAATCTTGCGCTTGCCCTGCGGTTAAACGTTGCCAACCAGCATAGGCAATCATGGCGCCATTATCTGTACAAAAGTCTTTTCGTGGGTAAAATACTTGGCCTTTCATTGATGCCATTAAGCTTCCAAGCTGCTCCCGCAACGACGTATTCGCGCTGACACCGCCTGCGACAACCAGCCGCTTTAGTCGAGTTTCAAGCAAAGCGCGTTTGCATTTGATCACCAAAGTATCGACCACCGCTTGCTGAAAAGATGCGGCGATATTCGCTTGCACTTCAGCGGAAGTGCCTTCTGCCGCGATGACATTGGCAGCTGCCGTTTTTAGCCCGCTAAAACTAAAATTTAGCCCTGGCCGATCGGTCATAGGCCGCGGAAACGCATATTTCTTGGCATCCCCTTGGGTCGCGAGGTTAGCCAAAAGTGGACCTCCTGGATAGGCAAGCCCCATTAATTTGGCGGTTTTATCAAAAGCTTCGCCAGCAGCATCATCGATAGATTCGCCAAGTAATTGATATTGCCCAATACCATCTACCCGTACCAATTGCGTGTGACCACCGGAAACCAACAACGCCAAAAAAGGAAATTCTGGCGGAGTTTCTTCTAACATCGGTGCCAATAAATGCCCTTCCATATGATGAACGGCAAGCGCAGGTTTCCCCCATGCCAGCGCCAAACTCCGACCAATAGCGGCGCCAACTAACAGCGCCCCCGCCAATCCAGGACCCGCGGTGTAGGCAACGCCATCAATACTTTTGGCATCACAATTCGCTTCTTTTAGCGCTTGTTGGATCAAAGGCAGTGTTTTTCTGATATGATCACGGCTTGCGAGTTCTGGAACGACACCACCATAGTCGGCATGCAATGGGATTTGACTGTAAAGCACATGGCTCATTAAGCCCTGTGTACTGTCGTAAATGGCTATCCCAGTTTCATCACAGGATGTTTCGATGCCTAAAACCCGCATTTTTTGACCTCATATCTCGCTTGGAAGCCGCGAATTGTAGCGGTTTCTGACAATGAGAGCCAGAGTTCTATATATTTGCTTTACTTTAGCGCTGGCTTTTGAGTAAAATGCCGCACCATTTTTAAACGTATTGGTTAGCCGCTGACCGGGTCGCGGTGTCCTTATCAACCGAGGTGAGATTTTAATGCCTGTAGTGAAAGTGAAAGAAAACGAGCCATTTGACGTTGCATTACGTCGTTTCAAGCGTTCTTGCGAAAAAGCTGGTGTTCTGGCTGACGTTCGTGCAAAAGAATTCTTCGAGAAGCCAACTTGGGTTCGTAAGCGTAAAAAAGCAGCTGCTGTGAAACGTCACATGAAGAAGCTGTCACGCGAAAACGCACGTCGCATCAAACTGTACTAATTAGTAGTCGTTTAGATGGCACTGCTCGAGCAACTTCAGGAAGC
>Ga0187843_10000726_pt1 | contig 22367 bp, 19 predicted proteins | sample SpaLakP09_SKY_43_FD_134516 | JGI IMG/M metagenome (GOLD analysis project Ga0187843, IMG submission 134516) | Oligotrophic lake water microbial communities from Sparkling Lake, Wisconsin, USA - SP09_SKY_43 | ecosystem: Environmental > Aquatic > Freshwater > Lake | place: USA: Sparkling Lake...
ATACAAGGTACATTAGGATATCAAGGCTTACAGGGTTGGGAAGGTGTACAAGGATTTACAGGCACACAAGGTCCAGTTGGGGTTGGTACTCAAGGTACTGATGGAAGTCAAGGTACTACAGGTGCTACAGGCGCTTTTAATATTTCATTGGCAGCGTTCAAACAATTAGTAGCAGATAGTACAGACTTTGCAGACTTCCAAAGTAGAATAGCACTTTTATAAGTAATAGAAAGGAATGATAAATGGCAATTAATTTAGACCAGACGGGCCCATCGCATTTACTCAGTACCGACGAAGATGGTCTAATCCTTAACGGCAGTCAGGTCATCAGCAAGAGTATTCACGTTGCTGCCACTCCTCCTCAAAATTTAAAATTACTTTGGTTAGATACTACTCAAGCAGGTTATGCTGCCTTCCCATTAGGTGGGGGCACCGATTATATTCTTCGTACTGATGGACTTGGAAATGTTAGTTGGGTACCTCCTAGCAGTCTAGATGTTACCAGATATCGTTATACTGCCAGTACTCTCACCACAACAACAGGCATAGATAATGGCTCTACCAGATCTGTTATAAGATTTAATAACGCATCAATGAAAGATGCTGATACTATCTATATTAGTAACTACGACTTGGCCAATAATGATATATCAGAGTTTTTAGAAAGCTTGAATTTGTTTGGAAATTTTGTTAGAAGGGGTTATATTAAGGTTGAAAAACAGAATAATCCCAATTGGTTTTTGATTTTTCAATACAAAGTAGTCACAGTCGATGACAACTATACCGAAATATCCGTAAGCATAGCTAGAAGTTATGGCAATTTCTCCAATAATGATCCAGTTTATGTGACATTTAGTTCCAGTGGACCAGAGGGTGTACCGCAAGATCTCACAATATTTGCCACCATAACTACTCAACAGACATTGACCAATAAGACATTGACCAGTCCTTTTGTCAGTGGGTTGAGTTTGCTTGATGGTAATATAGTATTTGAAGGTTCCACACCTGATAGTTATGAAACAACATTGAGTGTGGTCGATCCTACGGCAGACAGAACAGTTCTAATTCCAGATGCTAGTACAACTTTGGTTGGAACTGACGTGGCTCAGACACTATCCAATAAGACTTTAACCAGTCCTTATATTGATGATCCTGTGGTAAGGAACTCAATGACCGTTGAAAATGACATTTATGTAGTTTCTGACAATATGAACTTGTTAGAATTAGAAGGGTCTGATCCAAATGTCGTACTTAATCAAACAGCAGCGGGCAATAATACAATAAATTTCCAGTCTAATGGAGTAGAAAAGTTTGCCCTTGGCCGTAATTCAAGTGATAATTTTTATATTACTAGACAACCTGACGGTACTTGGATTGATGACACACTAGTTATTAATATTGACTCAGGATCTGTAAGTATTGGATCTACAGAAGCTAGTTCAGATAAGCAAACGGGGGCATTAATTGTTGCTGGCGGAGCAGGATTTGGTGGTAATATCTATGCTAATGGTGTGGAAAATACCCCAATTGGAGCTGTAATACGTAATACAGGATCATTTACCACAATAAGAGCCAATGGCGATGTGACTCTAACCAGTACTACTCAAAGTGATGATGCTGCTAGTGGTGCTTTGGTATTGTCAGGCGGTGTTGGCATTGCTAAAAACTTACATATTGATGGCGCAATTTATGCTGGTGCCAAGGATTTAAATGAAACAACCTTAACAGGATATAATTTAGTAGCACAAGGGCCTGACGCAAAAATACGTATTGGGCCCAATTATACAGCAGGTGGTGATAGAGATTATATTGATATAATAAGTCAAAATTCTCTTAGCACTATTGTAACAGAAAATGACAATTTTTTAATTAAAAACCTAAAAGATAGTGCTCTGATTACCTTAGATGTGCCTAATGGGACCGTAGCTATAGCATCTGTAAAGTCTAGTAGTTCAAACACTACCGGCGCATTGACGGTAGTTGGCGGCGTAGGAGTACAAGGTAGTATTTACGCCAATGATATGTATAGCGATAATAGTCAAGTGGTCACATTGGCTGCCAGTCAGACTATATCAAACAAAACATTAACATCTCCTACAGCGTCAGATTTAACATTAACCGGCGCATTGACCGTTGGCGGAACTACTGGTATTATTGGTCAATATTTACAAACTACAGGTACAGGTATACAATGGGTTAATCCATCTGCCGCACCTACCGTGGTCTTTGCTAAAGACGGGGATCAAACTACAACTAGCGGTGGCGCAGTGGTGAGATTTAGTTCAACTCCGTTTTTACAGGTAGGCGCAAGTTTTGGCTCAATGGCCAATACTGGTATTTTTACATTTAGTGTAGTGGGCTATTATCAAGTTATTGTACACTATAATTTGGGTGCAGCAGGTGGCGGTGATGCAATGCCTACTAGTGATTTTTGGGGAAGACTTAATGGTTTGGATACCCCAACAAGATATTTACAATTAAATTCAACAGCAGTTAGAAGAGGCTCAGTAACTGACGTATTCAACATAGCTAATATTGGCGATACCGTTAGTTGGTTCGCCAATAACGCAATTGCCATATTAGGTACTGGTGCTACAGCCAGTAAAATTACTATACTTCGACTAGGATAGTCTTGACAATATAAAAAATTCCAGTATAATAGTAGCATAGATAACTATGTTATATGATAGACTTAGGAATGTATTGTCTCTGTTATGTAGGCAGAGAACCAAAAAAGATTCAGTATGATCAGCGAAACATCATGTGTGGTGCTGTGAATTATAATCACGCGGATTATGCTGTCCTCCAAAATAGAGGATTTATAATGGATAATATTGGTGAAAGTATTAGCCATATGAACAATGATTTTGGTAGTTTGACTGGAATATATTGGGTTTGGAAAAATGCCCAACATGAATATAAAGGAACTAATACATATAGAATTTATTGGGATGAGGAATTCAATTTAAAACCCAATAGAGTATATGTTCCTGAAGCCAAAGACATAGTTACCGCTATAAAAGGATATGCTCCTCATGTGGATAATGTCTATGATCATTTTAGTCATTGCCATAATAATTTGGGTTGGCAATTATTATATGGTTTAGCCGGAGATCGGCGTATTCCTATTACTGTTGATATGATTAATGGATTAAGAAATTACAAATATTTGATACCATTTCATATGTTTACTGCTGATCGTGTGACATTTGATCGTATTTGTGAAGTTCTTTTCACAATACTATTTGAATTTCACGCTAATTATGCTAGTTTTCTTCCTGAAATATACAACAGAAATCAGCAGGTTAGGTTTTATGACTTTTTTGGCGAACGTATTTTACACCTTATCCTAACTAATAATTATCATTTTTTAGGTAACGTAGACGTCGCACATTTAAATATACTGGATATAGATCATTATGCTTGAAGCAGATAAAATTCAATCTCATTTATTAGAATATATTAAAGATCCAACAGATCCTGAACGCAATTTTGCCATAGGTTTACAGTATGATTTACTAGGTCAGTCAGCTAGTGCAATCAGTTTCTTTTTAAGAACAGCCGAACGTACTAATGATGATCTATTAAGATATGAATGCTTACTTAGAGCAGCATTATGTTTTGAAAGACAGGGTTCTAGGAACTTTACCGTAAAAGGCCTACTACTTCATGCAGTGGCTTTACAGCCAAAGCGGCCCGAAGCTTACTATCACCTTAGTAGATTTTATGAAAGAAAGCCAGAAGATGGTCATTGGAATGAGTGTTATACAGCAGCCAGCATTGGTGAAAGTGTTGCTGATGATATTAATTCTGGATTAAGAACAGATATAGGTTATCCAGGTAAAGATGCTATTAGATTTCAAAAAGCTCTAAGTAGTTGGCATTGTGGGTTATGTGATGAATCTCGTAGTTTGTTTAAAGAGCTAATGCGGTCAAAAGAACTCTCAGAGGATTATAAAAAAATCATCTATAATAACTTAAAATACATGAGCAATTATGTGGAAATACCTTTTGATAATTTTGAGCCTTCTAAACATCATAAATTAAGACACAATTTCCTAGGTTCAGAAACTATTGAAACAAACTATAGTGAAGCATATCAAGACATGTTTGTTTTAAGTGTGCTAAACGGTAAAAGAGATGGCACATTTATTGAAATTGGTGCTGGCAGACCTTTTTATGGAAATAATACAGCCTTATTAGAAAAACAATTTAATTGGCGTGGTATTAGTATTGACCTAGATGAACGGCAAGTTAGTACAGAAAGAAGGACACCTTTTCTAATTAAAAATGCACTAGAAATTGATTATGCTAAGATCATTAGGGAAATGAATTTAGGGCCAGCTGTAGATTATCTTCAATTAGATTGTGATCCAGCTGAAGTAACTTTTGAGATATTGAAAAAGATTCCTTTTGATGAATATAAATTTAAAGTTATTACTTTTGAGCATGATCACTATAATACAGATAAAAAGGAATTAAGAGAATTATCAAGAGAGTTTTTAAAATCTAAGGGTTATACCCTAGTAGTTAACGATATTGCGCCAGATGAATGGCGTAATTATGAAGATTGGTGGGTATGTGCTGAATACATTGATAAAGATATACTAAACAAGATGATTGTTATCAATGACAAGGCTAAGAAAGGCGAGGATTACGTTTTATCAGGTAGAGGTTAATAATGATTCCAGTAATAGGCACAGCAGTTGTTTTTGATACATATTGGGTTTCTAGATTATTGGCCAGTGTGGATTTCCCCGTAGAAAATTTCTTCATAGTTAATAATAATGGCAAAGGTGAAATTACAGAAGATCTTGATAATTTAGCTAAAATCAAGCACAGATATATTAAGAAAATTCATGTATGTCATATGCCAGCTAACATGGGTGTGTCATTTTCTTGGAATTTGATTATTAAAAGTTATATGATGGCTCCATATTGGGTCATTGTAAATGATGATGTGAGTTTTGGTCCAGGATTGTTAGCTGAAATGCATCATAAAATAACTGGTGATCCAGAAGTGGGAATGATTCATGCTAATGGTGGAGACTTCAGTGTGGGCAGTTGGGATTTATTCTTAATTAGAGATACTGTGGTAAAGCAGTATGGATTGTTTGATGAAAACATGTATCCAGCTTACAGTGAGGATGATGATTATATCATGCGTCTCGTACATAAACCAATTAAGAAAATTTTAGGATTAGATGCCAATTATTATCACGGTGCTGGTGATAAAACGCAATATCATTTTTATGGCGGTAATACACGTCGACGTGATCCAGAATTTCAGCAAAAGGTCGATGCAGCCCGTGATTTGAATATTGATTATTTGACTAATAAATGGGGTGAATATTGGCGTACTTGTTGGCCTTCATTTGAACCATGGGAAGGCAAGCCTCATCACCTAAGTGAACAGCGGTATGACTTGGAATTTATTAGAAGTAAGTATTTGGGATTCTAAATTAAGTCCATTACATCAAATACTGTTTGTAGTTTAGTTCTAATAACACGATTATTAAAACTACTACGCAGTCCTTGGTGTAATGGTTTTGGGGCTAGATCAATTGTGGTCCATGCCCACCCTGCATGTTCCTCACTGATTGTTGGTATAAATTCATCCTCAACTAAGCAGAGATATGTATGAAAATTGAACACACTATCATTACTGACAAACGTTTCTAAAGGTATTGATTTTAGAATTTCTGGAATAAATCCTAATTCTTCGTTTATTTCACGCATCAATCCTTGCCAAGCATTTTCGCCTGCATCATTAGTGCCGCCAACTAAACTCCAAGTACCTCTGTGTTTGCCATTGGCTTTTTGTAGTAGTAGAACACGCCCAGTGTCCCTAGCATAAAATAATGCACCACTACAAACAATTTTATCTTTCATAACAATATACGCCAGTATCCTTTGAGGTATTCGCCTTCAAAACTCTTAACCCAACCAATTCCATTCCACTTGTATTGGACATTTGTATATATGTTTGTTAGATAGCGTATGACATTTTTTGATACTGTATTGTCAAAAATTACACGCCATTTTGTGCCAGTCCATTCAATAATATCATTAGTATTGGCTATAAAATCACTGCCATCATTGTTTTGCCAAGCACTAGGCCCAGATGCGTTAACAAAAAGCTCATAAGTTATGCTATCATCTATTTGCGCTGAATTGATTAATCTAATTACTAGTTTACCGTCAATGTTTAAAACATCAAAACCTACAGGTTGATTATTAATATAAACTTCTGTTCTTAAAACCTTATTATAGTCTACGGTAGTATCTATTCTATTGCTGGAATTTTCGGCAATGAGTGTTTCTCTTATCCCGCCACCGATATTATCAATGATCAAATATCTAGTTCCTATGGTGGATGCTGGCAATCCACTATTAGGGCCTTTGGTCTTTGGATCAATAATAGCGTCAAATGTGCCTGGGCTGTTAGGTCTATATACACTGAGGATATCTGTGTTGCTCGGGTAAGTATCTGTGATCCATTCTATATTCAATATAGTAGGATCTAATGGATTAATGGCAATAGTACCAATAACTTCAGTGCCATTGGGTTGAATTAAGAATATTTTGCTAGTTCTAGAGTCCCATTTGCCAAGATGTTTGTCAAATAACAAGTTCCAGTTGACTTGTTGTTCTGAATTTATTTCAACATTAATTAAATCATTTTTATGTGACCCGCTGGCATCTGGATAAAATATTCTAGCTTGCCCGCCGTACACGATGATATTATAATTGTCTATAACTGTAGTAGCAGCACCTACATTATTCAATTGAGTTGGTGTTAGACCGCCATCATCTACGCCTAGCCCATCAATATAACCGCCACTACCTCGGCCTATCTGACTGAACATGCCCATGGAGATACTTTCAATAACACCCAATCGTTTAACTTTACTTGGAGGGCTGATCCAAATAGGCATGCTCAATGTCATATTAGCAATATCGATTGGGCTGTCAGTGCCTACTGGAATTGATCGGCTACTAAAATTTATGCTATCCATATAGATCACACTTAAACTGGTCCAGTCTACATAATTATCATTAGTTTGAATTTCAAGACTGGGATTGAATAGCATCATCATTTGTTCTATAATTTGTAATTTTTGTTCTGTATTTGAGGTCCAAATATCTGCCTTCACTGTAAGTTTGTAAGGCGTAGGCATGATTCTTTCTATGGTATAATTAATACCTTCGGTGCTGGTATATTCATCACGCTCTGTTTCTGGATTGTATTCTATATCACGTTCCCTTATATGCATTTTGCCCACAAAAGTTGCATCAGCCAATCTATCTTTTTCCATTTCTAGACTGCTAATATATACAGCAATCCTTGGCATGCTGTTAATTTTATTTTCACTGTTTTGTCTAATAATATTGCCAACTTGACGATCTTGGTCGCCATACATAACAGGCACTCTTGCTAGGGTGCCATCACCATACTTTACAACAAAGTTGCTGAGTAATCTTATAGTTTGTATAAGATATCGTCTTATCTGACCATCGTAGAAGAACTGCATTAAAAATCTGCCTTAGGTTTAAGTACTTTGCTCAATGCCTGTCTTTCTGGCACATCCTTGCCTCCAATGATATTAACATTATTATTGTTGATAAAGCCAGTCTTTTGAGTTGTACGATCATCAGTATTGGTCAGTTTGTGACGTACTGCATCTTCCACCTTGATCCAACGAACACCGTCATATCTAAACAATCTATTTGGTGCAAAATCAGTCCTTAAATAATAATCATTAAGATAAGGACTGACTGGAAAGGTCACTCCATGACCGAAGTCATAGCCATTAGGTGGAAATCCATCACCTAGCAAGTATCCTACATATCCACTTCTAACAGCACGGCCGTGAATTCGACTAGTATCAAGCCCCATACTGCTAGCATCTGGCGGTTTGGTGTTATCATCTACAGTTTCTAATATGGGATTTCCATTGGTAGGATCAATGGCCAATGTATAAAATTGTCTAGTCTCATACCCACTTAATGGAGTATCTGCTTCGGCCTGTGTTATGATGGCATCATTAATTTCTAATTCTCGGCCTTTGGTACTTAATACATCACGTAAAGTTTGATTTGTAGGATCACCGTTGGCATCGGCAATAGGTTGATCCAGTATGTCAGCATAATGTTGTGAGTCTGCAATTTTCTTAAGTTTTAATCTATATAAGTGTGGCCACCAAGTTATACTATAACCTTCACTGGCTCTGCTAACGTCTTCAATAACAAAATATCTTGGTAGGGCAATGTTGTAATCGTTTAGGGCAAACTCATCTTTTAAGTGCGGCATTTCAACTACGTCACCACTGATTGGTTTACGACCAATAGTCTGTATCCAATCATTAATATGCACAGTGGCAAATACGGTATCGTTATCAATGAACAAGCCAAATTGGCTGAGGTTAAAGTCTAAGTTTTGTACATTATAATGCCCTCTATCTTATAGATACTGGGGTCATATTTTCTATCTCTATTTTCTAATAGGAGTAAATCTTGTATTTGAGTGGGGTCATAAGTGGGGTTGACACCATCTTTAGTATAAAAAGGAGTAGCAGCACTGGCATTTTCTGCTGAACTTTTTACTCCTAAATATTTGTGTAAGTAGAAATCCGTGCCGCCAATGGCGAACATTTCACTGATCTGACGATCTATGAATTTATAATCGTTTCCACGTTCTGGACGGTAAAGGCTGAGTCTAGGCATATGATATTTAGCAGCTGATAAATATACTGGGAGAACTAACATGGCGCCAGATACTACTATTATTCAAGAAAGAGAAAACGTTTATAGATATTGTAAGGCCATGTTGGGTGATGGCATGGTAGATGTGGAATTGGACCCAATCCATTACGAAACTGCTTTGAATAAAGCTCTTGCCAAGTTTAGACAACGTAGTAGTAATAGCGTAGAAGAAGGTTATTATTTTTTAGAATTTAAACTGGACACTAATGATTATATTCTACCAAAAGAAATAGTCGAAGTGCGTAGTGTATATCGTAGAACTATTGGTTCAAGAACAGCAGGCGGCAGCGGCGGTACTAATTTTGAGCCATTTAATTTGGCATATACAAACACATATCTGTTAAACAGTACCATGTTAGGTGGTATTGCTACCTATGAAATGTTTGCAGGTTATCAAAAATTAGTAGGGCGTATGTTTGGTGCTTTTATTGAGTTTCAATGGATACCAACTACTCATACATTGAGAATATTACAACGTCCATATGGCGAGGGTGAGCAAATTTTAATCAGAGGATATAATTACAGACCAGATGATCACCTGCTCAAAGACACCTATGCTGCTCAATGGTTTAAAGACTATACATTGGCCACATGCAAGGTAATTTTAGGTGAAGCACGTAGTAAATTTGGTCAAATAGCAGGCCCAGGCGGAGCAGGTGGATTGAACGGAACCGATTTAAAATCAGCTGGCAAAGAAGAAGTTGAGAAATTGGAGAAAGACCTTGACATGTTTATTGGCGGTGCAAGAGAAGGTTATTATTTTGTCATTGGCTAATTAAAATTTGACTTGTATGTTAAATTACTTTATTATTACAAAAAGGAGTTTTTTGTGATAATTGGTATTTGTGGTTTTATTGGCAGCGGCAAGGATACTATAGCAGATTATCTAGTAAATTTTCATGAATTTAAGCGTGAAAGCTTTGCTAATTCATTGAAGGATGCTATTTCAGCTGTATTTGGTTGGGATAGGGATATGCTAGAGGGCAGAACAAAACAAAGTAGGGAGTGGCGTGAACAGGTAGATACTTGGTGGGCTAGCCGATTGAATATGCCTAATCTTACTCCAAGATGGGTATTGCAGTATTGGGGTACTGAAGTCTGTCGTAAAGCATTTAATGACGATATTTGGATTGCTAGTTTAGAAAATAAATTAAAAAATACCACTGATAATGTGGTAATTAGTGACTGTAGATTTCCAAATGAAATAGCAGCTATTAAAAATACAGGCGGTACAGTTGTTTGGGTACAAAGAGGCGAGTTGCCTAATTGGTACTCATTGGCATTAGCAGCCAATAATGGCGATATAGAGCAACGTACCCGATTAGAAGATTTAAAAATTCATGCCAGTGAATGGAGTTGGGTCGGTACTGATTTTGATCTTGTCATAGATAATAATGACAGTGTTGAGGATCTTTATCGTCGAGTTGAAGTCTTAATATAATAGAGTTTATCAGTTAGTTTTGACCTAAACCCAAAGATTTTCTCCATTTACTATAAATACAATGAGTAAGATTTAGGAGAAATCGAACAATGGCCAAATTAAATTCACCAGGCGTCGCCGTAACAGTTATTGACGAAAGTTTTTATGCTCCAGCAGCACCAAGTACAGTCCCATTAATTCTTGTAGCTTCAGAAGAAAATAAAAAGAATGGTTCTAACTCTGGAATTGCCCCAGGCACATTAAAATCTAACGCAGGCAAGGCATACTTGATTACAAGTCAACGTGACCTAGCAGACACATTTGGAACCCCGATTTTCAAGACTGATGCTAATAATAATCCAATTCATGCAGGTGAACAAAATGAATATGGTTTACAAGCAGCATATAGTTTATTAGGTGTTAGTAATAGAGCATATGTAGTTAGAGCAGATATTGATCTTAAAGCATTAAATGCTAAGTCGGAATCCCCAACTGCTGAACCAGAAAGTGGTACATATTGGTTAGATACCGCCAATTCAAGTTGGGGTATTTTTGAATGGAATAACGCTCCTAGATCTAATAAACTTGGTCAGAAATTTGCTTTAAAGGGTCCTATTGTTATTACAGATCCTTCCAAAGTTGTTGATTTTGAAGATGGTGATTTTACTCCAAAAGCTTCAGTTGGTGTAGTTGGTGATTATGCTATTGTAAGTTTGATGGATTTAAATACTGAATATAATGAACCTGATGTGCTTTATTATAAGAGTCCAGGTCTTAGCTACCCAAGACGTAATAATTTAAATGCAATTGTACAGAATGTTTTAATCGACTCAGGTCAATGGGTACAGGTAGGCAGTGAGGAGTGGAGTCTTAGTTGGCCAGCTATAACTACAACTTTAACTAATGCTACATTACTTAACGAAAAAGAATTAAGTATTAATGGTCAGCCATCTGTTACTTTTGTAAGTGCAGATGACACATTGGCTGAAGTAGCTGCTAGAATTAATAATGCATATGACAATGATGGAATTTTTGCAGCAGTATTAAATAATACACTAGTATTTTATGTTAGTAATGATTATGGCGGTTCTGTTAGTATTAGTGGTAATGCTTGTGGTGTATTAGGCATTGATGTTGGTACTTATGATGTTTTATCATTGGCCATTGAACCATTAACTAACACTCCAGAATTTGCAGCTGGTCTTGATCCTAAAACTTATGATGGTGCAAGAACTGGTAGTATATGGATCAGAACTACTGAACCAAAAGGTGGTGCTAAATTAGCTCTAAAGAAATATAATGTAGTGACAGAAGAATTTGATAAGATTGCTGCTCCGTTATATCCTAATGGTCATACAGCAATTTATAATCTAGATAAAAGTGGCGGCGGAGCAAACATTCCTGTTGGTGCAGTTTATTGCCAAACAAATACAACTGAATTAACATCGCCTAGTGGTCCAAAAGAAGCTAATTTTAGATTATTTAGAAAATCAATGGAAGGTGCAAATACTATTATTAGTAAAAAAATTACTGACAATTGGTGTGCTCCAGACTCCTCACGTCATAGCATCGTTATTAAAGAAGGTGTAATTGGATCCGCTAATTTAGCTAATAAAGTCACTGTTAATTTTGTATTAACTGGCAATAGCAGTGATGCAGAAACAATTGCCGGTGCAATTAGTAGCGCCAATGATTTAAAAAATATTCAAGCAAGTGTTGATGCACAGAATAGAATTGTTATTAGTCACAAGTATGGCGGTGATTTTAGATTAGGATCTGGTGAATCTTATTCAGCTGCGTTTGATATTTTAGGACAATTAGGTATTTTAGACAACGATAATGTTAGAGAAGAGGGTTATGGCAGTGATCCAGATATTACTCATATAGCAAGTTTATGGGAGCCATTGAGACTTAGTGCTGGCAAAGAAAGCCCATCTACATTGGCTTTAGATGGTACATTATGGTACAGTAGTGTTATTGATGAAGTGGACATTATGATTCATAATGGTACTAGATGGGTTGGATATCAATTCCCTGGTGCAGGCACATTAGGTCAGCCTGACTATATTGCTCCAAGTCCTTATTATACTACTAATGCTGCTAAAAAGACAGATCCAAATGGTCCACTTGTTAGTGCAACTTCTCCATTAACACAGAGTGATGGCAGTGCTTTAGCTAATGGCGATTTGTGGATTGATACTAGTGACTTGGAAAACTTCCCTAGAATTTATAAGTTTGATGAAGGTAAGTCAGGACCTGTTTCTAAGAAATGGGTCGAGCAGGATGTCACAGATCAAAGTACACAGGATGGTGTATTATTTGATGATGTACGATATAATACAACAGGTATGAACAGTGATATGCCAGGCACTATTGAAGATTTATTGATCAGTGATTATGTTGATTTTGATGCTCCAGATCCTGCACTATATCCAAAAGGTATGTTATTATGGAATCTACGTAGAAGTGGATTTAATGTTAAGAAATTTGTACGCAATTATGTTAACATTGATGATGAAAATGTAAGATATGATGTTTATAATCCTGCATTACGTGATTTTGAAAATGACTCAATGGCAAATTATTACCCACATCGTTGGATCACCGTTAGTGCAAATCAAGACAATGGCAGCGGATCATTTGGACGTAAAGCACAACGTAAGGTTGTAGTACAGGCACTTCAAGCAGCAATTAATAGTTCAACAGATATTCGTGAGGAAGCAAGAGTGTTTAACTTAATTGCTTGCCCAGGATATTCAGAGTTGATCGGTGAGATGATTACATTGAATTATGACCGTGCATTAACAGCATTTATTGTAGGTGATACTCCATCAAGACTATTACCAGATGCTACAAGTTTAATGACATGGGGTAATAATTTACGTCTAGCAGTAGAAGACAATGACTTTGGTGCTCCTAGTTTTGATGAATATATGGCTCTATTCTATCCATGGGGATTTAGCAGTGACAACATTGGTAATAATATTGTTGTACCACCAAGTCATATGATGTTAAGAACTATTGCACTAAGTGACAATGTTAGCTATCCATGGTTTGCTCCAGCAGGAACAAGACGTGGTGGTATTACAAATGCTACAAGCGTTGGTTATGTTGACGATGAAGGGGAGTTCAAAACCCTTGCATTAAATAATGGTCAAAGAGACACATTGTATGATGTAAAGATTAACCCAATTACATTCTTCACAGGTGTGGGATTAGTTAACTATGGTCAGAAAACTCGTGCTAAAAATGCTAGTGCATTAGATCGTATCAACGTAGCAAGATTAATTGTTTATATGCGTAGACAGTTAGACATTATTGCTAAACCATATGTGTTCGAGCCAAATGACAAGATTACACGGGATGAAATTAAGAACAGTGTTGAAAGTTTCTTACTTGAACTTGTTGGTCAAAGAGCATTATATGATTATGTTGTAGTTTGTGATGATAGTAATAATACTCCAAATAGAATTGATAAAAATGAGTTGTATGTTGATGTAGCTATTGTGCCAGTTAAAGCAGTTGAGTTCATCTACATACCTCTACGCATAAAGAGTACTGGTAGTATTTAAACATAAATAAGTATAACGGAGCTAAAATAACATGGCAATTGCAACATTAAATAGATTCACAGTACCACTAGCAACAGATAGTAGTGCTAGCAGTCAAGGCACATTGATGCCAAAACTCAAATATCGTTTTAGAATTTTATTTGAGAATTTTGGAGTCAGTACACCAACAACTGAATTAACTAAACAAGTGCAAACAACATCCAAGCCAAACGTACAATTTGCAAATCAAGTAATTGAAACTTATAACAGTAAAATTAACTATGCTGGTAAGCCAACATGGCAGCCCATTCCGGTTATTTTACGTGATGATGCTACTGGTGTAGTTAGTAAGATGGTCGGTGAGCAGATGCAGAAGCAATTCGACTTCTTCGAGCAAGCATCAGCAGCCAGCGGAACAGACTATAAGTTCACAATGAAAATTGAGATTTTAGATGGCGGTAATGGAATATGGAATGCTAACATTTTAGAAACTTGGGAATGTTATGGATGTTATGTTGTAAGTGCAAACTATCAAAATTTAAGTTATGCTGAAGCAACACCTCAGACAATTGACTTATCAATTCAGCCAGATAACTGTATCCAAATCCCACAAGGTTCTGGTATTGGTGCAAACGTTGGAAGAACTACAAGAACAATGGCCACAGGCGGTTAAAAGTTCTTATTTTAAAAAGGGTCTTCGGGCCCTTTTTTATTGGTTAGTAGTTATAGTAGCAGTTTATTATATACTATAAATAAACTATATGGCTAGTAAATTCAATTCATTATTAAATACTCTTGGTGCTGGCTTCAATCTAAAAGATACAGCTAGGGGTTTCCTCAGACCCAAAGGTCAGATGGGCGATTGGCAACATGCTGCTAGAACCTTTTCTGATGACAATTTTAGATTAGCTCCTAAAGCAAAATTTTTATATCATGTGTATTTTGATATAAATGGTTCGGCATTGCGTGACAATAGTTTAAAAGATCGTCATCAATTTGAAGTTGGGTTATTAGTAAAGTCAGTAGATCTGCCCAAGTATACTGTTAAGACAATGACGTTAAATCAATATAATCGTAAAAAGGTTGTACAATTAACTCATGATCGTACTGCTATTAATTTTAGATTTCATGATGATAGAGCTGATATAGTTAATAGACTTTGGCAAAATTATTATGCATATTACTATGCAGACCCGTTAATTGGCCAACGTAAATATTATCCACCAAACAGTGCAACCAGAGGCCCGAGTGACATAAAAGTTAATTATGGTTTTGATAATAATTCTTCTTTGCCATTTTTTAATCAAATAGTTTTGTATCAACTTAATAATAGAAAATATGCTAGTTATACATTAGTTAATCCCCTAATTGCATCATTCAATCATGATAGTCCTAATAGTGCAGAGCAAAGTGGGGGGAGTTCTGAATGTAGTATGAGTATAATTTATGAAGGGATATCATATGATATAGGTAATATTGATAGCGGTAATGTTCGAGGGTTTGCTCAAGAGCATTATGATAAAAACCCAAGTCCATTAAGTCCAGCAGGTGGCGGTACTAAAACAATATTTGGAACTGGTGGGGTATTAGCAGGAATCTCTAGTATAGCTGATAGTGTTAATAAGGGCGATTTTCTTACTGCTGGCATTTCGGCAATTAATACATATCAAAATGCTAAAGGGCTGACCAAAGCAGGTATTGCTGTCGAAGGCACTAAATTAATAGGTGGATTAGCAGCAGTTGGGGCTGGAGTTGCTATTAGCGGTATTAAGGATACTATATTTCCATCTAAATCAGTAGTTAACAGTACTAAAGCAACCCCTCCAGATTTTCCATAAATTTATTATGAGTAATTTACCCTTAGATAATTCGACAAATAATCAAGAAGTTAGAACTTTTTTTGATAAGTTTTTTTTAGGTCAGATTACTTTTCCCAGTAATCAAATTGATGCTGTATTAGGATTTTTTATTAAAAAGGGTTTTGGTGAACAAGCTGCCCGTAGCACAGGTATTGTATTATTAAATCAAGCTAAATTGGACGGAGTTAATATTTTTGAATTACTGGATAATCTTAAAGGACTCAATGACAGTCAATTAAGTCAAGTAGTCACAGAAGTATTAAATTACTATAGAGTTCAAACTAGTGTATTAGGTTATAAAATTAGCAATGACAGTGATACTTTTGAGAATCGTAATATATTGGTATGAGTAAGTTTGCTAAAGGTAAATTTACACCTAAGTTTCCAGAAAAATATATAGGTGTAAAAAGCCCAACATATCGTAGTAGTTGGGAATTTGCCTTTATGAATTTTTGTGATAGTCATGCTAGTATACAGAAATGGGCCAGTGAAAGTATAAAAATACCCTATCAAAATCCCATAACCAAACGTGTCACAGTATATGTGCCGGATTTTTTCATACAATACTTAGATAAAAATAATAATCTACTTTCAGAAGTTATTGAAATAAAACCACAAAATCAGCAACTTTTAGAAAAAGTAGGGCGTAATACAGCTAGGCAAGCACAATTTGTTGTTAATCAACATAAATGGGCCGCAGCCACAGCATGGTGTAAAGGTCATGGGTTGAAGTTTCGTGTGTTAAATGAGACAGATATTTTCCACCAAGGCGGAGCAAGATAAATACCTTATGACCAAAAAGCTAGAAGAAGTATTAAATTTACCAGAAAATAAAAAAATTGTCAAAGAAGATGCCAAAGTTAAGGAAAAGCCAGAAGCATTTTTAAGAGACATGGAAGAGTTTGATAAAATCACAGCAGCATTGCCTCAGGTCAAAGGTCTAGGTGACATAAGTGACAAAGAATTTGATGCCTTAGCTGATCGTGCTACTAATGCCTATGATGATCTTATGGATTTAGGCATGAATGTGGAAGCAAGATATAGTGGACGCATTTTTGAAGTTGCTGGCACTATGCTTAAAAATGCTATTGATGCTAAGGCAGCAAAAATAGATAAAAAGCTTAAAATGATTGAACTACAGTTGAAGAAACAAAAAATTGATCAAGAAGCCAATTCAGATAATACTAAAGGGTTAGATATTCCAGGGAATGGTTATATTGTGGCTGATAGAAACAGCCTGTTGGAAAAACTTAAAAATATTAAATAAATATAGCATATTGGAAAGACTATGAGCATATATAAGGAATACCTAATAGAAAGCATTAAAACCTATGAATTTAAGGTTAAAATTGCAGGCGACGTTGATGACAAAATTGAAGAGAACATGAAAATGGTTCTTTCTAAGTTTGAGTGTACTGGTGTAACTAAAACCATGCGTACACCTATTACTGAAACTCCTTTAGATTTCCCTGAACTTAAAAATGTTCATGTTAATCTTTATGATATTACGTGTGGCTACCCAGTGACTAGTCATGAACTATCAATTTATTTGTCAGAAAAACTAAAAATTAATCCTGTTCATTTAAGAGTTAGAACTTTAAAAGAGCAAGAAGAAATAGAACTTAATATTGAAAGTTATAGTAGAGTAGGTACCAAAGGTGAAGCTGTTTTAAACAAGCCTTATGAAAAGTTAAATAACCAAGCAATGGCAGGCGAAAAGGCCAAATTAAGTTTTATAAAGAGTTTAGGTAAAGATCGTCATAGAGGTGAGCAATATAAAGGCGTTAATGATCAATTATTGGCTAAAAATGCTCCTACAGAAAAAGCACATAATATGGAACAGTCACAATTCTTAAAGAGTGTGTTAAGTTCAATCAACAGGACAGAATAATGGATTTCAAAAAATTACTACAGACCATATCAGACTTAGATCAAAATAAGCAGATTTTAAAAGAGTCCAATCAACCCGTTGAAGAATGTGGTATTATGCCATCAATTAGCGGGATGAGCATGATGGGTGGCGATAATCATCCACCAATTACAATGAATGTCAGCATGAATGCCACAGGTCCAGAAGGCATTCGTAATTTATTAAATGTACTAAAAGGCAATGGGGACGATGCTCCAGACGGGGCAATGAGTAGTCCAGCAGGTGCAGTTGTAGCAGTTTCAGAGCCTAAGCATGATATGGATCGAGACATGGATGATATGGACCGAGATATGGGTGATATGGATCGCAATATGGGTCATGATCATGGCGATGCTGATGAAATAGAACTAGAAATAGACGAATATGCTAATAGCCCTGATGAGGAATATGCCAGTATGTCAGCAGCAGTACCAGCAGGTAATGATTTAAACAAGCCTAAGAAGTCATTTAAGCATAATTATCGTGGTGGTGATAACCCAATGAGTATGCCTATGCATGAAACTCTAAAACATAAGTTAAAAAATCTGTATACCGAAGTTAAAGGAAGATAATGGCCAAGTCTCTGGATGGTGTACTTACCAAGAAAGCTTATAAGAAAGAAAAGTATACTGAACAGCAGGTAGAGGATTTACTAAAATGTAGTGATCCAGATCTTGGGTACCTACATTTTTGTACTAATTTCTTTTATATACAGCACCCAGTTAGGGGTAAGTTGTTATTTGAGCCTTTTGAATACCAAATAAGACTATTACACGCATACCATAATCATAGATTTACTGTAAATATGTTGCCTAGACAGATGGGCAAGACCACCTGTGCGAGTGGGTACTTACTTTGGTATGCAATGTTCCACCCAGATCAAACTATACTAATTTCTGCTCACAAACAGGCAGGAGCATCAGAGATCATGCAGCGTATTCGTTATGCATATGAACTTTGTCCTGATTTTATTCGTTCTGGTGTGATCAATTATAACAAAGGCAGTGTGGAATTTGACAATGGATCACGTATTGTGTCCACAACTACTACAGGCAATACTGGTCGTGGTATGAGTATTTCCTTATTATACTGTGATGAGTTTGCTTTCGTTCCCTTAAATATGGCTGATGAATTTTGGACATCAATTTCTCCCACATTAGCAACTGGTGGTAAGGCAATTATTACTAGTACACCTAATAGTGATGAGGATACCTTTGCTACTATTTGGAAAGAAGCCAATAATAACTACGATGAATTTGGCAATGAACAAGAATTAGGAATGAATGGCTTCTTTCCATTCACATGTCGTTGGGATGAACATCCAGATAGAGACGATGAGTGGGCTGCACAAGAACAAAGTAGAATTGGGGAAGAGAGATTTCGACGTGAATACGGCTGCGAGTTCTTGATCTATGATGAAACACTAGTTAACAGTATTAGATTAAGCGAGCTAACTGGTCGTGATCCTATATTTAAAATGGGTCAAACTAGATGGTATAGCAAACTTGATCCAGATAACATATATCTAGTTAGTTTAGACCCCAGTTTAGGTACAGGCGGAAACTATAGTGCTATAGAAGTGTTTGAATTGCCCACATTTAAACAAGTGGCAGAGTGGCATCATAATACCACACCTATTCAAGGGCAAATTAAAATCCTAAAAGACATACTACAATACCTCAGTAACGAGATGGGTGGAAGTTCTAACAACATCTATTGGAGTATAGAAAATAATACTGTAGGTGAAGCAGGATTAGTAGTGATCAAAGACCTTGGTGAAGAGCAATTTGGCGGGTTAATGATATCAGAACCTATACGAAAAGGACATATACGTAAGTTTCGTAAGGGATTTAATACCACACATAGTAGTAAAATATCAGCCTGTGCTAGGTTAAAGCATTTAATTGAAACAGGTCAGATGGAAATCAATAGTAAAAGCTTAATCAGTGAGTTAAAAAGCTTTATTGCCGCTGGATTTACCTTCAAAGCAAAAAGCGGTGATCATGATGACTTAGTTAGTGCCTTATTACTAATGGTTAGAATGAGTACTTTAGTAGCTGATTGAGACCCAAGAGTATTTGAAAGTCTTAGTGGTGTACACACAGAAGAAGATTTTGAAGCACCATTACCTATATTTGTTTCTAGCAGTTTCTAATAAATATTGATATGAGTGCAAATTTCCAACAAATAGCCAAAGATTTGGGTAGACAATTACAAACAAGGTTCCCTAGCCTAGAAAAATCCACTGCGGATGATAAACCTATTGATGGTGTTAATTTAAAAGACGCTGATGCAAGAAAGTTCACGTTTGATTTTACTAGTGATGAAGGTGAAAAGATAGTAAATGTTACAATTAGCTTATCAGAAGAGGGCGAGGATCCTGGTTTAGATGTACAATGGACTGATACAGTAAATAATAGATCATGGGATAGATTTATTAGAAATATATTACCTAAATTTGCTCAAACACATGGATTAAATTTTAATGCACAGAATCCGTCTAAAACTAATTTAGATAAAAGGGGTTCCTCAGGGGAAAATGATATGAATGAATCAAAATTATTTGGTACTAGTAAGACTAGTTATCAAGAAATAGGCGAGGCTAAAATCATAGTAAGACATAGTCAGCCAGTGAATTTAAATTCCATGAATGGACGATCTCAACGTATTGAGCATATCTATGTTGAAAATGTAATGGGTGAGAGATTTTTATACCCAGTTAAGCATTTAAACGGTGCAAGAGCACTGGCTCAACACGTAAGTCACGGTGGTACACCATATGATGATATTGGTCGTCATGTTATTGGACTCAGTGAAGAACTAAGTAAATTAAGATTTTTTAAGAATTACGTAGATCGTAGCCCTATTGTTAGTGAAAGTATGGGCAATATCCAACAAAAAGTAATTGAGCGTATTAATGATATTAAAAAACAAGTACATTCATTACAGATGTCTAAAAATTACAGTATTTTTAAAGAGAATTTTAGAGTAAACCAATCACATGATGTTCCGGAAGAAGTACTAAATGATTGGATTGATAGACTAACTGTACGTAGTTTTAATGAAGAATTAAAAACAGCATTTCCTTACATTTATAGATTAGTTGATGAATCACAATTGCCTGTTAAAGAAATTGATACAGAAGAGGACATGCTAAAGTCTAATGATGACAAAAAAGATTCAAAGTTAAAAAACAAAAAAATTAAAGAACTCAGTGCGTTTGAAAGTTATCTAGATCAAATAGTCAAAGAAGATGATGATTTATTTGATGACAATGAAGAATTACAACAACAGGCCATGGCTGAATTAAAGGATTTGTTCACTAACGAATTACCATTAGGTACAGATGGGGATAATGTTAGAGATAGTATAAAAGGTATTATAGACAATAATAAATTAAATCGTGCTTTTCAAATATTAGCAGACTTGGGATTAGATGAAATGGATTCTAGACCAATTATAGCATCATATTTAAAGTCTCATGATAAGGAAAATGGCACAGATTTAAGTGCTAAATTAGGATTTGATGGTGTAGCAGCAACTCCCCCTGCTACTCCCCCTGCTACTCCCCCTGCTACTCCCCCTGAAGCAGCAGCACCACCCCCTGAAGCAGCAGCACCACCCCCTGAAGCAGCAGCCCCGCCAGCTGATGCAGGAATGGCACCTCCACCTGATGTAGGAATGGCTCCGCCAGCAGCTCCCCCTGGAGCTCCAGGACCAATGATTCCAAACCCTGCTCCACTTGCTGAAAGTGGTAAAGTAAACAAAGTAGTTGATGAAATTCGTAGTCGTATTAGTGGATTTTTTAATCAAACTGAGGGGACCTTTACTATAGGTGAAGAAGGGTTTGTCACAAAGATGTGTAAGGAACTTAAAGAAAAATATCATGTTCCCCCGGGCACTCATAAGGCTGAGAGATTTGATCACATGGTGGAAAGAGCCTGCAACAGTATTATGGAAAAATACAAGCAGCGTCATAGCCATTCAAGAGAGTTATCAGACATGAGAAGAATGGCTGGTATTATGGAAGCTGGTATATCTGATGTGGGCGGTATGATGAAAGGCATGATGGGCGGAATGGATCCACAAGGTATGATGCAGAATATACAAAGTAAGATCCCAGCTGCTAATATGAAAACTACTAATACTAGCAGTGGCACCATAAACGGCCAACCTGCCAGTTATGATGATGCTATGGGCAAATTCAAAGGTATGGCCGGTAGTATGGGCCTTGATGCCAGTGGTAGTGATCCCGTAGGTGGTATGTATAAAGGTATACAGGGCAAGTTTGGTGACATGATGAAAGGTATGAATATGCCTAGTATGCCAGGAGCAGGATCATCTGGAACTTCTATGCCTTCAGTATCGCCTACAAGAGCAGGCACTACGCCGGATCTTAAAACAGCATTGTCTAAAATGAAGCCAACAACTCCTGATCAAGCTATGACAATGATAGCAGATCTTAAGAAATTGGCAGGATTGACTGCATAAGTTTTATTTTTTCTACCTTTTTGCTTGCAAAGCTAAATAAAAACGCATATACTAGCTATATGCGTTTTTTTATCGGACACGTGTCTGATAATATAGGCAAAACATAGGCAACTACAGGAGAAAAAACTATGGCAACTTTAGCAGAAATTCGAGCAAAATTAAAAGAACAAGAAGTAAAAGGCGGCGGAACAGGTACCGGCGATCTTTCAATTTATCCTTTCTGGAATCTTAAAGAAGGAGGTGAATCAGCTGTAAGATTCCTCCCAGACGGCGATGACTCTAACACATTCTTTTGGGTAGAACGTGCTATGATCAAGCTGGAATTTGCAGGCATGAAAGGCGAGACAGACAGCAAAAAAGTTAATGTGCAA
>Ga0187843_10000727_pt1 | contig 22360 bp, 18 predicted proteins | sample SpaLakP09_SKY_43_FD_134516 | JGI IMG/M metagenome (GOLD analysis project Ga0187843, IMG submission 134516) | Oligotrophic lake water microbial communities from Sparkling Lake, Wisconsin, USA - SP09_SKY_43 | ecosystem: Environmental > Aquatic > Freshwater > Lake | place: USA: Sparkling Lake...
CAGGACTTGCAAGAGTATATGAGGAACCATTATCTGTAGAGTATGCATAATTTGTTATACTTGAACCACCGTTTGATACAGGTGGAGTAAAATTCACTGTAAGTTCAGTATTTCCAGGTGTAATACTCGTAATGGTTGGTGATGATGGTGGTGCAATTGTAGTAGTTGATGAAACCATATTGGAAATATCTCCATCACCGACTGCATTAACAGCTCTAATAATTACTTGATACGTAGTACCTCCTGTAAGTCCTTTTATTATTATTGGGCTAGATATAGTTCCAGCACTAGTATATGTTAAACCACCGTTTATAGAATATTTATAATTTGTTATACTTAAATCAAGATCTGTTACTGGTGCAGTAAAATACACTGTAAGTTGAGTATTACCAGGTGTAATACTCGTAATGGTTGGTGCCGATGGTGCTTTTGTAATATGTATAAAATCATTAATACATAAGGAAGGAGTAGATGAATGTTCTACACAATAATTATACATACGTGTTGATGACCCACGTCCTCGTACACATCCTAAAGCTATTGTTCCAGAATTTATTGGTTGATTCGCTCCAATATTAGAATAAAAACTTGTTTGGAATAATCGCAATCCCGGCATATATAATACTTATGTAAAATAATTATTAATATTATTATTTAAATGAAAAACATATATTATAATTAAGTTTATATGAACAAAATCATTAATATATGTAATAATTGCGGTAAGCAAGGTCACTCTTTTAATCAATGTAAGTTACCAATAATTAGTTATGGAATAATTTTATTTAGATCAAGTTCAAGAGGATTAGAATTTCTTATGATTCGGAGAAAGGATAGCTTTGGTTATATAGATTTTATAAGGGGTAAATACTCCCCTTATAATATTTGTCATCTTCAAAATATTATTAATGAAATGTCTCACTTAGAGAAAGAGATGATCTTAACTGTTCCATTTGAGAATTTATGGAAACAAATGTGGGGAAACACACCTAATACACAATTTAAAAATGAAGAAATTGTATCTTCGAAAAAAATAGAAATTATCAAAAATGGTATTAATGTAAACAATGAAATAATAACATTAAAAGACATTGTTGAAAAAAGCACTACAATTTGGAATGAAACTGAATGGGAGTTTCCAAAAGGAAGAAGAAACCATAAAGAAAAAGATTTAGAATGCGCATTGAGAGAATTTGAAGAAGAAACAGGAATTTCCAAAAATAAGATAACTATTCTTGATAATGTATTACCATATGAAGAAATATTTATAGGTTCAAATCACAAGTCTTATAAACATAAATATTTTTTGGCATATATAGATGAATCGGAAGATTTATTAAGTAATTATCAAGTTACAGAAGTAAGTAAATTAGAATGGAAAACAATTGATGAATGTTTAAATTCAATAAGACCATATAATTTAGAAAAAAGAAAGTTAATTACAAATATTAATAAAGTGTTACAAGAATATAGATTATATTCATAATATATAGTATTATGACAGAAATAATGAAAAAGAAATTTATAATAGAAGATTCATCATCTGAATCATCTCCATCATCTGAATCATCTCCATCATCTGAATCATCTAATTCGTCTTCACTTCCTCCATCTACTTCAAAATCTTATTCTTCAGAAACAGAGTCGGATGAATTAACCGTAAATGATAAAAATTTAGAGGCAGAATTTAGTAAACTGAATTGTAATGATGAAAATTATTATTCTAATGAGTGTAACAAATTTTTATTGAAAAAAGAATTATTAGAAGGCGAGTTTTTAGCTCAACATTCAGAAGATGACCAATATTTATATCCTAATTTAAGTGATAAAAATTTTAATATTATGATTGCTTCCAAAAAAGAGTTTAATGATACTAAATATGATGGTACAATTCATAATAATATTAAGGAACAAGCTGATTTATTAGCAAAAGCTGATTTTGAATTACAGCCCCACCAAGCATTCGTTAAAAACTTTTTATCATTTAATACTCCTTATAATAGTTTGCTTCTGTATCATGGTTTGGGTAGCGGTAAAACGTGCAGCGCAATTGGTGTATGTGAAGAAAATAGAGATTACATGAAACAAATGGGAATTACCAAAAGAATTATCATTGTTGCTTCTGAAAATGTTCAAGATAATTTTAAATTGCAATTATTTGATGAAAGAAAACTCAAACTTGTAGATGGAATTTGGAATATTAGAGCTTGTACAGGTAATAAATTATTACAGGAAATAAACCCTATGAATATGAAGGGGTTATCTAAGGAAAAAGTTGTAAGTCAAATTAAAAACTTGATAAATACGTATTATATATTTTTAGGTTACGTTCAATTTGCAAACTATATTATTAAAACTATGAACTATGATAATGAAGTTCAAAGAGAGAAAATCAATAGAAAAACGCAAGCCCAAATGTTAGAAGATAATAAAAAACCTACAAAAACGAAAATTCAAATGTTACAAGATATTAAAATAACTTTAAATAAAAGAATAATTAACAGATTACGTGCTGAATTTGATAATAGATTTATTGTTATTGATGAAGTTCATAATATTCGTAAAACGGAAGATAATGAAAATAAAAAAGTTGCTATTAACTTGGAATTACTTGTTAAATCAGCACAAAATATGAGGTTTTTATTATTGTCTGCTACTCCAATGTATAATAGCTACAAAGAAATTATTTGGTTATTAAATTTAATGAACACAAATGATAGACGCGGTAGAATTGAAGTAAGAGATATATTTACTAAAAAGGGCGATTTTAAGAAAAATGGCGAAGAAATACTTACAAGAAAAGCCACTGGATACGTATCTTTTGTTCGGGGTGAAAACCCATATACATTTCCTTATCGAGTATATCCAAATGATTTTGCAAAAGAACACACATTTCCATTTATAAAATACCCTTCTTATCAGATGAATCTTAAAAAAATACAGCACGAAGATAAAAAACGTATTTTAAGTATTTATTTAAATACTATTGGCAATTGCAATAATTGTGGTAAATGTCAATATTGTTGTTATAAATATATTATTTACAATTTAAGGAATAAAAGTTTTTCTATTACTACAAAGACCGGTATTGTTAGAGAGATGCCTAGTTTTGAGAATATGGAATCATTTGGTTATACTTTGTTACAAACACCATTAGAATCTTTAATCATTTCTTACCCGGTGACTGGCTTAAAAGAAATACTTGATACATTGCCTGAAGATAAATATTCAGCAGATGCTGCAGAGAGTTTTTCGGATTCTACGCCAATTGAAGATGAGGAAGTAAATTCATTTGAATCAGAAACCGAAAAAACACATATATTATATAGAACCAAACTAAAAATAGAAGACGAAATTTATAGACTTACACAAAAAAGAGATCGTACTAAAGAAGAAGAAAAATGGAAAAAAATCAATAATAATATTAAAGAATTACGAAAAAAATTTAACGATGTATTACGTGATTTGGGTGAGAAATCTATTTCACTTCCAGATGATTCTCAAGAACTTGAAGAACTTGAAGAAGATGTGAACCCTGAAGAAGACGTTGAAGAAGAATCAAATAATGTTCCTGAATCAAGGATTAAATTTGAAAAAAAAATACCAGCAATAGAATATGATAATGAATCAAGTGATGAGTCTATTTTAAATGAAAAAATTCTTCCATCATCAACTGATAAAACTCTTGTGCCATCATCAACTAATAAAACTCTTCTTCCATCAACAACTGATAAAACTCTTGTGCCATCATCAACTAATAAAACTCTTCTTCCATCATCAACTAATAAAACCCTTTTACCATTATCAGCATCATACAATAAAACTAAAATTAGTAGTAAAATTAGTAAAATGAAGGGAGGAGTAAATGAAATAGATCCTCACCAACTAACAGGTAAAATAGGATTAGAGAGAATGATGGATTACGTTGATGAAAAATCTCCACCACAAAAAGGCGAATTTGAATATAAGAAATCAACTATTAAAAATTACGGCAAAATATTTTCTCAAGAGCTTATTGGTAATTACAGTTCAAAAATCAAATGTATTTTAGATAATATATTAAATCCTGAAAGCAAAAAAGTTGGTGAAGGAATTATACTTATTTATTCTCAATATATTGATAGCGGTTTAATTCCTATGGCTCTTGCTCTTGAAGAAATGGGTTTTACACGATACGGCGAAAATACGAAACCATTATTTAAAAACAAGCCGTCTAGTATCGTCGATGCGAGAACAATTGCGCCACCAGCAGATAAAAAGAATTTTATGCCTGCACGTTATGCTATGATTACAGGTGACCCAAGATTATCCCCAAATAACGATGCTGAAGTAAAAGGGATAACAAATGAAGAAAACAAAGATGGTAACAGAATAAAAGTGGTTTTAATTTCAAAAGCAGGTTCAGAGGGCATCGATTTAAAATTTATAAGACAAGTTCATATATTAGAACCATGGTATAATATGAATCGTATTGAACAGATCATCGGTCGTGCTGTTCGGAATTTTTCCCATAAAGACTTACCATTTGAAAAAAGAAATGTAGAGATTTTTATGTATGGAACTATTCTTGGGGATAATAAAGAAGAAGCGGCGGATTTATATGTTTATCGCGTTGCTGAATTTAAAGCCGTGCAAATCGGAAATGTTAGTCGTATATTAAAAGAAACAGCTGTAGATTGCATTATTAACCATGACCAAACCAATTTTACACAAGAAATAATGAACGCAAGTCTGAAAGAACCAATTACACAAGAGCTTTCAAATGGTATGATTATTAGAGATTTTAAAATAGGTGATGCACCATTTTCTCCTGCATGCGATTATATGGCTAATTGTAATTATGATTGCAGACCAGACAAAAAAATTGATGAGGATAATTTAAATGAAGATACGTATAATGAAAATTTTATTATGATTAATAGCGAAAAAATTTTACAAAGAATTAGAATGCTTATGAAGGAAAGCTATTTTTATAAGAAGGATATACTTATAAATTCTATACGAACACCAAAAGAATATCCTTATATTCAAGTTTACGCTGCATTAACACAACTTATTGAAGATAATAATGAATTTATTACTGATAAATATGGAAGAAATGGTAGACTCGTAAATATTGGTGATTATTATTTATTTCAACCTATCGAATTGAGAGATAAAAATATCTCTATTTTTGATAGGTCTGTTCCAATAGACTATAAACATGATATGATTGATTTTAAAATAAAAGAAGACATTACAAAAAAAGTTATGGATGACAGAAATATAAATAAAATTATTCAAGAAGAAGGAGAAAGAAAAGAAGGAAAAGAAGAAAAAGAAGGAAGAAAAGAAGGAAAAGAAGATTCTGAAGGGAAAAAAGTATTGGATGAAATGAAGACAAATATTGAAATAAGCAAATCGTTTTCTAAACAAGCCAAAGTACCTAGAGGTGACGATAATTGGTATAAACATTGTGGAATAGTAATGAAAAAAATGTCCAAAGAGTATCCTGAATCAGCAGCTTATTTAATTGAGATTATTGTCTCACATATGATCGATTTATTATTATTTGAAGAAAAAGTAGACTTAATGAACTACTTATATTCATTAGATAATATTGTTCAAAATTCGATAGAATGGTATTCTAAAGATTATTTTGAGAGAAATAGTATTAAAACAAAAACTCATGAAGCATTTATATTGTATAAATTAAATAAGGAAATGATTATGATTTTAAATGAAAACAATAAATGGGTTCCGGCTAGGCCTGAAGATAAAAAAGAGATTGCAAATAGCAAAGAAACTAAACAACTTTTAAAATTTGACATTAATGATTACAATAAAATTGTGGGGTTTGTTGGGTATGAAAAAAGTAATAAATTTTTGGTATTTAAAACGAAAGATATGTTGGCAAAACGCGATACAGGTGCACGATGTGATGAATCAGGAAAAGACAAAACAATGAAGAAACTAAATGAAATAATAGGGGAAGAAAAATATACAAGCGAAAGTACAAAAATTAAAAAAGATGCAGAAGGTAATATTATTAGAGAAGCAATAGGACAGGTTGAATTATGTGTCATGCAAGAATTTATTTTAAGATTTTTTGAGACCACCAAGAAAGATGATAAAAAATGGTTTTTAACACCTGAAATGGCAATATATTTTAAACTTTATACAATTTTTGTTTAGATAAATTATACAATTTTTGTTTAGATAATTATATTTTTTTATTTATTTTAAATAAAATTGAAAAAAATATAATTAAAAGATTATATGTATATACAATATAATAATGGAAGCTGCAAGTAAACCAGTAAATCAAAAGATGAAAAGGAGAGAAAATAGATTTCAAACGATTTATTCTAAAGGTCTCATTTCTAGGAATCTAGTTTTACCTATTACTGCTATTGGTAAAAATATTAATGAAATTATTGAAGAAAATATTAAAAGTAATTTTGAAGGGAAATGTCTTGTAGAGGGTTTTATTAAACCTAATTCAACAAATATTATTTCATATTCTAGTGGATTAATTATAAAGGGTTGTTTTGTGTCATTCGAAGTAATATTTGAATGTGAAGTTTGTTTTCCTGTTGAAGGAATGCTTATATCATGTGTTGCAAGAAATATTACTAAAGCTGGTATAAAAGCCGAAAGTTCCAATGAGGTCCCATCCCCAGTTATAGTATTTATTGCACGTGATCATCATTATAATAACGATTATTTTGCAGATATTAAAGAGGGTGACAAAATAAATGTTAGAGTTATCGGCCAACGGTTCGAATTAAATGATAAATTTGTTTCCGTCATTGGAGAATTAGTAAAATTAAAAGAAAGAGAGAATGGTTTTAGACCTAAGGAAGAAAATAAACCACGTATTGAATTTTAATATTATTTATCTTATTATTATTATTATTATTATCTATCTCGCAATTACTATACTATGAAATCCATTTATATAAAATTCATTTATAGGAGTATAAAATCCTTTTGATTCTTTTTCAAAAATTTCTATTTTTACATTATTATTTTTTGAATATTGAATAGCAGTATTTTTATCGTGTATTATTATTATATCACTATCATGAGGGTTATATATATAAATATATTTTTTATTATTTATTGAGTTACTTAATTTGTCAAAGAGTGAAAATCTATAAGTCTCTATACAATCTTCCATAAATTTATATATTTATAATAATACATTTTTAATTTATAAACTTATTGTACTAATATAAAAACAATTTCATATGTTAATATAAAATGGAAGCTTTTACATCGACAAATGAAATTAACAATTTTTCGGTAAGTGAACTAAATTACATACGAGATTCTATTGAAAATATGAATAAATTTAATCAAATTGAGGTTCTTAGAATTCTAAATAAACGTAATGACGTAACTATAAATGAGAATAAATATGGCATTCATATTAATCTTTCAGAACTTAACAAGGGAATTATTGATGAATTAAATGTATATATAAATTATGTTAAAACACAAGAAAACACATTGAATTCTATTGAACAGCAAAAAGAAGATTATAAAAATACATATTTTACAAAAGATATTAAAGATAATAGCAAATTATTTAGTAAGTAAAATGGTAACGATTTTTGAAACGAAAAGATATAATGATGTAATAGTAAATCAATTACAAGATTATATATTAGATGAAAGAAATATGGAAAAAGTATTAGAAATGAAAATTTTTCCTGCAAATTTAAATAAGGAAAAAAAACTGGCAACGTATATTAGACCTAATAAACAAATGTTTATTCCTAGAGAAAAAGACACGCTTTTTTGGTGCTTCTATATTATAAAAAATGGTGATATGAAATATGAAACAATGCAAAACAAAAATGAATTAATGGCAAGGCAAATTAAAATTACATATGTCGAGAAAATTAGAAAGGAAAAAAAAACTGTGAAAATATATAAATTTGACACTATTAGTAATATTGAAAGCAATTTAGTAAATGACAATTGTATAAGCCCTAAAACGTTTTTTACCTTATGTGCTATTGAAAATATCAATATTATTTACATAACAAAAAAAACATATTTTGAATTATTAATGAATGATACAGATGAACTATTTATTGTGTATGAAATAAATAATGGAGGAAATGGTAAATATAATATTAAATATGGGTTTGAATTAGGAAATACTGAATCTATAAATAATATAAAAAGTCTATTTTATAGAGTTGATAATATTGATAAACCGATAAAATCAATTAGTTCATACAAAACGCAAGAGTTAGTCGAAATTTGTAATAAATTAGCAATTGAAACAGTTAATAAAGATACGAATAAGGGAAAATCTAAAAAAAATTTATATGAAGGAATTTCTCACTATTTTTAAATTTAAAAAAAAATGAACAACAATTTAAAAATATGTTTTATTATATATATAACAATGAGTTCTATTGAAAAATCAATTATTTCTAACATAAAGGCTGATATTGAATCTATTGATTATGGCGTACCTGTTTTAAATTTATCTTCATCTCCAAAACCTATGAAAGAGAAAGAAAAGGAGACGGAGAAAAAATATACTCCTAAGTCACCTGATATGCCACCACCACCTCCAGAAAAAAGATATGAACCTAAGTCACCTGATATGCTACCACCCCCAGAAAAAAGATATGAACCTAAGTCACCTGATATGCCACCACCACCTCCAGAAAAAAGATATGAACCTAAGTCACCTGATATGCCACGCCCAAATACAAATGAAGCCCCACAAAATGAAGTTCCTCAAGAATTATTTGCACAAGGAGAAGGAGAAGAAGAAGAAATAGTTGAAAATACAAAAGATAAAAAAGAACTAGAAACTCCTCAAGTAAGGTTTAATAAGCTTGTGAAATTATATTATTTAATGAATACAAATAATGTTAGTTCAAGTATAAATCATGAATTGGAAGTTAAATTTGGAACAAAAGGGGTAAAACATTTAACACGTAATGATTATGATAATGTTATTAAAAAATTGAAATCATTGGGTTTTACTACAAGTAACACTTCGGGAAACAACTATTTACGTATAAATTGCGAATACAGAGACCAAGGTATTTTAAGAATGTCAACAAATGTAAGAACTGAAATTTCAGGAATACACAATATTCAAGATTATTGTAAAAATAATGATATTAAAAGTATCTATAAAAATTCTCCTACCGCAGTTAATTTTATACAAAAAAAACCTACAATATTCAAGGAACAAAAGGTTTTCCCTGTTGACTTTAATGACTTTAATTTTAGAGTTTCATATCAAACGGAAGAAGAAGTTAAACAAGGGGTAAAATATTTTATAATGGAAAAATGGAAAGACACAAAAAAAGAGTTTCGTTATATTAATCGTGTAACTTTTGAACACCCTGGTTATCCCGTATTAGTTGATATTAGTATTGTGAAATCCTCCTCTAGAGGACCGGACAATAAAGGTAATGAAGGGAGAGGTCCAATGATAAAAGTGCGCAATATAGCGGACTCTAATGTATTTAATAACCCTGAAGTATTTGAAATTGAAATTGAAATAAATAATAAAAAAATTGGTCACTCTACAAAATTTAATTCGCATGATGCCATATTAGAGTCATTAAGAAAAGTAATTAAATTTGTATTAGGTGGATTACAAAAAACAAATTTTCCTATTTCATATCCTGAACAACAAGAGACTATACAATCTTATATGAAGTTAATTTGGAATAATGAGTATGACCCAAGAAAAAGAGTATACAATAGTAATTTTATTGGTCCAAACTCTATAACGTTACAATTAACTAATATTGCACCTATTGATGAAAATTCGAATGAACCTAATATAAGAAAAGACTTTGTCGTAACAGACAAAGCAGATGGTGAAAGACATTTGATGTATATTTCAGATAAAGGAAAAATTTATTTGATAAATACAAATATGGATATTATATTTACAGGAGCAAAAAGTAATAATGAAAATTGTTTTAATACTATTATTGATGGTGAATTAATATTACATAATAAAAAAGGGCAATTTATAAATTTATATGCGGCTTTTGATATATATTATTTAAAAAAAATAGACGTAAGAAGTTTGACTTTTATGCTTTTAAAAGAAGAAATGGATGTGAATAAATCAAGATATAATTTACTCAAACATTTTATTTCATCATTAAATCCAGTCTCCATTTTGGATACAGGTGTAGCTGTAAATAAATCAGCAAAATCATTATTAGCTAATTTTAAAAAGGGTGAATTCATGGTATCACCTATACGTATCACAACCAAGGATTTTTATCCTATGCTTTCTAAACAAACTATATTTAATGGTTGCGAACAAATTTTAAAAAAAGATCGCGAAGGACTTTTTGAATATACAACAGATGGTCTAATATTTACACACGCTTTTTACGGCGTTGGTTCAGATATAATAGGAAAGGCTGGACCAAAAACAAAAATTACATGGAATCATTCTTTTAAATGGAAGCCTCCTCAATATAATACAATCGATTTTCTTGTAACGACTGAAAAAGAAAGTAATGGCAACGATGTTGTAAAGCCTATATTTGAAGATGGAATGAGTGCTGAATCCGCGGTTCAGTTTAGCGAATATAAATCCATCGTATTAAGATGCGGTTTTAGTGAAAAGAATGACGGATATATCAATCCATGTTTAGATATTATTGAAGATAATTTACCACAATATAGTCAAGTGCAAGTGAAAGACGAATATATCCCCAAACGATTTTATCCAACTGAACCATATGACCCAAATGCTGGTCTTTGTAAAATTATGTTAAAAATGGATGATTCCGGAACACGACAAATGTTCTCAGAAGAGAATGAAGTATTTGGTGATAATACAATTGTAGAATTTAGATATGATTTTGAGAGAGAAGAAGGATGGAGATGGGTTCCATTACGAGTAAGATATGATAAAACAACCAGATACTTAAGAGGTGAAAACGAATATGGAAACTCTTATAGAACATGTAATGAAAATTGGAAATCAATTCACCCTTCAGGTCGTATAACATCTGATATGTTGTCTACAGGGTTAGGTATACCAGATATATCTATATGTAAAGATAAATATTATAATACACCAGCAGGCAAATTCAAAACAGAAGCGATGAAAAACTTCCATAATTTATATGTGAAAAAGAAGCTTATAAATGGTGTATCCAAACAAGGTGATACATTGATTGATTATGCTTGTGGAAAAGCTGGTGACTTATCAAAATGGACCAGCGCAAAATTATCATTTGTATTCGGTGTCGATTATTCGTCAGACAATTTAGAAAATCGTTTGGACGGAGCGTGTGTCAGATTTCTAAAAGCAAAAAAAACAGATAAACATATGCCTTTTGCTTTATTTGTAAATGGCAATAGTTCTCACAATATTAAAGATGGTTCTGCCATGTTAAACGATAGAGCCAAACAAATTACAAAAGCGGTATTTGGAAATGGACCGAAAGATGCAGACACTATTGGCAAAGGTGTCGCAAGACAGTATGGAGTAGGCGAAGATGGCTTTAATGTATCTTCATGTCAATTTGCAATTCATTATTTCTTAGAAAGTCCGGATACTCTTAAGGGATTTATGAAAAATTTGACTCAATGTACAAAAATAAATGGGTATTTTATTGGAACAGCCTATGATGGCAAAACAATATTTAACTTATTAAAAAAGACAAAAACGGGTGCGAGTATCCAAATAGTAGAAGATGAGAAAAAGATATGGGAAATTACCAAAGGTTATGGTGCTGATAATTTTGAGGATGATTCTAGTTGTATTAACTATAGAATTGATGTTTATCAAGAATCTATAAATCGATCTATTTCAGAATATTTAGTAAATTTTGATTATCTTGAGCGTGTTTTATTTGCTTATGGTTTTAAACCAATCACAAGAGAAGAAGCGAATGATATTGGTCTCCCTGAAGGAACAGGTATGTTTAGTGAATTGTTTACAAATATGTTGGAAGAAATTAAAATTAATAAGTTCAAGGCAAAAGATTATGGTGAATCACCTAATATGTCATCATATGAAAGGAAAATTTCATTCTTAAATAGATATTTTGTTTATAAAAAATTTATGGAGGTTGTTCCGGAAAATGTCAACATTGAATTAGGAGAATACGAACAAACTGAAATAAATAGAGATAGAAAAGAATCAATTCATGCTATTAATGTTGCAAAAGAAGAAGTGCAACAATTAAAACCAAAGGTAAGAAAATTACGCAAAAAATTACTATTAATTGCTGCCACAGAGGCTCTAGATGATGTAATACCTCAAGCAGAAGTTGTTGAAAAAGAAATGAAAAAAGAGAAAAAAGAGAAAAAAGAGAAAAAGGAGAAAAAGGAGAAAAAAGAAGAACCAACTGCTAAAAAAATCAAAATCATTATAGAAGATAGTGATGAAGATTAAAAGTTTGATTAATGTGAAATAATCACTTAAATAAAAATATATAATATATAATAGTATAACAAATGAGTTATTATATATTACCAAAAAATAATAATAATATTATAGTTGATCCGTATAATGATAACGATACAGAATGTTTACCTTTTATTTCATTAAGTATACAGAGTTATTACACTCAAATATATAATCAAATAAATTTAATATGTGAAAACGAACACGATACAACGTTTAGTACAATTGTAGAATTAATAAAAGTTATAAATCCTTATGAATTTATTTTTTCAAAGGTTCCTGGATCTAAGTTCTCTGTTAGCAAATTGAAACCACAAACCAATTTGTTTTATGATTTTTTAGAAATAGTAATAACATTAAATATTTTTGAATCTTTTAAATCACAAAATATAAATACATTACATATTAGTTCTAATTATGAAGATACGATTGAATGTTGTGAAATGGTAAGAGAGAATTATTGTGATGATACTTTTTTTTTTAAAAAAAATGAAGAAGAAATATTTAGATCTTTAACAGAAAGAAATCTTGATTTTATATTTATTGATACAACAGATAATAACTGTAATAGATATTTGATTAATTTAATTCAAGCTGTAATGATTATTTTAAGATGTAATGCAAAAAATGCTAACACTATAATTAAAATTGAACATACTATATATAAACCTGTAATAGATATATTATATCTTTTATGTTCTTTATTTGATAAAGTATTTATAATTAAACCTAATACAACTAATATTACAACATTTGAAAAATATATAGTGTGTAAAGGTTTTATATATGATGATACTAAAAATGAAAATTATAAAATAAATTATTACAAGTTATTAGTATTTTTGAAAAAACTAGAAAATAAAAATATTATTTCTATTGTGAATCAACCAATGCCTTATTATTTTCTGAATAAACTAGATGATATAAATATTATACTAGGGCAACAACAATTAGAGGCTTTAGACCAAATAATAAATATTTTAAAAAATAAAAATAAAGAGGATAAACTTGAAACAATTAAAAAAAGCAATATTCAAAAGGCGGTATGCTGGTGTGAAAAATATAAAATACCTTGTAATAAATTTACTGAAAAAACCAACATTTTTTTACCGATTGCGAAAGCACATAGTTATGAAGAAGTGTAAAAAATATATAATTATGTAAAATATATATAATTATGTAAAATATTTATCGTGATGTAACGCCTGTTGTTGTATTATACGTATTCGGAGATTGTGAAAAATGATTTGAACTTTTATATGTTCCCGGATAATAACGATAAGGACTTGGTTGTGTAGCTGGATTTTGGTATTGAGGTAATTTGTTGTAATAACAATATTTTTTGTTTTGAAATGGTCCAGATTGTCTAAAATTAAGAGGATATGGTGTATTACACTGCGGGGCTTTGTTTTTAAGAAGATTCGCATAATTGTTTGCGTTTCCAGCATAAACTTCATTGGCCGTTACTAATTGTGGTCCTGTATTATTATAATTTTGAATAGAAGCAGCATTGGTAGATATTGTATCCACATTCAATTTGAGCATTCTTGTTGAACTAGAAACAGCACCTTGATTAGCAAATTGATAGTTATTTGGTTTATAAACAACCAGTTGACAAGCTGCTGGATTCGATGGACCAGAAAGAGGCATTCCTGAATATGGATTATTGATAAAAGTTTCGAATATATTTAATGCACCTGGTTTTTGTGATTCTGACAATCCATTAATCCATGCAAAAAATCCTTGTATGGAGTTTATATTCAATCCATAAAAACTGTTTACTTCTATCTGTGTAAGAATATGTTGGCTTACCATAACGGCGATCATTTGAGAAATCAGTGCGTTTTCAGTAGCATCATATATTTGAGCGTTGGGTTGGCAATTAGCTAAGTATGTATTTGTTAAAGCTAATGGACTACCAGGCTTAACGTTTGATTTATTATCAACAGAAATATAATATGGATTAGACTCATATACAGAATTATTTGGCGATTTGTAAGATAAAAAGTTGAAAGATTGTTGTTCGAATGTTTTGCATCTATTTTGTAAATATTGCTTTGTTGTGGTATAATAATTGGGTTTTAGGTTTGTACTAGCATAAATAGCCCTTCTCTTAGCCTTATATTCTTGATTACAACATAAAATAGGATTTACTACATTTGGCTCTGGATTATCTGTCAAATATGTTGTGTTTGGATAATAACTGGAGACTATCCCTACACCTTGACACGTTTGGCAATCTTTTTGTAGTTGATCAACTCCATTTATTTCATTTGGCGGATTTAGTTTTACAATAAAACAACCTGGTTTGTCTTGCATCTCATTAAGTAATCCTGAACCTCCAAACCCGCCTCCTAAGGAAGTACCTTTACTTGAGGCAACATATCTGTTCATATTGTAATTTATTAATGCTGCTTCGTTAATATTTAATTCGATATTTTGATTGTAAGGGTCTTTTTTTATCAAATCATTTGCTTCTACTGGTTGTGATGGAATAACCCTTCCTTTTCTAAAATGTTTAATAGGTCTGGCTAATCCAAAACCAGTTTGAAACACGTTTCCAGGATCATTGTTTGTAAGAGGTCGAATATGACCGGCTGCGGTTCCAACAGGATTACTAAAAGCTCCTGTTCCTTTCCATGGTTTATATTGTTTAAGATAATATGTACTATTATGATTATAACCTGATGCAGGCATTGATTGTCTCATTCCTAATGGATAATAAGCTGTAGACATTTATATTATTATGGAAGAAAATAAAAACTAATATTATATTATATTAATGTTCTCATTGATTAATTCTCTCGTAATATTTTTTGGGTTATTACTTCTTTATCAAATATTTTTAGCATATGTTGGAAATTATATTGTAGAAGGATTAGAAAATCAATATCAAGCATACGATACAAATAACCCATCTAATGCTCTTATTTTAGCTCAACAAAATGCAGGAAATATAAGTTTTTTAAAACAACAAGTAGATAGTTTATTAGGACTAAACAAACAAGTAAAAGATATAAGTGGAAATGTTGTTCAATTACAAGACCAAATGAATCAAATGGTTGCTGCTCAACAGCAATATGCTACTCAAATGACAGGTGGTCAGGCACCTAATATTACAGGCGCTGTATAAAGTTTACACCGTGTTCTTATTATATTATTTTACAATTTATAAAAAATTATAAACTAATTTATATAAAATAAATATATCTATATAAATTAGTATAATGTCTAATTTATTTGAACAAGTATTAAGTGGTGCTCAAAATGTAGAAGAAAAATATTTAGGTCCAACATATCCTTATTATAAAAATATCAAAACACCCAAACAAATTGGTATGACAGATGAAGGTAGTTTACAAGCATTGGGTAAAGATATAAATGGGTTAATACAATATGTAGAGGTATTAGTTACTGGAAAAAGCCAAGCGTCATCCACAGGCGGCCCTTTAGGAAACAAGTTTTTTTTAGAAACAGGGCAAAAATGCGCCGCAAATAACAAATGCAGTAATCCAAATGACAAAAGCACATGCGAAAAAGTGAGTAGATATATTTATGTTGATAATGTGCCTGCAGGTAATATACCTTTTATTTCCCAAGGGTTAGGAGTGAATTTTTCGGAATTCAAAGGGTTAATTCCAGGAACTATGAGTAATTTAAATGTTTTGAACCCTTTAACTATTATGCAATCTTTTCTCTCTGGTTCTACTCCTGAATGTCGAGAAATAACAATGGAAACTATTACTCCTGACAATCTGAAATCAACTGAAACACATTATGTTACCACAGTAGATATTAAAAATATGGACCCTTGTAGTTTTAGAGAGAGAAGAAATCCTCTTACAGGAGCTGGTTGTAATGAGACATTTCAAAATACAGGTGGTGTTGCTGTAAATGCTGCTCCTGTATTACCAGATGACCCGCTTGCCCAACTATATTTTGCTAGTTTGGCTGGGATTGGTATTTTCATTTTATATCGCTTAATGGAAAAGTCAGGGTAAATAGAAGAAATATTTATAATAAAATTGAATATAAATTAATGTTATAAATTTATTATAACATTATATAGTCGTAATATGAATTTAATTATTGTTATCTTACTTATAAATTGTCTACATTTATTTGGTGACCCAATGGGCGGAAGAATAAACAAAAATCAATTAAGAGGCATGCATAAAAAGTATTTGGAAAAGTTATTACAAGAATCTTTTGTAACCACTTTTGATAGTATTTATCAACAAATAATAGATTCCGCAACATTAGGAAAAAATGAATACCAATTTACTATTATGTGTAGAGAATTACCAAATAGTAAGTGTGACATGCATAATGGTCATGAAGATTGGAAAAAAGAATACCCTAATAATATTATATCTACTACAAATTCGTATATTACAATTGAACAATATACAACAAATGTGATAAATGCTTTAAAGCAAACATTTCTAGACAGTAATATTACAAAATTTTCTAAAAACTGTTGCAACTATCATATTATTCAATGGTAATTAAATATCAATTATTTATATAATAAAAAATTGATATATTTATAAAACTTAAAGAATTACAAGGTTTAGAAAATCGGCGTTTTAAATGTCCAAAGGTGTAAAGAAAAATGCGGCAAAACTGGATTATGGTTATTTATTTATAGTATTGATGAACTAATAAAAATGTTATAAAAGGAAATTATAAGTTTGTTAGTAAACACTACATCGTGAAGGATAATTTTCGCATTTTCGGTTTCTAGTGGTAAAAAAGTTCCTTACACGTGTAGTGAAATTTTCATTTTTTTTTGGGCAAAGTTTTTTGGGGATTTCATTTTTGGACATTTTTTTTGTCCATTTTTCAAAAATGAAAAACAAAGTACCTGAAAATTCTTTTGTGAGACCATAATTGATTTTTATGGTAATGTCACCAAAAAAATAATTATAAATTTGTTACGATACTTTTTTTTTATTTTTATAAAAAAGAATTTAAGAGTTTTTTCCATTGACATATATATCAATGTTTAGCAATGCAAAAAACTCAAAAAAACTCATGAATTATATTTGTGAATTTTGTGACTTCTCATCATGTAACAAAAATGATTACAATAGACATATCCAAACCAAAAAACACTTAATCAATGGTTCTCAATGTTTTTCAACCTCAAAAACTCAAAAAAACTCTTATGAATGTATTTGCGGTAAGAAATATAAAGATAATTCTGGATTATGGAGACATAAAAAGAGTTGCTTACAAGAAAATAATGTAGATAATAACGAACTTATCGAAAGTCAGAATTCAGAAATACAAGAACTAAAAGATTTTATGAAATACTTAATGAAAGAGAATTCTGAAATGAAAAATATGATGATGGAAGTTATTAAAAATGGAACACATCATACTACAACACATTCAAATAGTCATAACAAAACATTCAACCTCCAGTTTTTTTTAAATGAAACATGTAAGGATGCAATGAATATAATGGATTTTGTAGATTCTGTTAAATTACAATTGTCCGATTTAGAGAAAGTAGGCGAAATCGGTTATGTAGATGGTATTTCAAATATACTTGTTAAAAATCTAAAGGCACTTGATATTGAAAAAAGGCCTGTTCACTGCACAGATTTTAAAAGAGAGGTATTATATATTAAAGATGGCAATAAATGGGAAAAAGAAGAGCAAGAGAACAAAATAATTCGTAAAGCAATAAAGCATATAGCTCATAAAAATTCAAAAATAATTCCACAATTTAAAGAGAAATATCCAGATTGTAATAAAAGTAATTCAAAACATTCCGACCAATATAACAAATTAATTATAGAAGCAATGGGAGGTGCTGGTGATAATGATTATGAAAAAGAAGATAAAATAATAAGAAATGTAGCAAAAGAGGTTATTATTGATAAAGATAAATATATGCAATAATAAATTACCATACTTGATTAGTGGAATGCCACCACATTTTATCACCTTTTTTAATATTGAAAATAGTTCTAAATAAAAGAGACCTTGACAATGGAATATTGCACCTATACACATCTGGTGGATGCGCATTTTCGAGTAATTGTGATACCTCATTTAGCAATTTTTGACGTAAATTTATCGCAAAATGAATATAAAATAGTTTATAAAACGGAATTTGTAGTATAGCATTATCTGTAATATTAGTAACATAATCGCGTAAAAATTCATTACATATGGCGAGCCCAGATATATCAGCAATGTCTTCGTCTATCGTTTTTTTAGCATTATATTTCAATCCATCTCTTTTAGCCCACTCTTCATATTGTTTTAATATGTTTTTTTGTATTTTTTTGTATTTTTGTTTATCTTCATCTGTCCACCAATCGTGTCTATTACCATTTTTATCATATTTGCTACCTGTATTATCCAGAGCATGTGATAATTCGTGTGCAATTGTGAAGCCAATATTAGCAAGATTATAAGCGATTGTTCTATTATCTAAATCAATAAATGGTTTTTGAATATAAGCAGCTGGTATATATATAGAATTAATAGATGGTATATATTGTGCATTAACCGTATATGACTGATATGATAAAAATTTAATAGGGTATTCTGACCATGATACAATTGGATATGGTTGAACACGTTTACCTGTTAACGATATTAAATAATTTGATCGCCATGTTGAATAACTTATTAAATTACTATATAATTCATTATTTTTATATTTAATTGTGTTGGGAGGGTCTTCTGAAAAATCTGGTGGTTGTGCTAATAAAAACTTTACAGCATCTAATTTTTCCAAAGCATACTTTTTTGTTTTTTTTGACATCCATTCATTTCGCGTAATAATTCTTTTAAATACAATTCTTAATTCTTCAGCAATTTTTTCAACAAAATTAAGCTTTATTATGTCTACGTATTGGTTTAGGTATAATTTATTAATTAATTTATTAAAAACGGCACAAGTCAAAGCAGTTGCTTTTGTTTCTATACCACCCTCTTCTTTTTGCCCTCTCAATGTTTTTCCATAATATTCAAAATATATGTAAGACCAATCTTTCGTAAATCTAGCTAAACCCCTTATATATATCCATATCCAAAACCCTCTCCACTCATCAGAATCCCATTTTTCTAATAATAATTTTGTTCCGCATTTTAAGTAATTTATATTATTACATAAAAAAGTGGTAGGGATTGTTTTATATCCCAACTCTTTTGCAAATTCTGTCCAATTAAAATTATATTTTTCTGCTGCTTCTTTTGAAGTAATAATTATATTATCTGTATTAATATCTTCTTTACAAAAATACGCATCTATTATTTCATTTAGAACACCTGCTACATTAGTATATTCTTTGGCATCCTCTTTTTTTAATGTTGTTGAAAATAGATTTTTTAAATAGTTATTAAATTTATCTTTTGTAAATTTTTGTTTATATTCAGATTCACTTAAGAATCCGTATACCTGTAAAGTTTCAAAAATAAACGGAGAAATTTGTGAAATAAATTCATGAGAATTATATGGATTTGCCGTTACATTCCATACAAACGGGCTCTTAACTTTTATAATTTCGTTTTTATTGATAAATGCTAATAATTTCCATATATTTTTTTTATCAAGTCTTAATTCATCTAAATACTGAATATACTCATCAATCAACTTTACGCTGTTTGTTTTTGAATTATAATTAAGAGCAGATTCAAGAAAATTTTGTACATTATTAGATGCTTGTGTATTTGTTTGTTTTATATATGTTTTAATTAAATCAAAAATGTTTTCATACACTTTTTCCTGAATAACTCTTACATTATCTATTTGTGTAATATATTGTAGGTCTTTATTTTGAATATTTGAGTATATTTTTAACCAATTATAATTAATATATCCATAAAAATTATTTTTAGGGTTAATTTTTGAAGGAATACTATTAATAGAATTATTTAGTTTTTTAATATATTCCTGATTATATTTTTCATTTGTTTTTTGTAGTTCCTTATATGGTATATTTTTTGAATATTCTGTTTCAAAACGTGTAAAAGGGTCATAACTTACTTTTCTTGTTCTGTTATAATAATATTTCTTTCTTTTTGTATGATCTTTCATTATTTATATATAATGCTAAAATTATATATAAATATATTTATGTTTAATGTTTGCAAGATTTACTATGTTTATGATGTTTACAAGATTTACCGTTTTTGCAAGATTTGTTATGTTTATGATTACGACGTTTTGTTTTACCACCAACCCAATTATGAGCTTTTGCAGTAGCTAAACCAGAAACAGGTGCGGCTGCTAAAGCTATACCATTAGTAGGCGTATTGGGGTGAAAACCTCCGCGTCTACTACGTGTGCCCTTTTTACCACCAATATTCGGTTGATAAACTTGTTGTTGTTGAGTATTAGCTGGTTGAGTATAAGTTGGTTGAGTATAAGTTGGTTGAGTATAAGTTGGTTGAGTAGTGCCTTGACTAAACATATCTTTTAAACCTGAAAAATAATTTTTGCTACGACTCATCAAACTATTGTTAGAAACATTGTTATTCCACCAACTTGATAAACCTAAATCTAAATCACCACCTTTAATTTTACGTCCATATCTTTTTGGCATTTATATTATATTATAAGAAATTATATTATAATAATATTAATTTACTGTTTAATAACATACTTCTTATAAACAAAAAAAGCTGCTAAACCACCTAAAATCTCAACAATTATATATGGAATTAAATCAGCTTTAGCTAATTTTCCAGCGCTATAGAGCGAAATAGCTACAGCTGGATTAAACGCTCCGCCTGAAATTTTGCCACCTAATAAAAGAGCGATAGCTAATGCAGCACCAATAGCAGCCCAATTACCAGTAGCAAAAATAACAAATACAAGCAGCATACTGCCTAAGAATTCTACTAAATATTTATTCATTATAAATATTATAAATATATAAATATATAAATAAGTATAATATTTAGATTAGGGTAAAAGGGTTTGTGTAAGGGCGAGGACCAATAGCATTCTTCAAAAAGTCGATATATTGTTGTCCTTGTCCTTTAGATTTGTAATAGGCGTAAATTCTACCTTGCGAGCCAATTCTTGTACGAGGGCTACTAATAAGTAAAGCGGGACCAATACGTCCGTAACTTCCAAGTCCATAGGAAGGTGTCAAACTAGGATATGAGTATGGCATTATACATATTCTAAATATTTTATTTATTTTTTATTGTAAAATAAAAAAATTAATATGTAGATCTAACAATTGACCCCCAACCGCAGGTTGCTCCGTTTGATAAACTGTAATTCTGTATAGCTCCTTTCTTTTTAGGTGCTGTGCATCCACCAGAACGCACTCTTCTTATAGAACTTCTTGTTCCACTAGGATAATAATTTTTTGTAGAAATAGGTGTTGAATTAGGTAAATTAACTTTATATCCACTTTGTCCTACAGCATTACTTTTAACTATATTAACATACATAGATGAAGAAATAGGAGGTATGTAATTTGTATGGGATGATACTGGAACTTGTCTTTGTGAAGATGTAATAACATATCCTAAAGGCCCGGATGCTTTTCCTAAAGCTATTTGTTGTTGCAATTGTTGTGGATTTACGGATGTTCTTAAATATTGTTGTCTCATATTGGTATTCATATCAGCATATACTGGCTCTTGCATTGAATAAAATTGAGGTGGTGTTGGTCTAAGTCCTACTAATGTACCGTAACTGTGATATGGTATTTGCCCTGGTGTCTGATTGGTGCTTAATGGTCCTGTGATCGGAGCATTTACGTAATTATTATAAGAAACAGAACCTATATTTGTTGAAACCGCATATGGAGTAGTCATTAATATATTATAATATATTAAATTTTTTATTTTTCTCTCTTTACATAATTTGGAGTTCCACAAAACAAACAAGGTTGACTTAAAATATTTTTTAATATTTGAACATTATTATTGTGTTTGCATTTAATACATTTAAATATGTTAGGA
>Ga0187843_10000728_pt1 | contig 22348 bp, 27 predicted proteins | sample SpaLakP09_SKY_43_FD_134516 | JGI IMG/M metagenome (GOLD analysis project Ga0187843, IMG submission 134516) | Oligotrophic lake water microbial communities from Sparkling Lake, Wisconsin, USA - SP09_SKY_43 | ecosystem: Environmental > Aquatic > Freshwater > Lake | place: USA: Sparkling Lake...
GACTACTTCCTACAAGGTTCAAAGATTTTTAATTGCTGTGATATAAAGCCTGCGCATTATAAGCCGCAGGCGAGTTTAAAGTTTTGATCTAAGGCAAAATTAAGCCAGGGCTTAAACTTGCTGGCAAGCTAACTTGAGTGGCTTCAACAGATGCCACTGGGTACGCGCAATAGTCTGCAGCGTAATAGGCGCTAGCACGGTGATTCCCGCTCGCGCCGATCCCACCAAATGGCGCAGCACTTGAAGCTCCGGTAATTGGTTTATTCCAGTTGACGATGCCGGCACGAATTTCGCTAAAAAATTGCTGATAATAGACTTCAGAATCTGCAAGGAGGCCAGCTGATAAACCAAACGCGGTGTTATTCGCTTCTGTAATAGCCGCAGAAAAATCATCGTACCGATACACTTTCAGTAAGGGGCCAAAATGCTCTTCGTCCGGCAGCGCTGCGGCGTTAGTGACATCAATGATGCCCGGGGTGACAAAGCCTGTACCTGGTTGAATTTGAGTTAGTTTTAGCAATGGCATACCGCCTGTTGCTTCAATATCAGCCTGCGCTTTGACCATGCCTAAAGCCGCTTTTTCGCTAATCATTGCGCCATAAAAAGGTTGGTCGTCAGCAAAAGGTTGTCCGACTTTCAATTGTTTTACTGCAGTGATAAGCGCATCGAGAATGGCATCGCCATTGCTGCTACGTTCAATAAATAAACGCCGAGCACAAGTGCAACGCTGACCACTAGTGATAAATGCCGATTGAATAATGTCGTGTACCGCAGCATTGATGTTGGTAACATCTTTGACTATCAGTGGGTTATTTCCGCCCATTTCCAAGGCTAAGATTTTACCTGGATGTCCCGCATATTGTTGATGTAGTAGATGGCCAGTATTAGAACTACCAGTGAAAAACAAGCCATCAAGGCCAGCATGACCAGCAATCGCTTTCCCTGTGAGGATTTCGCCTTGCAGCAAGTTAAGCACGCCTGCCGGTAATCCTGCTTGTTGCCAAAGTGCCACAGTGAATTCCGCGACTTTGGGCGTCAATTCCGATGGCTTAAATAACACAGTATTCCCAGCAATCAGCGCCGGAACAATGTGGCCGTTTGGTAAATGACCGGGAAAATTATAAGGGCCAAATACAGCAACAACACCATGTGGCTTGTGGCGGATAAAGGCTCGGGCACCTGGCATTGGATTTTCAACCGTGCCAGTGCGTTCGGCGTGAGCTTTCACCGAAATCGCAATTTTGCCAATCATGGCAGCTACTTCAGTCCGACTTTCCCAAAGCGCTTTGCCAGTTTCTTCAGCAATAGTGCGAGCAAATTGTTCGGTATTGGTTTTTAACAGTTCCGCAAAGGCCTCAGCCACGGCAACTCTTTCTGCAAGTGGGCGGCGAGACCATAATAAAAATGCTTGGCGAGCGGCGGTCATTGCCTGTTGCACTTGACTTACATCGGCGCTGTGGCCTTGCCAAATGACAGCACCATTTGCCGGATTTACCGAATTAAACTCGGCTCCAAAGCCTTGTTGCCATTCGCCGTTAATAAAAAGACCGCCTGAAATTACTGCATTCATTTAACACCTCGGTCAAGATTAAGATAACGAACTTCATCGCCTGCTTGCACTTGTAGTGCATTGGCAGTGGCTTGGTTAATCACTAATTCGTGGCCATCAACCTGAACTTGGTCGCTAATCACGGCACGGAAACTTTGCACCTTAGGATTGCAAATTGCTAAATGCGCGGTGCCTTGGACGTCACCAATTCGAACTTGCAGGCGATGACTGCTGCGGACTGACTTTATCTGTTTCAGTTGTGCTTCAACGGTTGGGCCAGCATCGAATAAATCGACATAACCTCGATGAATAAACCCTTCATTTTCAAGTAATTTTAATGCAGGCTTGGTATTTTCGTGTACTTCACCAATCACCGCTTGCGCCGACTGTGGTAACAAACTGACGTAGATAGGATGACGTGGCATTAAATCGGCGATAAAGCCTTTATTGCCGATCCCAATCAAATGGTCAGCTGTCGGGAAATCGATGCTAAAGAAATATGACTGCAGCCATTGCCAAAAGGGTGGTAAGGCGTGATCGTCCGCAACGCCGCGCATTTCGGCGATAACAATCTTGGCGAAACGCTTTGGATGTTCAGCCATGAACATAAACCGAACTTTTGATAAAAACCGCCCACTTAAGCCAGTACGATAGGGCTCACGCAAAAACAAAGTACAAATTTCAGTCACGCCGGTGTAATCATTACACATCGTGAGTACTTCCACCGGATTGTAGACGTTCAATTCGTTTGAATGATGGACGACCGTACTTTTGTGGAAGTGATAAAGCGGCGTACTAAGTCCCACAGAGGCTTCGATACCCGAGGTACCAAGTATTTCCTTGGTTTCAGTGTCCTCGAGTACAAACAAATATCCTTGATTGCCTGGCTGCTCGGCATCAATTGCAAAACTGTGCTCGGAGTGGGCAATTTTTTGTCGTAGCTTTTGTTCATTGACCGGCAATGAAGTAAAGCCTGCTCCAGATTCTACTGCAATTTGCATGAGAGCCGAGTAGTCGGACTGCTGAATAGGGCGGATCAATAACATGTTGATAATTCCAGAATATATCGTGCACAAAAACGGTGGCTGTCCGCCACCGTTGGCGATCTGGGCTGGTTAAGCCTGTTGCTTAACCAACTTAGCGATAGCGACTTCAAAGCGTGCCATACCGTCAGCAATATCTTGCTCTGGAATAATTAGCGATGGCGCGAAACGGATTACATTATAGCCAGCCATCAGCACTAACAAACCTTCAGCGGCTGCAGCTAACATGAAATCGCGTGATTTTCCGGCCCATTTTGCATTTAATGCGGCGCCAATTAACAAACCTTTGCCGCGAATTTCGCTAAAGACGTCATATTTTGCATTAATTTGCTGCAAAGCCTCTCTAAAGAGTGCTTCACGCGCTTTTACCCCAGCTAACACTTCAGGGGTGTTGACCGTATCAAAAGCAGCTAAAGCTACGGCGCAAGCGAGTGGATTACCACCGTAGGTGCTGCCATGTGTGCCAACGACTAAATGCTTAGCAATGTCGTCAGTAGTTAACATGGCGCCAATTGGGAAACCGCCGCCTAATGCTTTCGCTGTGGTTAACACGTCAGGGGTAACACCTAAACCCATATATGCATACAGTTCGCCGGTACGGCCTACACCTGATTGCACTTCATCAAATACTAATAATGCATTGTGCTGATCGCAGAGTTCACGTACACCTTTGATGAATTCAACTGTTGGGCTAATGATGCCGCCTTCGCCTTGTAAAGGCTCTAACACGACGGCACAAGTCTTGTCAGAAATCAGCGCTTTTAAACTTTCAAGATTGTTGTATTCCGCATGGTCGATATCGGCTGGTTTTGGACCGAAACCATCAGAATATGCGGCTTGACCACCCACAGTGACGGTGAAGAGTGTGCGACCGTGAAATCCCATTTTGAACGCAATGATTTGCGATTTTTCAGCACCAAATTTGTTCAACGCGACACGACGAACTAATTTTAATGCGGCTTCATTGGCTTCAGCGCCAGAGTTTGCAAAGTACACTTTATCGGCGAATGTATGATCAACAAGACGTTTTGCCAGTGCTAATGCCGGTTCGTTGGTCATGGTGTTGGAAAGGTGCCACAGTTTATTCGCTTGCTCAGTCAGTGCATTAACCAGCACTGGGTGACAATGTCCTAAACAGTTGACAGCGATACCGCCAGCGAAATCGATATATTCTTGACCTTGTTGATCCCAGAGGCGAGATCCCAGACCTTTGACTGGAATAATTGGCGACGGTGCATAGTTTGGTACCATTACTTCGTCGAATAAACTTCTTGTTAATTGCATGGGGAACCTCTGGATTGAGCAATAAGGGCTTCGTGGAAATATGACATTTCCGTTTTTTATGGGTAAGCAACCATTATATTGGTGAACACTGTCAAACTGCAGTATCATTATTCACATATTGATTATTATATTTGGCAAATTGACGGAGTTAATAAGCAAAATGCTAACTAAAGAAGACGAGCGTTTACTTTCTATGCTGAGGCAGAACGCGAGAACCAGTGTCTCTGATTTAGCCAGAAGCTTAAACTTGTCACGGTCAACCGTACAAACTCGGATTGCTCGGTTAGAGCAGCTCGGCGTCATTAAAGGTTATGTCGTAGAATTTGGCGAAACCTTTACTAGAAACCAAGTTTCAGCCCATGTGTCGATTAAAGTAAGGCAAAAACTCACCACTAAAACCAACGTGGAACTTAAGCAAATTTCGCAAATATCTGAATTATATGCCATTAGTGGTGAATACGATTTAATTGCCGTTGTGCAAGCGCAAAGTACTGAACAACTCAGTCATTTGCTTGATGAAATCGGTAATCTTGATGGGGTTGAGCGGACTAATTCTTCGGTTGTTTTGGAAACCAAATTCAGACGTTGACCGTAATAAAGCAACAATAAAGAAATGTTTAAGTTGGTTAGCTGGAAAAGTAGTCAATTATGGTGAAATGCTGCTGATTATTTGTGCATGGTCTGACAAGTTGTATGTAATTTTACTACTAGTGGCAAAAACAGCTAGAATTTAGCAACTTTTTTGGCCTGAAGGCCGCTTTTTCTGAGAATATTATGAGCCAAAGTGAAAATTCGCCGCTTTATACCCATTACGCCGGTCCGGCATTACTTGAAACGCCGCTGCTGAATAAAGGCAGTGCTTTTACTCGCGAAGAAAGAGCCGCATTTAACCTTTCAGGTCTGCTCCCGCCTCGTTATGAGTCCATCGAAGAACAGGCGGCACGTGCCTATATGCAGTATTCTTCATTCGGCGAGCCAATTAATAAGCATATTTATCTTAGGGTCGTGCAAGACAATAATGAAACCTTATTTCATCGGTTGCTGCAAAATCATCTCGAAGAAATGTTGCCAATAATCTACACACCAACCGTTGGCGATGCATGTGAGCGTTTTTCTGATATTTATCGAAGTGCGCGTGGTTTATTTATTTCTTATGCCGACCGTGATTCGCTCGATGATGTGTTACGCAGTGCCACAAAGAAAAAAGTGAAAGTTATTGTAGTGACAGATGGCGAGCGGGTATTAGGTCTTGGCGACCAAGGGATCGGTGGGATGGGCATTTCCATCGGTAAACTGTCGTTGTATACCGCCTGCGGTGGTATCAGTCCTGCTTATACCTTGCCAGTGTGTCTTGATGTCGGCACCAACAACGAAAAACTGTTGAATGACCCCTTTTACATGGGTAATCGTCATCGCCAGATCACCGGTGATGATTATTATGAATTTGTCGACAAGTTCATCAAAGCAGTTAAGCGCCGCTGGCCGGAAGCACTGGTGCAATTTGAAGATTTCGCTCAGCCAAATGCGATGCCATTGTTAAAACGTTATCGCGACCAAATTTGCTGTTTCAATGATGACATTCAAGGGACTGCTGCTGTTACTGTCGGCACTTTACTCGCAGCCTGTCGTTCTAAAGGTGTGCAGTTATCCGCACAACGAGTGGTATTTGTCGGTGCTGGTTCAGCAGGTTGTGGTATTGCTGAGCAAGTCATTAGTCAAATGGTGTCGGAAGGGCTCACGGATCAAAAAGCACGCAGCCAAGTGTTCATGGTCGATCGCCACGGATTATTGACTGAGGGAATGGAAGATCTCAGAGATTTTCAACAAGTCTTGGTCCAACAGCATGCTGATTTAGCTGATTGGTCCTACAGCGGGGAATATGCCTCGCTTCGTGATGTGATGAATTGTGCCAAACCAGATATTTTAATCGGTGTGTCTGGCGTGGCTGGGTTATTTACCGAGGCCGTGATTAAGGCGATGAAGAAGCATTGTGAATTGCCAATCATCATGCCGCTGAGTAACCCAATCAAACAAATTGAAGCGCGGCCTGAAAAGATTATCGAATGGACCGAGGGTAAAGTGATTATCGCGACCGGAAGTCCGTTTAAGCCAATTGAGTATCGTGGCAATATTTATCCAGTTGCACAGTGCAACAATAGCTATATTTTCCCTGGTATTGGCCTTGGCGTCCTTGCGTCGCGAGCAAAGCGTATCAGCGATGACATGTTACGTGTTGCCAGCGAAACCTTGGCTGCAGCTTCGCCGTTGGCAAATACAGGGAGCGGAGGCATTTTGCCGCCATTGACCTCTCTTGCCGAATTATCTAAACGCATTGCATTTGCTGTGGCTAAAGTGGCCATGGCGCAAGGCCATGCCTTGGAAATGGATGACGAAGTACTGAAAGCTAAAATTGATGCTAATTTCTGGAAGCCTGAGTACCGACAATATAAACGTGTCAGCGGCTAACTCGAAGTTTGTAATCTATTTGAATTAAACAGAAAACGTGGAATTGATTTATAGTCATTCCACGTTTTGTTATTTTTGGCGCTATTTAAATTATTGATTATATTGGTTATTATTTAAAAAGCTTCATATTTTGGTAAATGCTAAGGATTATACATGCTGTTTGTGGTGATGTTGGGCGGTAAACACCCCAGTGCGAAAATAGAGGTGCATGACGTGGTTTTTGTGCTGGGTGATTGCTTAGCCGATTGCTACCCGCAACTTCGTAGCAATTGGTTTGGCCACACCAATGGGCTGCATATCGATTCTTGGATGGCGGTCGCTGGTGTGGATGGTTATCGCTTAGAGTGGTCAAACCAAGCCCCAGCAGCAAATGAATTAAGATTATTTTTTATAAATCTTGGTGGTTATCAGCGAGGTCAATTTGGTGAAGAACATCGGTATTTGTTAGTTGTAGCAAAGGATGTAGCGACTGCAAAAGCGCTTGGTAAACAACAAATACTGAAAATTTGGGAAAAACCCCATACTGATAATGTTCTCGATGTCGATGATTGTCTGCCAATTGATTTCGTTTCAGGTCGTTATGTCAGGTTAGCGGCCGACACTTATCAGCCAACTATCCAGCAAAATGACTATATTTTGTTGTAACTTTATCGCCAAGTTCTTACGTTAATTTTTCGGCACCTTGAGCAAATGGAAGCTAAAAGCACTTCACTTAATTCACCTAAATAAAACATATCTTGCACTTTAACTTAATTAAGTTTACAAATTAACGGTTCTCAACCGAAAGAAGTGCTTGATGTCTTTCACTCAGAAACGACAAATGATCTGGCAATGGATGAATTAAGATCAAGGGTTCGTATGGATAAGTATAAGAAACTAGTAGTAATTTCTGCAAAAGAGCAGTGGTCGCATTTGTGTTTACTGGCACAAGCGGCAGGTCTTAATGTCGTGCAACAGCGAGTTGATGCGTTGACTGTGCAACCTTACGATGAGCATTTGTTAATTGCGGTTGAATTACCTGGTCTACGACTAGATCGCACCAATATGCAACTACTCTCGCAGTTACAGCAGCAAGGTGGGGTATTTGTCTATCAAGCAGATCGGCAACTACTCGAAGAAGCTTCTTGTCTTCGTATCGGTTTACGCGGTGTGCTATATCGTGACTTACCACTTGATCAATTAATGTTAGCGCTTAAAACATTAATGAACGGGCAATTGGCATTTAGTCTTGAAGTGTTGAGTCAAAGGCTCGACGAATTAGGGGTACATTTGCCAGATCCGATTGATAATCAGGCATCTAGCTGCAATGCTACGCTGACGAAACAGGAAAAACGTATTATTAAATTAGTCGCACAAGGCGCGCGCAATAAGGAAATTGCTTTAGAACTTAACATCAGTGCGCACACTGTTAAAGCGCATATGGCGGCAATTTTCCGAAAAACCCAAGTGAGAAATCGCGTGGAGTTGCTGCGGCTGGTGCAACTCCCGCTAGGATCTCAATTGACAGATTTAGCACGACTTGATTGAACATCGGCTTGCCAAAAACCTTTAGTCTGTCCTTGCAAAATCAGTGCTTGCACAGTCCTTTCCATGGCTTGACGGACGCAGTATTGCACCGGCTCGTTGGTGCTATAGCCGGCCTCCATTTCAGCAAGCCGATTAATCGAGACATAACGAAATAGTCCAGTGCGCATTTGTTGCGAAAACACCTTTTTGCTGCTGCTGACTGACATCAAAACTTGGCCAGTGTGGACATCAACTGCCCGCAGATAAAGCGTAATTTGGTCTTCGCGATACATTTCTGAGGCCCCGATCCCAAAGTATTCAGCGCCAACACCGCCAGTACTAAGATTTGACTCGTAGCCGATAATGCCGCCTTCCAAGAGGATCCGCGCTTCTTTTAAAGACGGTAACTCCGGATTTTTTTTATTACTACTGACAATTTTGCGCTCTGTAAGTAGATTTTGCAGGCCTTCACGTTCAAGGGGCGCAAACCAGCCGCTATCTAATAATACTTGGGTTAACATCGATGTCGCACCTTGCGTCACCGCAGTGGAAAAACTTGATACATTTTCTTGTGGTTTATATTGGCCAGTTTGATCGCGAAATCCATATACACTTACTGGCATGGCAAACCGTGGTTTGGGTGCATTTTGTAATCTAATCATCAGCTCACTTGGCGCATCAACAACAGCATCTGTGCGAAACAATTCTGGTTTGTCCAACATGGCGCAGCCAGGAAGCAACAGACCGGCACAGAGGGAGCTAAGCAATAAGAACTTTTTCATGGCTTTCCTCCCGGTAGCGCAGGCATACGAATGATCGTTACTTCACCGCTACTTAAGCGAGTAATGTGGACAATCACAGTGCCATCAGTATCAAGACTCACTTCAACTCTAAACTCGCCAGTGTCGTAAACGCCTTCAGTGATCTCGCCATCGGCAATTCGTCGGGTTAACGAGTTAATTAAGTTACGCTCAAGCGCTTCTTGAAATTTATCGACAAAAGTTTTTTCTGACAAAGGCTCGGCATGGGCATTTTGCGCTTGGGCTTTTTGTAGTAAGAAATTCCCGTTTAATGGACTGCCGCCAAAACTAGGGTTTACCGGGGTATAGACCAATTCAGTCGCGAGCAGGGTATAGGAAAAGGATAGGGTGATGATCCCCAAACAAGAAAAAAGCTTCATAGATTAACTTCCAGAAAATCATTAAGTTCTGCGCTATCCGTCCCCAAGATATTGGCGGATTGAAGTCGCGCGATCTCTTCGATAGTGGCTATAACTGCTTGTTCGGCAAACATTCGCATATCTTGTTGCCGGCGGCCTAGATAGGTTTGATAGATGCGTCGTTGATTTAATTCTAGCCAAAGTAAAGTGCCAGCTTGTGGATAGACTCGCTCTTGGATCACCAGGGTCATACCCGCAGTGGCGGGTAAGTCGCGCCAATAGGCAGAAAAATAGTAGCTAAAATCGCGACCAAATCCGCTGATGGTTCGGTCCAATACCATTCCAGAGACTAATAAATCATCACCAGCAGCATGGGATGGCGCAGGGGTTAGGCACCAGCAACTGAACAAAAACACTGCACAGCGCGAGGCGCTGCACAGTGTTTTCAAGCAGAGTTTAATGCGCATACCCAAACTAGAACCTAACTTAAGCTGGGTGTTAAACTTAGCGTTGGCTGATGGATGCAACATTAAAATCGCCGTTTTGCACCACTGTAACGACATTACTTTCGCCACCTTGTTGCAGATTCACTAAGTTATCGTTGCCTTGTTGGTTTATCGAAATAGTGCCATCATTGCCGCTTACGCCTGCAGAGCCATCTGCTGAAGCGACCCAGTTGCCATTGCCCGTTTGTTGGATCTCAAGCTCATTACCACTACCAGTGACTAGTAAATCGACTAAGTTCAGATCACCTTGTTGTGATATTTCCGCGTTATTCTGGGAAGCTTCTGCCGTTGCTACGATTTCATTGCCATTACCATTTTGCGCAATGACGACATCGTTGCCATCGCCAACAGTTTCGATGGAGCCAATGTTATCTGAGCCAGTTTGGTTAAGCGTTAAGTTGTTGGCATCACCGTCGCTGACTAATCCGGCGCTGTTATTATCACCTTGCTGGCTTAAAGTTAAGGCGTGGTTATCACCGGCTGTGCCAATCTGTGCATAGTTAGCGTCTCCTTGCTGTAACACATCGACCACCAAGTTATTGCCATTCACACCTTGCTCGGCAACTAGTTGATTTGCATTGCCTTCTTGTTGAACGAACACCACATTTGCATCACCACTGAGCGGTTCGGCGAGGAATTCATTGGCAGAGCCAGACTGGTAGACATCAATAACGTTGTCATCACCACTCATCGGCCGGGCGATAAATGCATTTAAATTACCTTGCTGCTGAATCGAAATCTCATTACTGCTACCACGTAAATCGACAATGCCACCAACGTTTTGGTCGCCAGTTTGTTCGATATTTAAAATGTTGTTGTCACCTGTAGCATTGATTAATCCAGATTCGTTGCCATTGCCAATTTGGCTGGACATCACTTGGTTATTGCTACCAACAACGCTAGTCGTGGTCCAGTTTTGATCACCGACTTGTGTAGCAGTTGCTTCATTTCTATCACCGACCAAATTGACCGTTGCCGAGTTTTGTTCACCTGCTTGTTCGGTCGATACGTTGTTCTGATCGCCAACAATGGTTAAATCTGCTTGGTTGTAAAAACCTGATTGCACGACATTGACATTATTTTCATCGCCGACAGTGTTGACACTGGCCACGTGCCAATCATCGGCTTGGTCGGTTTCAATAGTGTTGTTTTGCCCGTCAACTTGGCTATAACTTTCATGAAACTCGCCGGTTTGGGCAACGTTAGTATGGTTCAGCGCGCCATCTTGTTGCGCCAATGCTAAATTGAGTTCGCCGCTTTGACTAACTACTGCCGTGTGGCCTTCAAGCACGCCAGGGGCAGAATTTTGGATAACAAGTGTTTCGTTACTCGCGAAGGAATACGCGCTATTGAACGCGAGAGTCAACGCTAAAGCAATGACACTTTTTTTCGGGGTAAAATGCATAAACGATACTCCATATCAAATTAGTATTGGGTAACTGACAAGACTTCGCCTTGACCGATTTGTTCGATTGCAAAGCTGTTATTGCCATGTTGGGTGATGTCTATATGATTCTCAGTGCCATGCTGCAAAATTTGCAGTCGATTTTCATCACCGAGTTGATGCGCGGAGACTAGATTTCCGGTGCCATTTTGCTCAATTTCTGCATCATTCGATGCACCCATTTGCAGTAATAGCAGGGTATTTGCCTGACCTACCTGCGAAAGATTGCCGATATTTGCCGACCCTAATTGCTGAAGAATAATTAGATCCGACATGTCCTTGCGTTCAAGCATGGCTTGTAAGGCTAGGTTTTCTGCACGCAATTCAATGCTAAAAACTAAAAGCATTGGCATTACTATCGCCAAAAATCGCATTTAAGACTCCATATTTTTCGATCTCCGACTGTTAATCTACAGTTACATAAATTGCAGACAATAGGCTGGATGGGCTATTTGCTGTTTCAAGAATATTTCATTGTTTTAAAATTAATTGATAAATATCAGAAGCATAAGACAAATTTGGAAAATTTTATAAGATGAATGGGCTAGTCCATTTGGCTGATATTTGTAAATTTAGCTGGCAACATTTAAATAGCCTGATATTTGTAAATGGGTGCCGAATTTCGGCATCGGAATTTATATAATTTTTAGGGAATGAGTTATGAACAATAAATCGATTTTAGCGTTGGCGGTTTGCGCAGCCTTCAGTGCACCTAATTTTGCGACAGCTAAACCAACAACCGAGCCGTTAGCCGCAACTGATTCAATCATTGTGGTTTTTAAACAAGGCGTCGGTAAATCTGAACGTCAAGATCTGATGAAAAAGTTTGGCGTTTCACTTCGTTTTGCCGACAAAGATGGATTTGACGCGCGTAGCCGTCAACTTTTAGATGGCCGGATCGCAGAACTAAAAATCCCCAAAGGCGTTAGTCGTGATGGTCTTATCAAACAATTAAGTCGCCATGCTGCCATTGAAGTTGCAGAACCAAACTATCTGCTGCATGCAATCGACAACACCAATGTGGTGCTACCAAATGATCCGCGCTTTAGCGAATTATGGGGCATGAATAACACTGGTACTAACGGTGGCCGTTCAGACGCGGACATTGATGCAGTCGAAGCATGGGAGCTGACAACAGGCAGTCGCAATGTGATAGTCGGTGTTATCGATACCGGTACTGATTATAACCATCCAGATCTTGCTGCCAACATTTGGACTAACCCAAATGAAGTCGCTGGTAACGGCATAGATGATGATAATAACAGCGTAATCGACGATATTCATGGTTTTTCTGCAGTAAATAACAACGGAAATCCAATGGACGGGCAGGGTCATGGGACCCACGTTGCAGGAACTATTGGTGCTTCTAGTGAAAACGCGATTGGTGTGGCTGGGGTCAACTGGAACGTCACTATGATCCCTTGCCAATTTTTAGGGGCTGATGGCTCAGGAACTACCGCGGGTGCGATTGCTTGTATCAACTACTACACAAACTTAAAACAAAATCATGGAGTTAACGTACGCCTTACCTCTAATTCATGGGGTGGCGGTGGATTCTCGCAGGCACTGTCCGATGCAATTAAAGCCGGAAACGATGCCGGGATCCTATTTATTGCTGCTGCCGGCAATGACGCCGATAATTCAGATTTAACGCCGCATTATCCAAGTGCTTATAATTTGCCAGGCATCATTTCTGTCGCTTCAACTGATCGCAGCGATAATATGTCGAGTTTTTCGACTTATGGTGCAGTCAGTGTTGACTTAGGCGCGCCAGGCTCTGCCATCTTATCGACCACGCCAAATAATTCTTATGCGAGCTTTTCTGGGACCTCGATGGCAACGCCCCATGTTGCCGGCGCAGCGGCTTTAGTGTGGTCGTTAAACCCAGATCTTAGTATTTCAGAAATGAAAACATTGCTGATGGACAGTGGTGATAGTTTAGCTGCGCTCGCAGGCAAGACCGTCAGTGGTAAACGTTTAAACGTAAAAAATGCCTTGGATGCCGCAGATCCTGAGCCAGGCTTTAGCTTAGGCCTGACGCCTGCCCAACAAACTGTTACGGCAGGCGCCATTGCAACATATACGCTTAGTGTAAATGATATCGCTGATTGGCAAGGCGTGGTGAATTTAACGGCTTCTGCAACTCCGGCATTGCCGGGTTTGGCATTGTCAGCTGCACAGGCAACGCCTGGCCAAAATATTGTGGTTACTGCACCAACGTCAGCGCAAACACCATGGGGTACTTATCAGGTAGCAATTAATGGTATTGATGGCAGTGGGGCGCTGACAAAATCCGTCGCCGCCACCTTAAAAGTGCAACCAACCGGTTTAGAAGATCTGCCCTTTGAAAACTCAGCGCCAATTGCAATTCCGGATAACAATCCAACTGGCTTGACGAGTGTTATCAACGTGCCAAATGAAGGTACCGTATTTGGTGTTACTGTCGGGGTTAACATCAGTCATACATGGATAGGGGACTTAATTGTCAAATTAGTATCGCCAACCGGTACTGAATTTGTACTGCACAATAAAGAAGGCGGTAGTACTGACAATATCGTGAAGACATGGACACTTGATAACTTTAATGGCGAAGCTATCAATGGCGATTGGAAGCTGAAAGTTACTGATACTGTCAATATTGATACTGGGACGCTAAATAGCTGGAGTTTGAATATCCGAGCATTAACTGAAGCGCAACCAGACCCAATCGCACCGGTGGCAGATTTTACCTTTACCGCTGATGATCGTTTAGTTTCATTTAGCAATATTTCTTCCGATGCCGATAGCTCAGTGTTGACCTATGCATGGAATTTTGGTGACGGCCAAGTTTCCAACGCTCAAAATCCAACGCATGAATATGCAGCGGACGGCAGTTACAATGTCACTTTAACTGCAACTGATGACACTGGACTGAGTGCGATTAAAACAGCGACAATTCAAGTTGTTGATATTGATATTGTGTTAGAGCTACTTCGCGCACAACGCGCACGCACCGGCTCAAGCATTGTGGATTTAAGATTCAGCGGCGCATTGCAAAATGTTGACGTATATCGTAATGGCAGCAAAGTCGCATCGACCACTAATGCCGGCAGTTACCGAGATCGCTTTAACTCACAAGCGGCATCAGTCACCTACAAAATTTGTCATCAAGGCACTAATGAGTGTTCGAATGATTTAGTTGTACAGTTCTGATTTGATATAAATCAGATTTGCTGTTCTAACTAAGTATCAATACAACGCGTTACTTACTGTAGCGCGTTTTTTAAATGGGTTTTGTGATTTAGCGAGTTACATTCATAAACAATTACCACATTGGAAAACAGCAAGGACGATTCGCGGCTCAATTAAATGCACGGTAATTGCACCTAGAATAGATTTAGGTTTTAAAATTGCTTAGCGAACTTAAATGCATTAAAATCAATGATTTAAAGAGCGGAAAAGAACAGAGTATGCAATTCGTATGAATGCATGGACGTAGCCATCATGGTAAAAATTGGATAATACAGGATAGCCCATAATGTGATTATTACGTTAAATAACAATAACTTAGTGAAAGCTTATCGGCTAAATATAGTGCAACAGCAAAAAAACGGCAACCCTTGAAAATGTTCCAAAATGGAACAAGGTCCGGCTATTACTGTGCCGGACTACGGCAAGTAACTCAAAAACAGATGCAAAACAGATAACTTATAAAAAAAGCCCTTTCGGGCTTTGGTTTGGCAGAGGGAAGGCCAAGGCCTTCAAAAGAGTTACGCTCCGCTTCCATCAAGGGGCGTTAGCCCCTTAATAATCCCCTATTGTCTTTGAAAGTTGGTTCTTTTTTATAATGTTCAACAAAGAACATTTCAGCATCAGTAAACGAATAAAAAAGGCCAAGGTATAAAGGGCTAAAATCTTGGTAACGATGCAAAGAATCAAAAGCAAACATTGCGAAAGCCTGAACATCAGAATTTGAAGTTATAAAGCCAACTGGCTGTTCTTGGTCGTCAACGTAGATGTAGTAATAAACAGCATCAGAGCGCAAAAGCATTGGCTGATTAAATTCAAAGCTATTGAAAAGTTCATTTTTAGTCATGGCAGATAATCCCAAGTTACAGGAAAGCCAGCCTGATTGATTCGATATCTACAAATAAGATTAATTGCTGAGATTTCGAAATTTCTTTCAAAATCATCTAAAGGGTATTGATAAGAATGATCAATATGATGGATGCCAAAAAGCAAAACGTCCTGATAATCATCAATAGTAAAATTATCGAGATATAGCTCTATTTTTTGAAAGATTAGGGCGTTTGGTGAGGGGGCAAGTTGGGAAAGTTTTAAAGCTAATTTTTGTCTGTGCTTGCGTTGTCTTTCTGCATTAGTTAAAGCCATGATATTACTCCTAGATATGTGTTACGTAACGATAGTTGGATTCGTTACGTAACGCAATAGGGAGTTTAAAAAAAGAAATTTTTGATTGCACCAAAAAGCAAAGAAATAGAAGCTCCAATTAAAAGGCAATTAAGTAAATCGGGTAAATATGGCAGTACACTAGTTTTGATGTAGTTAGTTAAGATTTTTAAATTTGTTTTTTTTGGCTGAGGAATGTCAAAGCGAGATTGTGATAATTCTGGCGCTTGTTTATTTCGGTTTTTGTGGTGATCTTTATACCAATCCCTGTCAATCATGCCCATCATTAACCCCCTTTAAGTTTACTATCATCAGAAAATTGCGGTACAGAGGCAATTGAAGGTGATGCTTCAGAATGTACATAAGTAGCGCGACAGCGTATCACAGTTGACTCATCAGCAAAAGATAGACGAGCGGCACAGGGTGCAATGTAATGCACTGTAAAGCCTAGATTTAATGGGTAAAAAGTGCCATCTGCATTCTCAAAGCAAAAATCTGATGCACCTGCTGCATAAAGTACACTGCAAGTTATTACAAGGCCATCGGTGAGGGTCTGAAATTGCGTCTTTTCGGGTGGCTGTGTTGGGTCTGTTTTGGCAGGTAAATCAGGTTGATTAGGGTTATCAACATTAACGACAGAAGCAGTACCGGTACCGTTGTCAGATGGTAAAAACGGGTAAGTAAAGGCCATTAAAACAAGGGCGATTACGCGCCAATCTTTATACAGCGGCTTACCAGTAGAAGGTTGTTTGGGTTTGGTTGGTTTATCAGGCGCAGAATGATTTAACAACTTATTAAAATAGTTAGCCGGCAAAACAGAATAAGAAGCACGCATATCGATCAGTTTGCCAAAGCGATTGATAAAGTTGTCAGGTAGAAAATTTTGAGAGGTTTTGTAGCAGGGGTGAAGCTCATAAAGTTTATAAAATTCGCTAGCGGCTAAATGGGCTTTATCTTTACGTTTGCCAGTGTATATGGCGCAGTAATGGAAACCGAAAGGGGCGATAATTTTATAAATTGGCGTAGTAAATAGACCAAAAAGTTTACCGATAATTGGAGAGCTAAAAAAATTTTTACCGCTTCGACAATGCCAAATTTCTTGTAGAAGAGTTTCGCGTAACTGCTTATCAACGGCATCAACATCCTGACAAAGTAACATCAAACGCCAACCAAGTTTTCGACTTTGAACCATCCAAGATACGACAGCTAAGCGATCTGGGTCGTTCCAATTCCTTGAGTTGAAAGAAGTTAAAAGCTCATCAATAACAATTAAACCAAACTTTTTTTCATCATAAGTTGATGAATCGTCTGGGTTTAATTCGGGGTAACTTTTGCCCAATTGCTCTAAATCAATTGAGCGGGGCTGGTCTGGTATGCGAGTTACGACAGATGCAGTTTTAGGGCAAAGCTTGGTTATGTCGATATCAAGATTCGTAGCAACTCGTAAACCGAGATTTAAATAAGTTTGTATTTCACGTACAGCGATTTTTGTTTTGCCAGAACCGCGAACACCTTCGATAAAAATGGCCATTTGTTAGCTCCAAATCTTAATTTGCAAAATGCGAGAGCGGAAAATAAAAAGCTGTGATGTCGCGTAAGCAATGCTCAGAGCAGATATATAAACTGAGGTTTTTGGCGGCAGGAGTGACAGACCAGCAGCTAACATAGATTCGGCGGGCAAAGTGGTAGCGACGTTTGCAAAGAGATCCTTAAAACCAACTGCCATTGCTAAAACTAACGCGGTGTAAATACCGATGTATAAAGTGGCAAAACCCATTTTGCGGAGTAATGCGGCTTTACCACCAGCGACTAAAAAACCTAAAGCACGAGCTATATAAGCAAAAAATGCGACCATGTTATGCCACCTCTAAAGTGCGTTGAAAAATACGGAACAGTTGAATAATGGTTAAAATGCCAAGGAACCATTCGACCAAGGGGCGACCCCAAGCATCATAAGGGGGGCAATGCTGATTAACATTAATAGTAATTGGTTGCGCAGTTAAAGGAGCGTCAATTGTAAAACCACGGCATGAGCCAGCAGTGGGTAAACTGACATAATCAGCTAAAGTAAAAAATTTAGGATCTACTGTGGGGGCATTAGCAAAATCTTTAAATTGGTCAAATGCCGCTTGCTCTTCACTTTTTGCGTTATCAATGTTATCTGCTTTGGCCATTGCACCAGTTGCCCAACGTTCGTTGCTTGTCTCATATTGTTTTTGCGTTATGCCAGGGAATTTAGTCCAATCAGTTGGAATGCCTTCGGGGGTATCACCTTGGTCAGGTTTAACTTTTGCTTGCGTGAAAGTGTCGGTAAAAGTATTACCTTCAAACCATTGATTTACGTTGGTTACAGTAACGTTGTAGATATCCGGAGGAATATAGGTTTGTGTGTTGCTTGGGTCAGTTGTTTGAGCTGTGCCATTGACTATGGATTCAGCAGCATTAGCAAATTTATCTGATACGTCATCAAATTTAGGGTTAGGAAATAAAGTGTCATAGGGTGCGCCTGTTTCAGGGTCGATAAAATCATCTAAACCGATATCAGGATTGTTTATTAGGTCATCAACCATCTTAGGATCAGCTGCAAAAGATTGTTCAAAGAATGCTTCGTCAGCATGTGCAGTTTTTGAAGCTTTATAGCAACGAAAACCAGATGAACCAGCGGGTTTGTAAGGGCCGTATTCATATTCTGGTTTTGATTCTGGCGCGCAGTGTGGATTAGTAGATTTTTTATCGAGCTGGACTGAGCCGCCAATGTTAGTAACTGTTATTACAGGGTCGCTTTTTGTGCATGTCATATTGCCGTTGGCATCACCACCACAGTTTTTTGATGATGATGTTTCGGTAATTTTGACACCAACAGCGCAATAATTTGTAGTCTGGTCACACGGAAAAGGAGCAAAAGAGCGAGAAATACTAATAGTTGAAGTGGGTGAAAGTTCTATTGTTTCATTGGCTTTTGGGAGATTTATTTTAGAACTGATAGCAGTAGATCCAGCATTTAAACACTCACCAAATGTACGACCAGTAAAAGTACCAAGACTTTCACCATTAAAATATGCGTTACAAGTAACAGTGTCGCGAAATTCTGCGGGTGTATGAGGAGTGTCAAGGGTAACTTCGGCCTCTGAGGGGCCACCAGCAGAGGTACAAAGAGATTGATAATCTGGCGACAAGCAATTAGATACATAAGCACTAGATAACACAGCAGCAGCACGAAGCGCAGGATGCATTTTAGCTACGTTTTTACCAGCTTTGCCAAGGGTTTTTGCAATGGACTGTTTAGTAATTTCTTGCGGCTGAAAACCAGTTTTGCGGTTAAGTTGACGCATAAAAATCTGACCTTTTTCAGCATCGGTCAAAGTTGGAACAAAAGTTTTGCCACCAGACATTAAACGCTGATTGTAAGGCACAGGAGCAGGCCAAGCGCCGCCAACGTTGATACGGTTAAACTTTTGGCCAGCAGGGACAGATACAACTTTATGCTGAATAGCAAAAACAGATATAGGTAGGATTAAAAATAAGAAAAGAAATAAACGTAACATAGTAGCCCCTTACCCCCTGTTGACCGCCTGCGCGCACTCGGCTGGCCAACAGGCGGTAACGGAGTGGTTATTGATTAACCGCCTGATGCGCCTTTAGATACAAAACGACCTAATAATGACATACCGATTGAAGTAGCCAGTACAACGGCCATTACAGCAAAACCAGCAGCAGCAGCAGTTGCAACGTCAGCTAAGATTGAAGTTTGGATTGATGTTACGGCAGCAGCATCAATTGCAGCGTTTGAAGCAGTTGCAACAGTAGTTAAAGCAATAATTACAGCGTGTTGAATTTTCATACTTTGTTTCCTTAGTTTAAGTACGAGTTGATCTATGCATGATTGAAATTACAAAACGGAAAAGTAATCCAGTTAAATAGCCAGTGAGCCATAAAACAATGAGCATACTTACGATTGAATCAGTCATGCGCTTTTACCTCTGATAACCAGAGTTAAAACCGTGAGCAAAACATAGAAAAGCAGCAGCGGTTAATAACATCGTTACTAACGAATCTATGTTCGACAATAAAAGTTGAGCTTGTTCCAGTGTCATTGTGTTGACTCCAAGCAAATAAAAAGAGCCGCCAAAGCGTTAAATAAAAACGGAGAAGTGATTAAAAAAGAGGCTAGGGCGGCAAACATTGTTAAGCCTTAAATAGCTTGGAAACATCATTTCCAAGGTAGTAAGTAACGCCAGAAGATTTGGCACCCTGCCAGACGCGACCCCAAACAGGTAAGCAAATTTTTTGACCTTCAAATTTTGCGAGTGAAGCAGCTACGCCTTGTTTTATAAGCGCGTCAGAAATAACGCATTCCATAACTTCGGTTTTAGTTTCACCGTATTGACCAACAGTTAAAATCTCAAGTCCAGCGTAGAGAGTTTGACGAGATTGGCCGTTTTGGTCTGGCTTACCTTGAGCAATTCGAGTGCCTAAATAAGTGCCGTTAATTGTTAAACCTAAAAATTCAATCATGATGGTTTCCTTATGAAACTAAGCGCAGTTTTAAAAGCGCTGGGTTGAGGTTGTATTGCTGAGATAACGGCAAGGGTTCGACGAAATCAGCAGGAACTTGGTTAGAAAAATCTACGTTTATCATTTTGATGAACGGGACAACGTTTGACTGGTCACCAGTCAAATTCATCAGCTGAGCCAGTGATAAACCAGCTTCGGTAAAATCGTGGGCATAACGTGACCAAGTGTTTCGCGGGTAGTTTGCTTTGGTACGTTCGTAGCCATCGGTCATGATGTTTCTGTAAACACCGTATAGACGGTTGGCTTTTGGGTGGCTAATTTTGCCGGAATCCGAAACGCGGTAAAATTTAGCTTTTAATGAGTTTAAAACTGACTCTTTATCATACGTATTCATTTTGGCACCTTCGAAAGACTTAAAAACGTCTTTAAATGCTAAACCCCATAGGGTCGGGATTATTTGCGGATTGTCTATCTGTAATTGTGGATCTGTGATTAGGCCAAGAGTTGATGGTAAGCCGCGTTGAGCAAACCAATCACGATAAATGCGAGCTTCAAAGCGCACAGCACCAGTGGCAAATAGCCTGACTTCTGGTCGAGTAATTTCCGCCAATTGACGGCGAAAATGCTCATACTTTGTTTGCGCATATTTGCGGGTAAGCTTGTTAATTTGCGCATCGAGTTCAACGAGTTTTAAATAAACTTTCTTAACGCAAACTTCAGAGCCTTTATTGAAATACAAGGTAGTTTTGTACTCTTCATCGTACCAAGGGCGGGTTTGACCTATCTTGATATTGCGCATCAAATCTAAGCATTGTTGCGCTTGCTGTTGGTTAGGGACGCGAGCGGTATAAGTGACATCTAGATAATCAACTACACCATGCTCCCAATCTAAAAATTCTGTCAAATTGTGGTCGCCAAAGCAAAAAGCCTCGACAACGGCCATGATGCAAAGGTTAAGATTGTCTGAGCCGTACACGTTATGGCCCTGCAAAAGTTTTGCAGGATTGCCGACGATTTTTATGTACGGAATACGTTTAAAATCTGTCCCGTTGATTATCTTAAAAGCCAAAGACGCAAACGAAGAAGGCAAAGATTCGAACTTGTGAAACAACTGAGTAAAAGTAAATTTTTGGTTTTGAGTGTCCCAAGATACACAACCGGATAAATCGAGGCCGAAACGCTCCATTAATGTCCGGTCATCAATAAAGCAAGCACCGGAAGCACTTTCTACGTAATGCTTGCGGAGGAATGGAATGCTGATAGATACCATGTCAATCATGAACGACCGCCATTGTCACCAGTGACGGCATGCCTTAAAGACACAGCGCGGCCAGTCTTAGAGCTGCGAAGATTGCCCAAAACCAAATCACGATTTTCACAGCAAAGGGATGCGGCAAGTTGAAAATCGGCTAAAGCGGAAGTGGGAATCCACAAAGTAATTTTCTCTAAACCTTGAGACCGTTTGGAAATTTCATAGCGTTGATTGCGTGATAACTGAGAGCTGCTCATGAGCGCACCTCAAAAGCACGCTCTAAATTACAAACCCAATCACCAACGCAATGCGAAATAACGGCAGGATTAGCACAGCCATTGGCATCATCAAAATCCGACTTTCCGCAAATAGTACAAGGGCGTTGCTGACCCTCAGAATCGGAGCGGCTAAGTTCGGTCTTCCGAAGGTCAGCAACTAAATCGACAACGATATAAGCCAAACCAGAATCAGCTAATTTGCTTTCGATGGTTGATTTATAACGAGATTGAAAAATAGGTAATTTTGCAGGGACAATTTTTTTAGCGTTTGCGCCAACAATTTCAAAATTAGCGTAAAGTGTCCATTGCTCGAAAATTGCGCGTACAGGCTCACGAGTTAGAGTGAGTAAAATGCCAGCATTGGCAGCCTGTAAGGCTTTGATTGTGTTCATATCCATGAGAAGCCGCTCCTGATATACTTTTTAACAAACAAGTAGAAAGTTTTCAAAATTGAAAACATGCATAGATTAGTTTTCAAAATTGAAAACGTCAAGAGGGGGAATGATGAAATTTAGCGCAACACTTATTGAAACTTTAAAAAAAGAAATTAACGCCAGCAAAGATGCTGAGCTAGTTGAGCTGATACCGCACATGACGAAGGGCAATTTATCGCAAGTAAAATCCGGCGATAGAAAGCTTACAGAGGAACAGGCGATTTACATTGCGGAAGTATGCTCACTAGACGTGGCATTAGTGCTTGTAGAGCTTGCGGCAGAATCAGCAAAAAGCGAAAAAGCACAATCAGCGTGGAACGAACTAGCAAAAAAGCTTAAAGCCGCTTCAAGCATTCTGCTTTTGGCGGCTTTTGTTAGTATTTCAGGCACTTCAGGCTTAAATCAAAGCCAACGCATCAAATATAGCCCATAATGTATATTATGTTAAATGAAGTAATTTAATATTATTTAGAATCAACTATTTAAGTGTTATACCCGAGATTTGTAGAGAATTAAGCTGTTA
>Ga0187843_10000729_pt1 | contig 22345 bp, 19 predicted proteins | sample SpaLakP09_SKY_43_FD_134516 | JGI IMG/M metagenome (GOLD analysis project Ga0187843, IMG submission 134516) | Oligotrophic lake water microbial communities from Sparkling Lake, Wisconsin, USA - SP09_SKY_43 | ecosystem: Environmental > Aquatic > Freshwater > Lake | place: USA: Sparkling Lake...
AAGGGCATGCCATACCAGACCATCTGAATAGCGGATATACAGAGAATTATAAAGAATTGGTAATATATCGAAAAGAAGAATTTCTAAAGGTCTTTATTCATGAATGCTTTCATTTGTTTTGTCTCGAGTTTTCAGAGACCTATACTACTCAATACAAGGAAATGTTACGTTCCATCTTCAAGGTAGAAAGTGATTATCTGTTGTTTGAAAGTGTATGTGAATACTGGGCTCGTACCTTGAACTGTGCATTTGTTTCTTTCTTCATGAAAGAGGAAATGACATTTCAGGAATTTGAAAAGATTTTCGTCTTGAACCTTTCGATGGAAACCATATTTTCGATGATACAAATGAAAAATTACTTATCTTTGCACAACCTCACCTATGAGGATATTCTGAATAAACATACCATTCCTTACAAAGAAGAAACCAATGGGTTTTGTTATTATGTCATCACAAGTATTTTAATGTTTCATTACCAACCTACGATGAATTGGTTTGTCAATCACAATGAAACCATGTTGAACTTTTCTAAATCAAACAAGGATCTTTATTTGTTTCATCAATACATTCAAAGTATATACAATTCAAAAGAGTTTACAGACACCTTGAAAAAGTTAAAGACCTTTCGGTTGGAGAATATGTCAATGAGCTTATTTGATATTGAGATTTACGGTTAGTATAAGTATTTTTATCTTTCGGGTTAAAGATAAAAATAAGGGTTTGTTTTGTTGGTTTGTTTTTGTGTTTTATATTTTATCTAATAGATTGGATCTAAGCAGGGACTGCCTTCTCGAAGTGGCAAGACAGGTACTTCTGCAGGTTAAAGTAAGAGAGCTGCTGAGTAGGATCCGTCACGGTCTTCTCGTCATACTTGAGAAGCTTCTTCAGCTTCTCATCTGCAAGAATAAGACGACCATTCTCCTTGGCCTGGAGGTTGTTCGACCGAACATAGGCGGTGATCTGCTTGGTCACATCTGTGCGAGCCATCAGAGTACCACTCTCGCGACCAAGGAACACGGCAAGCTCATCACTAATCTTGGTCGGCTTCACGAACCCGCTAGGGGCACGGTTGCCCTTGTTCTTGTTTTTTTTTGCATTAAGCTTGTCGAGTACGCGAAGCTCCTTAGACACATGCTTCTCCACAAGCTTGACCTCAATCTTGAGAGCACTCAGCTGAACAGTAAGATCGACGAGGGAGCGGTTAAGGTTGGCAAAGACATCACCGATAGGAGTAACCTCTGGGGTAACAGGGTCAGCCGCCTTCACTGGCTCAGTCGTAACAGGCACAGGAGCAGGCGCAGGCACTGGGGTAGGAGGAACCTCAATCGGGAGATCCACCGGAACGCTCTTAGGTGCCTTGGACTTTGATTGCTTTGACTTAGGCTCTTTGATAGCAGACATTATACATAACCATACACATTCTTTTTATATTCATTTTTACTGGATTTAATTATTTTAACTATTTCAACTCTATAAAGGAAACAAAAAAGAAAATAGAATGAATGAAATTCCTTTATTCGTTCAAAGAACCGATTCATATAACCAAGGTAATGCATCCGCTGCAGGCATACTTACAAGGGTAAGTGCAGACAATATATAATAGGCTCCCAAAATTTGATATTCATGTTGATTAGAACGATACAATAAATCATGAAGGATCGAATAGGTATATTGTTTTAGAAGTTCTATCGGAGGATGAGAGCTATCCAAGATCATCATCGGTATATTATGGAAAGGCGTTCCATTTGGTGGACAGATAAGACGTTTCATTTCGCCTGATAAATGGGCACGATAACCCCAAATATCATAGAGTTCAAAGATAAAACGTTTGAGTTGTACCTCGTTTAGTCGTAGTAACCATTCACTCTGCGTGTAATTTCCAAGCGTATCCATTTTCTGAAACAATCCGATTATTTTTTGTTCATAGGACAATACCCTTTCTGGAAGTGCAGGCTCACATGGAAATAACAGTCGATTGTACAATGCTCTCTTTTCAATTTGTCTCGTCGTCTCTGGACTAAAGGGTCGGCGTGTATAAGGATTATAATTCATCTTTTTGTCAATCAAGGTAAAGATAGAACCCACTTCAAATCCATAGACGAACTTATCGTCTTCTGTAAAACTAATAAATGTTCGATAATTTATTTTTTGTACAGGTTCTGTCGTTAAAAAATCTTCTTCGTTGTTACATAGCGAACGGTCTAGACGTGCCGGTCCTTGGGTACGATGAAACAATACTACCATATATCGTCTCCAATATTTCTGTAAAACGCATGCATAAGACTGCTCCCGTAATCTCGTATAAAGGTCCTCCAACACTTCGAGTTTCTTTCGTTGTTTCCATTTTAGTTTAAATAAAACATAGATTTCCTTTAATTCTCTTAGGGTATAGTGATGTTCCTTCAAATATTTGAAATCATGAAACGTTTGAATCTTGTGGGTCATGATATAATAGTAGGATTTATATTTAACCGATTATTCTAATATCTTTTTCTGACGCATTCAACCTTTTGAGAGTAATAAAAAAAAATTGAATTAAAGAAAAGGTCTTAGTGTTATAAGTAAAATGTCTTCCCTCATTGTGAACGCTAGCAACTTCGCCCCAACGACCCAGATGGTTTACGGAAAGCCGCGTGTAAACACCAAGGGCGGTAAGAGTATTAATATTACTAATTCGGCAACTCGTCGTTCTCTGATGATCCACACACCTATGATGCTTACGTATGGTGTGAATGAACACAAGAACGATGATGGTTCCACGTCTTACGATATGAACATTCAGTTTCCTCGCGAGGAGTTTGAGACAGATGCGACACGTGCTCTTAAGAAGATGATGATGGAAATGGAAGAAAAGATTGTACAAGATGCTGCAATTAATTCGAGGGATTGGTTTGGAAAGAAGTATGGAGATGAAGTGGTTCAAGCGTTTTGGACACCTATGCTCAAGTACCCCAAAAACAAGGAACTCATGGATGGAAGTCTTGACAAGACGCGTGAGCCGACACTCAAGATCAAGCTTCCTATTTGGGATGGTCAGCCAAAGTTCGAAGTATACGACCTCAAGAGCAATCAAATCTTTCCGAATGAACAGGGTCAAACCCCAGATGCTGTAGTGCAAAAGGGAAGCAATGTATGTTGCACCTTGATGTGCGGAGGTATTTGGATTACTGGTTCAAAGTTTGGCGTGACATGGAAGCTGAGCCAGTGTGCAGTGAAGCCGCCCGAGACCTTTGAAAAGGGAAAGTGTTATATTCCTGGATTGTCTACACAGGATACCACCTATGGCAGTGATGGAGAGGATGAAGTACCTGTTTCAGCACCATCACCGGTTCAAGCAACACTTCCTTCGACGGATCTGGTACCTGAACCTGTGCCCGAGGTAAAAGAGGAACCTATTGCAGAGGTAGTCAAGGAAGAGCCTACAGTAGAGACGGTAGCCGAGCCTGTGAAAAAGGTGAGCAAGAAAAAGGCTGCAACTTCAGTTTAAATCCAATCCTAATTCTGAATAAAAATAATATCTGCTAAATGTTCTATGTCATATATTTTTTCTGAAAGACGTGGTATCCCCTGTTGGAGGAGACGACCTCTTTTTTGATCTTCCTCTGTGATTAAAATACTTATTCCTCCAAAACGCAGACAAGTATCGGTTCGATTTAAAACGACAAATAGATTATTGTCTTCGTCAATCTCTGCATTACCTAGCTTGGGTTTCAGTAAAATACGTATCTTTTTATAAAAAATCAGTTCCTGATGCCACAAAGGAATGTACAATTGTTCTTCTTCTAAATAATAGATATCCTTTCTCAGCATGTTTTCAAGGGTCGGTTCGAGGACATAGGTTTTGTAGGCAGATAAGTGCTGTTGGATGGGTTGTTTCAGGTATTGGGTTAAAAGTGGATGTTCTACAAAGGATAACCAATAGGCATAAATACGCCATTGTTTTTCTTCTATCGTATCCATAAATTCATCCTCGGGTCGGGTTAATAAAAAAGCGTAAGCGTCTTTTACTCGTATGAATTCTGTATCATTGCCTTTTTTATCGGGATGATGCAGAAGACACGCCTTTTTGTATTTCTTTTTTAATAGAGGTATATCAAACCTTTCATGCGGCTTTATTTTTAGCAAGAGACATGCGTCTTGTATCTTCATAATAAAGTAAAAAAAATATATTTATATAGTAACATGCCCAAACGTGTATTTCCAAAGGCCTATCAGAACTTGATTGATTCCATACTCTATACGAGAAGACGAATGGAGAAACGTAAGGGAACTTCTAAGTATTTTAATGTACAGTCTCGTAAACATATGAGACCTAGACATCGGCTATGTACACAGAAGAGATGTACGCGAAGAAAATGATAAACAGTAAGGTAGGGTTAAGGTTTGAGTGAATGACGCTTCGCGGCCGAATAACTCTTAGAAACCCTACGTTTGAGTGAATGAATAAAGTATTCCAAATGATAGATGGAACGATATCTCGTATTGTAATTCGTCATGAATAGCAAAAAATCCTCTTGGAGTAATTCTACCCGCGTACGTCTGTAAATTTCAAAATAAACGTATTGAATGCAATCATAGATATCAAGATTATAAATCATCCATTTATAAATCAATTCTCTCGCATTCGCCAGGTCGTAACCCTCGTTCAGAATATATTCGACGACATCTTCACAACGAGATGCATGATGTGCATCATAGGCAGATATCTTTTGAACCTGGACCGGTACAAGGGTGCAGATATCTTTGATACACGAAGGAAAGTACGAGACATGTTTGGTTAAAAAAAGATAGGTGATGGTTGTGTCTCGCATATAGGTATGAAATACCGATAACAAATCTGGATCAATCAAATGAAAATGACAGCACAATAATGTTAGTTTATTTTTAATCTGTAGTATTTCTTTTATCTTTACATAGAGATCGGTCCATATCGACTGCGAGATGTTCGCCCTCTCGAAATCGATTTCAAAATGCACATCACTCATTGTAAAGGTATACGTTTCGTTTTGTAAGTCTAACACACATTTACGCTTGTAGTGTAATTGAGATGGACTTTTTTTACGCAAGGCGGTAAGAGCTTCCTCGTAAACCAAGGACTGGTCTACTCCAAAGAGTATCATGGAACTCTCCATCGTTATACGAAACACATGCGGTTTATTTATATTTTAATCTTTTTAAATATAAATATATAAATACAAAAGGTCAAAAGGGTTAATGAACCTTTATCATCATCCATCGCAGATAAACTATAATCAAATCTCTTTTTATCTTCCCATTCCCAATAAGTTTTCTACGTATAAAAAATTCTACAAACTTCAATACAATACACATATCTTTATTATTCATACGTTGTATATTTTGCTCGATGCAGAAACCACGATTATAAAGGAAGATGACAAACTCTTTAAATATACGTTTACGTACAGAGAAGAACAACTACGAACCATTGAACATAACATTCTAAGTTCTTTAAAAAAACATGTAAAAAAGGAAATTTCTCACAATCATCCCAACACGACAATGGTTCGTCATCACAATTCTTATGTAAAAAATCCGCGGGTCTATCTGAGAGTCTCGGGTGTATGGGAAAATGACCAATCGATTGGGATTACCTGTAAAATAGAATGTTATCCGTCTACATAGAAACAATCCAGAATAATTTGCTGGATCCCAACAAGAATTACGTTGAAGAAGGCAAAAATGGCGGTATAACTGGCGAGCTGTTGATTGCCAGGTCCCTTTTGTAAATATTGTATCACTGAAAAGAAAATGAGACAAATAACTAAGATGGAAGAGTAATAAGACCATAGGAAATATTCAGGTGGCACCGCTTTCTTGTTAATCGCAGTAAAATACTGAACATTTAATCCAATCATCCACATCATCAAGATAAGGGTAAGCAATAAGGCCCATGGCAAACTCTGCAGAGCATTAAAGTCATTCGATCCGGGTTTAATATTGACAAAAATAATACCCAATAGAGAGAAGACTGCAATTCCGTAACCCCATATGAGAGCATTGGCTTCTCCCGTCGAGCCATCCGTCGAGTTCAACCCATAAGCCAAAGTCATTTTCACAAATACCCCTACGACCAAGAGAGAGACAAATATAGGAGTTGATTTTTGTGCGTCTTTCTCTCGCAATACATCTTTGATTGCATCAAGTAATCCGTCTTTACTTTCCTTTTCCATATACTATATCGTCTTATATTTTTTTCGAATGTAACCTTCTATTTCTTCGGGTGTAGAATTAGAATATTCCGCAGGTAAAGGATAAAACTTTGGCTTCTTCATGGTCTTTGCTTTGAAAAATAGATAACGACCATGTGGACCTGTGCGTACACTCCAACTGTCTGTAATGGTGAGGAGAGTATTCTCTGTTTTTAGATAGGCAATTAATCCTTCCATTTCTTCAGGTGGAACAGCTTGCTCTGTAATCCACTGTTCGATAAAGTCTTTCTTATCATAAGTTTGAAGAGAACGCTTGTGTCCGTTATGTTCCAGATAAAATCCATGTGTTCCATGTTTCATCAGGAGAGGGGTTTTCTCATGTAGACCTACATATAAACTGTCATATTTTTTCAAGGGCATATCAATCACGATAGAAGACATTTGTTTAACACACTCTTGTACAACTTCTGTCCATTCCTTTGTTCCTTGCTCCACTTGATCCAGGTTCATTTCTAACAATCGGGTATAGTCATAATTAAAGATACTTTCGTAATAAGCATAACAAAATGTTTCTACTTTTACTCCAAGTGGTGTTACGGATAAACGGTTTGTCTCTTCCTCTTCTACTTCCTTGATACGGCTCGTGATACCATTTGAAACTTCATATTCATACATTTTAAGTTGTAACGGTTGACGTTTTATTTTACCTTTGACTACATAATGACGGTCTTGAACCGTATCCAATAAATGACTATAGGTAGACGGTCTGCCAATCGAACGCTTTTCAAGTTCAGAGATCAAATGTCCTTCTGTCCAGTGAGACAACGAGTGTGCAGTTTCTTCTACAGTGACCTTTTTACATTGGACCATGGTTAAAAATCTTAAATAATTCGACCAATCTATATTATCCGTTTCTTGTTTCCATCCACAATAGATTGCACCGATAGAGGTATAATAAAAATAATCTTCTTTTATATAAATCTTGAAGGTTGTATGAAGCATACGTGCAGGTTTCATACAACTCTGTAAGGTACGTTGATAGATATATTTATAGAGTTTATCACTTAGGGTATCTAGTTTTGTCTCAGTGACAGACAATTGAGTTACTCGTATACCTTCATGTGCTCCTTGTGCACTACCTAAAGGTCTTTCATAATCCTCTTTCAAGAATATCGATGCATTCGACAAAAAGTCTTCACTGTATGAGGCATTGTCTGTTCGAAGATAGGTAATGTAGCCTTCTTCGTATAAGGTCTGTGCAGATTTCATGATTTGTTGCGGAGACATGGACAGATTGGCTTGTTGCAATGTACTGGTGGTTAGAATTTTGGGAGGAGGAACCGATACTTCCTTTGTCTCAGGTGGAGACAAAACAAACTGATAGAGTGCTAAGGTTTCAAGAAAAGGATGCACCTCTTCTTGAGATAAACTACGGGAAAAATGAAACAAGATGCGTTCATTGGTGAAATAACCTTTTACCACAAAGGTATGCGGACGTATCGTATTTTCGATTTCTCGTTCTCTCTCCGCAAGTAGTCTCAACGTAGGCGTCTGACATCTACCTGCACTTAGGGTGTGTCCCACGTATTTCCATAACATAGGTGATACGGTAAATCCAATATAGACGTCTAACACTTGACGTGCAATTTGACTATACACCAGGTTCATTCGTAACACGGTAGGTTCGGACATGGCACGAGTGATATCTCTTTCAGTCACTTCATGAAAAAGAATACGTTTGGTACTCTTGGATAATTTACATACTTTGCAAACATGCCATGCAATGGTCTCACCCTCTCGATCGTCATCTGTGGCAAGGAATACTTCTTTTGCCTCGGCCACTTCTTTTTTCAAAAGGGTTACGACCTTGGGTTTTATGACATCATATTTTATTTTAAACGTCTCCATATTGATATTTGAAAGTGCTGGTATAGTACGAAAATGTCCACACGTCGCAATCACCTTATATCCCTGTCCTAAATAGGACTGTATCTTTTTGCATTTGGATGGAGACTCCACAATGACCAGGTTCATCTAGTAGAAGATAACAATTTTTGTTTATACTCTTGCCACTGAATGTTCTTCGATTCCTTAAACACGGGTTCCTTCTTTTTTAGTTCAGGGTCTACGTACATATGTTTTAATAAGGTTCCAATTTCAAAAGACGCTTCCTGTTGAGTACATTCGCCGGTTTCAATCTTAGCCAAGACATTAAGAAAGGTGTTCAAAACAGATAAGTCTACCCGGTTCTTGTAAAGACGATGATAGAGGGCTGTATATTTTTCATACAAAAAATAACACTCTTGTTCACAACGGTTGCTTAGTTCAGGTTCCTCTACTGTATTCTTGAGCTTTATCATACGTTCAATGTTATCTCTTAATAAAGTACTGTGCTTGAGCTCTCGGATAAGTTGGGTATTGTCGACCGTGTTGTTTTGTTTCATCAATTCGTGTAATTGTAATTTCTGAGAGTCGTTCATTTGTGTTTCTCTAGAAATTAAATCACCTTTTTTAACTCATGTCTATGTATATGAGCTGCACTTACAAAAAATACAACAGTGACACGGATGGACCATCGCATCTCTATCATCGAATGAACCAGATTGATTGTGCGATGAAAAAGTTCGGAGGCACAATACGTAAAACAAAACGGGTTAAACGTAGACCCAAGAAATCAAAAAGATATCTTAAAGGTTGGCATTAATCTTAGGCTTTTCGGCGCTTGGCTGTCTTCTTTTTAGCCTCCTTTTTAAACGCACCGAACTCACCCTTTCGCGTAAAGTATCCAGCCTTCTCCAGTCGCTTTTCCTTCTTTGCACGCAGACTCAACTTCTTCGAGACAATGTCTCCATGTTTATTCTTCATAAGTCCAGACTTGCGAACGCGACCGGCCGTCATTTCGGCAACCCCATGCATGACCTCTGCGCGTGAACCGTATTTCTTTGCGAACTCCATATATCATAGAACAAGAAATTAATTCATTAATTTGGTTAGTTTTGATAGGTCATAAAATAGGTATAGGTGGTTGTTCCTTGAGTATAAATGATATGAAAGTCTTCGGTTGAAGTGCTTTCTACATAAAAAGTGGAATTGTATACAGGATAGATAAGATTTTTAATACTACTTATACCTATACTACGCGTATTTTTCAAGGCATCCGTGCGATAGATGGTCACACTACCACTCAAGATAAAGGTATATTCTCTGATTTCTAGTTTAAAACGCATATCATAAATGCCCATATCTCCAATTTTTTGGGTACCCTGGAATAAACCTCCTATATTCATAATATATTCACTCGAAGTCAACGTAGTGACCGAAATTGGTTTAGGTACCGGCTCGAGTTGGACCGTACAGATAGAGGTATTTGGAATAATCGTCGGAGAAGTCATATCTTGATCATCGTATGATTTTTGATTAGAAAAGGCTGCGTCATAGACCAATAGACCATATCCTCCTCGATATCCTCCATCCGAAAGACCCTTACGCGGCCTGTAGAGAGAACATTCTCCGAAATCTCCACGAACACGAATACGGATGGTACCATAATAAAAGGTACATTCTTCGCCATTTGGACCTATGCCTAGAATCATATCTTGTACCGTTACTTTGTTGACTATTTTCGTAGAAATACTTTCAATCGAAATCCAATCCTGCTTGGACTGATTCAAGAGTGTAATCGGGATGTCTGATGTATTATAAATAGTATAGACGCCTTCTGCCATGGCAAAACGATTGTCTGCAAGATACGGTATCTTTTGAAACGTAAACGTAACCGGATCAACAAATGTTTGAGAGTCTAAACCATATCGGTACCCTACGCTAGTATAGATATAATCATCCGGCATGGCGGTCTTTAAAGATGTTTTGTTATATTGTATCATGAATAAACTTCCCATGTAACCATATTTGTCATTGTAGATCGTAATGGGTTCAAAAGAGTCTAGAATAGTGAGACGTATCAATCCGGAATGAAAGGTATAATCTCCATCCAAACCACTCCCTGCAAGAAATAACTGGTTCAACGTTTTCGTACCTCGATTATACTGAGACGAAACACCCACCGTTGATTTTTTTCTATTTAAAAAAGCAAGAGAATAATAATTGTGAAGGTAGATATAATAGACACCTATACCCAATTGATACTTGTAAGTATTTTTATATAAATAAACGTTATTATTAGAAAATTTCGTAGGGTCTGAAGAGATATATGGATCTATCATGATTTTTGGACCATACCATTCATAGACTATAAATTTCAGGTAAGATGTATCAAACGTTTTAAAGGTGAATGTGGTGATATCGTCTATGTTTAGTTTGTCTCGATTGATGAACAAATACTCATAAGAATAACCCCATTTTTCATAACGAGCTCCTTCAGCCGGGTCATCCTTATTAAAGATATACAGTTGAGTATTGGGGATGCTCTTTGAAATATACACTTTCATGTTTGATCCTGGCTCACCTGACGTGAGGTGATATCGACAGTCGTACGCAACACTATCCTTGTTCAAGGAGAGACAAAATGCTGTCCCTAGATTGGTAGGATCAGATAAATCAAAGGTATAAAAAACCCCTGTTTCAAAGATATAATTGTTTTTTATGTTTATAATGATAAAATAAGAAAAGTTTGCAATCCGTTTTGTCACGACTTTGAAGACAATTCCTGAATCTTCAAATGTTTCAGGTATAGGAGGTTCAGGCGGAGGCGTATTAAAGACAATGTTACGTTCTTCTGTGGACAATTGAGAGATCAACGTGTCTAACATCTGTAAAATCTTTGCATAGGTGTCCTTATTAATATTGGAAAGGGTTTTTACATAATGGTAGTAGAGTTTGTATTTGTATCTGAATAACAACAAACGGTTTTCTATATAGTTGAGACTCATGATAGTGGTATGTGTACTTTTGGTACGACTGTTATGATAACTGATTTTTCCATTTCCCATCTTTAACATCATGGCTTTCAACATTTTAGTAGACATTTTATTTTCAGAAAAGGTGATAACATCACATTTTTTTTTACATTTATCGATATAGATCGTATTGCTCATCTAATTATAAAATTGAATTATAATTTAATTTATACTTACACACATATAAAATGTCACTCGCGCAAAGTTACCAGAAGAAAACCGACAAGGAGCACATCCTGGACAATCCGGATACCTACATTGGATCGGTGGACATGCAGCGTGCCGAATTGTATGTGTTTGAAGCCGGAAAGATTGTTTCCAAGGAAGTGGACTACAATCCAGCTCTTTTCAAATTGTTTGACGAAGGAATGGTAAACTGTCGCGACCATGTGGTGCGTACCCAACAGAAGAAAAAGACAAATCCTGCAGTAGAGGTGGTGACGAGTATTCAGGTGACGATTGAGAAAAATCGTATTACTTTATTGAATAATGGTGAAGGGATAGATGTAGAAAAACATCCTACCTATGACACTTGGATCCCAGAACTTATCTTTGCACACCTTCGTACGTCGACCAATTACAACAAGGAAGAACAGAAAACGACAGGTGGGAAGAACGGTTTTGGGTTTAAACTGGTGCTCATCTGGTCGACTTGGGGGATGATTGAAACCGTAGACTCTGGACGCAAGTTAAAGTATACACAAGAATTCGAAAAAAATTTGGACATTATTCATCCACCCAAAGTGGTAGCCTGTGCAAAGAAACCGTATACCCAAGTTAGTTTCGAGCCTGATTACAAGCGACTTGGAATGGAAGGATTGACCTCTACTATGGTATCGCTCTTTCAGCGCCGGGTATATGATATCGCGGGTATCACGAGCAAAGAGGTCAAGGTAAAATACAATGACATACCCGTAGAGGTTAAGGACTTTCAGCAATATGTATCCCTTTATAGTGAAGCCGATAAGGTATCCGAGAGTCACGAAGGGTGGAGTTATGTGGCTTGCTTGAGTGAGGAGTTTCGACAGGTTTCATTTGTCAATGGTATCTTTACGTACAAGGGCGGAAAACACGTGGATTATCTGTTACAGCAAATCTTGAAGAAACTCACAGCCTATATCTTGAAAAAGAAGAAGATGGAGATTAAACCCTCTATCTTACGTGAACACATGACTCTCTTTATTCATTGTACGATTGAAAATCCATCCTTTGACAGTCAATCCAAAGAATGCCTCACTACACCCTCAACCAAATTTGGTACCAGTTGCACGGTTAGCGACAAGTTCATTGAAAAGTTGGCGGGTCTAGGTATCATGGAAAATGCATGTGAAATGGCAGAGCAAAAAGAGCTGAAACAACTCAAGAAAAGTGATGGGAATAAGTCAAAGACTATTCGAGGTATTCCGAAATTGGTCGATGCCAATTTTGCAGGAACGAAACAGTCGAAACAATGTACTCTCATCTTGTGTGAAGGAGACTCGGCCAAGGCGGGTATCCTCTCAGGGCTTTCACCAGCAGATCGCAATATTCTTGGTGTCTATCCCATGAAAGGGAAACTATTGAACGTACGCGGCGAGACTTTGCGAAAGATTAACGAGAACAAGGAAATTATTGAAATCAAGAAAATCCTTGGACTGGAAATTGGAAAAACGTATGAGACAATTGACGAGTTACGCTATGGAAAAATACTCTTTATGACGGACCAGGATCTCGATGGCAGTCACATCAAAGGACTAGGGATGAATGTCTTTGAATGCCTATGGCCATCACTCTTGAGGGTCGAAGGATTTATGGGATTTATGAATACGCCCATTTTGAAAGCATCCAAGGGTCAAAAAACATTATGCTTTTACAACGAGCAAGACTATGACCAATGGAAAGAAGAAAATTCTGGATGGAAGATTAAGTATTACAAGGGTCTGGGTACCAGTACAGGAGCAGAATTCAAAGAGTATTTTAAAGAAAAGAGGATTGTGGAATTCTGTACCCATGAAGACGATACCTCTACGATGGATATGTTATTTAACAAGAAAAAGGCAGACGAGAGAAAGACATGGCTTTCGTCCTATCAGCGAGACCTGAAAGTGGATACTCGTGACAAAAAGATTTCAGTGAGTGATTTTATCAACAAAGAAATGATCCACTTTTCAAAATACGATTGCGATCGGTCTATTTGCAACCTGATGGATGGTCTAAAAGTATCTCAGCGGAAAATCCTGTATAGTGCCTTTAAGAAAAACTTGACCCAGGAGATCAAGGTCGCACAGTTCAGCGGTTATGTTTCGGAACATAGTGGCTACCACCACGGAGAAGCCAGCTTGAATGGTGCTATTGTAAACATGGCACAAGACTTTGTAGGGTCCAATAACATTCATTTGTTTAGTCCAAACGGACAGTTCGGTACACGTCTCCAGGGCGGAAAGGACAGTGCGTCTGAGAGGTATATCTTTACCAAACTGGAAAAGATTACACGCAGTATATTCTCTATTCAGGATGATCCGATCTTGCAGTATTTGGATGACGATGGGTCCAAGGTAGAACCGGTGTTTTATCTTCCCATTCTGCCCATGGTATTGGTAAATGGTTCGCGTGGCATAGGCACTGGGTTCAGTTCGGAAATCCTTTGTTACCATCCGAGACAACTGATTGATTACATTCTTGCAAAGCTGGACCATCAACCTTTACAAACAGAGTTTGTGCCTTATTACAGAGGGTTCAAGGGAACGATGGTCAAGGAAAACGACAAGCGGTTTATCAGCAAGGGCGTCTTTGTACAGAGACAGAACAAGGTAGAGATTACTGAATTGCCGATTGGAACTTGGAACGAAGATTACATTCTTCATCTGGAGAAAATGGTGGATGAAGGTACACTCAAAGACTACAAAGATTTATCCACAGATAAAGAAGTGCTGATCAAGGTTACGACACAAGATACGGTTCAAGACCTGGACGAGCTTTGCCGGACTCTCAAATTGTATAGTTACTTGTCGACGAACAATATGAACCTCTTTAATCAGCATGAGAAATTGGTACATTACAATCAGGTTCATGAAATATGCGATGAGTTTATCGAAGTTAGATTGCCCTACTATCAAACCCGAAAAGATTATCTTCTGGCGGCTCTGCAAGAAGAGATTGTCTTGTTGAGTAATAAATATAAATATATCACTGAACTTCTAGAGGAAACGATTGACTTGAGACGGAAGACTACGGACGAAATCCGTGCACTGCTTCGTTCCAAGGGATATGCCCCTATGGATGATTTCCGTTATCTGATTAAGATGACCATGGATAGTGTCTGTAAAGAAAATGTCGAGACTCTGAAACGACAATTTCATGAAAAGGAACTAGAACACAAGCAGATTTTGGAGACCACGATTGAGACCATGTGGAAGAAGGAACTCTTGACCTTGAAAGGTTTGATATAAGTTTACGATACAAGCGATTAAAAGAACCGTTTAAATTCAACTGATTTATCCTTAGATACAGATGCAGGTTTGTCTAGTGGGACGACCAACGTAGAAATATCTTTTTTATAATGAATGTAACTGACAATCTCGGTCAAGATGCGAGGTGCACAATACTCAATGACACGTCGGTTCAGTTCCTCGATTTGTTTAGGAATATTCCCTTCTTGATGTCTCGCATGTTGTAAAAAGATGGATCGCATGATCATATACAATTGGTCATAGTCCTGCTTGTCAATGAGGTGGGTACAATTGGAGAGACGATACACCTCTGCCTTTATGCCACTCTCCAAAAGGGTGACGTTCTCTGCTGAAAAAAAGGTGACAGACAGTCTCGTATTTTCAAGACTGTATTTCATGGCGTTGGCAAAATTGGTTTTCTCAACCGTACATACCTTTTCCTGCAAGAAGAGGGGTGTCCCACTGGGTAATTGAAATAGATCAAGTCTTCCATTCGAGGTCATGGCTTTATATATATTATATTTTATTTTTCCATTATAATGGACTTTTACTCGACTGTATTCATTTCATTTATTGTTGTGTTGATTGTGACTTTGGCGATTGTGGCAACCATCTTATCCAACATGAATAAAAAACAAAAGTTTCCTAGCAACATCTCCACGTGTCCAGATTATTATAGTTTAAATGAACAGGGTGTTTGTTTGCAGAACGGAGCCATTTTTAATGACCAAAGCGTTACATGTAAGATGTTTAGACCAGACGACGTACAATACAAGACCAAGGGTACGGGAGAAACAAGCGGAATGTGTAAAAAAAAGGAATGGGGAAACAAATGCGGCGTATCTTGGGATGGGATTACAAACGATAATAATATTTGTTTTTAGTTAAAGCAAACTCGAATAAATGCCTAGATGGAACAAATTCAGGCTTATTTAAAATCATCCAAACCTATTTATCTAACCGGTGTTTCGGGGTCCGGAAAAACAACCCTATTAAAAAACTTACCCAATACACTTTTTGTCTCGATGCAAGATATCGAAGACTATGACGATATATTGAAGCGAATGAAACCATCTATCCTGGACTTGTTGCATACGATTGATCATAAATGTATTTGTGTGATTGACAACATTGACATTATTCATACACATGAAAAGAAGTTTCTGACACTCTTGTTGAAAGAGTTTAAACAAGAGGACAAGAAAAAGAAGACGAGACACTTCTCCATCATCTTGTGTGGGTCCAATGTTCATGAGAAGAAAATCAAGGAAATTATGAAACTATCGAATGTCGTGACCCTGAAACCCCCACAAGACCTACAACTAAATCGACACGAGATGAACGTGCAAGGATGTATTCAAAAAATCATGAAAAAGGAATTGTTGGAAGATATGGTAATGGAGACAGAAAAGGCGACACAATCTCTATTGTTTCATGAGAACATCATTGACGTACTCAAGACAGAAAAGGATTACGCCTTTTATGAAAGCTTTCTAAAAAACATTTGCATGGGGGATTATTATGACCGGATTAGTTTTCAAAAGCAGTTATGGATTTATAATGAAATGACCTATTACATGAAAATATTACACAATTACTATTTGTATGAAAACCTCCAGACTTCCCCCAAGCGAATACAGGAATATCGTTTTACTAAAATACTTACAAAATACAGCAATGAATACAACAATCAGACTTTCATACGTATGCTGTGTGCTCGTCTAAACCTCACCAAGAGAGAATTGTACAATCGACGTTTTGACAAAGACCTCTTGAGTGATACCGAATTTGCTAGACTGGACGCCTACTTTCAATAAGGATACGGTTCAGCTCTTTTAATCGAAGGTTTTCTTTTTGAAGCTCATTGCATTCCTCGCTCTTTTGCTGTAACATTCGCATCAATTGTTCGGGATGCACCTGTACATTACGTCCATCCTTGGTCGTAAACTGTAACATTTGAGCGGATTGCACTTGCTCTTGTTCTCGACGTTTCATTTCTTCCACCACTTCGGGCTTATACTCGATGGTACCGGGTGTGTACTTGGCTAATTCAATTTCCATACCTTTGGTATAAAAAGTGTAAAGGGATGGTGTCTTAATGAAATGTTTAATGGTCATAGAACTTTCACTACAATACTTCGTATCGTTTTGTTGAATGACACGATGTTTGTCAAACGTATTCTGACTATGACAAACCACGAGAATAGTTTTCTTGGGGTCCAATTGTACCATAGGAATGGTATAATCCTTCAGGAAATGTTTTTCTTCCGATAGAATAGCCTCTTCTGCATATGAACACGTTTTCAAGAGTGACCTCTTAAAGGCAAAGGTTCCGGCGGTTGCATGATTTTCTCCATACGGTCCGACCTTGTACATTTTCGACAAGTCGTTAAACCATAAATACAATTCACTCGAACCGGCACATTCCGACTTGGAATGGACCAGTTTATCGACGGCATGAGACACGCGTTCTGGAGGGTAATAATCGTCGTCGTCAATATAGACCACAATCGCGGTATCCTCCTTGAACGTGCACTGCTCATGCATAAAGTTTCGTTTTTTTCCAAGTAACATTTTGTTTTCTAGAGATACATACTTGACAAAAGGTATATCCTTCACCAGATCACCAATCTTGTCTGTGCCATCATCTACAATAATCCATTCCATTAAATGTTTCGGGTATTTCTGCTGTAAGATGCACTGGACCATAGCTTGGATAAATGGGCGTCGATTGAAGGTGGGTGTACATAGACTTACCCTCGGACGAGTGATAGAGATTGACATTGGACTATTCTAGAGTAAAATACTTAAACTGTTTTACGTTAGAATACTGAGACAATTATTTTAAGAAGCATAAGATAAGAAAAAAAACAAAACAATAATCATTCCGGTCATGAACGAAAAGTAAGGCCCCAATATATTTTCAGTATCATAAACAAGCATATACAAGAGGACCAGGACGAGACTCATGGAGAAAGTAGCCAAGGTCTTTTTCATCAGAGACAAGAAGGAAGCAGCCGAGACAAACCATGTCCCCACAAACATCATGCTGAATTGTATGCTTGTCATAAAGGGTATTAATATACCAAAGAAGGACCCTACGAATATAACAATCTCTTTGAAACCAATCGAAGAGGTATCAAACAGTCCCTTGATCATATGGAAGATCTTATTGATATTGAGATTACCTTCTAACCCTAGTGCAATGACGTTAAAAATAAACTGAATGCTTGCCATGATTGCGATAAAAGATAAAACCATACATTCGACTGAATTTGAATTAAACATGATGGAGACCAAGGCGTAGGCATTTCCGATAAAGGCTGTGATAAATAGAATGGTCAACAAGGGTACCAGGACAAGGAGACCCAAGGAAATCATATGGGTCGCAATCGAGACAAAACTTTCTTTAAAGGAGGTTGGAAACTCGGTGAAATATTCTTTGGTTTGTGTCTGAACTTCAATATTCAAAGGTTGCACTGCATAAGTAAGTGCAAGTAAGAAGGCTGCAAAGGCAAAGACTGCCACATAAACGGCGAACCCCTTTTCAGGTACAATTGCAGATGCTTGATGGAACAATTGATGAATTTGAAACAATACAAAATTGGTATATACATATTGATGTAAAATGAGATAAGACAACCAATACAAAAAGACAGATGCCGCATTATCTGTGTTAGAAGTGGTACTACAATATTGATGAAAACTCAAAATGTAGCGTGGGATAGAAGTAGCGGAAAGACTGGCCATGACAGGGTTCAATATTTCCACCTTCTTTTTTAGATTAGGGTCTTTCTCATATTGTCGTTCAATGTCTCGGAGAGTGGTTTCGATTTGTTTTTTTTGTTCTTCACTCATGGTACTACAATAAGAACCACTCATTTCATCTGCCACGGACAGATTATGATCCGTACCAATCGACATGGAGACAAAAGGAAATGCATTTAAATCGTAAGGGTAGACCAGCTTTGCATCAACTGAAAACCATGCACCCAAGGTAAGCAAAAGAACCCAGAAAATAAGAAGAATAAGAGCATCCTTGATAAAGACAATCACCAATGATTGTAGAGATTGCAAGGTAGACATTTTAAACTGTTCGTTGATCTGACCCATGATGGCAGTTTTGGTGACATCAATGGTTTGTTTCCAACGAGCCTTGTCTTCCTTGTCTGTATTTTGTATGGTGATGGTTCCGCTAGTCACTAGGAGTGTAATTGGAGTTGAACCAGTCTCTACTGCAATCCCGCTAAAAGTGTAATCGGTCCGGTCAATCGTTCGATACTTTTTTTCGTTTTGTTTTGAAGACCCTTGCGGAAAAGTCAATGTCACTTTTGAAGATGTATCTACAGTCACGGGTCCACTTGTGAGAATATACTCATTTTCGGTCTTTTGTATGTTACAAGATTCTACCAAAACATTCACATCGCCTGGTCCCTTGCACGTTCCGGTATAAGCAGATACGTCTTTTGTGATAGCGGGAGACCAAGCTGTAACCAATGGCAACCTAAGATTTATTTCGGTCATTAATAAGTATAGTTATTTTTTTATTGTGCATACAACAACGCCGCATATCCACTTTTGACACGTAACACGTTATATCGTTCCTCTGTAAAAAAAAGGCTGTAGTCATACTTGTATAAACTACCGGTTTGTTCTACGCCGAGAAGAGTACCTTCTTCATCACAAATCGTATTGAAGGCAGATCCTGGATTTATTTCTGGAAGGATGGTACTAAATTCGAGCTCAATGGTCTTAAACCGGCTAAGATTAATGGCACCAGACGGTTGCAACTCTTGTGGAGAAGTGTTCAAGCTAAAACTATATCCATATAACCCTGGATTGGAATGCCCCTTGCTATAATTGTATTTATCAATAAAGCTATATACACCTGAATCAAAGTCAACTTCTCTATATTTTCCATCGAGTATGATGGAAAACTTGGTCATAATATTCTTTCTATTCTCGTTTGTAAAATAATCACACATGAAATTTTGGTTAAGTATTGTAACGAGTTGGTCAGTAATTTCACTCGAGTAAAAGTCTACACCTGGTCCAAAGTCTACGCCTGGTCCAAATATGGTTTCATTCACTGTATAGCTGGCTACAGATGCCTCGACAACGTCATAGGGTAATTTGTCTGTATATTTCCAGTTGCTATAATTCGACCATTGATTACGTTGGTAACTATCATTTCTTCTAAAAAACCACATCCAATTCGAAGACAAGCTATTTGAGTCAAGACGATAACGGTTCGTTCCAGTGATCTGTTGTACGGTATCTTCCTTGACTGTTTTGATTAAATAACTTTGTTCTTCCTTAGCGAAGACCTTGGACTCTTCTTCCGTGACAAATCCAAAGGTAGACATCAGATGAATGTCTGCATTCCAGGATGTAACCTTATTTTTATAGTCTGACTCTAGCAAACGGATCGAGGGAGGCGGTTGTATAAATCGATAGAAGGAATGGGCCTCCTTGACAAAATTGGGCTGAACGGGGGATTTTTCAAAAGGATTGGCTGTGACGTCATTTATGGTAAATAATTCACGAATGGGTCGCATGGTCACCTCAATGGTGACTTCATTGTATTGAAGAGATACCATGGGCAATGACATCTTAGGAGAATTCATAAACCAAAAATGGAGAGGGACATAGATGGTTCTACCTGGAATGGACGGATTGGACATACCTAGGGGTTCAAGGGAAGTTACAGCTCTATAGTAACTGTTTGGATAACGAGAAGGACGACCAAATGCATTTTCGGGTTTGTATAATTCAAGCTCATGTCCAATCATTTGGTGAAATAAATCCTTTTTGCTCTTGTCGAAATCTCTTTCTGCCATATTTTTGATGTATTCTCCAGAAAATTCTTGAATAACCTGTCCTCCAATGAGACAACGAACCCTTCTAATCGCATTTGTTCCAATGTGCTCAATCCATCGAAATTCATAATTTTTCCATTTGTCCAAGTTTGTTAGCGGTTGAATCATGGTACTCCAAATATCAGGCAAATTAAATACAAGAAAAGCATCCATCAAGAGGTCTCCATTACGAGGTATTTTAAAGGTGAGGTGGGTATCTTCATTTAACTTTAAAGAACGCAGTCCTTCGTAATCAATTCTAAATTTTTGCATACCAAAATTCGTATATTTAGAATAGACCGTTTTGAAAAAAGTTTTACTTGGGTTTCCATTCAAGATGACATTTTGGTTTCCGTACGAGATGATATTCAACAATCCGCCACCCATGCTCTTCTATATAGTTTTGTTTATTTAAATCTTAGTTAAAACCTTTTTTTATCCCGGAAACATATGGACCAAGTCAATGGAGTCTTACAAAAGGCATCAGCAAATCCGGCCGTACCTATCGCCATTTTTCTGTTTCTTTTATTTTTCATATTATATGTTTTTGTCAGCCTAAAAAAAAGAAAATATTACTGCACCGTGTTGAGTAAAACAGAAATACAAACCTCTATCAAACCCTTGTCTAAGTTGAAGTCTGATATGCCATTGAACCAGGTCTATGTAAAAACCGCTTACAATTGCTGCTGCGTGGGTGAGTTCAAAAATGATTATGTTGATACATGTGCCCTTATTAATTGTGCAAAGCAAGGTGTTCGAGCACTCGATTTTACCATTTTTTCGCGTGATAATGAACCTGTAGTATCCGCGTCCTCGTTCAATAGTCCTCTTTATAAGGAAGAATACAACAGTCTATCTTTCCCAGAAGTGATCCAACAAGTGAAACGGTCCTTTATACTCGACACACTCAATTGTCCAAACACAACAGATCCTTTGTTTCTCATATTCCGTATTCAAAGCAGACATAAAAAAATATATGACAAAATGGGCGATGTGTTACAATCTTCTTTTGGTTCTGGTAACTTGGCAGGTAATCTGCTTTACACGGACATTACAGAATTAAAGAATACTACTATCAAACAATTCATTGGAAAGGTCATCATCATGGTCGATACGACTGGATTATCCGGTTATGAGTCTAGCAAATTGAGTAAACTATCTCTTGTAAATTTCGGAAATATCGAAAATCGTATCATACGAGTCAAGGATGTATACGATGAAAACCGACGTTCTCGTACCCCTTTGACCATACTCTATCCTAATTTACAAACCTCTAGTGACAATTATGATTTTACCCTAGGGTTTCCTCTAGGTATTCAATTTATCGGAATGAACTTTCAGACCAAGGACCGATACTTGGATGCATACAATACATTTTTCACCAATTCTGCATTTATACCTTTTCCGAGAATAGAAAATACTCCGCCAACACTAGCTGAAATGCAGCAATTATTCGCCAGCGGTCAACTTGTTATCCGTTGAGTTCTTTTTTATGGGTTATATACAATGAGTGACTTGGATAAAGCAGTGGAAGAAAATCTCAAAATACAGCACGGAATCACTCGATTAAAGTACATGAAACCTGTCGTGTTTGATATTGTCGAAAAATATATTAAAAAGAACAAATTGATTGGTTATGGTGGACATGCACTGAACTTGTATTTACCCACTTCGAAACAATTCTATAGCTTATGGGACATTCCAGATTATGATTTCTTCTCTCCACATGCCATTCAAGACTGTAAACAACTTGCAAAAGAATTAGCCATGCATACAGACGAAGTAGAAGTCAAGTCGGCCATGTTTGATGGAACCTACAAAATATTTGTGAACTTTGTTCCTTTGGTAGATATTACGCATCTGGAAGAAAATCTATACAATATACTGTGGAAGACGTCTCGTAAGATAGAGGGTATTCACTACGTACCCTATAGTTATTTAAAAATGAGTTTGTATCTGGAGTTGTCTCGTCC
>Ga0187843_10000730_pt1 | contig 22329 bp, 26 predicted proteins | sample SpaLakP09_SKY_43_FD_134516 | JGI IMG/M metagenome (GOLD analysis project Ga0187843, IMG submission 134516) | Oligotrophic lake water microbial communities from Sparkling Lake, Wisconsin, USA - SP09_SKY_43 | ecosystem: Environmental > Aquatic > Freshwater > Lake | place: USA: Sparkling Lake...
CATCGCCTTTGGAAAAACTGTGAGCGACAATTGAATACCAGCTTGCAATTCGTTAATTTGGCATTCCTCACTTTGCTCTTGCGGCGGGGGTGATCAAAAAAGATCTCGAACAGGCTCTAAGAAGGCAAATGGGCAGACACTTGCCCCTCGCATAGTAGCCATGCTGTGAACGCCATGCAACCAGCAGGTGTTTATGGCGTGAGCTATAATTGACCCACTGGGCGACCACAGCCCGAGTGCAGAAGGAACGACCTTCCCCATTCTGGGAGTGAATGTCCGGGACGGCCCGGCTCTTTGACAGGAGAGCCATATGGCTTGGGCAATGTTAATCGTAGCAGGGCTTTTTGAAGTCCTTTGGGCTTTTTCAATGAAGCAATCTCATGGCTTCACCAAGCTCATACCCTCCGTTATTACTATCGTCGGCATGATCGTCAGCTTTGTCTTGCTGGCATTTTCCATGCGCAGCCTCCCACTCGGCACTGCTTACACCATCTGGACAGGCATAGGCGCCGTCGGCAGCTTCATCGCAGGCATCGTTTTCTTGGGTGAGCACCTGAATTTCACCCGCATCTGCGCTGCCTTGCTTATCGTCTCAGGGCTGATTTTGATGAAGATGTCGTCATCGCAATAAGCCGGATGGGACAGATTCTTTTCTGCTGGCGCGCAGTTACCGCACCTTTACCGCCGCCTTATTCTTGAGCTTGCTGTCCGGGTACACAATCACCTGTGTACCAACAGACAGGCCCTGTTTCACCCAGGCACTGACGCCATTGCGGGCCTCTACGCTGACTTCTTTCAGGACGGCGTGGTCCTTTTCAACTACAAAGACACCAGAACGGGAGCCGATGGGGAAAAGGGCACTTACCGGCACCATGATGGCATTGTCCACTACTTGTACCAGCACCCGCACGTCTACCTTGAAGGCGTCACCCAATGCCTTCCATTGCGCAGCCGGCGCGACGATGTCGATGAGGACATAAACGCGTTGCTCTTCCACACCTAGTGCAGAGACTTTGGTGAACGCAGCCGGTTCAACCCAGCGCACCTGACTGCTGAGTACATCCGCACCACCCCAGTTCAGTAGCTGCGCGACAGCACCTGGGCGCACCTGGGTGGCGTCTTCTGTCAGCAGGTCTACCACTACCTCCAGCTTGGCCGGGTCACCCAGTTCCAGCAGGCCAGCGCCTGCCATCACACTGGCTTCGCTCTGCTGCAAGATTTTCAGCACTTTCCCACTTACTGGCGCCTTGATGGCAAAGCTGGGCTGCGAGCCGCCCAATGGCGCTTGCGCAAACTGTTTAAGTGCAGCGCGGGACTGTTCCAGATCGTGCCTTGCTGCATTTTCTTCCTGGCGTGCGGTTTCCAGTTCCTGGATGCGCAGGCGCAGGTTGAGCCGTCCGGATTCATTCTGGTTGGGAGAGACAAAGCCTTGTCGCGCCAATGCTTCGCTCCGCCTTAAGTCTGCCTGGGCTTGCTCCATGGCGGCGTTGGCATGTCCTACGCTGGCTTGCGTGCGGGCCAGCGATGCCGCCACGCTGGCGATGCGCGCACTTTGTTCGTCGCGTGTGCGTTCATCCAGCAGGGCGGGAGCCATTGGCCACAGTAGTGCAACGGTATCACCCTGCGTGACGTTGTCGCCCTGATTCAGTAGCACCCTTCCTACGCGGCCAGCCAGCGGAGTAGAGACTATGTAGCGGTTGCGTACACGGGTTTTGCCATATTCCTGGACGGATCGTTCAAATCGTCCCTGGGTCACCTTGGCCACTTCCACGCTCAGTGGTTTGGGTTTGAATGCCCACACCAGCAACGCGATGACTACCAAGCTTACTCCCGCGATGAGCAGATTGCGTTTTAGTGTGGACTTGGGCTTGGTTACAGGTGCTGGTGGGGCGGTGGATGGTGGAACAGGGGGCGTACCTGACGGTGGCGCAATGACAACCACCGGTGGCGTCGCGGGTGTGACTGGCACCGGAGGCGGCGGTACTGACGGCACTGTGCTCGGCTCTTGAGCGCTTGCTGGGGGTGGGCTATCAGTCATATTGAATCCAGGTTATGTTCCAGGTGAAATCGTCAGGGTGATATGGTGTTGCTTGGACATGAGCCTCATTCGCGCGTCTTGAGCACACTGACCATGTCCAGTGCATCGACGCGCTGGCGCACGATGAAGGCACTGACTACGCCTGCCAGGGTCACGCAGACGGCAGAAAAGGCATAGGTGGCGGGTGTAATCACAAACGGGAAGTAAAAGTCGTCGCTTTGTATCCCACTAACGATGCCCGCCGCCAGCAGATAACCCAGCAACATACCCAGCGGCATGGCAAGCACGATTTCAATCGCTAGCTCGCCCAACAAAATGGCAGACACTTCGGTGCGGGTAAAACCCAGTACGCGCAGACTGGCCAGCTCCCAGGCGCGCTCAGCCAGGGCGATGCGCGCATTGTTATATACCACCCCCACGGCAATCACGATGGCAAAGGCAGTCAATACCGAACTGACCATCAGCAGGTTGCCGACGGTCACGTCCTCTATGTTCCTGGCCATGGTTGATTTGCTGATGACCACGCCAACCCGTGGCAAACCCTGCAAGCGCTGCAACAGAACAGACTCAAAGCCTGGTTCAACTGCCAGCATGAAACTATTGACCAGATCGCCTTCGCGTAAAAGTTTGTTCAGGCTGGCCCTTTCTATGTAGGCATTCATGCCCAGCATTTCTTGCACTGTGCCGGTGAGGGGCAATTCCAGTACGGCACGTTCACCCTCCTGCACTTCTACCCGCACCATGTCACCCACTTGCAGGTGCAGCTTTTCAGCGAGGCGATCCGTCAAGAGCAGGCCATCGCGTGGAGTGGCGAAAAATTGTCTTTTCAGGTTGACGATGCGTTGCAGATCAGGTTGCAGCACTTTTCCGATGATGAAGCCATGCCAGTTGTGGTTGTCATGTACCAGCCGTACCGACACACTGCGCGCACCTTCCACTGCGGTCACATGTGGCAACCTGCCCGCAGCGTACAAGACATTGGCGGGCGTCACTTCCAGTAAAGCGACTACCACATCACCGCGCAAGACCTGGCGAAACTGGGTTTCCATCAGCACTGCCACCGAATCGCGCATGAACGAGCCTGTCACCACGATTGCCATCGACATGGCAATGCCAAACACTGTCAGGCTAGTACGCAAAGGTCGCCGCGTCATGGTACGCAAGACCATGCGCAGCGCTGGCGAAAGCCATTTTTGCCAACCCCAGCGCTCGATCAGCATGGGTTTGAAAATACCGGGTGAAGGGGCACGCATGGCTTCTGCCGGTGCCAGAATGACGACGGCACGAATGGCGTTGAGCGTGGCCAGCACTGCTGCGGTTAACGCTACGCCCACGGCCACCAGCACAAGATCGGGGCGCAAACGAAAGTACATGTCAGGGAAGCGAAAGCTTTCCTCATACATGCCGACAAAAAACCTGCCCATCACTGCGCCCAGAGCCAGACCCAAAACCAGTCCTACGGTGACGATAATCAACACCAGCTTTAAGTAATGCCAGCCTATGGCAAGGTTGTCATAGCCCAGGGCCTTGAGTGCAGCGATCTGCCCGCGCTGGGTGGCAATTTGCCGCCCCAGTACCACGTTCAGCAAAAAGGCAGCAACGCCCAGAAAGATTGTCGGCAAGACCGTCCCCATCACACGCTGCTGGGCAATTTCAGAACTGAGCATGGCGTTGGACATCTGCAAATCACGGCCATGTGCGGTGGTGCCGCCGTAACGCTTCAACAGGCGGTCAAGCTGATCGATCACCGCGCCTTCGCTGGCGCCGGGGCTGAGTCGGACAGCCACTTGATTGAATGCACCTTCCATATTGTAGGCTGCTGCCAGTGCGCGTTTATCCACCCAAAACACGCCAAAGCCGCGCTGATCGGGGGAGCCTCCCAGACCGGCAAAAATGTATTCAGGTGAAAGTGCGATACCCACGATGAGCAGTTCTTCTCGCTTGCCATTGATGAGCGCGGTGACGTGGTCGCCAGGGGCGAGCTTGCGTGCGATCGCAAATCCTTCTGACACCAGCGCTTCCATCGCACCTGAGCGACGTGCAGCAATCATGCGCCCTACACGCAGATTGACCTTGTTCAGCCGCTGCGGCAGCACTGGGTCCATGCCCAGCAACAGGCCGACGATAGGGTCCACCACATTCGGAATAGTGACTGGCACCACCTGTGCCTGTGATGTTTCTACATGCGCGGCGCCGACAATGTCTTGCAATTGCCGCTCCAGAGACAGCGGTGCCCGCTTGAGTGTGGCAAACACGTCGGCAAAGCGCGAATCTGCATAATACAAATCGCGCGACCACGAGAGTGCATCATAAGCACTAAAGCTGGTGATAAAACCGGCAACGGCACTGGCCACCACCAGTGCTATTGTCAATGCCTGGCTCCACATCTGTGTCATGCCACGCAACAGTTTTTTGTTCAGCGTTTTCATGGCGGGCTTACCATGTCAGTTGCGAAGGTTGCAGCTTGCTTGCATTGACTTCTATGCGCTGAATACGTCCTTCTCCCAGGTACAAGACGCGGTCGGCCATGCCTGCGATGGCGGCGTTATGGGTAATGACAACCGTGGTCGTACCGATGTCGCGGTTGATGTTGGCAATGACCTCCAATACCAGTTTGCCAGTGACATAGTCCAGCGCCCCTGTAGGTTCATCACACAACAACACGTCTGGCCGTTTGACGATGGCGCGGGCTATCGCCACCCGCTGTTGTTCACCACCAGATAATTGCGAAGGAAAATGATCAACCCGTTCCGCCAGGCCCACCAGCTTCAGGGCATCCAGCGCCGGCATGGGGTTGATGGAAATGTCGGTAACCAGCTCGACGTTTTCTCTCACTGTCAGGCTGGGGATAAGGTTATAGAATTGAAAAACAAACCCTACATGCTCACGTCGATAACTGGTAAGTTCTTTCTCGCTGGCGGCGGTCAAGTCCTGATCCGTAAACAGTGCTGTGCCGGTGCTAGGCCGGTCCAGACCACCCAGAACATTCAATAAAGTCGATTTGCCGCTACCGGATGGCCCCAGCAAAACAATGAACTCGCCCTTGTAGATAGTTAAATCAACATCGACAAGAGCAGTGACCGTTATCTCGCCCATTTGGTAGGATTTAGCAAGTCCTTTGGTGACAAAGAGGGGCATGCCCTGCGGCGTCGCAATGCTTCCTTCGGCCAGGGTATTGATGTTTTGCATGACGAACAAGCTACGGCATTCACCAGAGACGGGTCTGTGCGCTTGCACACAAAGACAGACACAGCTCTCGAGCGAGCTTCAGGGCTTCCCCCAATTGCGTAGTATGGAAGTTACGCGCGATGCACTCAGCTCAGGAGTCTCTCTTATCTGGCCATTGCTTGGGTAACGGATTGGAAAGTGATGATGTGGCTTTAAAAAAAATCGAGCGACGTGGCAATACAGTTTCGCGCGAAATGTGCGGCAACGTACAGAGCCAGCGTCATCCAACGTGGATCATGATCGCTTAAAGCCAATCTGGGCTGGCTTGGTAAAAGGAGTTACGCCAATGGATCGTCGTACTTTCGTTCGAGTAATTGGTGGTGGCGTCATTATGTCCGCGGCAATGGCATCTGCAGGATGTGCCCAACACATGAGCATGGGGCGGATTTGCCCAAAGTACGTGACTGGCGCTGGATCAATTAACCGACTGGACTCTCATGAAATACAAAGATTACTATGAAGTCCTGGGTGTAGCCAAGACTGCGACATTAGACGATGTAAAGAAAGCCTACCGCAAGCTGGCGCATTTGTATCATCCTGATGTATCAAAAGACCCCAAAGGGGAAGAGAAATTCAAAGAAATCGCAGAAGCCTATGCCACTCTGAAGAATCCTGAAAAACGCGCAGATTACGATAAGATAGGCAGCCATAAAAACGGTGACAACTTCACACCACCCCCTGAATGGCAAGCACAGTATGGTTCAGACGCGTCGGGCTTCGATGACGTTGATATTTCCGATTTTTTCAGCGCATTCAGGTCTGGTGTCCATAAAGGGGCAAATGCTCCAGTCAAAGGTGAAGACTATTCGGTATCTGTTTCTGTGCCTTTGGAAACAGTCTTTCACGGCGGCGCGATCAATGTGACGGTCGAATTGCCAGAATATGACCAACATGGCTTGCCTCATCGCAGGCCACATACTTTTCGGATCACCATACCAAAAGGGGCGCAAGAAGCGCAGCGCATGCGCCTGGCTGGCAAGGGTGGCCCTGGACGAAATGGTGGTCAATCGGGTGATTTATTTGCCGTTCTGACGATTGCGCCGCATCCTTTGTTCCGGGTGAGTGGCAGCGACCTGTATTTTGACCTGCCACTTTCTCCCTGGGAAGCAGCAATTGGAGCGAGCATGCAGGTTCCAACTCCAGGTGGCAACGTCGAACTCAAGGTGAAGTCTGGCACCACTTCCGGGCAGCGACTGCGTTTGTCAAAACGAGGCTTGCCAAAAGAGGATGGACAATCCGGTGACCTGTATGCAGTTACACAAATCCAGGTTCCCAAAGAAATCAGCCAGGCAGAGCAAGATCTCTACCAACAGTTGTCAGCTATATCTACTTTTCAGCCCCGCGCCCACTTCAACATGGAGGTCAAATGAATGTACAAATCGCTGAATGGACTTTGCTGAATGGTCAAAATGCCTGCTCCATCACCTATCTGCGTGATGTATCAGGTTTATCCGAAGAAGAAATCAACGAATTGATAGAGAATGGTCTACTCACCCCCATTGATAGCAAGGCGATGGCGAAGATATTCCCCATGCATTCTATCGTCACAGTGAGTAGTGCCCGCAGACTGCGTGATGACTTTGAACTGGATAGTCACGGCATGATACTGGCACTGACGCTGATGCAGCGCATAGATGACTTGCAAAGTGAGTTGAATCTGCTTCGGGCGCAATTCAAGTGAGTATCCTACCCTTCTATCAGGAAGCGCAACCTCACAAATCAATATCAGTGGTTCGGGCCTCGTCTTTGCCGGAGAACACAGGCATAAGATGGCTGAGCGGATCGGAGAGGTTGAAAATAATGGGATTTGCCGGGGACTGGATGCGGCCAACTTTGCGGAAACTCATGCTGCCGGAAACGCCGTTGTCCCGCAAGTCGCGCAGTGGATCGCGGGGCGGTTAAATTTGGTAAGGCAGCCGTTGCGGTGGAGAAATTTATCTGATTTCTCTGATTAATATTTTAGGAAAGGTCCGCTTACAAGTGGACCTTACTGCTACTACATACATCGGAAAAACGGCAAATTTACTGCACAATTGTAGTATCTTTTTGATAAAAATCAGATTATTGCGATACCTTCGATATTATCTAGTATTCATCCTTTATCAACGTGTCATAATTAAAAAAAATTTAATAACTTTGATGAAGATTGATATCAGCAATGAAAATAAAATTGTTAGGCATTGAATTTAAAACAGGCCAAGGCATTACTTTGGCAGAGTTGTTCCAGAGCATAGTGAATGCAAATGGAGCACCATTAAAAGTTGGAACCCACGAGAGGTTTACGTATGTTGATATAGTCGATGGCTATCATGTAGGCCTAATTATCACTACAAAAGATCACAGTAAATTCCTGGAGTTCAGTCGCGATAAGATGAATGCAAAGCTAGAGGCACGTGATTTAGAGGACGGCAAACAGTTGGCGGATTTCAATTTTTTTGCAATCAATCAAAAAACAGGTAAAGGAATCTACCAGTATTACCACCAATCATGTTCAATTCACGGGTTTGGGGCACTTTGTAAGCTCTACTACGACAACCTAAAGAAACAGCGCATAGAGAGTGCAAAAGAAAAAGTTCGAGCAGGTGGCAAAGAATTGCTGCCAAAAGATGAGCGTAAGATTAGCAAAGATTATTCTGGTACGCTTCAGTATTCAGTAATAGTGCGGGCAGAAACATTTAGAAGTATGGTTAAAGAATTGAAAAGAATCAATTCAGTTACGCTCACGGTATCTACATTAACTTACAACGACACAGTTTTTACTCCTATTGCACTCGTCGCTAAAAATATGACTCAAAAGTTTACTTTTGAAAAGAAGTCATTAATCGGTAATGTAGTTCCAACAGTCTTAGGTGTAACAGGACTGGATGGTGTTAAACGCGCTAAAGTCGAAGGTGTTGGGGAAGATGGTCTTGACCAAGTCATAAAATTGTATGACACACCTGACATGTTTGGCGAGCATGATTTCGACGATATTGTAGGAACGATGACGATATCTCCAGCGGATTTTGCGAAATCGAAGTTTCTTAGGTCAATTATTGACGTAGCGAACAATGAAACAGTAATTAAGGATGTTGGTAAGACATGAAAAATCTATCGTGCAAGATGATCTTGACAGTATGTGTGGTCTATCTTCTACCGATTTTATTCGGCATAGGGGTTTTCGTCCTATGTTACCAAATTGAAATTTCACATGTTCCGAATACTGAAACTTTAGTAAAGTTCTATCAAGAAAAGATGAGAGGCAGTCTTTTTGCTGGCTTTCTAACTTTAGGAAGTTTCCTTTTATCGCTGAAAACGGGCATCGTTATCAAAATTAAGGAAAGTCTCTTTGATAAACAGGAATACCAAGAGAAAGTTGAGAAAGCACAAGCAGGAAATCAGGGAATAAAGTCTACAATTTATGGCCCTTTGAGGAGAATGAGCAGGGTGATGTCTGCTGCAGTTCTATCAGCTCTTTTAGCGTCAGCTATTCAACTAACGCTCGGCTTATATTCAACTTGGTGGGCAGCGGCAATGTGCCTAAGTATGGCTACAATTGCGCTTTTATACCTTCTTGAAGCATTTGTGTTGATACAAATGAATTTAAGTATTTGGTTTGAGTTTCTTGACGAAGATGCGGAAAGAAAACGTGATAAGCGTGCCATCGAAGAAAAAGGCGCTATAAATAAAGATGGATGATTGCAGTTGAAAACTTGTGGCTGTGCCACATGTACCAGGACTCGAAGCTTTTACCTTGCCGCAATCTATCATAGTTGCGGTTTTTTATCCGACAGAAATTCAATATCAAGTGCAAACCAGTGCAAGGTCATGCGCGACCTTACAGTTTTTCTGGCAGGCGGTATTAATCCCGCATAGACTCGAACCCAAATTTTCTATTTTGTAGATTGAAAAGAATTTTGTAGATTTTATGTGTCTAAAAAAAAGGCTTACATCGCTGTAAGCCTTTTTTTACTACTAAATACTTGGTGGCCCGGGGCGGAATCGAACCACCGACACAAGGATTTTCAATCCTCTGCTCTACCGACTGAGCTACCAGGCCAAGACCAAGAATTATAGACATGTCGGTGGCTCTTGGCAAGCTTTTTCTGAAAAAACTTGGTTTCCCTCTATGAGCGAGCTTTGATCTGGCGCATCTGGCTGGTCGGTGGGCTTCCCGTATAATGGGGCATTATCTGCTTATTGATGGGGGACTGATGTCTGCTCAGGTGCGTGATTGCGAAATTTGTATCGTTGGTAATGGGGCGGTGGGCAAGGCTGCGGCTTTGGGGTTTGCCCAAGCGGGTTTGCGTGTGAGTTTACTATGCGTGCCGGGTTCTGGTGCGGCTGCTGTTGCTCCTGCTTCTGCTGACTGGGATGTGCGGGTGTATGCGTTGAACCATGTGGCGCATGATTTGCTGTCTTCGCTGAAAGTCTGGGATGCGCTGGATCAGGCGCGGGTGGCGCCAGTGTCGGCCATGCAGGTGCAGGGCGGTGGTGTGGATGCGGGCAAGCTGGGCTTTGATGCTTATGGCGCGCATGTGAATGAGCTGGCCTGGATTGTTGAAGATAAGAATCTCAATCAGGCGATGGATACGGCGTTGCGGTTCGCGCAAAATCTGACGTTGGTGCAAGGGCGGGCGCAAGCCTTGGTGCTTGATGCTGAGGCTGCACAAGTAGTGCTGGATGATGGCAGCAGCATACGTGCGTCTTTGGTCGTTGGTGCTGATGGTGCGCAATCCTGGGTGCGTGGTGCTTGTGATATCGGTCTGGATTACCGTTCTTATGATCAGCAGGGTGTGGTCACCAATTTTGAGTGTGCCAAACCGCATCATGGTGTTGCGCATCAATGGTTTGTGCAGGAGCAGGGGATTATTGCCTTGTTGCCTTTACCGGGTAATCGCGTTTCGATGGTATGGTCCGCCCCGGATGCGCTGGCGCAGACTTTGTTGCGTGAACCCCTGTCGGCATTGGTCGAGCGCTTGATGCCGTATTGCGGCGAGGTTCTGGGTGCTTTGCAGCCAGTCTTGCCGGAGGCGATCAAGGCTTTCCCATTGCGGCTGATGCGGCCACACAGCATGATCGCACCGCGAGTTGCGCTAGTCGGGGATGCGGCACATGCAGTGCATCCGCTGGCGGGGCATGGCATGAACCTGGGCTTTGCCGATGTGGTCGATTTGCTGAAAGTGATCAAAGAAAAAGAAGCGCACCGCGATTGTGGCGATGCACGTTTGCTGGGTCGCTACCAGCGCGCGCGCAAGGAAGAAGTGCTGCTGATGCTGGCGACGACTGATAGCCTGGCGCGCCTGTTTGCATCCGATTTGACGCCTTTGCGTACAATACGTGACCTGGGATTGAACTTGCTGGACCGCTTGCCAGTCATAAAGAATAAACTGATCGCCCACGCCATGGGGAAATGAGCCCGTTCATAGCGAGCATGTAAGTTTGTGGCAATGAGTGCGACCAATGTTGATGAAATGGCTAAAACGATTTAGTCTGAGCCTGATGAAGAAAGAAAATTGAACATGAAAAAAACATTACAAGGCTTGATAGCCCTCGCATTTGCCTTGGCTGGCAGTGCATTTGCCGCTGAGACAGCGCAAGAAGCCACTGTGCGCAAGCTGATACAGTCCACTTTCCGCGAGGGCGTGAAAATTGATACTGTGACCAAGACGCCTTATTCAGGCCTGTTTGAAGTGCGTATCGGTTCGGATATTTTATATACGGATGAAAAGGCACAATTCCTGTTCACAGGCGAAGTCATTGATGCAAAAAATGGGACGAATTACACCAAGGCCAGGATAGATGATTTGAGCAAGGTGAAGTTTTCTGAGTTGCCTCTGGAATCTGCGCTGAAGATGGTCAAGGGAGATGGCAAGCGCGTGATTGCCGTATTTGAAGACCCTAACTGTGGCTATTGCAAACAATTCCGCAAGACGCTCAATACGCTGGATAACATCACGGTGTATACCTTCATGTATAACATTTTGAGCGATGATTCCAAGGACAAATCAAAGAACATCTGGTGTTCTGCCGACCGTAACAAGGCCTGGGATGACTGGATGTTGCGTGGCAAGGCTGCGCCAGAAGCGCCAGCCAATTGCAATACGCCGCATGACAAAGTTTTTGCCCTCGGTCAAAAAATGCGCGTGACCGGTACGCCTTCAGTTATCTTCACTGATGGCAGCCGTGCACCAGGCATGCTGGATGTGAAAATGCTGGAAAGCAGAATTGCCGCAGCTGCCAGCAACAACAAAGCTAACTAAGCGTACTTTTTCGGATGACATCGCCACCGCGCTGGACTGGTATTTTGCTGGCGGCGGGGCGTGGTCGTCGTTTTGATGCCAGCGGCCAGCAAGACAAACTCTTGCAAACACTGGCCGATGGCAAGTCTGTGGTGCAGCAAAGCGCACAGAATTTACTCGCGGTCATGCCGCATATGGTCGCGGTAACCAGGCCCGATAATGCTGTGCTATCAGATCAGTTGCAGGCCATGGGTATAGCGTGCCTAGTCTGCCATGATGCGGACGCCGGTATGGCCAATTCACTCAAGTGCGCTTTGCGCGCCACGGCTGAAAGTGAAGGCTGGCTGATCGCTCTCGCAGACATGCCCTTCGTAAAACCCTCCACTATGACGCAACTCTGTGACGCCTTGCAAGCAGGCGCCGAAATCGTCGTACCTGTATATAAGGGGCAGCGTGGCAATCCAGTGGGGTTTGCGCGTAAATACTTGCCACAATTACTGGATTTGCAGGGCGATGTTGGCGCACGTAGTCTTTTGAAAAGTGATTTAGTGACGCAGGTGATGGTAGACGACCCGGGTATTCATCAGGATATTGATACGCCAGATGCCCTGGTTGATTATCTTGCTGCGATGGCTAGGGCTGAAGCTTAATTTGTCGAGATCAGTGATTTTGCCTAAAAATCCTGTAAATAAGACATGATTTCGAAGACGATGCTTAAAAAAGCCACGGAATTGCCACAATTTTTCACTTTCCTCGCCAGCTTTGTTGCTTCTAAATAGCTTTCGGATATATCTATACAACTAAAATAACCATAGAATAGCGGTTTTCTTCCACCTGATTTAAGACGTGGCGGTATTGGTGCTGCCCAAATCTATGAATAATCTCAATCAAAAGCTGGCAATACGGATAGGGTTTGTCGGGCTTGCACCATTTGTCTTTTTGACGCTGGCTTGCTGGATCGTGCATCCTGACTGGCTTGGGGCCCTTATCAAGGCACAACTGCATTATGGCATTGTGATTTTGTCTTTTCTCGGTGGTCTGCATTGGGGCGTCGCCCTGATGGCAGGTGGCGGACATGAGAATGAAAACAAGAAAGCCCTGATCTGGGGTGTGGTCCCCATTTTCATCGCCTGGCTGTTTTTGAACCATATGCTGATAGGTTTTATTGTTCAGGTTGCCGGTTTTATTGCGACCTACAAGATAGACAAGCGTCTTTATCAATCTTATGGTGTGCCAGCATGGTTTATGACTCTGCGTTTGCAATTGACGCGTGCAGTCGTAGGGGCGCAGCTATTTACCTTTATCGCGGCCAATGTTCGTAATTACACGAGCTGAAAAAATTCTGCTTTCACTTCTCACTTCAGCAGACTCATTATTTAAGAAACAGAAAGATCGTTCCGAATGAAAAAAACGATAACAACAAAGAGACCTGGCGCGGCTGTATCTGCGCATGCGCTGGCGTATACCATCGTCCCCAAGGACCTGGCCGGACATATCTACCAGGTCACGCTCGACATTGCAGCGCCTGAAGCTGAGGGCCAGATCATCAGTCTGCCAGCATGGATACCGGGCAGTTACATGGTGCGTGAATTTGCCCGCAATATCGTGCAGATCAAGGCTAGCTGTGAAGGCAAAAAAGTCGCACTGAAAAAGCTCGATAAGCACACCTGGCAAGCCGCGCCTTGCAAAGGCGCTTTGCATATCAGCTATGAAGTCTATGCCTGGGATTTGTCAGTACGTGCAGCACATCTGGATCAAAGCCACGGTTTCTTCAATGGCACCAGCGTGTTCTTGAGCGTACATGGCCAGGAGATGAACCCGCATGTAGTCGATATCCAGCGTGCTGACGATGCTGCCTGCAAAACCTGGCGCGTAGCCACGTCGTTGCCTGAACTGAAAGCCAAACGCTATGGCTTTGGCACGTATATGGCCGCCAATTATGATGAGTTGATCGATCACCCCGTAGAAATGGGTGACTTTGCGCTGGCGACATTTGATGCGCATGGCATTTCTCACGATTTTGTGGTGACTGGCAAAGTACCAAATATGGATATGGAGCGCATCATTGCTGATGTGCAAAAAATCTGCGAAACCCAGATCGCCTTCTTTGAGCCGCGTACTAAGAAAGCACCGATGGACCGTTATGTCTTCATGACCATGGTGGTCGGTGAAGGTTATGGCGGCCTGGAGCACCGTGCTTCCACAGCATTGATTTGCAATCGCACTGATTTACCAGTCAAGCATCAGACAGAAATGAGCGATGGCTATCGTGGCTTTTTGGGCCTGTGTAGCCATGAATATTTCCACACCTGGAACGTCAAGCGTATCAAGCCTGCGGCTTTTGCCAGCTATGATTTGCGCCACGAAAACTACACCAGCCTGTTGTGGGTATTTGAAGGTTTCACTAGCTACTATGATGACCTGATGCTGGTACGCTCAGGTGTGATTGATGAAGCTGCTTACTTCAAGTTGCTGGCCAAGACCATCAATATGGTGACACGTGGCAGCGGTCGTACAAAGCAAAGTGTGGCTGAATCCAGCTTCGATGCCTGGACCAAATACTATCGCCAGGATGAAAATTCACCGAATGCGATCGTCAGCTATTACACCAAGGGTTCTCTGGTGGCATTGGGACTGGATTTGACGATACGCGCAGAAACTGCGGGCAAAAAATCCCTCGACGACGTCATGCGCGCAATGTGGCAAAAATTTGGCCGTGACTTTTATGAGCGCAGCCTGTCAGGCAAGCAGCAGGGCCTGGGCGAGACTGAGTTTGAAAGTCTGGTTGAGCAAGTCACTGGCGTGAACGTACGCCGCTTCCTCGACAAGCATGTGCGTGGCGTTGAAGACGTGCCGCTTTCAACACTGTATGCTGACTTTGCGGTACAGGTAAGCGGTGGCAATGCAAGCAAAAAATCCAGCCTTGGTGTACGTGTAGTGCGTGAAGCAAATGACTGCAAGATCGCCAATGCACATGAAGGCCGCGCAGCGCATATCGCTGGCTTGTCGCCCAATGATGTCATCATCGCGATCAATGGTTTGCGTGTGACTGCTGCAGATGCTGCCGATAGTTTGGGTACAGCGCTCGGTCGTTATCGCGTGGGGGAGACTGTGCAGATTCACGCCTTCCGCCGTGATGAGATGCTGACGGTGCAGGCTAAATTACAGGCAGATGATGTGCCCGCTGTAACTTTGGCAGTGCAGGCGGCAGGGAAGTCTGCTGGTTTGCTGAGACCAAGCCATCAGAAACCAGGCAAGAAGTAAGTTTGTAGTTCCTTAAAAAACCGCCGCAAAGCCAGATGCTTTGCGGCGGTTTTTATCTTTTGCGAAACCTTGTCATCGCCCCTTCAGATTATGGGGAAATATCCTCAGCCAATTACCCAAACACCTTCGCCAGTTCCGCCCCAGGATTCTCTGCCCGCATAAAAGCCTCGCCCACTAAAAATCCATGCACATTTGCTTCCCGCATGCGGGTGACGTCCTCTGCTGACATGATGCCGGATTCGGTAATGACCAGTTTGTCTGGCGTAATCCTTGGCAGCAAACCTATCGTCGTATCCAGGGAAACTTCAAACGTACGCAGGTTACGGTTGTTAATGCCCAGCATAGCTGTCTTGAGTTTCAAGGCTGTTTCCAGTTCTTGCGCATCATGTACCTCAACCAGCACACCCATGCCCAGTTCATGTGCGCATGCTTCCAGTTCAGCCATCAGGCCATGATCAAGGGCAGAGACAATAAGCAAGATGCAATCAGCACCCCAGTGTCTGGCTTGGTAGATCTGGTAAGGATCTATCATGAAATCCTTGCGCAATGCTGGCAGGGCGCAAGCAGTACGCGCCTGTTGCAGATATTCAGGTGCACCCTGGAAGAACTGCACGTCCGTCAGCACAGACAAACAGGCAGCACCATGTTCAGCATAGCTTTGCGCGATCTCTGCTGGGTGAAAATCAGGGCGCAACACGCCTTTTGAAGGCGAGGCTTTTTTAATCTCAGCAATGACCGCTGCCTTGCCCGCCGCAATCTTGCCACGCAAGCTGCCTTCAAAATTGCGCAGATCAGCTTGTGCTTCCCTGTTGCTCTCAACTTCTGCACGCAGACTGGCAAAGGATTGATATTTCTTTGCTGCCGCCACTTCATCGGCTTTGACTGCCAGGATTTTATTCAAAATATCAGACATGAGCTTACTTCCCTAATTGCTGGGTGACTTCAATAAACTGTTCCAGCTTGGCCTTGGCTGCGCCAGATGCGATAGCTGATTGAGCTAGTTTGACACCACCAGCAATCGACGTTGCTATGCCTGCACCGTACAGGGCTGTACCTGCATTCAGGGCGACGATGTCAGTCGCTGCACCTTCAACATTGTTCATTACGTCGAGTATCTTTGCTTTTGATTCATCTGCACCAGAGACGCGCAGATTGCGGTTGGATACCATCTGCAAGCCAAAGTCTTCAGGGTGAATATCGTATTCGCGGATTTCGCCATTTACCAGTTCACCCACCATGGTCGGTGCGCCCAGTGATACTTCATCCATATTGTCGCGCCCCCATACCACCAGCGCATGTTGTGCGCCAAGACGCTGCAAGACACGTACTTGTATGCCAACCAGGTCAGGGTGGAATACGCCCATCAAAATATTCGGTGCGCCTGCCGGATTGGTCAAGGGACCGAGGATGTTGAAGATGGTACGCACGCCCAGTTCACGACGCACTGGTGCAGCATGCTTCATCGCTGCATGGTGGTTCGGTGCAAACATGAAGCCTATGCCTGTTTGTGCTATTGACTGGGCAATTTGCTCAGGCTTGAGATTGATATTTGCGCCCAAAGATTCGAGCACATCTGCGCTGCCGGAAGAAGAAGACACACTGCGGCCACCATGCTTGGCAACACGGGCGCCAGCAGCAGCCGTGACAAACATGGATGCGGTAGAAATATTGAAGGTATGCGCGCCATCGCCACCGGTGCCAACGATATCGATCATGTTGTCCGTATTGGCCAGCGGTACCTTGGTCGAGAATTCACGCATGACCTGGGCGGCGGCAGTGATCTCACCTATGCTTTCTTTCTTGACGCGCAGGCCCATGGTCAGCGCTGTGATCATGACTGGCGACATTTCGCCACCCATCAATTTACGGAACAAAAACAACATTTCATCGTGAAAAATCTCACGGTGTTCAATCAGGCGTGTCAGTGCTTCTTGTTGAGAGATGGTCATGATGCAGTTCCAGTCAAAAAGTTTTTCAGCAGGGCATGGCCATGCTCGGACAATATGGATTCGGGATGGAATTGCACGCCTTCGAGATTGAATTCCTTATGGCGCACACCCATGATTTCGCCGTCATCTGTCCATGCGGTCACCTCCAGGCAATCCGGCAGACTGGCGCGTTCTATCGCCAGCGAGTGGTAACGGGTAATCGTGTAAGGGCTGGGCAAATTCCTGAAGACGCCAACGCCAGTATGGGCAATGGCAGAAGTCTTGCCATGCATGACTTGCTTGGCACGGATAACTTTGCCGCCAAATGCCGCACCTATGGCCTGGTGACCAAGGCAAACACCCAGGATGGGCGTCTTGCCAGCAAACTGTTCTATGACGGCGATGGAAACACCAGCCTCAGCCGGTGTGCAGGGGCCGGGTGAAATGCAGATGTGATCAGGCTGCAAGGCTTCAATCTCTTCTATCGTAATTTCATCATTACGGTAGGTACGCACATCTTCACCCAGCTCGGCAAAATACTGCACCAGGTTGTAGGTGAAGGAATCGTAGTTGTCTATCATCAGTAACATTTAAATTTCTCCATCCAGGCCATCTTGCACTTGTTCTGCTGCACGCAATACTGCGCGTGCCTTGTTTTCGGTTTCCTGCCATTCCATTTCCGGTACTGAATCAGCCACCACGCCAGCGGCTGCCTGTACATACAGCATGCCGTCTTTCAAGACACCGGTGCGTATCGCAATTGCCAGATCCATTTCGCCACCGAAGGACAGGTAACCGCAGGCACCACCATAGATGCCGCGTTTGACAGGTTCCAGTTCATCAATGAGTTCCATTGCCCTGACTTTCGGTGCGCCAGATAATGTGCCTGCCGGGAAGGTAGCTTTCAAAACATCCAGGTTGGACAAATCCGCCTGCAAGACACCTTCTACATTCGAGACGATGTGTTGTACATGCGAATATTTTTCTATGACCATCTGGTCGGTGACCTTGACGCTGCCAGTCTGGGCGATGCGGCCTATGTCATTGCGGGCCAGGTCTATCAGCATCACGTGTTCGGCGATTTCTTTCGGGTCAGCCAGCAATTCTTTGGCCAGTTCTGCATCGCGTTCTGGTGTTGTCCCGCGTGGGCGTGTGCCTGCCAGCGGGCGTATGGTGACTTTCTTGCTGCCATCGTTCAGGCTTTCATTTCGCACCAAAATTTCTGGAGAAGCGCCTATGATTTGCATATCGCCAAAATTATAGAAATACATATAAGGCGAAGGGTTCAGCGAACGCAGCGCGCGGTACAGTGACAGCGGTGAATCAACATACGGTTTTTTGATGCGCTGGCCCACCTGCACCTGCATCAGGTCACCCGCCATGATGTATTCCTTGGCTTTTTCTACAGCCTTCAAATAATCTTCCTTGGCGAAGTCGCGTATCGATTCTGTACGAACAGACGCCGATGTGACAGGGGCATCAACACTGCGGCGCAACATGGCGCGCAAGTCTTTCAGGCGCTGGCGGGCTTTGGACCAGGCTTCTGGCTGGGTCGGGTCGGCATATACGATGAGGTAGAGTTTGCCGGATACATTGTCGATGACAGCCAGTTCTTCAGTCAGCAATAACTGGATTTCTGGCAAGCCCAGATCATCTTTAGGTGCCTTGCCAGCCAGGCGTTTTTCTACATGGCGCACGGCGTCATAGCCAAAGTAGCCAGCCAGACCACCACAGAAGCGTGGCAGGCCAGGGCGCAATGCCACATTGAAACGCGCCTGGAATTCAGCAATGAAATCCAGCGGGTTCATCTCGCGGCTCTCTATGACCTGGCCATTTTTCAGGACTTCGACTTTGTCACCAAAGCTGCGTACCAGGGTATTGGCAGGCAAGCCGATGAAGGAATAGCGGCCAAAGCGTTCACCACCCATGACGGATTCAAGCAAGAAAGTATTCTTGCCCGCATTTTGGGTTTGCGCGAGTTTCAGATACAGGGTGAGCGGGGTTTCCAGATCGGCGAAGGCTTCCGCAATCATGGGGATACGGTTGTAGCCTTGCGCGGCCAACGATTTGAATTCGAGTTCGGTCATGGTTTTCTTTCAACCGCCTGCCTGCTCCTGAAACTTGTACACGCGTCTGCAACAGCAGCCAGCAGCGCACGCAAATTCGCTCAAGAGAGTATGGACGGGTAAGACAGATTGATATAACAAGCAAGAAGATGTGCTGGGGATGTGCACAGCCACTCGCGGCATTCGTGTATTAACAGAATTGCCAGCGTCGCCATAGCCAGGCCTCAAAAGTGCCTGGAGTGATCATGGAACGTTTGTTATCGATGAACATTCGTTATGTGAATGGTTTGAAAGTCAATGAGAGTTTTTCGCTGACAGCAGTTGTGCTGCTACCAACAGGGTTTCGACTATACCATCACTTTGAATATTTTGTACAGCTTCGCCGTGGTTGTATCCATACGGCACTGTCAAGACCGGACAACCTGCGGCGCGGGCAGCAATCGCATCATTGCTGGAGTCGCCTATGGCCAGCACTTGTGACGGCGACAAGCCTAAAGTTTTGCATGCTTCCAGCATGGGCAGGGGATCAGGTTTCTTTTTTGCAAAGCTGTCACCGCCATAGACTTGCTCAAAATAATGAAATATTTCCTTCTTTTCCATCAGCGGCAGTGCAAAGGCCAGTGGCTTATTGGTGACGCAGACCAGGCGCAGACCCAGATTGCGCATGGCTTGCAGGCCTTCATGCACCTCAGGGTAAAGTTGGCTGTGGTCACCATTGATAGCCAGGTAATGACGCTGGTAAGCAGCCAATGCATCAGTAAAGCGCGCTGCTACGCCATCCGCATCAAAATCCAGCGACAAGACTTGCTGGATAAGATTTTCAGAACCCTTGCCCACCATGGTCTTGATGACATCCAGCGTTAGCGGTGCCAGCGCAAAGTCTTCACGCATGCGGTTAATGGCGACCAGAAAGTCTGGTGCGGTATCTATCATGGTGCCGTCAAGATCTATGATGGCGGCTTTGATGTGGCTGAACATGGTGGGGGCGATCAGATATAGGCTTTCCGCCTTGTGTGGCGAAAAGCCTGAAGATGAAATTGGGGATTAGACCTTGGACAACTCAAGGCGCATGGCATCAATGATGGCCTTGTAGTCGGGTTTACCAAAAATGGCAGAACCGGCAACAAAGGTATCGGCACCGGCACGGGCTATTTCTGCGATGTTCTCGATTTTGACGCCGCCATCCACTTCCAGCATGATGTCGCGGCCAGATTCATCAATGATCTTGCGGGCCTGCGCGATTTTCTTCAACGTATGCGGGATGAAGGTCTGGCCGCCGAAGCCGGGGTTGATCGACATGATCAAAACGATATCGACTTTATCTATGACGTTTTCCAGTACATGTAATGGCGTCGCCGGGTTGAATACCAGGCCAGCCTTGCAACCATGGTCACGTATGATTTGCAGGCTGCGGTCTATATGTTCCGATGCTTCCGGGTGGAAGGTGATGATATTCGCACCCGCCTTGGCAAAGTCGGGGATGATGCGATCGACAGGCTTGACCATCAGATGCACATCGATAGGCACTTGCACATGCGGGCGTATCGCTTCGCACACCATGGGGCCTATGGTCAGGTTGGGCACATAATGATTGTCCATGACATCAAAATGGATCATGTCAGCGCCAGCGGCGACAACATTGCGGACTTCTTCTCCCAGACGGGCGAAATCGGCAGACAATATACTGGGAGCAATGCGGAAAGTAGTCATGATGGAATCGTGCTTGAAAAAGATATGCTATTTTACCTTGTGAGGGCAAGCGGCTGTTGTCTTCGTCTGGCACAATGACCGTAATTCATCATGAAAGAAAATTATGGCAGCGTATGAAATAAGTGTATCGGTGGCAACGCAATACCTCAAAGACCAGTCCGATCCTGAGCAAAACAATTTCGTTTTTGCCTACACCATCACTATCAAGAATACCGGCACCGTGGCGGCGCAAGTCATTTCCCGGCACTGGATCATTACTGACAGCACCAACCATGTAGAAGAAGTCAAAGGTCTGGGCGTGGTCGGCCATCAACCTTTCCTCGCGCCTGGGCAAAGCTTTGAATACACCAGTGGCAGTTCATTAAGGACGCCACAGGGCAGTATGAAAGGCACTTATTTCTGCGTAGCAGAAGATGCCCATCGTTTTGAGGCAGAGATACCCGAGTTTGTCCTGTCTTTGCCGCGTACCCTGCATTGATCCGTACTTGGCGCAGGTTTATTGCGGATTGTCGCTATCCTGGCTCTGCTTGCTGTGCTCGGTAGGCTTTTGATCTTCCTTAGGTGGTGTTTCTGGCGTACGGCCATGAAACATCGTCCACCAGACGATAAAAATCAGCATGAACATTGCAACGCCTGCTTCCAGCGCTAATAACCACATCGCATCCACCTCACTCAATAAACTAAGCGCATTGTACCTGCTAATTTGCGTCCCTCATTACAGGTGATGGTCCGGCGCATTACAATAGACATACCGGCATTCATGCTGCATACCCCTACTCAATAAAATCAGGAGCATCTATGACATACGAATGTATTTTGACTGAAACCCGCGACAAAGTCGGTTTGATCACCCTGAACCGCCCCAAGGCCATGAATGCGCTGAATGACCAGCTCATGGATGAACTGGGTCTGGCACTTAAAGCTTTCGACAAGGATGAAAACATCCACTGCATCATTCTGACAGGCAGTGAAAAAGCCTTTGCCGCTGGTGCCGACATTGCCGCCATGGTGGGCTATAGCTTCATGGATGCCTATAAAGATGACTACATCACCCGCAACTGGGAAACCATGCGCCAGATCCGCAAGCCAGTGATCGCTGCTGTTGCTGGCTATGCCCTGGGTGGTGGTTGCGAAGTTGCCATGATGTGCGACTTCATCATTGCTGCAGAAAATGCCAAGTTCGGCCAGCCAGAAATCAAGCTCGGCACTTTGCCTGGTGCTGGCGGCACCCAGCGTTTGCCGCGTGCGATATCCAAATCCAAAGCCATGGACATGTGCCTGACTGCGCGCATGATGGACGTGGTCGAAGCAGAACGCGCAGGACTGGTATCTCGCGTAGTGCCACTGGATAAGCTGATGGAAGAAGCTTTCGCTGCAGCGAATGTCATCGCTTCCATGTCCTTGCCTATCATCATGATGGCCAAGGAATCCGTCAACCGCGCTTATGAAACTACCCTGTCAGAAGGTATACAGTATGAGCGCCGTTTGTTCCAGGCCAGCTTTGGAACGGAAGACCAGAAGGAGGGTATGCAGGCTTTCCTGGAGAAACGTCCCGCTGTATTCAAGAATAAGTAAGTCACTATTCATAGAGTGCATGCAATTAATCAAAACGGCAGCAATATAGTTGGCCCCAACCCGTCGCACCAGCGTCGCCTGCCGACGGGCTGTTATGCCTACTCACACATATAAGAGCAAGAAACCCCTTGAGTGCGCGCAGCGCACTCAAGGGGTTTGCTTTTAAATAAACGAAGTAAATAATTACCGATAAACGCTTGCGGAGAAGTGGAGTAGTTTGCTATAGTTCGCCTCCCGCTGAGAAGCGGGCGAGAAGAGCAGCAAAAGAAGCAAAGCTAGTGAAATGAGCGATCGAAGAG
>Ga0187843_10000731_pt1 | contig 22300 bp, 19 predicted proteins | sample SpaLakP09_SKY_43_FD_134516 | JGI IMG/M metagenome (GOLD analysis project Ga0187843, IMG submission 134516) | Oligotrophic lake water microbial communities from Sparkling Lake, Wisconsin, USA - SP09_SKY_43 | ecosystem: Environmental > Aquatic > Freshwater > Lake | place: USA: Sparkling Lake...
ATACAAGGTACATTAGGATATCAAGGCTTACAGGGTTGGGAAGGTGTACAAGGATTTACAGGCACACAAGGTCCAGTTGGGGTTGGTACTCAAGGTACTGATGGAAGTCAAGGTACTACAGGTAGTACAGGAGCTTTTGATATTTCATTGGCAGCGTTCAAACAATTAGTAGCAGACAGTACGGACTTTGCAGATTTCCAAAGTAGAATAGCAGCTTTATAAGTAATAGAGAGGAATGATAAATGTCAATTAATTTAGACCAGACGGGCCCATCGCATTTACTCAGTACCGACGAAGATGGTCTAATCCTTAACGGCAGTCAGGTCATCAGCAAGAGTATTCACGTTGCTGCCACTCCTCCTCAAAACTTAAAATTACTTTGGTTAGACACTACTCAAGCAGGCTATGCTGCCTTCCCATTAGGTGGTGGCACCGATTATATTCTTCGTACTGATGGACTTGGTAATGTTAGTTGGGTGCCTCCTAGTAGTCTAGATGTTACTAGATATCGCTATACTGCAAGTACTCTTACCACTACCACAGGTATAGATAATGGATCTACCAGGTCTGTTATAAGATTTAACAATGCGTCAATGAAAGATGCCAACATCATCTACATTAGTAATTACGATTTGGCCAACAATGATATATCAGAGTTTTTAGATAGTTTAAATTTGTTTAGAAATTATGTTAGAAGAGGCTATATCAAAGTTGAAAAACAAAATAATCCCAATTGGTTTTTGATTTTTCAATATAAAGTAGTCACCGTCGATGATAACTATACCGAAATAACCGTAAGCATAGCTAGAAGTTATGGCAATTTTACCAATAATGATCCAGTTTATGTGACATTTAGTTCCAGTGGACCAGAGGGCACACCACAAGATCTCACAGTATTTGCTACTATAACCACTCAACAGACGTTGACCAATAAGACATTGTCCAGTCCTTACATCAGTGGATTAAATTTACTTGATGGTAATATAGTATTTGAAGGTGCTACACCTAATAGTTATGAAACAACAATATCAGTAGTTGATCCTACGGCAGACAGAACGGTTTACATCCCGGATGCCAGCACAACTTTGGTTGGAACTGATGTGACTCAGACGTTATCCAACAAGACATTAACTAGTCCTTACATTGATGATCCCGTAGTTAGGAACTCGATGACAGTTCAAACTGATATTTCTGTAGTCTCTGACAATATGAACTTGTTGGAATTAGAAGGTTCTGACCCAAATATCATACTTAATCAAACTGAAGGCGGAACTAACACAATACATTTTCAAGTAAATGGCACAGAAAAGTTTGCTCTTGGCCGCAATTCGAGTGATAATTTTTATATTACTAGACAGCCCGATGGCACTTGGATTGATAACACATTGATCATTAATATTGACTCAGGATCTGTAAGTATTGGATCTACAGAAGCTAGTTCAGATAAGCAAACGGGTGCATTAATTGTTGCTGGCGGAGCAGGTTTTGGTGGTAATATCTATGCTAATGGTGTGGAAAATACTCCAATTGGTGCAGTAATACGTAATACAGGATCATTTACCACTGTAAGAGCCAATGGTGATGTGACTTTAACCAGTACTACTCAAAGTGATAGTGCTGCTAGTGGTGCTTTGGTCTTGTCGGGCGGGGTTGGAATTGCTAAAAATTTACATATTGATGGCACAATTTATGCTGGTGCTAAGGCTTTTAACGAAACAACCCTAACAGGATATAATTTAGTAGTGCAAGGGCCTAATGCTAAAATGCGTATCGGGCCTAATTATACAGCTGGCGGTGATAGGAATTACATTGATATACTAAGTCAAAATACTCTTAGTACCATTTTAACAGAAAATGATAACTTTTTGATTAAAAATCTAAAAGATAGTGCTTTAATTACTTTAGATGCACCTAATGGCACTGTGAATATATCGTCTTTAAAGGCTAGTTCGTCAAATACCACTGGCGCATTAACGGTAGTTGGGGGAGTTGGAGTACAAGGAAGCATTTACGCCAATGACATGTATAGCAATAATAGTCAAGTGGTCACATTGGCTGCTAGTCAAACTATATTAAACAAGACATTAACAGCTCCTACTATATCAAATTTGACAGTAACTGGTGCATTGACAGTTGGTGGCACTACTGGTATTATTGGACAATATTTACAAACTACAGGTACGGGTATACAATGGGTTAATCCATCTGCCTCGCCTACAGTGGTCTTTACTAAAGACGGCGACCAAACTACAGCCAGTGGCGGTGCAGTGGTAAGATTTAGTGCAACTCCTTCCTTACAAGTGGGTGCAAGTTTTGGCACAATGGCTAATAGTGGTATTTTTACATTTAGTGTTGTGGGCTATTATCAAGTTATTGTACACTATAATTTGGGTGCAGCAGGCGGCGGCGACGCTATGCCTACTAGTGATTTTTGGGGAAGACTTAACGGATCAGATACCCCAACAAGATATTTACAATTAAGCTCAACAGCAGTTAGAAGAGGTTCAGTGACTGACGTATTCAATATAGCTAATATTGGCGATACCGTTAGTTGGTTCGCCAATAATGCAATTGCCATATTAGGTACTGGAGCTACAGCCAGTAAAATTACCATACTTCGACTAGGATAGTCTTGACAAAGTAAAAAATTCCAGTATAATAGTAGCATAGATAACTATGTTATATGATAGATTTAGGAATGTATTGTCTTTGTTATGTAGGCAAAGAACACAAAAAAATTCAGTTTGATCAGCGAAACATCATGTGTGGCGCTGCTAATTATGCACCTGCAGACTATGTTAATCTTCAGCATAGAGGGTTCATTATGGATAATATTGGTGAAAGTATTAGCCATATGAATAACGATTTTGGCAGTTTAACGGGGCTATACTGGGTTTGGAAGAATGCCAAGCATGATTTTAAAGGCACAAACACTTATAGAATTTATTGGGATGAGGAACTTAGTTTAAAACCCAATAGAGTACATGTTCCTAAAGCTAAAGATATAGTTACAGCCATAAAAGGTTTTGCTCCACATGTGGATAATGTCTATGATCACTTTAGTCATTGTCATAATAATTTAGGATGGCAGCTACTTTATGGATTGGCAGGTGATAGACGTATACCTATTACTGTTGATATGATTAATGGATTGAGAAATTACAAATATCTCATACCATTTCATATGTTTACAGCAGATTCTGCTACTTTTGACCGTATATGTGAAGTACTTTTCACTGTATTATTTGAATTTCATGCTAATTATGCTAGTTTTCTTCCTGAAATATACAATAGAAATCAGCAAATTAGATTTTATGACTTTTTTGGCGAACGTATTTTACACCTTATTTTAACTAATAATTACCATTTTTTAGGTAATGTCGATGTTACACATTTAAATATACTGGATATAGATCATCATGCTTGAAGCAGATAAAATTCAACCCCATTTACTAGAATATATTAAAGATCCAACGGATCCCGAACGCAATTTTGCCATAGGTTTGCAGTATGATTTACTAGGTCAATCAGCTAGCGCAGTCAGTTTCTTTTTAAGAACAGCTGAACGTACGGATGATGAGCTATTAAGATATGAATGCTTACTTAGAGCAGCACTATGTTTTGAAAGACAAGGGTCTAGGAACTTTACCGTAAAAGGTCTATTGCTTCATGCAGTGGCGTTGCAGCCAAAGCGTCCTGAAGCCTACTATCACCTTAGTAGATTCTATGAAAGAAAGCCAGAAGATGGGCATTGGAATGAATGTTATACAGCAGCCAGCATCGGCGAAAGTGTTGCTGATGATATTAATTCTGGATTAAGAACAGATATAGGTTATCCAGGTAAAGATGCTATTAGATTTCAAAAGGCCTTAAGTAGTTGGCACTGTGGGCTGTGTGATGAATCCCGTAGTTTGTTTAAAGAACTAATGCGTTCAAAAGAACTTTCAGAAGATTATAAAAAGATCATTTATAGTAATTTAAAATACATGAGTAATTATGTAGAGATTCCTTTTGATAATTATGAGCCTTCTAAAAATTATAAATTAAGATATAATTTCCCAGGATCAGAAACTATAGAAACAAACTATAGTGAAGCTTATCAAGATATGTTTGTATTGAGCATGTTAAATGGTAAAAGAGATGGCACATTTATTGAAATTGGTGCCGGCAGACCATTTTATGGAAACAATACTGCATTATTAGAAAAGCAATTTAATTGGCGTGGTATTAGTATTGATTTAGATGAACGCCAAGTTAGTACAGAACGTCGTACACCTTTCCTAATTAAAAATGCACTAGAAATTGATTATGCCAAAATTATTAGGGAAATGAATTTAGGACCAGCAGTTGACTATCTTCAATTAGATTGTGATCCGGCAGAAGTTACTTTTGAAATCCTAAAAAAGATTCCTTTTGACGAATATAAATTCAAAGTTATTACCTTTGAGCATGATCACTATAACACAGATAGAAAAGATTTAAGAGAATTATCAAGAGAGTTTTTAAAATCTAAGGGATATACCCTAGTGGTCAATGATATTGCTCCAGATGAATGGCGTAATTATGAAGACTGGTGGGTATGTGCTGAATATATTAACAAGGATATATTAAACAAGATGATTCTTATCAATGACAAAGTTAAGAAAGGCGAAGATTACGTTTTATCAGGCAGAGGTTATTAATGATTCCAGTAATAGGCACAGCAGTAGTTTTTGATACATATTGGGTTTCTAGGCTGTTAGCCAGTGTGGATTTCCCAGTGGAGAATTTTTTCATTGTTAATAACAATGGCAAAGGTGAAATTACAGAAGATCTTGACAACCTAGCCAAGATCAAGCATAGGTATATTAAAAAAATTCATGTATGCCATATGCCAGCTAATATGGGTGTGTCATTTTCTTGGAATTTAATTATTAAAAGTTATATGATGGCTCCATATTGGGTTATTGTAAATGATGATGTGAGTTTTGGTCCAGGATTGTTGGCTGAAATGTATCATAAAATAACTGGTGATCCAGAAGTGGGAATGATTCATGCCAATGGTGGAGACTTCAGTGTGTGGGTAGTTGGGATTTATTCTTAATCAGAGATACTGTGGTAAAGCAATATGGATTGTTTGATGAAAACATGTATCCGGCTTATAGTGAAGATGATGATTATATCATGCGTCTTGTACATAAACCAATTAAGAAAATTTTAGGATTAGATGCTAATTATTATCACGGTGCTGGTGATAAAACGCAATATCATTTTTATGGTGGTAACACACGTCGTAAAGATCCTGAATTTCAGCAAAAGGTTGATGCTGCACGTGATTTAAATATTGATTATTTGACTGATAAATGGGGAGAATATTGGCGAACGTGTTGGCCTACTTTTGAACCTTGGGAAGGCAAGGCACATCATCTAAGCGAGCAGCGTTACGATTTAGAATTTATTAGAAGTAAATATGTAGGATTTTAAATCAAATCCATTACATCAAATACTGTTTGTAGTTTAGTCCTAATAACTCGACTATTAAAACTACTGCGTAATCCTTGATGTAATGGCTTTGGGGCTAGATCAATGGTACTCCAAGCCCACCCAGAATGCTCATCACTGATTGTTGGTATGAATTCGTTCTTAACTAAACAGAGATATGTGTGAAAATTGAACACGCTGTCATTACTAACAAATGTTTCCAAGGGAATTGATTTTAGAATTTCAGGAGTAAATCCTAATTCTTCGTTTACTTCACGCATCAATCCTTGCCAAGCATTTTCACCTGCATCATTAGTGCCACCAACTAAACTCCAAGTGCCACGATGCTTGCCGTTGGCTTTTTGTAGTAGTAAAACACGACCTGTGTTTTTAGCATAAAATAATGCACCACTACAAACAATTTTTTCTTTCATAACAATATACGCCAATATCCTTTGAGGTATTCACCTTCAAAACTTTTAACCCAACCAACTCCGTTCCATTTGTATTGGACATTTGTATATATGTTTGTTAGATAGCGTATGACATTTTTTGATATTGTGCTGTCAAAAATTATACGCCATTTTGTACCAGTCCACTCAATAATATCGTTAGTATTAGCTATAAAATCACTGCCATCTTGATTTCGCCAAGCACTAGGCCCATAGTCATTTGTAAATAGTTCATAAGTTATGCTGTCGTCTATTTGCGCTGATTGATCCAATCTAATCACTAATTTCCCTGCAATATTTAATACATCAAAATCTACAGGATGATTGTTAACATAAACTTCTGTTCGTAAAACTTTATTATGATCTATGGTAGTATCTATTCTATTACTGGAATTTTCAGCAATCAAGGTTTCACGTATGCCACCACCAATATTATCAATGATCAAATACCTAGTACCAACGGTGGATGCAGGTAACCCGCTATTAGGACCTTTAGTTTTTGGATCAATAATAGCATCAAATGTTCCCGGGCTATTGGGTCGATACTCACTGCCAATATCAGTATTACTTGGATAAGTGTCGGTGATCCATTCTATATTTAATATAGTTGGATCCAATGGATTGATAGCAATAGTGCCAACAACTTGAGTTCCATTAGGTTGAAGCAAGAATATTTTACTATCTCTAGAGTCCCATTGCCCAAGATGTTTGTCGAATATGATATTCCAATTAACTCGTTGTTCTGAATTTATATCAACATTGATTAAATCATTTTTATGTGACCCACTGGCATCTGGATAGAATATTCTAGCTTGTCCGCCATAAACAATAAGATTGTAATTGTCTATGACTGTAGCAGCAGCACCTATATTATTTAATTGAGTGGGAGCTATCCCTCCATCATCTACCCCTAATCCCTCAATATACCCGCCGCTACCTCGGCCTATTTGACTAAACATGCCCATGGACACACTTTCGATGACTCCTAGTCGTTTTACTTTACTTGGTGGGCTAATCCATATAGGCATGCTCAATGTCATTGTAGCAATATCAATTGGGCTGTCAGTGCCTATGGGAATTGATCGACTACTAAAATTTATGTTATCCATATAGATCACACTTAAACTAGTCCAGTCTACATAATTGTCATTGGTTTGAATTTCAAGACTAGGATTGAACAACATCATCATTTGTTCTAAAAGTTGTAATTTTTGTTCGGTACTGGAAGTCCAAATGTCTGCTTTCACTGTGAGTTTATAAGGTGTAGGCATGATTCTTTCTATGGTATAGTTAGTACCTTCAGTACTAGTATATTCATCTCTGCCTGTTTCTGGATTGAATTCTATATTGCGTTCTCTTATGTTCATTTTGCCTACAAAAGTAGCATCGGCTAATCTATCTTTTTCCATTTCAAGGCTACTAATATATACAGCAATCCTTGGCATGCTGTTAATTTTATTTTCACTGTTTTGTCTTAAAATGTTTCCAACTTGACGATCTTGGTCGCCATACATAACAGGCACTCTTGCTAAGGTGCCGTCGCTATATTTTACAACAAAATTACTGAGTAATCTTATAGTTTGTATAAGATAACGTCTTATTTGCCCGTCGTAGAAGAACTGAATAATATTTCAACGGTGTTAAACCGAAGCCTCCATTAAAAATCTGCCTTAGGTTTAAGTGCTTGGCTCAACGCCTGTCTTTCTATAACTGTCTTACCACCAATGGTATTCACATTATTGTTATTGATAAAGCCAGTTTTTTGAGTTGTACGATCATTGGTATTGGTTAATTTATGGCGAACAGCGTCCTCCACTTTGATCCAACGAGCACCGTCATATCTAAACAATCTATTTGGTGCAAAATCAGTTCTTAAATAATAGTCATTGAGGTATGGATTGGCTGGAAAATTTACACCGTGACCAAAATCATAACCATTGGGTGGAAATCCATCACCTAACAAATATCCCACATATCCACTTCTAACAGCACGACCATGTATTCGACTAGTATCAAGCCCCATACTGCTAGCATCAGGCGGAGTCATGTTGTCATCTACTGTTTCTAATATGGGATTACCATTGGTAGGATCAATGGCCAATGTGTAAAATTGTCTAGTTTCATATCCACTTAACGGAGTATCTGCTTCGGCCTGTGTTATGATAGCATCATTGATTTCTAATTCTCTACTTTTAGTACTTAATACACTACGTAAGGTTTGATTTGTAGGATCACCATTAGCATCAGCAATAGGTTGATCTAGTATGTCGGCAAACTGTTGAGAGTCTGTAATTTTCTTAAGCTTTAATCTATATAAATGTGGCCACCAAGTAATGCTATACCCTTCACTGGCTCTGCTAACGTCCTCAATAACAAAGTATCTTGGCAGGGCAATATTATAATCGTTTAGAGCAAATTCATCTTTTAGGTGAGGCATTTCAACTACATCACCACTGATTGGTTTACGTCCTATGGTCTGAATCCAGTCGTTAATATGTACAGTGGCAAACACGGTGTCGTTGTCAATGAACAAGCCAAATTGGCTGAGATTAAAGTCTAAGTTTTGTACATTATAATGACCTCTAATCTTATAGATGCTAGGGTCATACTTTCTATCTCTATTTTCTAATAGGAGTAAATCTTGTATTTGAGTAGGGTCATATGTGGGATTGACACCATCTTTGGTATAAAATGGAGTGGCAGCACTGGCATTTTCTGCTGAACTTTTTACACCCAAATATTTGTGTAAGTAGAAATCAGTACCACCAATGGCAAACATTTCACTGATCTGACGATCTATGAATTTATAATCGTTTCCTCGTTCTGGACGGTAAAGGCTAAGTCTAGGCATATGATATTTAGCAGCTGATAAATATACTGGGAGAACTAACATGGCGCCAGACACTACTATTGTTCAAGAAAGAGAAAACGTTTACAGATATTGTAAAGCCATGTTGGGTGATGGCATGGTTGATGTGGAATTGGACCCAATTCATTATGAAACTGCATTGAATAAAGCATTGGCCAAATTTAGACAACGTAGCAGTAATAGCGTAGAAGAAGGTTATTATTTTTTAGAATTTAAGATGGATACAAATGACTATATTCTACCAAAAGAAATAGTTGAAGTACGTAGTGTTTATCGTAGAACCATTGGTTCAAGAACAGCAGGTGGTAGTGGCGGTACTAATTTTGAACCATTTAACCTAGCTTATACAAATACATATTTGTTGAACAGTACCATGTTAGGCGGTATAGCCACATATGAAATGTTTGCAGGATATCAAAAATTAGTAGGGCGTATGTTTGGTGCTTTCATTGAGTTTCAATGGATGCCAACTAGTCATACATTGAGAATTTTACAGAGACCCTATGGTGAGGGTGAGCAAATTTTAATCAGAGGATATAATTACAGACCAGATGATCACTTGCTCAAAGATACCTATGCTGCACAATGGTTCAAAGACTATACATTGGCCACATGCAAGGTAATTTTAGGTGAAGCACGTAGTAAGTTTGGTCAAATAGCAGGCCCAGGTGGAGCAGGTGGATTGAATGGAACCGATTTAAAATCAGCTGGTAAAGAAGAAGTTGAAAAGTTAGAAAAAGATCTTGATATGTTTATTGGCGGTGCAAGAGAAGGTTATTATTTCGTCATTGGTTGATTAATATTTGACTTATTTGTTAAATTACTTTATTATTACAAAAAGGAGACTTTTGTGATAATTGGTATTTGTGGTTTTATTGGCAGCGGCAAGGATACTATAGCAGATTATCTAGTAAATTTTCATGAATTTAAACGTGAAAGTTTTGCTAATTCATTGAAAGATGCTGTTTCAGCTGTATTCGGTTGGGATAGAGATATGTTAGAAGGTAGAACAAAACAAAGTAGAGAGTGGCGTGAACAGGTAGATCCTTGGTGGGCTAGTCGATTGAATATGCCTAATCTTACTCCTAGATGGGTATTACAATTTTGGGGTACTGAAGTCTGTCGTAAAGCGTTTAATGATGATATTTGGATTGCCAGTTTAGAAAATAAATTAAAAAATACCACTGACAATGTGGTAATTAGTGACTGTAGATTTCCAAATGAAATATCAGCTATTAAAGGTGCAGGCGGCACTGTAGTTTGGGTACAAAGAGGGGAGTTACCTAGCTGGTATTCCTTGGCCTTGGCAGCTAATAATGGCAATATAGAGAAACAAAAGCAATTAGAAAGTTTAAAAATTCATGCTAGTGAGTGGAGTTGGGTTGGTACTGATTTTGATCTTGTCATAGATAACAATGATAGTGTTGAAGATTTGTATCGTCGAGTTGAAGTTTTAATTTAAAACGGTGAGTTTTATTAGTTAGTTTTAAACCCAAACTCAAAGATTTTCTCCATTTACTATAAATACAATGAGTAAGATTTAGGAGAAATCGAACAATGGCCCAATTAAATTCACCAGGCGTAGCCGTAACAGTTATTGACGAAAGTTTTTATGCTCCAGCAGCACCAAGTACAGTACCATTTATCCTTGTAGCTTCAGAAGAAAACAAGCAAAACGGTGCTAATTCTGGTATTGCCACAGGCACATTAAAATCTAATGCAGGTAAAGCATACTTAATTACAAGTCAGCGTGATCTAGCAGATACATTTGGAACACCAATATTTAAGACTGATGCTAACAGTAATCCAATTCATGCAGGTGAACAAAATGAATATGGTTTACAAGCAGCATATAGTTTATTAGGTGTTAGTAATAGAGCATATGTAGTTAGAGCAGACATTGATCTTAAAGCGTTAAATGCTAAGGCTGAAGCCCCAACTGCTGAACCAGAAAGTGGCACGTATTGGTTAGATACTGCCAATAGTCATTGGGGTATTTTTGAATGGAATAATGCTCCTAGATCTAATAAACTTGGTCAAAAGTTTGCACCAAAAACTCCTATAGTTATTACAGACACTGCCAAAGTTGTCGATTATGCAGATGGTGATTATACACCAAAGGCATCAGTTGGCGTTATTGGTGATTATGCAATTGTAAGTTTAATGGACTTAAACACTGACTATAACGGTTCAGATGTATTGTATTTTAAGAGTCCAGGAAATGGCACAAGAATTGATGCTGGAACATGGGTAGTTGTAGGTAGTGAGGATTGGACACTTAGCTGGCCAGTAATAGTTTCAACTCAATCAAATGCTCTTGCACTTCGCAATCAAACTTTAAGTGTAAATGGCCAACCAAACATCACTTTTTTAGAAACAGATCAGCCAGGCACCATAACTTTAAACGAAGTAGCTGCAAAAATCAATGCTAATTTTGAAGATAACGGAGTTATCGCTTTAGTAAGAAATGGTGTAATAGAATTTTATGCATTAAATCGTCAATCATTTACAATTTCAGGTAGTGCATGTGCCGCATTAGGATTTGCACCAGGAACATATTCCCCAGTAACTTTGGCAATTCAACCATTGACCAATGCTCCAGAATTTGCTCCAGTTTTTGTAAGTGGAGTTACTCCAGGCACCAATGAAGGAGCCAGAACAGGCAGTGTTTGGATTAGAACTACTGAGCCTAAAGGCGGTGCAAAATTAGCCATAAAGAAATATAATACAGTAACAGAATCTTTTGATAAAGTTGTAGCTCCTTTATATGCCAGTGGTCATGCTGCAATTTTTGGATTAGATAGAAGTGGCGGCGGCGCAAATATTGCTGCTGGCACAGTATATTGTCAAACAAATACCACCGAAGTAGAAAGTGACATTGGGCCTTACGTTGCCGATTTTAGATTATTTAGAAAATCAATGCAAGGGCCAAATAGTATTACTAGTAAGAAGATTGTTGATGGTTGGCATAATAGTACAGGTCAACATTCTATAAATATTAGAGAAGGTTTAGTTGGTTCAGCTAGTTTATCTAACATTGTTAATGTAGAATTTGGATTACTCAATAATGCAAGTGATGCAGATACAATTGCTGGAGCTATCAATGCTGCTGGTCTTGAGAATATTGAAGTTAGCGTTGATGCACAAAGAAGAATCATTATTAGCCATAAATATGGCGGTGATTTTAGAATTGGTGAAGGGGAGAACGGATTTTTAAGTGCATTAGGTTTTACTGATAATAAGAATGTTTATGACGCCAATGGCGTCGATGCGGATATTCAGTATACAGTAAGTTTATGGGAACCATTAAGATTTACTGCTAGTAAAGATAGTCCTTCAACATTGACAACAAATGGTACATTATGGTATAGCAGTGTTATTGATGAAATAGATCTTTTAATTCATAATGGCAATAATTGGGTTGGTTATGCTCATCCATCCAGTCCATATTATAATGCAACCGATGACAAAAAGACAGACCCAATGGGCCCAATAGTTAGTGCAACTGTTCCATTAACACAAAGCGATAAAACAAGTTTACGTAATGGTGACTTATGGGTTGATACTAGTGATTTAGAAAACTTCCCTAAAATTTATAAATTTGACGAAGCTAAATCAGGACCTATTGCTAAGAAATGGGTTGAATTAGATGTCACAGATCAAAATACACAGGATGGTGTTTTGTTCCATGATGCACGTTATAATACTACTGGAATGAACAGTGACATGCCAGGCGACGTCGTTGACTTATTAGTCAGTGATTATGTTGACTATGATGCTCCAGATCCTGCACTATATCCAAAAGGCATGTTGCTATGGAATCTACGTAGAAGTGGATTTAATGTTAAGAAATTTGTACATAATTATGTTAATATTGATGATAACAACGTAAGATATGAAGACGAATCAATGGCTGGTTATTATCCACATCGTTGGATTACAGTAAGTGGTAACCAAGACAATGGCTGTGGTTCATTTGGTCGCAAAGCACAACGTAAAGTTGTAGTACAAGCGTTACAGGCCACAATTAACAGTGCAACAGATATCCGTGAAGAAGCAAGAGTGTTTAATTTAATTGCTTGCCCAGGATACCCAGAGTTAATTGGCGAAATGATCACATTAAACTTTGATCGTGCTTTAACAGCATTTGTGGTTGGAGATACACCAGCAAGATTATTACCAGATGCTACAAGCTTGATGGCATGGGGTAATAATTTACGTTTAGCAGTAGAGGACAATGATATTGGAGCCCCAAGTTATGATGAATATATGGCTATGTTCTATCCATGGGGATTTAGCAGTGACAATTTAGGAAATAACATTGTAGTGCCTCCAAGTCATATGATGCTAAGAACTATTGCATTAAGTGATAATGTAAGCTATCCATGGTTTGCCCCAGCTGGAACAAGACGTGGTGGTATTACAAATGCTACAAGTGTAGGTTATATTGATAGTGAAGGTGAGTTTAAAGTTACTGCATTAAATAACGGCCAAAGAGATACATTGTATGATGTAAAGATTAATCCAATTACATTCTTCACAGGTGTAGGATTAGTCAATTACGGTCAGAAAACTCGTGCTAAGAATGCCAGTGCATTAGATCGTATCAATGTAGCAAGGTTAATTGTTTATATGCGCAGACAGTTAGATATTATTGCTAAACCATATGTGTTTGAGCCAAATGACAAGATTACAAGAGATGAAATTAAGAACAGTGTTGAAAGTTTCTTACTTGAGTTAGTTGGTCAACGGGCATTATATGACTATGTTGTAGTTTGTGATGATTCTAATAATACCAGTGCAAGAATTGATAAGAATGAGTTGTATGTTGACGTGGCCATAGTACCAGTTAAGGCTGTTGAATTTATCTACATACCACTACGCATAAAGAGTACTGGTGGTCTAAAATAATAAATAACTATAACGGAGCTTATAAATTATGTCAATTGCAACATTAAATAGATTTACAGTGCCACTAGCTACAGATAGTAGTGCTAGTAGTCAAGGCACACTAATGCCAAAACTCAAGTATCGTTTTAGAATTTTATTTGAAAATTTTGGAATTAGCACACCAACAACTGAATTAACCAAACAGGTTCAAACAGCAGCTAAGCCAAATGCACAGTTTGCAAATCAAGTTATTGAAACTTATAACAGTAAAATTAATTATGCTGGTAAAGTTACATGGCAAACTATTGCAATTACTTTGCGTGATGATGCTACTGGTGTAGTAAGTAAAATGATCGGTGAGCAAATGCAGAAACAATTCGATTTCTTTGAACAATCATCTGCAGCCAGCGGTACAGACTATAAATTCACAATGAAAATTGAAGTATTAGATGGCGGTAATGGTATATGGAATGCTAATATTTTAGAAACTTGGGGATGTTATGGTTGTTATATTACACAAGCAAACTATCAAAGTTTAAGCTATGCTGAAGCAACTCCGTCAACAATTGATTTAACAATTCAGCCTGATAACTGTATCCAGACTCCACAAGGTTCTGGTATTGGTGCAAACGTTGGAAGAACTACAAGAACAATGGCCACAGGCGGTTAAAAGTTCTTATTTTAAAAAAGGGTCTTCGGGCCCTTTTTTATTGACTAGTTATAATAGCACTTTATTAAATACTATAAATAAACTATATGACTAGTAAATTTAATTCATTATTAAATACTCTTGGTGCTGGATTCACTTTAAAAGATACAGCTAAAGGATTCCTCAGACCTAAAGGGCAATTAGGTGATTGGCAACATGCTGCTAGGACCTTTACTGATGACAATTTTAGATTAGCGCCTAAAGCAAAATTTTTATATCATGTTTACTTTGATATAAATGCTTCGGCATTGCGTGATACCAGTTTAAAAGATCGCCATCAATTTGAGATTGGATTATTAGTAAAAAGTGTCGATCTTCCTAAATTTTCTTTTAGAACAAGTACAGTAAATCAATATAATCGTAAAAAAGTAGTACAATTAACGCATGAATTACAACCTATAAATTTTAAATTTCATGATGATAGATCACATATAATTAATAAACTTTGGCAAAATTATTATTCATATTATTATTCAGATCCATCAGTTGCTAGAAGTCAATTTTATACAAGAAATGCAACAAACGGCCCAAATGATATTCAAGTTACTTATGGATTTGATAATAATTCGTCAATTCCTTTTTTTAATAAAATAGTATTATATCAACTCAATAAAAAAGAATATAATAGTTATACATTGATCAATCCTTTGATCACATTGTTTAATCACGATACGCCAAATAGTGCAGAACAATCTGGGGGAAGTGCTGAATGTTCTATGACAATAGCATATGAATCAGTTGCATATGATACAGGATCCATTACAGGGGATAATGTCATAGGATTTGCCAAAGATCATTATGATAAATTGCCAAGTCCATTAAGTCCTCTAGGCGGGGGAACAAAGACTTTGTTTGGAACAGGCGGTGTATTAGATGGGATTTCCAGTATTGCCGATAATCTTAATAAAGGCAATTACCTCTCTGCTGGTATTGCAGCACTTAATACATATGAAAATACAAGAGGTCTAACTAAAGCAGGAATTGCACAGGAAGGCACTAATTTATTAGGCGGGTTAGCAGTGATTGGAGTTGGAGCAGCTATCAGTGGTATTAAGGACACAGTATTCCCAGCTAAAAAGCCTAATAATTCAACTCAAGCTACTCCGCTAGATTTTCCGTAATAAAGGTATACAATGAGCAATTTACCACTAGATACCTCTTCAAATAGTCAAGAAGTTAGAACATTTTTTGATAAGTTCTTTTTAGGTCAGGTTACTTTCCCTAGTAATCAAATTGATGCAGTATTGGGATTTTTTATTAAAAGAGGGTTTGGTGAACAGGCTGCTCGTAGTACAGGAATTGTATTATTAAATCAAGCAAAATTAGATGGCATTAATATATTTGAAGTATTAGATAATCTTAAAGGACTTAATGATAGTCAATTAAGTCAAGTGGTTACAGAAGTATTAAATTATTATAGAGTTCAAACTAGTGTATTAGGCTACAAAGTCAGCAACAACAGTAATTCTTTTGAAAATCGCAATATATTGGTATGAGCAAGTTTGCTAAGGGCAAATTCACCCCTAAAAATCCAGAAAAATATATAGGTATAAAGAGTCCAACATATCGCAGTAGTTGGGAATTTGCCTTTATGAATTTTTGTGATAGCCATCCTAGCATACAAAAATGGGCTAGTGAAAGCATAAAAATACCCTATCAAAATCCTTTAACTAAGCGTGTTACAGTATATGTTCCAGATTTTTTCATACAATATCTAGATAAAAATAATAATCTATTTTCAGAAGTTATTGAAATTAAACCACAAAATCAACAGCTTTTAGAAAAAATAGGTCGTAATACGGCTAGACAAGCACAATATGTGGTCAATCAATACAAATGGGCCGCAGCTACAGCATGGTGTAAAGGTCATGGGCTGAAGTTTCGTGTATTAAATGAGACAGATATTTTCCACCAAAGTAAAACAAGATAAATACTTTATGACTAAAAAATTAGAAGAAGTGTTAAATTTACCTGAAAACAAAAAAATCATTAAAGAAGAATCAAAGGTCAAAGAAAAACCTGAGGCTTTTTTAAGAGATATGGAGGAATTTGACAAAATTACAGCAGCATTACCGCAGGTTAAAGGGTTAGGTGACATAAGTGACAAAGAATTTGACGCCTTAGCAGATCGTGCTACTAATGCCTATGATGATCTTATGGATTTGGGCATGAATGTGGAAGCTCGTTACAGCGGTCGTATTTTTGAAGTTGCTGGCACTATGCTTAAAAACGCTATTGATGCTAAAGCAGCTAAAATTGATAAAAAGCTTAAAATGATTGAGCTGCAATTGAAAAAACAAAAAATTGATCAAGAAGCCAATTCAGATAACACCAATGGGGTAGATATTCCAGGTAATGGTTATATTGTAGCTGACAGAAACAGTCTATTGGAAAAACTTAAAAATATTAAATAAATATAGCATATTGGAAAGACTATGAGCATATATAAGGAATACCTAATAGAAAGCATTAAAACCTATGAATTTAAGGTTAAAATTGCAGGTGACGTTGATGATAAAATTGAAGAGAACATGAAAATGGTTCTTTCTAAGTTTGAATGTGTCAGTGTGAATAAGACCATGCGTACACCAATTGCTGAATCCCCAATGGATTTTCCTGAACTCAAACATGTACATGTTAATCTTTATGATGTTACTTGTGGCTATCCAGTAACCAGTCATGAATTAGCAATTTATTTGTCAGAAAAATTAAAAATTAATCCTATTCATTTAAGAGTCAGAACTTTAAAAGAACAAGAGGAAATAGAGCATAATATTGATAGTTATAGTAGAGTGGGCACTAAAAGTGAAGCTGTTTTAAACAAGCCCTATGAAAAGGTAAACAATCAAGCAATGGCAGGTGAAAAGGCCAAACTAAGTTTTATAAAAGGTCTAGGTAAAGATCGTCATAGAGGTGAACAATATAAAGGAGTCAATGATCAATTATTGGCTAAAAGTGCTCCTACAGAAAAAGCACATAATATGGAACAATCACAGTTCTTAAAGAGTGTGTTAAGTTCAATCAACAGGACAGAATAATGGATTTCAAAAAATTACTACAGACCATATCAGATTTAGATCAAAACAAACAGATTTTAAAGGAATCAGTCCAGTCTATTGAAGAATGTGGTATTATGCCGCAGATTGGTGGAATGGGCATGATGGGTGGCGATAACCACCCACCAATCACAATGAATGTCAGTATGAATGCCACAGGCCCAGAAGGCATTCGTAATTTATTAAATGTACTAAAAGGGAATGGGGACGATGCACCTGGTGATGCAATGAGTAGTCCAGCAGGTGCAATTATAGCAGTTTCAGAGCCTGAAGATGACATGGACCACGATATGGATGACATGGGGCACGACATGCATGATCAGGGTCACGATATGGGACATGAGCATGATGATGCTGATGAATTAGAGTTAGAGTTAGATGAATACTCTAACAGTCCTGATGAAGAATACGCTGGTATGTCAGCAGCAGTGCCAAGTGGCGATGATTTAAATAAGCCTAAGAAGTCATTTAAGCATAATTATCGTGGCGGCGACAACCCAATGAACATGCCCATGCATGAAACTTTGAAATATAAGTTAAAAAACTTGTATACTGAAGTTAAAGGAAGATAATGGGCAAGTCTCTGGATGGTGTACTTACTAAGAAAGCCTATAAGAAAGAAAAGTATACCGAACAGCAGGTCGAAGATCTCTTAAAATGCAGTGATCCTGATATTGGATACTTGCATTTTTGTACCAATTTCTTTTATATTCAACACCCAGTCAAAGGCAAGTTGCTATTTGAGCCTTTTGAATACCAAATAAGACTGTTACACGCATATCATAATCATAGATTTACTGTAAATATGTTGCCTAGACAGATGGGCAAGACCACCTGTGCGAGTGGGTACTTACTTTGGTATGCAATGTTCCACCCAGATCAAACCATACTAATTTCTGCTCATAAACAAGCAGGGGCATCAGAGATCATGCAGCGTATTCGTTATGCATATGAACTTTGTCCTGACTTTATTCGTTCTGGTGTGATCAATTACAATAAAGGTAGTGTGGAATTTGACAACGGATCACGTATTGTGTCCACAACTACTACTGGCAATACTGGTCGTGGTATGAGTATATCCCTATTATACTGTGATGAGTTTGCTTTTGTGCCTCTCAATATGGCCGATGAATTTTGGACATCAATTTCCCCCACGCTAGCAACTGGTGGTAAGGCAATTATTACTAGTACACCTAACAGTGATGAGGATACTTTTGCTACTATTTGGAAAGAAGCCAATAATAACTACGATGAATTTGGCAATGAACAAGAATTAGGGATGAATGGCTTCTTTCCATTTACTTGTCGTTGGGATGAACACCCAGATAGAGATGATGAGTGGGCTGCACAAGAACAAAGTAGAATTGGGGAAGAGAGATTTCGACGTGAATACGGCTGCGAGTTCTTGATCTATGATGAAACGCTAGTCAATAGTATTAGATTGAGTGAATTAACTGGTAGGGACCCTTTATTTAAAATGGGACAAACTAGGTGGTATAGTAGATTAAATCCAGATAACATATATCTAGTTAGTTTAGACCCCAGTTTAGGTACTGGCGGAAACTATAGTGCTATAGAAGTGTTTGAATTACCCACATTTAAACAAGTAGCAGAGTGGCATCATAATACTACGCCTATACAAGGGCAGATTAAAATCTTAAAAGACATATTAAAGTACCTTAGTGATGAAATGGGGGGATCTTCTAACAACATTTATTGGAGTATAGAAAACAATACTGTAGGTGAAGCAGGGTTAGTAGTGATCAAAGACCTTGGTGAAGAGCAATTTGGGGGGTTAATGATATCAGAACCCATACGGAAAGGACATATACGTAAGTTTCGTAAAGGATTTAACACCACACATAGTAGTAAAATATCAGCTTGTGCTAGGTTAAAGCACTTAATTGAAACAGGTCAGATGGAAATCAACAGTAAAAGTTTGATTAGTGAGTTAAAAAGCTTTATTGCTGCTGGGTTTACCTTTAAAGCAAAGAGCGGTGATCATGATGACTTGGTAAGTGCCTTGTTATTGATGGTTAGAATGAGTACTTTAGTAGCTGATTGGGATCCAAGAGTATTTGAAAGTCTTAGTGGTGTACATACAGAAGAAGATTTTGAGGCTCCATTACCTATATTTGTTTCTAGCAGTTTCTAATAAATATTGATATGAGTGCAAATTTTCAACAAATAGCTAAAGATTTGGGTAGACAATTACAAACAAGGTTCCCTAGCCTAGAAAAATCCACTGCGGATGATAAACCTATTGACGGTGTTAATTTAAAAGATGCTGATGCAAGAAAGTTTAACTTTGATTTTACCAGTGAAGACGGTGAAAAAATAGTAAATGTTACTATTAGCTTATCAGAAGATGGTGAGGATCCTGGGTTAGATGTGCAATGGAGTGATACTGTAGATAATAGGTCTTGGGATAGGTTTATTAGAAATATATTACCTAAATTTGCTCAAACACATGGATTAAATTTTAATGCACAGAATCCGTCTAAAACTAATTTAGATAAAAGGGATTCCTCAGAGGAAAATGATATGAATGAATCAAAACTTTTTGGTACTAGTAAGACCAGTTATCAAGATATAGGTGAGGCTAAAATTATAGTAAGACACAGTCAACCTATTAATTTAAACTCAATGAATGGAAGATCTCAACGTATTGAGCACATTTATGTTGAAAATGCCATGGGAGAACGGTTTTTATATCCAATTAAGCATTTAAATGGTGCCAGAGCATTAGCCATGCATGTTTCAGAAGGCGGTCATCCATATGATGAAATTGGCCAGTATGTCATTGGACTTAGTGAGGAACTTAGCAAATTAAGATTTTTTAAGAATTATGTAGATCGTAGCCCTGTTATTAGTGAAAACATGGGTAATATTCAACAAAAAGTTATTGAACGTATTAATAGTATTAAAAAAGAAGTGCATAGTTTGCAATCAGTAAAAAATTATGGGTTGTTTAAAGAGGATTTTGAATCAAATCAATCACAGGATGTGCCAGAAGAAGTGCTTAATGATTGGATTGATAGATTAACTGTACGTAGTTTTAATGAAGAATTAAAAACAGCATTTCCTTATATCTACAGATTAATTGATGAATCAGAATTGCCTGTTAAAGAAATTGATACAGAAGAGGATATGCTAAAGACTGATGATGGTAAAAAAGATTCAAAGTTAAAAAACAAAAAAATCAAAGAACTCAGTGCTTTTGAAAATTATCTAGATCAAATAGTCAAAGAGGATGATGATTTATTTAATGATAATGAGGAATTACAGGCACAGGCCATGGCTGAGTTAAAGGATTTATTTACTAATGAATTGCCATTAGGTACAGATGGCGATAATATTAGAGATAGTGTAAAGGGAATTATAGATAATAATAAATTAAATCGTGCTTTTCATCTATTAGCAGATTTAGGTTTGGATGAAATGGATGCCAGACCAATTATAGCTTCATATTTAAAATCACATGATAAAGAAAATGGCACAGATTTTAGTGATAAATTAGGGTTTAGTATGACAATGTCTGCTGGAGCAGGAGCACCACCGCCCCCAGCAGCAATGGCACCTCCACCTGAAGCAGCAATGGCACCTCCACCTGAAGCAGCAATGGCACCTCCACCTGAAGCAGCAGCGCCACCACCTGAAGCAGCAGCGCCACCAGGAGCACCTCCACTAGGAGCACCTCCACCTGAAGCAGCAGCGCCACCAGGAGCACCTGGACCAATGATTCCAAATCCTGCTCCACTTGCTGAAAGTGGCAATGGGCGTAAATTAGTTGATGAAATTCGTAGTCGTATTAGTGGATTCTTTAATCAAACTGAGGGAACCTTTACTATAGGTGAAGAAGGGTTTGTTACAAAAATGTGTAAGGAACTCAAAGAAAAATATCATGTTCCCCCGGGCACTCATAAGGCTGATAGATTTGATCACATGGTAGAAAGAGCCTGCAATAATATCATGGAAAAATACAAGCAGCGTCATAGTCATTCAAGAGAGATATCAGACATGAGAAAAATGGCTGGAATTATGGAAGCAGGAATGCAAATGCCTGGTATGGATGATATGGGTGATATGGATGGTATGATGAAGAATATTCGAAGTAAAATCCCATCTGGTAATATGAAATCTTCTAATACTAGCAGTGGCACTATTAATGGAAAACCAGCTAGTTATGATGATGCAATGGGCAAATTCAAGGGTATGGCTGGTGGCATGGGGCTTGATGCCAGCGGTGATGATCCAGTAGGCGGTATGTATAAGGGAATTCAGGGCAAATTTGGTGATATGATGAAGGGAATGAAACTGCCTGGTATGCCAGGATCTGATTCATCTAAAAATTCGAATCCTTCAGTATCACCTACAAGAGCAGGTACTACGCCAGATCTCAAAGTAGCATTAGCTAAAATGAAGCCAACTAGTCCTGATGATGCTATGAGAATGATAGGTGATCTTAAGAAGTTGGCAGGATTGGCTTAATTAGTCTTTTTTTCTTGTCTTTTTGCTTGCAGAGCTAAATAAAAACGCATATAATAGCTATATGCGTTTTTTTTATCGGACACGTGTCTGATAATATAGGCAAAACATAGGCAATTACAGGAGAAACACTATGGCAACTTTAGCAGAAATTCGAGCAAAATTAAAAGAACAAGAAGTAAAGGGCGGCGGAACAGGTACCGGCGATCTTTCAATTTATCCTTTCTGGAATCTTAAAGAAGGAGGTGAATCGGCTGTAAGATTCCTCCCAGACGGCGATGACTCTAACACATTCTTTTGGGTAGAACGTGCTATGATCAAGCTGGAATTTGCAGGCATGAAAGGCGAGACAGACAGCAAAAAAGTTAATGTGCAA
>Ga0187843_10000732_pt1 | contig 22281 bp, 22 predicted proteins | sample SpaLakP09_SKY_43_FD_134516 | JGI IMG/M metagenome (GOLD analysis project Ga0187843, IMG submission 134516) | Oligotrophic lake water microbial communities from Sparkling Lake, Wisconsin, USA - SP09_SKY_43 | ecosystem: Environmental > Aquatic > Freshwater > Lake | place: USA: Sparkling Lake...
CTGAAGGACCTGGCCTGCCTGGGCTTCAGCGCCGACCTGGTGATGCAGTCCTTCTGCCACACCGCGGCCTACCCGAAGCCGGTCGACGTGAAGACCCATCGCGAACTGCCCGCCTTCATCAGCAACCGCGGCGGCGTGGCCCTGCGACCGGGTGATGGCGTGATCCACAGCTGGCTGAACCGCCTGCTGCTGCCCGACACCGTCGGCACCGGCGGCGACAGTCACACCCGCTTCCCGATCGGCATCTCCTTCCCCGCAGGCTCCGGTCTTGTTGCCTTCGGCGCCGCTACCGGCGTGATGCCGCTGGACATGCCCGAGTCGGTGCTGGTCCGCTTCAAGGGCCAGATGCAGCCCGGCATCACGCTGCGCGACCTGGTTCACGCAATCCCGTTGTATGCGATCAAGGCCGGTCTCCTGACCGTTGCCAAGGCGGGCAAGATCAACGCCTTCTCCGGCCGCATCCTGGAAATCGAAGGCCTACCGGACCTGAAGGTCGAGCAGGCTTTTGAGCTGAGCGACGCCTCGGCCGAGCGTTCGGCCGCCGGATGCACGGTGCACCTGAACCCCGAGCCGATCAAGGAGTACCTCACCAGCAATATCGTGCTGATGAAGAACATGATCGCCGACGGGTATGCCGACCGCCGCACGCTGGAGCGCCGCATCGCCTCGGTCGAAGCCTGGCTGGCCAAGCCGGAGCTGATGAAGGCCGATGCCGACGCCGAGTACGCGCACGTGATCGAGATCGACATGAGCGACATCAAGGAGCCGATCCTGTGCTGCCCCAACGATCCGGACGACGCCAAGTTCCTGAGCGAAGTGGCCAACACCAAGATCGATGAGGTCTTCATCGGTTCCTGCATGACCAATATCGGCCACTTCCGCGCCGCCTCCAAGCTGCTAGAAGGCAAGCGCGACATTCCTGTCAAGCTGTGGGTGGCCCCGCCGACCAAGATGGACGCGCAGGAGCTGACCAAGGAAGGCCACTACGGCACCTTTGGCACAGCCGGCGCACGGATGGAAATGCCGGGCTGCAGCCTGTGCATGGGCAACCAGGCGCAGGTCAAGGAAGGCGCGACCGTGGTCTCCACATCGACCCGCAACTTCCCGAACCGCCTGGGCAAGAACAGCAATGTGTTCCTGGCCTCGGCCGAGCTCGCAGCCATCGCCTCCAAGCTGGGCCGCATCCCGACCGTGGCCGAATACCACGCTGACATGGGCGTCATCAACAAGGACGGCAGCAAGATCTACAAGTATCTGAACTTCGACCAGATCGAAGAGTACGCGGACACGGCCAAGACAGTCTGACCCTCGGGTCGGCCTCAAAGCGAAAGGCCCGCCAATCACGGATAGGCGGGCCTTTTTTGTCTTACGGTGTTCGCTCGTTCAGCCAGCCAGTTCCTCAAAGCCACCGGCCGACACGAAGACCCGCACGCTGTCGCCACCGGCTGCCTTGCCCTCGGTGCAAGCCAGGGCCGCAGCACCGAGCACTGCATCCACCGACTCCAGGCTCGGCTGCAACTGCACCACGCCGACGCAAGCCTTCACGCGCGTGCGGTGCAGGCCCCACCGCAGGCGGTAGCTGGCCACGGCGGCGCGCATCTTCTCGGCCACGATCTGGGCGTAGTGCTGGTCGCAGTCGGGCAGCAGCACGGCGAAATGGTCGCTCTCTAGCCGCGCCACCAGGTCCGAGGCGCGCACCTTGGTGATCAGCATCTGGCCCAGGCCGTAGAGGAAATGGTCGCCCACCTCGACGCCCATGCTGTCGATCACCTCGGTGAACTTGTCCACGTCCAGCCACAGCACCGAGACCGGCTCGTTGCGCCGGCTGCCCACATGCTCGGACAGGCGGCGCTCGAACTCGCGCCGGTTGGCCAGTTCGGTCAGCACATCGTGCTTGGCCGTCCAGGTCGGCTGAAGGCGCTCCTGGCGGGCGATGGTGATGTCGTCGAGTATCCACAGCGCCTCGGCCGCCGGCGCGTCCCACAGCACTGGCGTGGCCTGCAAGCGGCCCCAGAAGCGGCTGCCATCGCGGCGCACGTATTCGATTTCCTCGTCCACCGGCCGCCCCGCGGCAAAGGCTGCGCTCAGGCGCTCGGACACGCCGGCATGCGCCGCGTCGGATACATGGACGCTGCGCGTGGCGCTGCCCACCAGATCGGTCTCGTCACCATGGCCGAACAGGTGGTTGAACTGTTCGCTGACCACCTCGAACTGACCGTTCTTGACAAAGGCCACGGCCACTGGCGCGCGCACCAACAGCGCGCGTATCCGGGCGCTGGTCACATCACTGGCTTGGCGGTCTTCTTGCGGATTTGATTGCATTCGCGTCTCCTGGATTCAGCGGTGTCACCGACAACGCCCTCACTATCGCAGGTGTAAGCGGTTTAGGCCACGAAGAAAACCCCGAAAAGCGGCGCACTCGCCCGCCATTTCTGCCGCATCGGCCCACACCAATGTCGCGAAACGCGGCAGCCCCTTGGCGGTGAGCCCGCGGTAGCGGTAGACCAACACGCTGCCCACCGGCGGCGGCGCGCCGCGATCGGCGTCGCTGAAGCCGCTGCCGATCAGGAGCTCGCGGCCCGCCGTGTTGCGCGCGCGCGATGCACCCAACATGCCCTTGTGGCGGCCCTCGCCGGCTGATGCGCCAGCACCACCGCCTCGTCGTCGTCCTGGGACTTGAGCTTCAACAGCACCTCGCTGCGGCCGGTCGTGTAGGGTGCAAATGCCTCGTGCAGAATCAGGCCTTAGCCACCCTCGCGCTCCAGCCGATCCAGGCGCGTCTTCAACTCCTCCGCGCTTGCCACGCGCACCTGCGGCACCGCCTGCAGGCCCTCCCAGGCGGTCTGTTCGGCGATCCCGCGGAGGGCCTCGGCACGCTGCTCGAAGGGACCTTGAGCCCCCTGCAGCTCAAACAGCTTATATTTAATCCGATGCCATTCGGCCTACTGCGGCCTGAGCCGGCGCACGGCGGCGGAGGCTGCATCGAAGCGGCCGCGCGCCATCCACAACTCGCCGTCCAGCGCGCGCGGGGGCAGCCACGCGGCGAACCAGGCCGGCAGCGCAATCGCCTGGCCGTCGCGGCTGAGCATGCGCTGCCCGTCCCAGTAGGCGCGCACGCCGTCGAGCTTCTCGCTGACCAGGTATCGGCTCACATCGAGCCGGGTCGGGGCGGGGCTTTCTGCTCCAGGATCAGCACCGGGGCGCTGCCCGACCGGGCCGCAAAGGCGGTATCGCCCAGCCCGCCAGCCAGCAACTGCAGCAGTTGGCGCCGCTTCATGACAAGCCCGCACCGACGCAAGCGGGTGAAAACGGTTCAAATACCAATCTGCTTGTGCAATGCATGGCGACGACCGCGGGTAAGCTGTCACAAGACTAGCCGAAGCGCCAGATTGCCTCCATGCGTGTCTGCGCAGAAAAGCCAGGAGCCCGACCGTCTCATGCCATCGCGTCGACAAACCCTTCTGACACTGGCCAGCACAGCGCTGGCCTTGGATGCCCCTGCGAAGGCGCCGGACACGGTCAAGCGGATCCGCCTGGTGGCCACTGAATTCCCGCCCTACACCAGCGAGGCGATCGTCGATGGCGGCACGGCCGTGGCGATCACGCGGGCGGCGCTGGAGCGCGTCGGCGTGGGCCTGGAACTGGGCTACCGGCCCTGGGCGCGGGCGCTCAACGAGGTGCAGGGCGGGCTCTGGGACGGGGTTATCGGTGCCTGGCACAGCCGTGAGCGCGAAAGTTTCCTGAGCTTCCCGCAGGCGCTGGGCATCACCAACCGCATCGGTTTCATGGCGCGTGCCGGCAGCAGCCACGCCGTCGGTGACCTGTCCAAGCTCGGCCACCTGAAAATCGGCACGGTGCGCGACTACGCCAACCCGCCGGCCTTCGAGCAGGCCAAGCTGCGGCGCGACGAGGCGCTGGACGACATCAGCAATATGCGCAAGCTGCTGGCCGGCCGCATCGACCTGGCCCTGATCGACAAGGGGGTGGCCTTCCACCTGCTGCAAACGCAGATGCGCGATGCCGCCCCGTCCTTCACCTGGCTGGAGCCGGCGTTAGCCGATGTGCCGCTGTACACGGCGCTGTCCAAACGATCGACCGGGCTGCAGGCGCAGATGGCCGCGCTGAACAAGGGCCTGGCCGAGTTGCAGAGCAGCGGTGAGCTGGCCCGCTTGCTGCAACGCAGCGCGCGCTGGCTTTAATGCGCGTCCGGTGCAATCTGCTCGGCGTAGTCGTACAGCGCGCCAAGGATGTCCTGACCGCGCTCGTCTGACTCGTCGAGCTGCTGCCCGAGCTGATCGATCTGCTCGAAGAAAGCTGCCAAGGTCTGCGCGCCGCCTGCACCGTCGAGCAGCCGCGCCGCACGATGCGCCTCCCAGCGCTGCAGCTCGTCGGCGCCGAGGCTGGCCGGGAAGTTGCGGGCGCGCCAGCGGAACACCAGCTCATCCAGCCGCTCATCGGCAAAGTTCAGCTTGCCTTCGGCCGCCCGCTGGGCCATCTGCTCGGGCGTCAGGCCGCGCACGCGCTGCAGCGCACGGCGGTCGTCGGGGCTCAGGAAGCCGCCGTAGAGGTCTTCGTCCACATCCTGCGCCGGCAAGGCGTCGCGCTTGAACACGGCGCCCCAGAGGCCGTCGAGCAGGCGGCCCTGCTCCGCCAGCAGCTGCGCATGGGCCAGGCCCTGGGCAATGTCCAGCCCCCATTTTTCGGCCATCGCAGGCGAGAGCGTCTTCAAATTGCCGATCACGATCGGTGACTTGTTGACATGGATGGTCTTGATCGGCAGGCGGCTCACGCCCTCGGGCAGCTCGCCCTGCTTGACGAACATCCGCGCGCGGATCGCCTCGGCGTTCAGCTGCAGCAGCTCGCCCGGATCGATGGCCAGGTCCCAGACGATCAGCTCGTTCTTGTTGGTCGGGTGCGGGGCCAGGGGCCAGACCAGGGCGATGCAGCCGCGCTCGGTGCCGTACATGCCGGAGATGTGAAGAAAGGGCTTGCCCACGCCGATCTCGGCCCAGACGGCATCCTTCTTGCGCAGCCGCAGACAGAAGTCCCACAGCTTGGGCTGGGCGGTCTTCAGGAGCCGCGCCAGGGCAACGGTGGCGCGCACATCCGACAGCGCATCATGCGCCGCATCGTGCGCCAGGCCGTTGGCAGCGGTCAGGTGCTCCAGCTTGAAGGAAGGCCGGCCGTCCTCGTGGGTGGGCCACTGCAGGCCCTCGGGCCGCAAGGCGTAGGCGCAGCGCACCACGTCCAGCAGGTCCCAGCGGCCGCACTCGTTCTGCCATTCACGCGCATACGGGTCGAGCAGATTGCGCCAGAACAGGAAGCGCGTCACCTCGTCGTCGAAGCGGATTGTGTTGTAGCCCACGCCGACGGTGCCGGGCTCGGCCAGCGCGGCCTCAATGGCATCGGCGAACTGGTGCTCCGGCACGCCTTTTTCCAGGCAGGTCTGCGGCAGGATGCCGGTCAGCAGGCAGGCCTCGGGGTCGGGCAGGAAGTCAGGTGCCGGCTGACAATAGACCATCAGCGGATCGCCGATTTCGTTCAGATCGGCATCGGTGCGCAGGCCGGCGAACTGGGCCGGGCGGTCGCGGCGCGGCACGCGGCCGAAGGTTTCATAGTCGTGCCAGAAGAAGGAAAACTCGCTCATGGGCGGCACGATAACCGATGACTTCAAGAGGCCATAAAAGCGGGATGGTGATAATCGCGGCTGCTTCCCTGCCCTGGCCTCCATGCGCATCCCGAATCTTCCCCGCATCCTCCGCAACATCGGTCGCAAGCAGGCGCTGCTGATCGCAGCCGGCGTGGTCGGCCTGCTGGTGCTGCTGCTCGCCATCGCCGCGGTGCTGGTGAACCAGAACCTGCCCGACATCGCTGCTTTAAGCGACTACCAACCCAAGCAGCCGCTGCGCGTCTACACCGCCGACGGAGTTCAGATCGGCGAGTACGGCGCCGAGCGGCGTGTGTTTCAGCCGCTGGATCAGATCCCTCCGCTGATGCAGAGCGCCTTGCTCTCCACCGAGGATGCCGGCTTCTACGAGCACGGCGCCCTGTCCTACACCGGCATCCTGCGTGCGGCGCTGGACAATCTGCTCAGCGGCCGGATCAAGGGCGGCGGCTCCACCATCACCCAGCAGCTCGCCCGCAACCTCTACCTGACGAAGAAGAAGCACTACTCGCGCAAGTTCGTCGAGATGCTGCTGGCGCACAAGATCGAGAGCGAGCTGAGCAAGAAGCAGATCCTCGAGATCTACATGAACCAGATCTATCTGGGCCAGCGCGCCTATGGCTTCGAGGCCGCCGCCGGCATCTATTTCGGCAAGCCGCTGAAAGACCTCAGCCTGGCCGAAACCGCCATGCTGGCCGGCCTGCCGCAAAACCCCGCCTATGCCAACCCGGTGGTCAACATGGCACGCGCGCAGCGTCGCCAGGGCACGGTGCTGGACCGCATGCTGGACACCGGCGCAATCACCAAGGCCGAGGCCGATGCCGCCCGCGCCGAGAAGCTGCACATCCGCAGCGCACAGGATGCCCGCCTGCATGCCGAGTACGCAGCCGAGATGGCACGCCAGGCCGTCTTCGCCCAGTATGGCGACGCTAGCTACACCCTCGGCCTGAAGGTCTACACCACCCTGATCGCCGAGGAGCAGGCCGCCGCCTACCGGAGCTTGCGCCGCAGCCTGATGGACTTCGAGCGGCGCAAGCCCTACCGCGGGCCGGAAGACCACGTTGACCTGCCCGCTGACCCGAGCGAGCAGGACGCCGCCATCACCCAGGCCCTGGCCGAGCACCCCGACAACGACGAGCTGCGTGCCGCCGTCGTCACCGCGGTCAGCCCGGGCAAGGTGCTGGCCAGCCTGCAATCGGGCGAGGATCTGGTGCTGACCGGCGACGGCCTGCGCAGCGTCCAGTCGGCACTCTCTGCCAAGGCACGCGACGCGCTGCGCATCCGCCGCGGCTCGGTCATACGCGTGCTGCGCGGCCCACCGAGCAAGGCTGCCCCCGATGGCGCCTGGGCCATCGCCCAGGCGCCCGAGGCCGAAGGCGCCTTCGTCGCGCTGGAGCCGGCCACCGGCCATGTCCACGCGCTGGTCGGCGGCTTCGACTTCGCCAAGAACCAGTTCAACCACGTGACCCAGGCCTGGCGCCAGCCCGGCTCCAGCTTCAAGCCCTTCGTATATTCAGCGGCGCTGGAACAGGGGGTCAGCCCAGACACCCTGGTCGAAGACGCACCGATCGTCATCGGCGACTGGGAACCCAAGAACTCCGACGGCTTGTTCGACGGCGTGATGACGGTGCGCCAGGCGCTGGCGCGCTCAAAGAACATGGTGACGATCCGGCTTCTGGAGCTGATCGGCCCGGCCCGCGCGCGTGAGTGGGCGGCGCGCTTCGGCTTCGATGCCGACAAGCAGCCCGACAACCTCACCCTGGCCCTGGGCAGCGGCTCGGTGACCCCCATGCAGACGGCGTTGGCCTATGCGGTGATCGCCAACGGCGGCTACAAGGTCGCGCCCATCGTCATCAGCAAGATCATCGACAGCAAGGGCGTGCAGCTGTTCGCCGCCACCGAGAACAAGCTGGACGAGGCCGCCCGCGTGATCCCCGCGCGCAATGCCTTCGTGACCGCCAGCCTCCTGCAGGAAGTGACCCGCAGCGGCACCGCCGCACGCGCCCAGGGTCAGTTGCGCCGCCCCGACCTCTACGGCAAGACCGGCACCACCAATGACGCGGTGGATGCCTGGTTCGCCGGCTTCCAGCCCGCGCTGGCGGCGGTGGTCTGGATCGGGTACGACCAGCCGCGCAGCCTGGGCGAACGCGAGTCCGGCGGCGGCCTGGCGCTGCCGGTCTGGATCGACTACATGAGCGTGGCACTGAAGGGCCAGCCGGTGCGGGAAATCGAGCCGGTGGGGGGCCTGATGCATATCGACGGCGACTGGCGCTTCGAGGAGTTCGCCGGCGAGGCGGGCCTGCGCAGCCTGGTGCCTGAGGCGGCGATGCCGGCAGCCTCGGCGGCGTCTAGCTCCTTATAGCAGCAAGCAACTCGGCCTCGCGGGCGCGGGTGAGGCCGGCCTTGCTGAAGACCTGCTGCACGGGCGGCAACGCGCGCCACCAGGCCAGCGTGTCGCGCACGGTGTCGGCGAGTGGCCGCAGGCGCAGGCCAGCCGCCAGAGCGGCGCGGTGGTCGATCTGCATGAAGGCGGCGTAGTCACCCTCCGCGGGCAGCCACAAGGGCAGATCGGTCCAGGGCTTGACGCCCAGTTCGAGCAGACGGGCGCCGTCCGCCCAGACGAGCTCGGGCCGCACACAGGCGGCGGCCCCGCAGGCGGTCAGCAGATCGGCACGGCTGTTGCCGGCCAGCACGTTGAAGCAGCCGCCCTGCCCTCCGGCCAGCCGGTGCAACACAAAGTCGGCCAGGTCGCGGGCATCGATGAACTGCAGCCCATCGTCGGGCCGGCCCGGCACCAGCACCGGCTCGCCGTCGACGGCGCCGGCCAGGCGCGCCGGCCAATAAGTGAAACGTTGCGTCGGGTCATGCGGACCAACCACCAGACCGGGCCTGATCAACAGGGCCTGATCCGAGAAATGCGCCAGTACCCGCTGCTCGCAGGCCGCCTTCAATGGGCCATACGTGCTGCCGTCGACCACCTCGGTCAGCGGATCGCTCAGCACGCCCAGCGGCGAGTCTTCGCGGTTGGGTGCGGCGAAGCTGGCGTAAGCGGACACACTGGAGATGAACACATAACGCCCGACTCGCCCGCGCAACAGGGCCGCACTGCGTTCGACCTCGCTCGGCAGATAGCCGCAGCAGTCGAGCACCGCGTCCCACTCGCCTTGCGCCAAGGCCGACAGGTCCTGGCGGCGGTCGCCGCGGCGTGTCTCCAGCTGCGAAAATAGCGCGGCGCCGGTCTGGCCGCGGTTGAAGAGGGTCAGTTCATGCCCGGCCGCCAGCGCGGCCTCGACCAGATGCCTGCCCAGGAATTGCGTGCCACCTAATATCAAAAGCTTCATGGCGGAATACTAGGGCATCCGAATCGGCTCGAGCCGCTGGAGGCGCTATGGCGCCAACACAGTGTCAAGTTTTGCGATGGGTGGCTTGCTGTGCCTGATAGTGTGCAGCACAGCCCAGGCCAAAGAGCCCATCGCCACCGACCGGCCGGACTTTGTCGAGTCCAGCGATATCGTCGGGCGCGGCCGCTTCCAGATCAAGACCAGCATCGCCTTCGAGCGCGACAAGGGCACAGGATATTCATCGCGGGTCCACAGCACTCCAACCCTGCTGCGCTGGGGCGTCAGCGAGGACTGGGAGCTGCGCCTTGAAAGCGATAGCGCGATCCGGCAGCAAATCACCGAAGCCGGCATCAGCAGCCGCCAGCGTGGCACGGCCGACGTGACCCAGGGCGGCAAATGGCACTGGCGCGATGGCGACGAAGACAGCGGCACGCCGGGCCTGGCCTGGCTGGTGCATGTCAACCTGGACTCCGGCTCGACGGCGTTCCGCGGCCAGGGCCCGTGCCCCTCACTGCGCATGGTGGCGGAAAGGGAACTGCCTGGCGGCTGGTCGGCCGGCGCAATGCCCGGCATCTACCAGGATCGGAACGAGAACGAGCTCCGCTTCACCGGGGCCATCCTGGCTGGCGTGCTGGGCAAGTCGCTGACTGACAGCTTGCGAGGATTTGTCTAGCTCTCGGGCCAACAATTGGCCAGCAACAAGAACGGCGGCAAGCTGATCACGTTCGATAACGGCCTGGCCTATCTGCTCACCAACAAGCTGCAGCTCGCCGTGACCCTGGCACGCGGACTCAACAAGAACAGCCCCGACCTGGCCTGGACCTTCGGCCTGTCGGCCAAGTACTGAGACCTGCCATGACCATCCTCACCACGATCAAGCAGCGCATCGTGGCCACGAGCCTGCTTAGTCTGGGCTTCGTGCTGGCAGTCGGCGCTGTCGGCTATCTGGCCTACAGCAGCTCAGCTGCACCAACGCGGCGCTGACCCTGTCGAGCTCGGCGCTGAAGGCCCAGTTGGAGGCCGACATGATTCATGACGCGCTACGCGGCGATGTGCTGCGTGCGATGCTGACCGCCACGCAGAAGCGCGGCGACGAGCGGGCGGCGGTACAGCAGGAGATCGAAGGCCATGTGAAGGAATTTCGCGCGCTGATCACCGCGCTGCAGACGATGCCTCTCGGTAGTGCGACCAAGGCCGTTGGCGACACCACAGAGAGCCGAGCCCGCATGACCCTGATCGCCGCCGCGCTGCTGGCAGCAGCCATCCTGTTGAGCATCAATGTGGTGGTGGGGCGCGGCATCACGGCACCGCTTTCGCGGGCGGTGAAGGTGACAGAGCGGGTCGCCTCAGGCGACCTCAGTGCCGCCATCGAGGCCGGCGGCGGCAACGAGGCCGGTCAACTGCTGACCACGCTGGGCCGCATGAATCACGAACTCGGCCACATCGTCGGCCGGGTGCGGCAAAGCGCCGATGTCATCGCCGACGGCTCCGCCGAGATCGCCAGCGGCAGCCTCAACCAGCGCCCCGAGGAGCAGGCCAGCAACCTGGAGCCGACGGCAGCCTCGACGAGCCAGCTGACGGCCACGGTCAAGAACAATGCAGACACTGCCCGCCGCGGTGGCGGCCCAGGGCGACGCGCCGGTCGGGCAGGTGGTGCAGACCATGGCCGACATCGCCACCAGCTCGCGCAAGATCGCCGACATCATCGGCCCCATCGACGGCATCGCCTTTCAGACCAATATCCTGGCGCTCAATGCGGCGGTCGAGGCCGCTCGCGCATGTGAGCAGGGCCGCGGCTTCGCGGTGGTGGCGTCCGAGGTGCGCTCGCTGGCCGGGCGCAGCGCGGCGGCCACACGAGAGACTAAGAGCCTGATGGGCGATAGCGTCGGCCGGGTCGAGGCCGGCACGGCCCAGGTCGGCGCAGCGGGCACCACCATGTCCAACATCGGCAGCGAGGTCCACAAAGTCAGCGCCGCCAGTCTGGAGCAGAGCCGGGGCATCGGCCAGGTGGGCGGCGCGGTAACCGAGCTGGACCGGATGACGCAGCAAAACGCCGCGCTGGTGGAGGAATCTGCCGCGGCCGCCGAAAGTCTCAAGGAGCAAGCGGCCCGGCTGGCCTCCCTCGTCGCTCAGTTCAAACTCGGTTGATCAGATCTTCTTGACGACCACGCTGCCGACCGAGTAACCGGCGCCGAAGGAGCAGATCACGCCCAGGTCGCCCGACTTCAGGTCGGCATGATGCTCGTGGAAGGCGATGATCGAACCTGCCGAGGCGGTGTTGGCGTACTCGTCCAAGATCAGCGGCGCGATATCGTCACCGGCGTCTGCGCCGACCAGCTTCTTGATCACGAACTGGTTCATCCCCTGATTGGCCTGATGCAACCAGTAGCGGCGTACCTGCGTGGGCTCATGGCCCAGCGCGGCCAGATGGCTCTCGATATGGGCGGCGGCGATCGGCACCACCTCCTTGAAGACCTTGCGGCCCTCCTGCATGAAGGTCTTGTCGCGGCCGAGAGGATCGCTGTCCTCGGCGCGGTTCATGAAACCGAAGTTGTTGCGGATGTTGTTGGAGAACTGGGTCGCCAGCTTGGTGCCCAGGATCTCCCATTGGTCAGCCGAGGTCGCCGTTTCGGCCCGCTCGATGACGACGGCGGTGCAGACATCGCCGAAGATGAAGTGGCAGTCGCGGTCGCGCCATTCCAGGTGGGCCGAGGTGATCTCGGGGTTGACCACCAGCACGCATTTGGCCGAGCCGGACTTGACGGCATTGGCCGCCTGCTCGATGGCGAAGGTGGCCGAGGAGCAGGCCACGTTCATGTCAAAGCCATAACCGCCAGCACCCAGCGCCTGCTGGATCTCGACCGCCATCGCCGGGTAGGCGCGCTGCATGTTCGCGCTGGCGCAGAGCACCGCATCGACGTCCTCAGGCTTCTTGCCGGCTGCGGCCAGGGCCTTCTTGGCGGCGTCGACGGCGATCTCGGCCATCAGCGAGATTTCGTTATCGGGCCGCTCGGCAAAGCGTGGGTACATGCGGGTCGGGTCCAGCACGCCGGCCTTCTCGATCACATAGCGTTGCTTGATGCCCGAGGCCTTTTCGATGAATTCGACGCTGGAATAGGTCAGTGCCGCGCGCGTGCCGGCGGCGATCTCGGCCGCGTGCTGCTCGTTCTGCAGGTCGGCATAGTGGTTGAAGGCTTCGACCAGTTCGGCATTGCTGATGGTGTGCGGCGGCTGGTAGATGCCGGTGCCGCTGATGACGATTTTGCTCATGTGCTTGTTCCTGGTGCATGGCACCTTTGAATGGTGCAGAGTTTAACGACCCCCGACAAACTGCGTAGAATCGGGCACCGGGCCCAAATATTGGCGTCCGGTTTTTTATTGAGCCCTCACCTCCCTTGCTGGAGGCTTCGAGGGCAGACCGGTCCCAAGTCAAGCGCTCGCAGCCGAGGACGTGCACTGCCTCAACGCACGCCGATCATGCGAACTTGGACTCTATGGAAATCTTCGACTACGACAACATCCTGCTGCTGCCGCGCAAATGCCGCGTGGAGAGCCGCGCCGACTGCGACACCTCGGTGGAGTTCGGCCCCCGCCGCTTCAAGCTGCCGGTGGTGCCGGCCAATATGAAGACTGTGGTGGATGAGCCGATCACCGAGTGGCTGGCCGCCAACGGCCACTTCTACGTGATGCACCGCTTCGACCTGGACAACGTCGCCTATGCCAAACGCATGCGCGACAAGGGCCTGTTCGTCTCGATCAGCTCGGGCGTCAAGCCGGCCGATTACGAGGTGATCGACCGCCTGGCCGCGGACGGCGTGGGCGCCGACTACATCACCATCGACATCGCCCACGGCCATGCCGACAGCGTGCAGCGGATGATCGCCCACATCAAGGAGAGGCTGCCCAGCGCCTTCGTGATCGCCGGCAATGTCGGCACGCCCGAGGGCGTGATCGACCTGGAAACCTGGGGTGCCGACGCCACCAAGGTCGGCATCGGCCCGGGCAAGGTCTGCATCACGCGGCTCAAAACCGGCTTCGGCACTGGGGGCTGGCAACTGTCGGCGCTGAAGTGGTGTGCACGGGTGGCGACGAAGCCGATCGTCGCTGACGGCGGCATCCGCCACCATGGCGACATCGCCAAGAGCGTGCGCTTCGGCGCCTCGATGATCATGGTCGGCTCGCTGTTCGCCGGCCACGAGGAGTCGCCCGGTAACACGGTCGAGGTCGACGGCAAGCTGTTCAAGGAGTACTACGGCTCGGCCTCGGACTTCAACAAGGGCGAGTACAAGCACGTCGAAGGCAAGCGCATTCTGGAGCCGGTCAAGGGCAGATTGGCCGACACGCTGCGCGAGATGCAGGAGGATGTGCAGAGCTCGGTGTCGTACTCGGGTGGCAAGTCGCTGGCCGATCTGCGCAAGGTCAACTACGTGATCCTTGGCGGAGAGAACGCAGGGGAACATCTATTCATGTGACGCTAGCCACAGAGAAGTAAAAAGGGGCGCCGCAGCGCCCCTTTTCTATTTCAAAACCGCCCGATCAAAGCGTCGGATAGTCCGTGTAGCCCTTGGCACCCGGCGTGTAGAAGGTGCTGGCGTCCGGCGCGTTGAGCGCAGCGCCGGCCTTGAAGCGGGCCGGCAGATCCGGGTTGGCCAGGAAGCTGGTGCCGAAGGCGACAGCGTCCAGACGGCCCGCGGCGAGGGCCTGCTGCGATTCGTCCAAGCCATAGCCCATATTGCCGATCAGCACGCCCTTGTAGTGAGCGCGGGCGACCGACATCACGTCACCGGTCTGGGCCTGAAAGAAGTCGGCGCGCATGACATGCAGATAGGCCAGCTTGTAGGAGTTGAGGCGCTCGGCCAGGAAGCCGATCAGGGCCAGCGGGTCGCTGTCGATCATGCTGTTGTAGCTGTTCAACGGTGACAGGCGCAGGCCCACCCGCTCAGCGCCGACAGCGGCCGTCACGGCGTCCAACACCTCGAACAGGAAGCGGGCGCGGTTTTCCAGTGAACCACCGTAGGCATCACTGCGCTTGTTGACGCCGTCGCGCAAGAACTGGTCGATCAGGTAACCATTGGCGCCATGCACCTCGACGCCGTCAAAACCGGCGGCGATGGCATTGCGGGCGGCCTGGGCATAGGCGTGCACGATGGCCGGTATCTCATCGACGCGCAACTCGCGCGGCAGCGCATTGGGCAGCTTGCCCTGCGGCGTGTGGACCTCGCCCTCGATGGCGCTGGCGCTGGCCGAAACGTTCTCAGTCCCGTCGTTCATGGCCGGATGGGCGGCGCGGCCGGCGTGCCAGATCTGCATGAAGATGCGGCCGCCCTTGGCGTGCACGGCCGCCGTCACCTGCTTCCAGGCCTCGACCTGCTCGGGCGAGTAGATGCCCGGCTCGGCGTTGAAGGCCGAGGTGCCCGGCGCGACCATGGTGCACTCGGTGATGATCAGGCCGGCGCTGGCGCGCTGGGCGTAGTACTCGGCCATCAGCGCATTGGCCATGTGGCCGGCGTCGGCGCGGGTGCGGGTCAGCGGCGCCATCAGCATGCGGTTGGGCAGGGTCAAAGCACCGGCTTGCAGGGGGGAAAACAGCATGGTTGAAATCAATCGTGTAGGTCAGTTGAAGGGAGCCGCGCATGACGCCCGGCTCGTGCAGGCGACGCAAGGTAGCACCTGCGGCTAAGGCTTGGGGCCGGCGGGGCTTCTCCGGTCTTTATTGGGGCGGCCCGGAACCCAGGCGCAGCGAGACTTCGAACCCCGGCTCGGCATTGCGAAACACCAGGCGCCCGCCATGGGCCACGGCGATCAGCTGGCACAGGCTCAGGCCCAAGCCGACACCGCCGTCCGAGCGGGTGCGCGCGGCGTCCGGCCGATAGAAAGGCTCACCCAGTTGGGACAGCGCCTCGGCCGGCACGCCCGGGCCGTGATCGCGCACGCTCAAGTGCAGGCCCCGTCCCTGCGCGCGCAGGCTGACGATCACAGCCCCCCGCGCGGCCTCGTTGTGGCGCAGCGCGTTGGCGCTCAGATTGCGCAGCAGCAGCTGAATGCGCAGGGGGTCCAGGCGCTGCAGCGGCAGGCCCTCGGCCAGATGCAGGCAGACCTCGGCCGGCACCGTCTCGCGCACCAGGGCGGCGAGGTCGCAGTCGCGCAGCTGCAAGGCGCCATGGCCGGAGCCCAGGCGCTCGCTTTCCAGCAGGGCGCTGATCAGGTCGCGCATCTGCGCCAGCTCGATCAGCAGCGCGCCCTTGGACGCCCCCTCCTCCACCAGCTCGGCATGCAGCCGCGCGCGCGTCAAGGGGCTGCGCAGCTCGTGGCTGATGGCCAGCAGCAGCGCGCGCTTGCCGTCCAGCATGGCCTGGATGTCGCTGGCCATCTGGTTGAAGCGGTGGGCCAGGTCGCCAATCTCGTCGCGGTGATGGACGGCGATGCGGTGGCCCAGCTCGCCGCGGCCGAAGGCTTCGGCGCCGTGGGCCAGCGCCCGCAGCGGCCAGAGCATGCGGCGGATCGCGCCAAAGGCCAGACCGGTGACGATCAGCAAAGCCGGCACGGCCAAGAACATGCCGTAATCGCTCACCACCGCGCCGTAGAGGATCAGGCTGCTCAGCAGCGCCAGCGCCAGAAAAACAGCGATCAGCCGTGCGCCCAGCGAGTGCTTGAAATGCGCATGGTGACGGTGCCAGCGCTGATGCCAGCGGTGCCAGGCGCGGCGTTGCCAGGCCGGCGAACGGCGATGGAACTGCCAGCGGTGGCCCTGACGACGGTGGCGATGCTGTGGCGGCGGCCGCCTCATGGCAGGCGCCCCGGCAGCGCGAAGCAGTAGCCGGCGTTGCGCAGGGTCTTCAGTGCATCCAGCGGCTCCAGCTTCCGGCGCAGGCGGCTGACCAGGATGTCGACCGCACGGGTGTAGAGCTCGGCCTCCTGGCCGCGCAGGCGGTTGAGGATCTCGTCGCGCGAGAACACCCGGCCCGGCTCGCGAGCAAGCAGCAGGAGCAGCTCGTATTCGGTGCTGGTCAGCTCAATCAGCGCCTCGGCCCCATGCACCAGGCGGCGCACGGTGTCGATCTGCAGACCGTCGAAGTCCAGCAAGCCCGCGGCAACCGGCGCCGCGAAGCGAGTGCGGCGCAGGATCGTCTGCAGCCGCGCGGCCAGCTCGCGCGGCTCGAAGGGCTTGGCCAGGTAGTCGTCGGCACCCAGCTCCAGGCCAACCACGCGATCGGTCAGGTCGCCGCGGGCGGTCAGCATCAGGATGGGCATGTCGTGAAAGGTGTCAGTGCCAGCGCGCAGGCGCTTGCAGAACTCGAAGCCGTCCATCTCGGGCAGCATGCCGTCGAGGATCAGCGCATCGAAGCGCTCGGCAGCCAGGCGCTCGAAGGCCTCGCTGGGCCGGGTCACGGCGCTGAGCTCGAAGTCAAAGCGCGCCAGGTAGGTGGCCAGGGGGGCAGCGAGCGCCTCGTCGTCGTCAATCAGCAGCAGTCGGTGCATCTTGTGATCCATTGTGCCCGCGGCGCTGCAGGGTGATCGCCCGCTCGGGGCATGCGCTGACGCACAGGCCGCAGGCTTGACAGGCCTCGGCGTTGGGTGTGAAGGCCTGCTGCCAGCCATGGCCCCAGCCACGCATCCTGCCGATCAGGCTCAAGTCCTCGCGCTGCGCTGGCGGCACGGTGCCGAGGCTGAAGACGCCGTAGGGGCAGACGACCAAGCAGTCGCCCTTGGCTTCGCAGCGGTTGCGGTTGATGACGGGCTCGAACAAGCCCGCCGGTTGCTTGCAGGCGATCTCGCCCATCAGCAGGACCGGCCGCGGCGGCCGCGCATCAGGAAGCGCAGGGCCTGCTGCTGGTCGAAGTCCAGGCTGTCGAACAGGTCGCCGATCGAGGCGATCAGCGCCGGGCCGGCCGCGCGCAGCTGATCCAGCCGCGCGTCGAGCTGCGCCTGGGCGGCCGCGCGGTCGAAGTTCTCGCTGGCAAACAGTTGCGTGAGCTCCCCCCCGCCCAGGGCTGCGCCGAGGCTGCGGCGCTGGTGCTGCAGCAGGCTCAGCACCCGGTTCAGCCCTTCCCGCTGCTCGGTATTGAGGTCCAACCGGGCGGCCAGCAGGCTCAGTGTGTCATCGTCATCAGGACGATGGCGCCGGCCAGGGCGACCACCGCCGTGAGCGTGGTGAGGAGGGAAGCCATGGTGGGCGTGGTGTTGGTCATGGTGATGGGAGTGCCAGCGGCGCAGCAGGTTGAAGCTGAGGAAACGCATCGAGGGGTCCGTTCATGGGTTTGTGGTCGATGGCTGGATGATTCCCGCTCAGCGCCCGTGGTGCATCTCGCTGCGGTATCGCTGGGTTTCGTTTTGTATCGGGGCCGGAGGCGCCCTCTACAATCGAAGCATCCCCTTTTGCTCTGACTGGGTGGCTTCCCAAGGCCGCCAGCGCCCCATGACCGAACTCGCCAAATCGTTTGAGCCCGCTGCCATCGAAGCCCATTGGGGCCCGCTGTGGGAAGCCCAAGGCCTCTACAAGCCGACCCTGGACCCGGCGCGTGAATCCTTCTGCGTGCAACTGCCGCCGCCCAATGTGACCGGCACCCTGCACATGGGCCATGCGTTCAACCAGACCATCATGGACTCGCTGACACGCTACCACCGCATGAAAGGCGACAACACGCTGTGGGTGCCGGGCACCGACCATGCGGGCATCGCAACGCAGATCGTGGTGGAGCGCCAGTTGCAGGGCCAGGGCCAGAGCCGCCACGACCTGGGCCGCAAGAACTTCGTCGCCCGCGTCTGGGAATGGAAACAACAGAGCGGCAACACCATCACCCAGCAGATGCGCCGCATGGGCGACTCGGTGAGCTGGGAACACGAGTACTTCACGATGGACGAGAAGCTCTCGACCGTCGTGACCGAGACCTTTGTGCGCCTGCACGAGGAAGGCCTGATCTACCGTGGCAAACGACTGGTTTCATGGGACCCGATCCTGAAGTCCGCCGTATCGGATCTGGAAGTGGAGAGCGCCGAGGAAGACGGCTCGCTCTGGCATATCCGCTACCCGATGGCTGAAGGATCGGAGTCCCTTGTCGTCGCCACCACCCGCCCGGAAACCATGCTCGGCGACACCGCCGTGATGGTGCATCCCGAGGACGAGCGCTACACCCATCTGATCGGCCAGCAGGTGCGCCTGCCCATCACCGGCCGCCTGGTGCCGGTGATTGCCGACGACTATGTGGACAAGGCCTTTGGCACCGGTGTGGTCAAGGTCACGCCGGCGCATGACCAGAACGACTACCAGGTCGGCCTGCGCCACAAGCTGCCGATGCTGACGATCTTCACGCTAGACGCCAATGTCAATGACGAGGCGCCCGAGGCCTACCGCGGCCTGAACCGCTTCGTCGCGCGCAAGAAGATCGTGGCCGAACTGGAGGCGCAGGGCCTGCTGGTCGAGGTGAAGAAGCACAAGCTGATGGTGCCGCGCTGCGCCCGCACCGGCGAGGTGATCGAGCCGATGCTGACGGACCAGTGGTTCGTCGCCACGACCAAGCCCGGCGCCGGCGGCAAGAGCATTGCTGAGCAGGCGATCGAAGCCGTGTCCTCCGGCGAGGTCAAGTTCGTGCCCGAGAACTGGGTCAACACCTACAACCAGTGGATGAAGAACATCAACGACTGGTGCATCTCGCGTCAGCTCTGGTGGGGCCACCAGATCCCGGCCTGGTATGCCGAGGACGGCCAGATCTTCGTGGCCCGCAACGAGAACGACGCGCGGGCCAAGGCCACGGCAGCCGGCTACATCGGCGCGCTGACCCGCGACGAGGACGTGCTGGACACCTGGTACTCCGCAGCCCTGGTGCCCTTCTCGACCCTGGGCTGGCCGGCCAAGACGGTGGAGCAGGACCTGTTCCTGCCGTCTTCGGTGTTGGTCACCGGCCACGACATCATCTTCTTCTGGGTCGCCCGGATGATCATGATGACCAAGCACTTCACCGGCAAGGTGCCCTTCAAGCACGTCTACATCCACGGCCTGGTGCTTGATTCGCAAGGCAAGAAGATGAGCAAGAGCGAGGGCAATGTGCTGGACCCGGTCGACCTGATCGACGGCATTGCGCTCGCACCCCTGTTGGACAAGCGCACTCAGGGCCTGCGCAAGCCCGAGACCGCGCCCAAGGTGCGCAAGGCCACCGAGAAGGAATTCCCAGAAGGCATCCCCGGCTACGGCGCCGACGCGCTGCGCTTCACGTTCGCCGCGATGGCGACGCTGGGCCGCACCGTCAATTTCGACACCAAGCGCTGCGAGGGCTACCGCAACTTCTGCAACAAGCTCTGGAACGCCACCAAGTTCGTGCTGATGAACACCGAGGGCCAGGACTGCGGCCTTGCGCATGAGCAAGGCCATTGCCCGCCCGGCTACATGAGCTTCTCGCAGGCCGACCGATGGATCAGCAGCGAGCTGCAGAAGGTCGAGATGGCCGTCGCCCAGGGCTTTGCCGACTACCGCCTGGACAATGTCGCCAACGCGATCTACTCCTTCGTCTGGGACGAGTACTGCGACTGGTACCTGGAGATCTCGAAGGTGCAGATCCAGGTCGGCGACGAGAGCCAGCAGCGCGCCACCCGCCGCACCCTGATCCGCGTGCTGGAGACCATACTGCGCCTGCTGCACCCGATCGCGCCGTTCATCACCGAGGAGCTGTGGCAGACCGTCGCTCCGATCGCCGGCCGCAAGAGCACCGACTACCTGGCGCAGGCGCCCTACCCGGTGGCCCAGCCTGACCGTATCGATGAAAAGGCAATCGCCTGGGTCGAGCAGCTGAAGTCCGTCGTCGGCACCTGCCGGAGCCTGCGCAGCGAGATGAGCCTGTCACCTGCCGAGCGCGTGCCGCTGTTGGTGGGCGGCGACCTCAGCTTCATCCGGGAGGCTGCACCGGCGTTGAAGGTGCTGGCCAAGCTGTCCGAAGTGCAGTTGATCGAGGACGAGGCTGCCTTCAACGCCGCCAGTGCCACCTCCCCGGTGCTGGTGCACGGCGCCGCGCGCCTGGCGCTGAAGGTGGAGATCGATGTCGAGGCCGAACATGCGCGCCTCAGCAAGGAAATCGCCCGCCTGGAAGGCGAGATCGTCAAGACCGAAGCCAAGCTCAACGTCGAGAGCTTCGTGGCGCGCGCGCCGGCCGCCGTGGTCGCTCAGGAGCGTCAGCGGATGGCCGACTTCAGCGCCACCGTCGTTCGGCTAAGGGATCAAGCAGCTCGGCTGGTCCGCTAGAGCGGAACTCCGCCGCCGGCTCAGGCGGCGCAGCGAGCAACTCGTCGATGCGCCGCGCCACGCCCCAGGCAGCGCGCGTGCGCGATTCGCGCGTGGTGCTGGCCAGGCGCGGCGTCACCTGCAGCGAGGCCACGCCGTGCAGCGCGCGGCCCGGCTCCTGCAGGCCCGGCTCCAGGCTGTCGAACCAGGCGGCAAGCACGCGGCCGCTGTTCAGCGCCTCGGCCAGGGACACGTCGTCGAACACCGCCGAGTGGGCAATGCTCACCATCACCTGCCCCGCCTTGGCAAAGCCCAGCACCCGCTCGCCGATCAGGCCACGGTAGCGCAGGAAGTAAGCCAGCTGCACGCTCACGCCCTCGCTCTGCTCCATCAGCTCGCGCAGGGGCAGCGGCTCGATGCCCCACTGCGCCCACAGCGGGTCGCTCTGGTGGATGCTCGGGTCATAGCCGACCACCCGGGTGCCGAAAGCTGGCAGCATCTGCGCCAGCATGCGGGCGGCCGGCGTCATGCCGATCAGGCCGATGGTGGAGCAGCCCAGCTCGCGGCCGACCATCATGCCGTCGCTGGCCTGCACGGGCACACGGCGCAGCATGGCCAGCAAGGCGCCGATGACAAACTCGGCCTCTGCGCTGGCCGTGGCGGTCAGACTGCGGATGACCTCCACGCGGGCGGCGCGGCAGGCATCCAGATCGATGTTCTCGCCGCCGGCGCTCATACGGCCCAGCACGCGCAGGCGCGGCGCGGCGCGCAGCAAGGTCGTGTCCACCGCCACATTGGGCGGCAGGATCAAGGCCTGGACCAGATGCAGGGACTCGCGCAGCCGCGCCGGCTGGGCCGCCAGCTCGGGTGCGTAATGCACCGTGTGCCGCTCCGACAGCCATTGCATGACGTCGGCTTCCAGCGGTTCAACGATCAAGAGGCTCATGTCAGGGCGCGGTAAAAGAGTCGCCGGCGAGGCGGTCGTGATGCGGCATATCGCCATGCAACAATCTCGCCAAGTCAAACAAAGAGTGTACGGTTATGGCAGCAAGCCCAGTCACGAAAGCGATTTTCCCTGTTGCCGGGCTCGGCACCCGGTTCCTGCCCGCCACCAAGGCGCAGCCGAAAGAAATGCTGCCGGTGGTAGACAAGCCCTTGATCCAGTACGCCGTCGAAGAAGCCTATGCCGCCGGTGTACGCGAAATGATCTTTGTGACCGGCCGCCACAAGCGCCCAATCGAAGATCACTTTGACATGACTTTCGAGTTGGAGGTAGCCCTCGAACAGGCGGGTAAGCAAGAACTGCTGGACGTGGTGCGCAGCGTCAAGCCCGACGACATGGAGTGCATCTATGTGCGCCAGGCGCAGGCCCTGGGCCTGGGCCACGCGGTGCTGTGCGCCCGCCGGCTGGTCGGCAACGAACCCTTTGCCGTGCTGCTGGCCGATGACCTGATGGTGGGCTCACCGCCGGTCCTGAAACAGATGGTCGAGCAGTATGCCGACTGGCGCGCCTCCATCCTGGCCGTGCAGGAAGTGCCGGCCGAGCACACTCGTCGCTACGGCATCGTGGCCGGTACCGCCGTCAACGACAAGGTGATGGACGTGAGCCGCATCGTCGAGAAGCCGGCGCCGGAAGACGCGCCCTCGCGCCTGGGCGTGGCCGGCCGCTACATCTTGACGCCTGGCGTCTTTCACGAGATCGCCAACCAGCCACGTGGCGTGGGCGGCGAGATCCAGCTGACCGACGGCATTGCCGGCCTGCTGCGCCGCGAGAAGGTCTTTGCCTACCGCTATGACGGCAAGCGCTACGACTGCGGCAGCAAGGAAGGTTTTCTGCAGGCCAATGTGGAACTGGCCCTGGCCCATCCGCAGCTGGGCCCGGGCTTCCGCGAGTATCTGCAGGCGCTCGATATCTGAATCCCGCCCATGAAAAAAGGCCACGCTTTGAACTGCACCCCAAAGGTTGGACACCAATCCAACCGATGGGGTGTTTTTCATGGCGAAGCACGATGAGCGCTTAAAGCTCGAGATCGTTCAGAAGTATTTATCGGGCGCAGCCGGTCAGA
>Ga0187843_10000733_pt1 | contig 22269 bp, 17 predicted proteins | sample SpaLakP09_SKY_43_FD_134516 | JGI IMG/M metagenome (GOLD analysis project Ga0187843, IMG submission 134516) | Oligotrophic lake water microbial communities from Sparkling Lake, Wisconsin, USA - SP09_SKY_43 | ecosystem: Environmental > Aquatic > Freshwater > Lake | place: USA: Sparkling Lake...
CCGTAGACCAGCAGCATGCGGCCGCTGCGCTTGAGCAGCTTGGCCACCCAGCCTTCATAGCCCTTGGCCGTGCGCGAGAAACCACGGTTGAACCAGCCGAAGAAACCGGTCTTGGCATGGCCGTGGCCGGCTTCCACCGGCTTGAGCAAGGTGGCGCACAGGGCCGGGGTCAAGGTCAGCGCCATCAGGGCCGACAGCAGCATGGAGGCCACCATGGCCAGCGAGAACTGGCGGTAGATATTGCCCACCGATCCGGCGAAGAAGGCCATGGGCACGAACACCGAGACCAGGACCACGGTGATGCCGATGATGGCGCCCGAGATCTGGCCCATGGCCTTGCGGGTAGCCTGCAGCGGCGGCAGGCCCTCCTCGTTCATGATCCGCTCGACGTTCTCCACCACCACGATGGCGTCGTCCACCAAAATACCGATGGCCAGCACCATGCCGAACAAGGTCAGCACGTTGATCGAAAAACCCATCCACAACATGATGGCGAAGGTGCCCAGCAGGGCAATCGGCACCACGATGGTGGGGATCAGGGTGTAGCGCCAGTTCTGCAGGAACAGGAACATCACCAGGAACACCAGGACCACGGCCTCGACCAGGGTCTCAACCACTTGCGTGATCGAAATCTTGACGAACTTGGACGAGTCGTAAGGCACCTCGTAGGCCACGCCCTCGGGCAAGTAGGCTTGCAGCTCGGCCATGCGCTCCTTGACCGCGGTGGCCGCGGCCAGGGCATTGCCGCCCGGGGCCAGCTGGATGCCGATGCCGGTGGCCGGCTTGCCGTTCAGGCGCGAGTAGGAGCCATAGTTCTGACCACCCAGCTCGACGCGCGCCACATCCTTGAGGCGCACGCTGGAGCCATCGGTATTGGCGCGCAGCAAGATGTTGTTGAACTGGTCGACGCTCTCCAGCTGACCCTTGACCACCACGGTGGCCGACATGGTCTGCTCGGACAGATTCGGCAGCTCGCCGATGGAGCCGGCCGGCACCAGCGCATTTTGCGCACGGATGGCGGCATTGACCTCGGCCGGGCTCATATTGAAGGACAGCAGCTTGGCCGGGTCCAGCCAGATGCGCATCGCGCGCTCCGTGCCGAACAGCTGGGCCTGGCCGATGCCGGGCAGACGCTGCAGCTCGGGGATGATGTTGCGCGCGGCATAGTCACCCAGGGCCTTGGTGTCCAGCGTGCCCGTCTTGCTGGACAGCATGACGAAGAGCAGGAAGTTGTTGCCGGCCTTGTCGATGCGCACGCCCTGCTGCGTCACCGCAGCGGGCAGGCGCGGCGAGGCGCGGCTCAAACGGTTCTGCACCTCCACCTGGGCCAGCTCCAGATTGGTGCCGGGCTCAAAGGTGACGGTGATGGCGCCGGTGCCGTTGGCCTGGCTGACCGATTCCAGATAGGCCAGCTTGGGCGCGCCATTGAGCTCCTGCTCGATGACGGAAATGACGCTTTCGTCCAGGGTCTTGGCCGAAGCGCCAGGGTAGACCACATTGATGGACAAGGCGGGCGGCGCGACCGTGGGGTACTGCGCCACCGGCAGCTTGGTGATGGAGACCGCGCCGAAGACCAGGATGAACAGTGCGATCACCCAGGCAAAGACCGGCCGGTCAATGAAGAAACGTGCCATGTTGTGAACCTCTGATTAGCGGCTGGCGGCCGAGGCCGGAGCGGCGGGGGCGGCCGATGCCGCGGGCGCCGAGGCGGCTGCAGCCGCAGACCAAGGCACCGGCGTGACCGGCGCACCGGGCACAAACATCTTCTGGAATCCGTCGACGATGACCTGCTCGCCCGGCTTCAAGCCATCCAGCACCACCCATTGGTTGCCCTGGGCGCTGCCGACCTTGACCATGCGCGGCTCGGGCTTGTTGCCAGCACCGACCACCAGGACCGAATCGCCCTGGTTGCTGCGCTTGACCGCTTGTTGCGGCAGCAGGATGCCGGCCGGCAGCTCGCCTTGCGACAAACGCACGCGCACATACTGGCCGGGCAAGAGCTGCCCCTCGGCGTTGGGCACTTCGGCGCGCAGGCTGACCTGGCCCGATGCGGCATCGACGCTCACATCGGTGAACAGCAGGCGGCCGGGCTTGGCCAGCTCGCTGCCGTCGTCCAGCACGATGCGCACCTGGGCGGCCTGGGCACCGGCAGCGCGCAGCTTGCCGCCGGCCAGGGCACGACGCAGCTGCTGCACTTCATTGGCGCTCTGCGTGAAGTTGACGTAGACGCTGCTGGTCTGCTGCACCAGGGCCAGCTGCGTGGCTTCTGCCGCGCTGACCAGGGCGCCTTCGGTCACCAGAGCACGGCCGATGCGGCCCGAGATCGGCGCCGTGACAGCGGCGTAGCCGAGGTTGAGCTTGGCGCTCTGCACCGCGGCCTTGCCAGCGGCCACATCGGCCTCGGCGGCCTTGGCGGCGGCCACGCTGCTCAGGTATTCCTGCTGGCTGATGGCGCGGGCCTCGACCAGGGGCTTGTTGCGCTCAGCCTGGGCGGCGGCCTGGGCCAGATTGGCTTGCGCCTTGGCCAGGCTGGCTTGGGCGCTGTCAAGGGCAGCCTGGTACGGCGCCGGATCGATCTGGAACAAGACCTGGCCGGCCTTGACCTCGGAGCCTTCGGTGAACAGGCGCTTGAGCACCACGCCGTTGACGCGGGCGCGCACCTGGGCCGTGCGCTGGGCTTCCACCCGGCCCGGCAGCTCGGTCTGCAGGCCCACGGCCTGCAACTCGGTCTTGACCACACCGACCGGAGCCGGCGGCGGCATACCGCCACCGCCCGGGCCGGCGGCGGCCTTGTCACCGCCGCCGCAGCCGGTCAACACAGCGGCCACGGCAATGGCCAATGGCAGCACATACAGCGCACGGGCACGCAGGGCCTCGCGGGCGGAATTTGGGGCTTCAGGAGATTGAAGTTGGGAGGGCAGCATCGGGCTTGTCCTTTGATGTGGCAGAGCGTGCGTCGCAGCGGGGGCGATCGAGGAAGGGTGATGTGGCGTGTCGGGCATCTTGCTTCAGATCAAGCGCCGGCGACAAATGTCAGGCACGCTCAGACCTTGGGGCTGTTGCAGAACGGTCAGCAGTATATACATACATTCGCGCATGTATGTTAAATCGCGTAAAATCCCTACACCATGGCCCGGAAAACCAAACAAGAAGCACAAGAAACACGCATGAGCTTGCTCGACGCGGCGGAACAGCTGTTCCAACAGCGCGGCGTCTCACGCTGTTCCTTGCAGGACATCGCCCTCAGCGCCGGGGTCACCCGCGGGGCGATCTATTGGCATTTCAAGGACAAGGCCGAGCTTTTCGACGCCATGATGGATCGCGCCACCATGCCCCTGGAAGAAGGCATGGATATGAATGTCGATGCCAAGGGCGTGCTCAGCTTGCGCGATCTGCGCTGGGGCCTGGTCAACGTCTTTTACTCGGCCATGCACAACGAGCGCACCCGGCGTGTGTTCGAGATCGCCATGCAAAAGGTCGAGTACACCGGCGAAATGCAGGCCCTGAAGGAGCGCAAGCTGCAATCGCACCGCAACTGGCGCGAGCAGAACCGACTGTGTTTTGAGCACGCCATCCAGATCGGCCAGCTGCCACCGACCCTGAACACCGGTCGCGCTGCCGTCGCACTGGTCGCCCTGGTGGACGGCTTGCTGCACCAATGGATCATGGACCCCGAGTCCTTTGACCTCATGGATGTGGGACAGACCGCCATCGAGGGCTTTCTCAACAGCCTGAGCCACAGCCCGGCCGCCTGTGCCGAACCGCTGCTGCCGCCGATGACCGAGGAAGAGATTGCCCGCCTCGGCCAGCAAGGCATCTGCCAGGGCTTGCAGCGAGAAGGCTGAACCGAAGCCGCAGCGGCCAACCGAGGGGCGAGGGGCAAACGCCCTGCCCCGCCGCATTTCCACACGGAATACCCCGCAAATTTAACGGCTGCTCTCGGGTTTGCCCTCAGGCCTGGGACAATCGCGGGTTGCTCTTTCGGAAACTGCCGCCGTGTCCGCACACCCCACCATCACCCCGCCGAAACCCCAAAAAGCCCTGACGGCCTACCGCCCGTTCTGGGCCAAGCGATTTGGCGTCGCCCCCTTCCTGCCCATGAGTCGGGCCGAGATGGAGCAGCTGGGCTGGGATTCCTGCGACATCATCATCGTCACCGGTGACGCGTATGTCGATCACCCCAGCTTCGGCATGGCGGTGATCGGGCGCACGCTGGAGGCCCAGGGCTTCCGCGTCGGCATCATCGCCCAGCCCGACTGGCAGAGCGCCGATCCCTTCAAGGTGCTGGGCAAGCCGAACCTGTTCTTCGGCATTGCGGCCGGCAATATGGATTCGATGATCAACCGCTACACGGCCGATCGGAAAATCCGCAGCGACGATGCCTACACGCCCGGCGGCCTGGGCGGTGCACGGCCGGACCGCGCCACCCTGGTCTACACCCAGCGCTGCAAGGAAGCTTGGAACGATGTGCCCATCGTCATCGGCGGCATCGAGGCCTCCTTGCGCCGCATTGCCCATTACGACTACTGGCAGGACAAGGTCCGCCGCTCGGTACTGGTGGACTCGAAGGCCGATCTGCTGGTCTACGGCAATGCCGAGCGCGCCATCGTCGAAATCGCCCACCGCCTGGCCGCGCGCCAGACGGTCGAGAGCATCACCGATGTGCGCGGCACGGCCTTCATGCGCCGCACCGACGATCCGACTTCGTCTGAGTGGTTCGAACTGGATTCGTCCAACGTCGACCAGCCCGGGCGCATCGACACCCTGATCAGCCCTTACCAGACCATTGAAGAAACGGCCGAGAGCAAGGCCGCCTCCTGCGTGACCGGCCAGGTGAAAGCCCCTGGCCTGGAAGATGGCGCCAAGCCCATCGCCATCGTGCGCAAGCCGCAGGCGGCCGCACCCAGCGGCAAGATCCAGATGCCGCCGCGCGAGCGCACCGTGATCCGGCTGCCGGCCTATGAGCAGGTCAAGAGCGACCCGGTGCTCTACGCCCACGCCAACCGCGTGCTGCATCTGGAAACCAACCCCGGCAATGCCCGCGCCCTGGTGCAGCGCCACGGTGACCGCGACGTCTGGATCAACCCGCCGCCGATCCCGCTGTCCACGCCGGAGATGGACCATGTCTTCGACCTGAACTACGCCCGCGCGCCCCACCCGCGCTATGCCGACGAAAACGGCAGCCATGACGGCGCGACCAAGATCCCGGCCTGGGAGATGATCCGCTTCAGCGTCAACATCATGCGCGGCTGCTTCGGCGGCTGCACCTTCTGCTCGATCACCGAGCACGAGGGCCGCATCATCCAGAGCCGCAGCGAAGACTCGGTGATCCGCGAGATCGAAGAGATGCGCGACAAGGTCAAGGGCTTCACCGGCGTGGTGTCCGACCTCGGCGGCCCGACCGCCAATATGTACCGCATCGGCTGCAAGAGCCCCGAAATCGAAGCCGCCTGCCGCAAGCCCAGCTGCGTCTATCCGGGCATCTGCCAGAACCTGAACACCGACCATGGCCCGCTGATTCAGATGTACCGCCGTGCGCGGGCGCTGCGCGGGGTCAAGAAGATCCTGATCGGTTCGGGCCTGCGCTACGACCTGGCCATCAAGTCGCCCGAGTATGTGAAGGAGCTGGTCACCCACCATGTGGGCGGCTACCTCAAGATCGCACCCGAGCACACCGAGGGCGGCCCGCTGTCCAAGATGATGAAGCCCGGCATCGGCACCTACGACAAGTTCAAGCAGATGTTCGAGAAGGCCAGCGAAGAGGCCGGCAAGAAGCAGTACCTGATCCCCTACTTCATCGCCGCCCACCCGGGCACCTCGGACGAGGACATGATGAACTTGGCGGTCTGGCTGAAGAAGAACGGCTTCCGCGCCGACCAAGTGCAGACCTTCTACCCCAGCCCCATGGCCACGGCGACAGCCATGTACCACTCGGGCAAGAACCCGCTGAAGAAGATCACCCGCAGCGCCGAGACCAGCGAGACCGTGGACATCGTCCGCGGCGAGCGCCGCCGCCGCCTGCACAAGGCCTTCCTGCGCTACCACGATGCCAACAACTGGCCCATGCTGCGCGAGGCACTCAAGACCCTGGGCCGAGAGGACCTGATCGGCAATGGCAAGCACCACCTGATCCCGAGCTACCAGCCGGTGACCGACGGCAGCTACGAAAGTGCCCGCCGCAAGAACTCCACACCCACCGGCGTGCGCACCTCGGTGGCCAAGCCCCTGGCCAAGCAAGGCTTGAAGCACCCCGGCGCAAACCCGCAGGCCCCGCGCCAGGGTCAGGTCTTGACCCAACACACCGGACTGCCGCCACGTGACAACGGCAGCCGCCCGGTCGGCAAGGCAGCGCCCCAGCGCGCCAGCAGCAAGCCGGGCAGCCCGCAGGCCACACGCTCGCCGGCCTCGGGCGCACGCCCTTCGGCTGGCGGCAAGCCTGGGGTCACCGCCTCGCGCGGCGTCAAGCGGCCGCGCTGAGCGCGCGGCGCCGAGTGCTCAAAGCCCGGTGTCGGACGCCGCGCTGGCCGCGCTCGGGCGCCGGCCGTCAACCCCAGCGCCAGCCCGGCTGAACTCCCGCCACAGCCGCGCGACCCGCAGGCCCAGGCGCAACCAACCGAGCACAGACTCGACCGGGCCGTTCGCGGCCTGTGCCGCGCTGCCCGCGTGCATGCGGCGTCGCGCCGCCCAACCCAGACCCAAGGCCGCCAGGGCGACGAGGCCTGAACTCCACCAGCCGCGGGCGCCCGCGTTGCCCAGCTCGGAGCTCCCGGCCATGAAGCTTCGCGCCATCTGAAGCGGCTGCATCAGCTCACGGACGCTGCCGCCCAGTTCGGCGCGCAGCTCGATATTGCGCAGTCGCAGGGCCAGCTGACGTTGCTGCAACTCTTGAAGTTCGCGTTGAAACAACATGGCGATCAGCCTCCCAGGCTGGCGCGGTCGCGCGCCAGTTCCGCCACCGTGGCTGCGAACAAGCCGCTGGGCCGGCTCAGCTGGGCCCGCGCGCCGCGCCAGGCCCAGGCGGCCAGCAGCGCATAGGCCGACATCAGCCCCAAAGCCGCCCAGCCCCGCCAGGCTTCAGGGCAGAACATCAGCACAGCCAGACTGGCCATGAACAAGGCGCCACCGGCCAGCAGCAAGGCCAGCAGCATCTGCACCAGCGCGCCGAAGAGGCGCAGCTTCTCGGCCTCGAGCTCGGTGGACAGCAGCTCGAGGCGGGTCTGTAAGAGCTCCATCAACTGCGCTGGCAAGCGCGTCAACGGGCCAGGGGCCGGCGGCGGCAGGGCCCCGCCTGCCTGCGCTTCAGGCTCAGGCAGCGAACCGGGCATGGTCATCGTGGTCTCCCATATGTGATCGTCTTGTCGTGCTTTTGTGGCGATCAGAGGCGAGCAAATGCTCTATAACCCCAACCTGCATGTGTCGTGAGTGCCACCAAATAGGCACTTGCGCGCATGGCGACCGGGTACAGAATGAAATACCCTTACGCTATTGTCAATCCATAGGCTGGAGCACAGGCCCTCATGCGCGAGACAAACAGTCCGGCCATGCCCAACGAAGAGGGCGACGACGATCTGCTGGAGTTCCTGGACAGCCCCGAGCACACGGACGCGAACGACGCCCATCTGGTTCATCCCTGGCGCGTGCTGATCGTCGACGACGACGGTGATGTCCACAAGGCCACCGAACTGGCCATGCAAGGCCTGCTGGTGGAAGGGCTGCCCCTGAGCTTTCTGCATGCCACCTCGGCCGCCGAAGCGCGCCAGGTGCTGGCCTGCGAGCCCGATCTGGCGGTGGTGCTGCTGGATGTGGTGATGGAATCCGAAGACGCCGGCCTGCAGCTGGTGCGCTACATCCGCGACGAACTCAAGCTCGGTGCCGTGCGCATCGTGCTGCGCACCGGCCAGCCTGGCTACGCGCCTGAAATCGAAACGGTTCAGGCCTACGACATCAACGACTACAAGACCAAGTCCGAGCTGACCCGCACCCGGCTCTACACGGTGCTGACCGCCGCCATCCGCTCCTACCGCCAGATCTGCGCGCTGGAAGCCAACCGCCGCGGCCTGGAGCTGATCGTTGATGCCAGCACCGAGCTGAGCCGCCTGCGCGGCCTGCACCGCTTTGCCGAGGGCGTGGTCACCCAGCTCTGCGCCATGCTGGGCATCCTGCCCGAAGGCTTGGTCTGCGCCCAGGTTGGCGCCGATAGCGATGCCGAGGTGCGCGTGATTGCCGCGGCCGGCCAGTACAGCGGCATGATCAACTCACCGCTGTCGGCGGTGCAGATCAAATCGGTGCGCGAACGGCTTCAACAATGCCTGGAGCAGCGCCAGAACATTTACGACGAAGGCACCTGCCTGTACTTCGGCATGAGCAATGGCCGGCCCATGGCCGCCCTGGTCGATGTCGGCCGCGAGCTCAGCGAGACCGACCAGCAGCTGCTGCGCGCCTTCTGCTCCAACATCTCGGTCGGCTTCGAAAATGTGGTGCTCTACGGCCAGTTGCTGGACCAGGCCTACAACGACCAGCTGCTGCACCTGCCCAACCGCAACCGCTTTGTCGAGCTGCTGGACAAGAACCTCAAGGACCCGGCCGATGTCACCCTGGCGCTGATCGACATCGATGACTTCTCCGACATCAACGACGCCTTCGGCCACCATTTTGGCGATCAGGTGCTGCGTGCCGTGGTGCTGCGTCTGGGCGAAGCCCTGGGCCTGAACACCGCCATGGCCCGAGTCGGCGCCGACACCTTTGGCCTGCTGGGGCCGAGCGAGCATGTCAGCGCCGACAACATCCAGCGCGTCTTCCTGGAGCCCTTCTCGGTCTCGGGCGAACGCCTGCAGCTCTCGGCCACCACCGGCCTGGTGCGGCTGACCGAGTCCGCCGCGGTGGGCTCCGAGTTGCTGCTCGACGCGCAGATCGCGCTCAAGCAAGCCAAGTCCCAGCACCGTGGCTCGTCCCAGTATTTCTCCTCCGCCATGGGCACCGATGCGCGCGAGCGCTTCAAGCTGCTCAAGGGCCTGCGCGCCGGCTTCGAGGAAAACCGCCTGTTCGTGGTCTACCAGCCCCAGGTTCGCCTGGCGGATGCCAAGGCCATCGGCGCCGAGGCGCTGCTGCGCTGGCGCACGGAAGAAGGCAACTTCGTGCCGCCGGACCAGTTCATCCCTCTGGCCGAAAAATCGGGGCTGATCATCAGCATCGGCGAGTTCGTGCTGCGCACCTCCTGCCACCAGCTCAAGCGCATGCTGGACCTGGGGCATGAGGACTTCCGCATGTGCGTCAACGTGTCGTTGGCGCAGTTCCGCCACCCCGGTTACATGGAGGTGCTGACCAGCGCCCTGCGCGACACCGGCGTGAACGGCCGCAACCTGGAGCTGGAGATCACCGAATCCATGGCCATGGAGGACACGGAGCTGGTGATGCACATCCTGGCCGACATCAAGCACTGCGGTGTCAGCGTGGCCATCGATGATTTCGGCACCGGTTTCTCCTCACTCAGCCATCTGCGCCAGCTCGATGTGGACCGGCTCAAGATCGACCGCGCCTTTGTGCGCGAAGCCCAGACTTCCAGCGCTGGTTCGACCATCGCGCAAATGGTCATCAACCTCGGCCGCGGCCTCAATCTGACCGTGATCGCCGAAGGCATCGAAACCGAAGAGCAGCGCCAGCAACTGCTGGAGCTCGGCTGCCACGAAGGCCAGGGTTATCTGTTTGCCCGGCCCATGCAGGCCGATCAGCTGGAGCGATGGATGGAGCAACCCACCGCCCTGGGCTGAGGCCTGCAGCGGCAGCCGGCACGGCCTCAACAAGAAAAAAGCCCCGCAGCACCAACGCTGCGGGGCTTTTTCTTGGCGATGAAGGTTCAGCGGCGGGCGATGAGCATGCCCAGCAAGAGGCCCACACCGGCGGCCACGCCAATGGACTGCCAGGGGTTTTCGTGCACGTAATGGTCGGTGGCGCGGCCGGCGGCCTTGGCCTTCTCCACCGCAGCGTCCTGCAAGTCATGCAAATTGCGTTTGGCCCGGTCCAGGCTGTCCTGCACCTTGGCGCGCAATTCGCTCGCGCCCTCGCCGGCCGAACCGGCGGTGGCGCGCAGCAAGCTCTCGGCTTCGGCGACCACCGCATGCAGATCGCTCATCAAACGGTCTTTCTGGGACTGGTTCAAGCTGGACATGGTTGTACCTCCTGGTTGGGATTGATGATCAACAAACGCAGACACGGACTCACAAGCACGAACGGCTCTCAGCGCAGCCCAGGCCTGGGCTGCGCACCCTCAGTTGAACAAGGCTTCGGCCGGCACGTACTCGTAACCCAAATCTCGGGCCACTGCTTCATAAGTCAAGTGCCCCTGGGCCACATTCAGGCCGGCACAGAGGTGCGGGCTGTCAAGCATGGCCTGTTTCCAGCCCTTGTCGGCCAGTGCTACCGCGTGGCCGATGGTGGCATTGTTCAGGGCAAAGGTCGAGGTGCGGGCCACCGCACCGGGCATATTGGCCACGCAGTAGTGCACCACGCCGTCCACCACAAACGTCGGGTCAGCATGGGTGGTGGCATGCGAGGTCTCGAAGCAGCCGCCCTGGTCGATGGCCACATCCACCACCACGGCGCCCTTCTTCATGCGCGAGACCATGCTGCGTGTCACCAGTTTCGGTGCGGCGGCGCCCGGGATCAGCACACCGCCGATCACCAGGTCCGCCCCCAGCACCGCCTCCTCCACGCTTTGTACATTGGAATACTGGGTGCAGATGCGGTTGCCGAAGACCAGGTCGAGCTGGCGCAGGCGATCGACGTTTTTGTCCAGCACCGTCACCCGGGCGCCCAGGCCGACGGCCATCTGCAGTGCATGGCTGCCCACCACACCAGCGCCAATCACCACAACATGGGCCGGCGCCACGCCGGGCACGCCGCCCAGCAGCACGCCCATGCCACCCTTGCTCTTCTCCAGATGCGCCGCTCCGGCCTGGATGGACATGCGCCCGGCCACCTCGCTCATGGGCGCCAGCAGGGGCAGGCCGCCGCCGGGGCCGGTCACGGTCTCGTAGGCGATGCAGATGGCGCCGCTCTTAACCAGGGCCGCGGTCTGCTCCGGGTCCGGGGCCAAGTGCAGGTAGGTGTAGAGGATCTGCCCCTCGCGCAGCATGGCGCATTCCTGCGGCTGCGGCTCCTTGACCTTCACAATCATCTCGGCCTTGGCAAAGATGCTGGCCGCGTCGGCCGCGATCTGCGCGCCGGCGGCGATGTACTGCTCGTCGCTCAGGCCGATGGCGGCACCGGCCTGGGTTTGCACCAGCACCTGGTGGCCACGGCTGGTCAGCTCGCGCACGCTGGCCGGGGTCAGGCCAACACGGTACTCATGGTTCTTGATTTCCTTGGGGCAGCCAATCAACATGGTTCTTGTCTCCGTGGCTCTGAGGCCTTGTTGGGGTGCACCTTTGTACGCCGCCTGCCTTGCGAAGTGAAGTGAAATTCATGACACTTCAGATCGATAAGCCCCGCTAATGCAGCAAGCCGACGGAGCCCTCCGTCGCCCATTCACCCCCTCCAGCCAGGAACTCTCCATGCCCCCCAGCAAGATCCTCGTCACCCAGGGCGGTGGCCCCACCGCGGTCATCAACCAATCCATGGTCGGCGTGGTGCTGGAGGCGCGCCGCCAAGCCGGCGTCACAGCCGTCTATGGCGCTCGCCACGGCGTGCGCGGCATCTTGAACGAGGACTTTGTGGACCTGGCCCAAGAGACCAGCCACAACCTCGAACTGGTCGCGCAAACCCCCTCCTCGGCCCTGGGCTCCACCCGCGACAAGCCCGATGCGGCCTATTGCCACAAGATCTTTCAGGTGCTGCAGGCCCACGGCATCACGCATTTCTTCAATATCGGCGGCAACGACTCCTCCGACAGCACACGCATCATCAGCGAGGAAGCCGCGGCCGCGAAATACCCGCTGCGCTGCATCCACATCCCCAAGACCATCGACAACGATCTGGTGCTGAACGACCACACGCCCGGCTTTGCCTCGGCCGCGCGCTTTGTCGCGCAGGCCTTTGCCGGCGCCAACCTCGACAACGCGGCCCTGCCCGGCGTCTACGTCGGCGTGGTCATGGGCCGACATGCCGGCTTTCTGACCGCGGCCTCGGCCCTGGGCAAGAAGTTCCCCGACGACGGCCCGCACCTGATCTACCTGCCCGAGCGGGTGTTTGAGCTGGAGCGTTTCCTGGCCGATGTGAAGACTATGTTCGAGCGCCACGGCCGCTGCGTGATCGCCGTGTCCGAGGGCATCCACGACGCCAGCGGCCAGCCGATCGCGGCCCAACTGGCCAAGGACCTGGAGCGCGATGCCCATGGCAATGTGCAGCTCTCCGGCAACGGCGCCCTGGCTGATCTGCTGTGCGAGGAGATCAAGAGCCGCCTGGGCATCAAGCGCGTGCGCGGTGACACCTTCGGCTATCTGCAACGCAGCTTCATCGGCTGCGTCTCCGATGTGGACCAGCGCGAGGCGCGCGAGGTGGGTGAAAAAGCCGTGCAGTTCGCCTTCCACGGCGCCGGCGGCCGCAGCTCCGGCTCGGTGGCGATCAAGCGCACCGGCACCTATTCGGTGGACTACGAGCTGCTGCCCCTGGCCGATGTGGCCGGCAAGACCCGGGTGATGGAAGACGAGTTCATCAGCCCCTGCGGCACCCATGTCACCGATGCCTTCCGCCTCTATCTGCGGCCATTGCTGGGCTCAGGCATGCCGGACGCTTTCCGCCTGCGGCCCAACGCCGTGCCCAAGATCCTGAATCGCGGCTGAGCTCGCGCGCGCCAAACAAAGCCAGGGCCGGCCGCGGCGAGCCCTCGCTCGCACCGAAGCGGCCCGGCTTCGTTACAGTCAGCCTCCCACACCCGCCTGGAACGCATTGCGCCGCTGACCCATGAAGCCCACACCTCTCCCGCTGAACAAAGTCTTGCCCGGCAGCAGCCGCCTGGTCCTGGGCTGCATGAGCCTGGGCGGGCCCTGGGATGCCCAGGACATCGGCGAGGCCGACATCGCCCAGGCCCACGCGGCGCTGGAAGCGGCCCGCTCGATCGGCATCACCGTCTTCGATCATGCCGACATCTACAAGCGCGGCCGGGCCGAGCGCTGCTTTGGCGCCCTGCTGCGCCGCCAGCCCTCGCTGCGTGATGGGCTCATCTTGCAGAGCAAGTGCGGCATCCGTTTTGCCGATGACGCGGGCCCGGGGCGTTATGACCTCTCGGCCGAGTACATCATCGCCTCGGTGCAAGGCAGCCTGGAACGCCTGGGCACGGACCACCTGGACCTGCTGCTGCTGCACCGTCCCGACCCCTTGATGGAGCCGGAGGAAATTGCCCTGGCCTTCCGCCATCTCCAGGAGCGCGGCCAGGTGCGGTGTTTCGGGGTCTCGAACATGCAGGCCAGCCAGATGCACTGGCTGCAGCAGGCCCTGGACCAGCCCCTGGTGGCCAACCAGCTGGAGATGAGCCTGGGCAAGCTCGACTGGCTGGCCCAGGACAGCAGCTTCAACGATGGCCAGAGCGCCAGCGCCCTGCCCTGGGCCGGCACCTTGCAGCACTGCCAGGCCGAGGGCGTGCAGCTGCAAGCCTGGAGCCCCCTGGCCCAGGGCCGCTTCAGCGGCGCGGCAGCGCCGGACGATGCCCGCGGTCAGGCCACCTCTGCCCTGGTGCGCGAGTTGGCAGCGCGCTACCAAGCACCGACCGAGAGCATCGTCCTGGCCTGGCTACTGCGCCACCCGGCCGGCATCCAGCCGGTGATCGGCAGCAGCCAGCCCGAACGCATCCTTGCCTGCGGCGGCGCGACTCAGTTGCAGCTGAGCCGCGAAGACTGGTACCGCCTCTACGTCAGCGCGCGGGGTCAGGCCTTGCCTTGAGGCGGGGCTTCAGAACGCCCGGCTGATGCTCAGCGCCACCACCGGCTGGTGTTTCTTCTGCACCAGAGGGCTGTTGCCGGCGTCGCCGCGCAGGCTGTTCAGGCCCAGGCGGGCGCTGAAGGTCCAGTCGCTGTCCACCGGCACCATGGCCTGTGCGAACACGCCCAGGCTGCTCAGACCGGCCTTGACCTGGTGCTGGGGCAGCTGGGCTGCGGCGGCTTGCACCGCGTTGACACCGAACAAGGCCTGAGCCAGGCGCTTGTCCATGGCCTCGGCACTGACACCCACGGCCAGGGCCAGGCTGCGCGTCGCCAGCAGGCCATAGCTGGCATCGAACTGCAGGCTGTGCCCACCTTTGAGGTCCTTGGCGCCCTGGCGGCCCTGCACCAGCGTCCCCAGGCGCGAGTTGCTGCTGATCTGCACGGTGAAGCGCTCCAGCTGCCATTCGGCCGCCAGACGCAGGGCGGCCGCGAACTTGACTTCATCGAGCGCTGCCCAGGCAGCGGGCATGTCCTTGCGGCGGCGCCAGTGCGGGTCCAGCACCAGGGCGGCGCTGAGGTTCAGACCCTCGGCCGGGCGCCAGTCGGCGCCCACACCTTGCAAGGTGCTGGCGAAGAAATGTTCGCCAAAACGCCCTTCGATCAAGGGCGCGGCCAGCAGCTGTTGGCGATCGGCGCCCGGATAGCGCGGCAGGCTGATGGCCGCCACGCCCCAGCGCGTGCCGCTCGCCTGGCCCGCGGAAGCCTGGCTGGGGGCAGCACCGGCCTGGGGCGCTTGCGGCGCCTGGGCCGAGGCGGCGGAACTGGCGGCCAGGGCCGCCGTGAAGAGGGCCGTGAAGGCCAGAGATTGCATCGGTTTCATCGTCGTGTCGTTCGCTCTAGATCAAGGTCAGGAAGGCTGCGTCGCCCCGCAGGGCACACAGTTCGTCAAGGGCAATTCAGTGTCTGGCGCTGCGCATGAAGGCGACATGAAGCGCCAGGTGGCCCAGGGCGTGCATCGCACGCCAGGCCCCTCAGGGCAGTCCGGCCAAAGCCTCTTCGGTGCGAGGCCGCAGCGAGCCCGAACCCGGCATCCACAGCTGCAGCAGCGGCTGGCCGGCATAGCTGACATCGCCCGAGCCATACAGGCTGATCTGCAACTGCTCCAGCCGGCCCAGATCCGCATCGCCACTGCCGTAGGCGCGCAAGCTGGCACGCTGCCCCTGGAGCCCGGCCGCACGCACGTCGCCGCTGCCCGACATCACCCATTCCTGCTGCACGGCACGCCCAGCGCCCACGCTCACCCCGCCCGAGGCGCGCAGGCGCGCCTCCAGCTGTTCGGCACGCAAGCTGGCCATCTGCACCTGACCCGAGGCACTCAAATGCAGGCCCAGGCGTTGCGCCTGCACCTGCCCCAACTGCAGATGACCCGAGCCATGAACGGCCAGCTCCAGCTGGATGGCGTCGAGCTGCTCGACACGCAGGCTGCCCGAGCCACTGAGCACCAGCTTGAGCCGCTCGGCCTGCAAACGCCCGATCTGCGCCTGGCTGGAGCCGCGCAATTCAATGGACTGCAAAGCCTGCGGGGCCAGTTGCAAACGCAGCTGTGGCCGTGCCTGCAGGCCCAGGTCGCTGGCAACCGAACTCACCGTGGGGGCGAGCAGGTGCAGGGTCTCGCCGTCGACCCAAGCACGCACGCGGCCGGCCGGCAGGTCCAGACTGGCCGCCTCCCCCGCGGCCAGCAGCTGAAGATCCATGGCGCCGTCCATCTGCAACTTGCTGAATGCGGGCAAGGCCTGCCGAATCAGAGCCGGCGCCGGCGCTTGGGTGGTCGTGCGCGGCTCCTGCGCCCAGGCTTGGGGACACAGAGCTGCACTCAGCACAGCCAGCAAGGCCAGCAGGCGGCTGGTCGCGGCACAGAGTTTGTTGGCCGATTGCCGGGGTGAAAAGTGGTTCATATCCGGCTCCTCGCTGCTTGCGATGAATGGGTCGGGCAGTGTCCGAGTGCGGCGATGAAGCTCCGGTGAATGCAAGGGTGAGGCCTTCCGGCTTCGAGCTTGAGCGCAAAGATGAAGCGTCGATGAAGAGGCCATGGCGCCTGGCGCCGGAAGTCACGGTCGCCCTCCTAGAATCCGCCGCCACCGGGGCTGGCTGACGCTCACCCTGTGCGGCGCAAGCCTCTCGCTCCCTTTCCCCTTCCGCCATGGCCAACATCCTGCTTGTCGAAGACGATCTGCCCCTGGGCACCTCCCTGCAACGCGTGCTGACCGTGGCCGGCCACCATGTGGTGTGGCTGCGCAATGGCGGAGACGCCCGGCGTTTCCTGGGCGATATGGAGTTCTCGCTCTTGCTGCTGGACATCGGCCTGCCCGATGAGCTGGGCCTGGATGTGCTGGCCTGGTTCCGCCAGCTCGGGCGCCAGACGCCGGTGATGCTGCTGACCGCCCGCGACAGCGTCGGTGAGCGCGTGCTGGGCCTGGATGCCGGTGCCGACGATTACCTGGGCAAGCCCTTTGCCATGGAAGAGCTGCTCTCGCGCGTGCGCGCCCTGCTGCGCCGCCACAGCGGCCAGGTCAGCAACACCTGGCAGCTGGGCCCCCTGAGCATCGACACCGCGCGCCGTCGCGTGCAGCTGAGCGGGCAGGAGGTGGCCTTGTCGGCCCGCGAGTACGAGATCCTGATCGCCCTGGCGGCCGAGCCAGGCCGGGTGCTGACCCGGGCGCAGATCGAAACACGCCACCAGCTCAGCGACACCCTGGACAGCAATGCCACCGATGTGCATGTCTACAAGCTGCGCAAGAAACTGGGCAATGAGTGGATCGGCACCGTGCGCGGTGTCGGTTATGTGCTGGACCTACCCGGAGGCCAGGCATGACCGCCGCCGCAGCCCTGTCGCACCCCGAGCACGCAAGCACCCGGCCCTACCCCTCGTTGATCCGGCGCCTGATCGCCTGGCAGGCCTTGGCCCTGGTGCTGGCCTGGCTGGTGCTGGCCGGCCTGCTGACCTGGCGCGGCGTGGCCTGGGGCGAAGCCGAGGTGCAGACGCGCATGCAGCGCATGGCCACCGTGCTGGCCAGTGCCGCTCTGAGCCCCGAGCCCGAACTGAAGCAACGCATGGACGCGACCGAGCGCGCCGTCATGGCCTTGCTTGGCCTCGACGAGGAGTTTGCCCAAGGACTGCGTTCGGCCTACCAGCTCTGGGATCGCGAGGGGCGTCTGCTGTACCGCAGCGCCAATGCCCCGAACACCCGGCTCGACGCGCCGCCGCCTGAGGGACAAGCGCCGTATTGGCAGGTGCACCGCCATGACCCCGGGCAAGGCATGAACCGCGTCCTGCTGATTGCCGAGCCGCGCGAGATCGCCCTCAGCGCCGTGCTGCCCGTGCTTTGGTTGGTGCTGCAATCGCAGCTGGGCGTCTTCCTCTGGCACGGCCTGGTCATCTGGCTCAGCGTGCGGGTCGGCCTGCGGCCGCTGGCCCAGCTGGCCCAGCGCATCGCCAAACGCCGCGCCGGTGACACCGCGCCGGTGCAGGTGGATCGCTTGTACGCCGAAACCGCGCCGGTGCTGCGCGAGCTCAACGAGCTCTTGGCCCATGAGGCCCAGCGTCTGGACAAGGAGCGCCGCTTCCTGGCCGACGCTGCCCATGAGTTGCGCACGCCCCTGGCCGCCGTCAATGCCCAGGCGCACTTGCTGCTCAGCGAGGAAGACGGCCAGGCCCGGCGCGAAGCGGCCAGTGCACTCCGGCAAGGCATTGCTCGCGTCTCGCACCTGCTGGCCCAGCTGCTGACCCTGGCCCGGGCCGAGGCGGGCACGAACGCCCAGCCTGAGCGCAGCGAGCTCGATGCGGCCGACCTGCTGCGCGGCCGTGTGGCCCTGCTGGCCGGCCTGGCGCGGCCGCGTGGCATCGAGCTGTCCCTGCATGCGCCAGAGCAGCTGCCCTTTCGCCTGGAACGCGAAGGCTTTTGCTCCATCGTCGACAACCTGATCGACAACGCCATCCGCTACACCGCCCCGGGCGGCCGCGTCGAGATCAGCCTCAGCCCGCAGCCCGACCAGAGCCTGGAGTTCTGCGTGCGCGACAACGGCCGCGGCATCGCACCCGAGCAGCGCGAGCGTGTGTTCGAGCGCTTCTACCGCGTGCCCGGCAGCAGCGAGCAAGGCACCGGCCTGGGCCTGGCCATCGTGCGGCGCGTTGCCGAGCGCGAGCGCGCCGAGCTCAGCTTTGTCGACGGGCTGGATGGTCGCGGGCTGGGTCTGCGCCTGCGCTTCACCGCACACGGGGCCTGAGTCGCCGCAAGCCGGGCCGGGCCCGGCGTCCGAAGCGGCCGGATCTCAAAAGCCCGGCAGTTCCTTCATCTCCACCGTCTTGTCGCTGAACTGAATGCGCTCGATGCTGCGCAAGACCAGGCGTGCGCCGTCAGGGCTGCCGCTGAGCAGATGGGCATCATGCTGCCCCACTGGCGGCGTCACCACCAGGCGGAACGGTCCGAAGGCATTGATGCGCTTGAGCCGCGCCTGATGGCTGGGGAAGCCCAAGACCAAGGTGTCGCGCGCCAATCCGCCATCGATCCAGGACAGCTTGTCGCTGGCGGTCTTGAGTTCGATGACATCGTCGCCATTACCGGCATAGATCAGATTCGCCGCCTGAGGCTTGCCCACGATGCGATTGCCAGCATCACCGCCGTAAAAGGCGGCTTCGGCCTGGGCTGCATCGCTGCCCGAACCCAAGGCCGCCAGCTGGATGGAGGTGGCAACATCCGCGCCCAAGCTGGCCGTGCTGCGCTCCACACGCAGGTCCACCCAAGCGGCGCCGGCATCACCACTGGTCTCAACCTTGACGAAGGCGGTGCCATCGCGCAGCGCCAGCATGGGATAGGACAGATGTCCCAGGCTGCCGATGCGATCCGGCTCATTCACGCCAGCATAGAGCTGGTAACCAGCTTCGTCGTAGACGGTCAGATTGAATGACCAGTCATTGTTGCTGCTGAAGCGATAGAAATTGCCCTTGCGCAGCTCCACCCGGTAGAGGCCCGCGCCCAGCACATCCGCGCGCTGCTCCCAGCCATGGGCATTGACCGGCGCCGGCTGAAACTGGCTCGCCGCCAAAGCCCTGGCTCCCTGGGCCACGCTCTCCGCCAAACGCCACTCGCTGTCATAGGCCGTGGGCTTGGAGATGTACGCCGAATGGACTGCCAAGGCTGATGCTGATGCTGGTGGCGTGGTCGGCGTGGTCGGCGTGGTCGGTGTGGTCGGTGTGGTCGGTGTGGTCGGTGTGGTCGGCGTGGTCGGTGTCGTCGGTGTCGTCGGTGTCGTCGGTGTCGTCGGTGTCGTCGGTGTGGTGGGTGTGGTGGGTGTGGTGGGCGTCGCCGAGCCGGGGCTCTCTCCGCCGCTACCACCACCGCCACATGCACTCAGCGCACCGATCATCAGCAGGCAGGACAGCGCCAGGCGCGTCCATCGCTGGGTCGGATCTTCCTTGCTCAACAACATCATCAAAGCTCTCTCCCTCTGTGTCAGCACTGTCGGTATCCGGGCCGGGCACTGGGGCCCATGGCAAGGCTCGCGGCCTACCTCGGTACTCAACGGGCTCGGCGGTGCGCGCGCAGACAGCGGCCTAGCGGGTGCGGGCGAAGGCCGCACCGTCGTGTTCGTGGATCAGGGCCGGTCCCAGCGCCAATCCATGGGCAGCCAGCCCTGGCGGAACAGTTCCTGTTGTCGATGCCAGGCCGGGTCCTGCAGCTTGCAACGTCCGCCGTCTTCGGGCGCCCAGCTGCAGCCCATGGGAGTGAGCGCGTTCTTCATGCGCTGGATCAGGGCTGCGTCCAAGGGCGCCTCGGGCGCCATGTCCGGGGCCAGATGACTCTTCAAATGGATGAGCCGGCTCAGGGCCTGAGGCGCAGACCACGAGGTCGTGGCATGGGGCACCGGCCCGAGATCCAGGCCGTAGACAGAATCGGTGATCAGCGGTGGCGAGGCGTTGACCTTGGGCGGAAAGTCGCCGTTCACCATGCCGGTGCTGATGAAGACATCAACCCAGCGCCGATCCTCCGCATTGGGCTCCAACACCTCGGGCCGCTGCGCCCCGGTCACGCCATCGGCCGGCAGCTGCGCCGCGGCGGGGTGAAACAAGCTCACGCGCACCCGGTTCGCCAGCGGCAAGGCTTCCAGGGGGTGGCTGCCGGGCGATAGCGCCACGCCCGCAGCCTGAACACCCAGCACGCCGGGGCTCTCGAACAAACTCGCATACAAAGGCCGGAAGGCCATGATCAAACCCTGAGCCTCGCTGGCGCTGAGCGAGCCGCCACAGGCCAACGGTCCCCAGCTGTCCGGCAGGTTCGAGGTGTCCAGACCGCCGGACAGATTGACATAGTCCACCCCATGGCGCTGCATCACCACACTCAGGCTTTGCGCCATGCGCTGCACGCCCTGCTCCAGCGCCGCCCAATCCTTGGCGCAGACGGCGCCACGGTGGGCGCGCATCAGGGCCGTGATCGGGATCGGGTCCAACACCACAAAGCCGGCCTGCGGATTGGACTCGACCAGCTGGGCCAGCACCATATTGCCGTGCGGCACCCGATCGACCATGGCGAAGTCACGGGGCCCGCGCAACAAAGGCCGCAAGGCGCTCAGCCAATCCGCCGGCACATACGTCGGCCGCTGCTGACCGGCGGCGTCGCGGTACTGAAACCCGTCGATGCCGCGCAGCAGCTCGGCACCCCAGCGAGGCGTGCTCTCGATCACCGGGTCATGGGCTTCCACCAGGCCGCTGCTTTCGCTGACGCGGTAGTAGCCCAGCATGCGCGAGCGATAACGCAGCGTGGCGGCGTGGCCAATGCCACTGTCGACCAGCAAAATCGTCTGGTCGGCGCGCAGCTTAGCCGGCAGCGCTTGCCCCTCGGAGAATCGGATCTTGCGCAGCGGTTCGCACCACCCCGTCTGGCTTTGCTGGCAATCCAGGGGCTCGATCCTGGCCTTCTGTTCGGCCACCCAGGCATCAACCTGCTGACGCAAACGCAGCTTGTCGATGCCATCGGGGCCGGGCGCCGGCACCGGATCAGGCGGCTGCACCGGCGGCGGCGCGGGGGGCGGCACCTCGCTTCCACCACCTGCACCGCCCCCGCCGCCGCAAGCCGCCAGGCAGGCACTGAACCAGCAAGCCCAGAGCCCCGCACTCCAGGGCCGGCGAGCGGCGGGCGCCAACCCCGGCGCGGCGGGTCGGCTCTTGGACGTCAAGTTCCATGTCATGGCGGGCTCCTCTCTCAACTTGTTCTGCTTCTTGCTAACGCGCATCAGCAGCAGACAGGGCGCGGATGCAGGCGCTGCGCAGTCTAGGGTGGCCGCTGTCGTGGCCCGCTCATCGAGGGCGCCGCAGGATCGCTGATCGCCCGACTTTTGGGGGAGGCCTGCACCAAGGCTCGCAGCCGCGCCAGCCGACCTCTGAAGGGCACGCCGATACGCTGGTGCCTGCAAGGCTGACTCGTCCGTGGCAGGATGCTGGCCTCGCCGCCCTGCTCACCTTCATCGCCCGCGCCGCCCCCGCGGACACCAGGTCGGCACGACACCCACCGAAGTGACTCACCACCCATCAGCGAGGAACAGCCCATGGCCCAGATGATCGAGTTCCAGCGCCCCGACGGCGCCCACAGCCCCGCCTACCTGGCCACGGCCTCACGGCCCGATGCGCCGGGTTTGATCCTGTTGCAGGAATGGTGGGGGCTGAACGAGAACATCCGCGCCACGGCCGACCGCTATGCGGCGGCCGGTTTTCACACCCTGGCGCCCGACCTATACCGTGGCCGCCAGGCCAGTGATGCTGACGAGGCCAGCCATTTGATGAGCGGCCTGAGCTTTGCCGACGCCACCCACCAGGACCTGGCCGGCGCCCTGCGCCATCTGCGCGAGCACTGCGGCAGCCCCAAGGTCGGGGTCAGCGGCTTTTGCATGGGCGGCGCGCTGACGGTGGCGGCCGCCGTGCATGTGCAGGGGCTGTCCGCGGCCAGCTGCTTCTACGGCATCCCGCCGGCGGACTTTGCCGCGCCGCAGGATGTGAAGATCCCCTTCCAGGGCCACTACGCCGACATCGATGATTGGTGCACACCCGAAGCGGTGCGAGCCTTTGTGGTCCAGCTGCCGCCGGGCGCCGAAATCCACCACTACCCGGCCGCCCACGGCTTCTTCAACAGCAGCCGCACCCATGTGTATGACGCGGCCTGCGCCGAGCAGGCCTGGCAACGCACGCTGGCCTTCCTGCGCGCGCGCTTGGGCTGAGGCGCTCAGGCCTGGCGGCGCTGGCGACGGGCCTGCAGGCCCTGCCGGCCCAACAGGCCCAGCAAGCCGAGGCTCATCAGAACCACCGTGCCAGGCTCGGGCACCGGTGCCAGCTCCAGCTTGCCCAGCAGGCCGTCGCGCTCTTCGTCCG
>Ga0187843_10000735_pt1 | contig 22235 bp, 22 predicted proteins | sample SpaLakP09_SKY_43_FD_134516 | JGI IMG/M metagenome (GOLD analysis project Ga0187843, IMG submission 134516) | Oligotrophic lake water microbial communities from Sparkling Lake, Wisconsin, USA - SP09_SKY_43 | ecosystem: Environmental > Aquatic > Freshwater > Lake | place: USA: Sparkling Lake...
GTTCGACGGCGTGGCCGAACCGGCGCGGCGCGAGTGGTTTGTGCGCGGCACCGAGCAGGCGCGCTGGGGCGCGGGCAGCCAGTTGCAGCGCCAGGCTTCGGCCCTGGGCATCGTCAGCCCGGTGGACGGCAGCCTGTTCGCGCTCGACCCGGACATGCCCCCGCAGGCGCAGAAGATCCGCTTCGAGGGGCAGGACGGTCAATGGGAGCTGGACGGCAAGATCCTCGGCCGCGGGCGCCAGCTGAACTGGGCGCCCTGGCCGGGGCGGCATCAGCTGCGCCTGCTGGACGGTCGCGGCCGCGAGCTGCAGCGCATCAGTTTCGAGGTGCGCGGCGCCCGCCTGAAGCCTGGCGCGCCGTCGTCTTCTCGCTCAGCGCCTGCGCCTTCGCCGGCAGGCCTTCGCTGACCCAGGCTTCGAGCAAGGTGTAGGTCACGGCCAGCACCACCGGGCCGATGAACAGGCCCACCAGGCCGAAGGCCAACAGGCCGCCGATCACACCGGCGAAGATCAGCAGCAAGGGCAGATCGGCGCCTTTCTTGATCAGCCAGGGGCGCAGGAAGTTGTCCAGCGTGGTCACCAGCAGGGTCCAGATCAGCAGCACCGTGGCCCAGCCGCTGTCGCCGCTCCAGTACAGCCAGGCCACGGCCGGAGCCAGCACCAGGGCCGGGCCGATCTGGGCCAGGCAGGCCATCAGCATCACCGCGCTGAGCAGGCCGGCAAAAGGCACACCGCTGATCCACAGGCCCAGGCCGCCGAGCGCGGTCTGTACCAGGGCGGTGACCACAATGCCCAGGGCCACGCCGCGGATGGCCTGGCCGGCCAGGGTGATGACGGCATCACCTTGCTCACCGGCCAGGCGCCGGGCAAAGCGCCGCACATGCATCACGGCGCTCTCGCCATCGCTGTAGAGGATGGCCGCGATGGCCACGGTGAGCAGGAACTGCAGGCCGACCATGCCCAGATTGCCCGCTTGCGCGGCCGTCCATTTGAGGCTGCTGCCGACATAGGGTTTGATCATGGCCAGCAGCGAGCTCAAGCCCTCTTGCGCCACCTTGTGCCAGAAGGCCGCCAGGTTTTCACCGATCACGGGCAGGCTGGCCAGCCACGCCGGGGGCTCCGGGATCTCCGCGTCGAGCAGCTTGGGTGCCCAGGCCATGACCTGGTCGGCATGCGAGACCACCGTGGACAGCGCGATCGACAGGGGCACAAACAGCAGCAGCAGCAGGCCCAGCACCATCACGCCCGTGGCCAGGCTGCGCCGGCCCCAGAGCCGCGCCTGCAAGCTCTCCATCAGCGGCCAGGTGGCCACCACCACCATGGTGGCCCAGACGCTGGCGCCCAGAAAGGGCTGCAGGACCCAAAGCGAGGCAAAGATCAGCAGGGCCACGGCCAGCACGGCCAACAGGATCCGGGTGATGTCCTGGCGCGGCGCGTCATGCGGGGCCGAGGAGGGCTGGGGCGAAGAAGGCTTCATGGTCGACAGGTTCGGCACGGCGGCCGGCAGCAGCGTTGGGCCCGATTCTCGGGCCAGAACGCTGCCGCGCCTTCGACCTCAGCTCAGGCGGTTGTGGAGGCCGCAGGCTCAGGGGTGCTCGTTGCGCGCGCGGATCACCAGGTCCACCAGATCCGAGCCGCCGCTGGCGAAGTTGTTGCTTGCGTTGTGGGCGCTTTGCACGGCCACGGCATAGGGCTGGCCATCCCAGTAGCCCCAGAACGCACCGCCACTCTGGCCTGGCCAGACATCGCCCTGGTGGCTCATGCTTTCATGCGAGTCCGGGCTCCAGAAATCACCGTCCAGGGCGATGCCGTCCTGCCAGATCGGGCGCTGGCCACCGGTCAGGTCGCCGGGGTAGCCGACATGGGTCCAGTATGCGCCGCCGTCCCAGCTGTCGCTGTAGGACTTGGTGCCCAGCCAGCCGGTGGCATTGCCGACATTGCGATCCAGCACCACCACTACGTAGTCGAACTTGGCCTCGTTGCTGTCGATGGAGGGCGGCGTCACCTTGACCTTGAAATAGGTGCGCACCCCGTAGGCTGCGCCGTAGGGCGCGCTGCCGTTGTAGTACATCGGCGTGAACTTGAGCCAGCCCGTGGTGTTGTTGGGTCGCCAGTCGATCACATGCGAGCAGGTCAGCAGATGGCGCGGCCCCACCATCACGCCGCTGCCGTTGCCCAGCGGGCTTTCTACCCGGCCATTGCAGCGCCAGGGGTAGGCATTGCTGTAGAACACGCGCCGGCCGTCGGCGCCGAAGATGGTCTTGGCCCCCGGTTTGGCCTCAGGCAGGTAGTCCAGGCGCTCGATGAACTTGGGCCGGCGCAGGCTGGCCGGCTCCAGGCGGGCGCTGAATTCGACATCGACATGCTCGGGGATGAAGGCTTCGGTGCCGGTTTCAATGCCCTTGTCGCTGAGTGCCGCGGCCTTGCTCAGGGATTTGATCTCCACTGCTTCGGTGCCGCGCGGGTAGCTGCGGCCGTCGACTTCGATCATGGCGGGCGCCTGGCTCAGCAGCTTTTCGCTGAGACCGGCCGGCACGCGGGCGCTGGCCTTGCGGGATTTGAGCTTGAGCACCGCCTCTTGCAGGCTTGGGGCGGGAAACTCGCGGCTCAGGTCCAGATGTTCTTCCATGGTGCAACTCCCAAAAATGGCCCGCGCAGGGCGGAGCCGGTGGCCGACGGACTCGCATGGAGTCCGGCTGACCCGGTTGTGTGAAACGACAAAACGAACGAGACGACAGGGCAAAGGCGTGGGCGAGGGCGTTGAAATCAACGCAGCTCTGCGCACAGCGCGCAGCTCGCAAACCCAACGAAGTCATGCTGCATGGGGCCCGTGGTGCAGCCAGCATCGGGCTGGGCATGGCAGCGAGGCCGGACCGTGGCTACCCTGGCTGAAGGCAGTCCGCGGTGGCGGCCGGGCGGTTGTTGTGCGGGCTTTGGCAGTTCCAACTGCCGCGATCCGTACCGCTCCGATGCCCATGCTAGGCCGCACAGGCGCACTCACAACCCCTAGCTTCTGGCTTGTCAGTCCCGGGTTTAGAGTCAGCGTCGACATCGGTGAAAATTCCCCGCATGTCCAAGAAAACAGCCCATGTCAGCGAGACCCCGGCCACGCAGTTCCTGCGCCAGCGCCAGATCGCCTTCAGCGAGCATGTCTACGACTATGTCGAGCATGGCGGTACCGCTGAAAGTTCGCGTCAGCTCGGTGTGCCCGAGCACCAGGTCGTCAAGACCCTGGTCATGCAGGACGAGCGCGCCCAGCCCTTGATCGTGTTGATGCACGGCGACCAAAAGGTCAGCTTGAAAGAACTGGCGCGCCAGATCCCGTGCAAAAAGGTCGAGCCCTGCAAGCCCGAGGTGGCGCAGCGCCACAGCGGCTATCTGGTCGGCGGCACCTCGCCTTTTGGCACGCGCAAGACCATGCCGGTCTATGTCGAGGCCAGCATCCTGGCGCTGGAGCGCATCTGCATCAATGGCGGGCGGCGCGGCTACTTGGTGGGTTTGGACCCGCGGGTTCTGCCGGAGCTGCTGCAGGCGCGGGCGGTGCAGTGCGCCAGTGCAGAATAGCGCCCCATGCAAGATACTTTTTTCCCTGTTCTGGCCGCGCTTGTCGGCTACCTCGTCGGTTCCCTGTCCTTTGCCGTCATCGTCAGCCGGGCCATGGGCTTGTCCGATCCTCGCAGCTACGGTTCGGGCAACCCTGGTGCCACCAATGTGCTGCGCTCGGGCAACAAGGCGGCGGCGATTCTGACCCTGGTGTTTGACGCGCTGAAAGGCTATGTGCCGGTGCTGCTGGTGCTGCAGTTCGGCGCCCGCTTCGGTCTCGGCGAGGGCACGGCGGCTCTGGTCGGCCTGGCTGCATTCCTGGGTCATTTGTGGCCGGTGTTCTTCCGCTTCGAGGGCGGCAAGGGCGTGGCCACAGCGGCCGGTGTGATCCTGGCGCTGAACCCGGTGCTGGGTGCCGCCACGCTGCTGACCTGGCTGGCGATTGCCTATTTCACCCGCTACTCGTCCCTGGCGGCCATCGTCTCCGCTGCGTTCGCGCCCATCTACGAGATGTTCGGCTGGGGTACCGGCCCCAATGTCGGCGTCCTGGTGCTGATGGGCCTGCTGCTGGTCTGGCGCCACAGCGCCAACATCAAGAAGCTGATGAATGGCACCGAAAGCCGTCTGGGCCAGAAGGCGGCCGCTGCGCCGCCCGCCGGCAGCAGCAAGAAACACCCGCATGGTCCCGAGGCAGTCCATGCCCACGGCCATTCGCACAAGCATCCCAAGAAGAAGGAAAGGCAAGCAACGAAATGACGACGATCCAACGTTTTGATGTCGGCGCCCGCATGTCCGAGATGGCCGTGCACAACGGCGTGGTCTACCTGGCCGGCCAGGTGCCGGAAGACGCCAGCCAGGACATCACCGGCCAGACGGCCCAGGTGCTGGCCATGATCGACGCCTTGCTGGCCCGTGCCGGCAGCGACAAGAGCAAGATTCTGCGCGCCCAGATCTACATCGCCGACCTGGCCGATTTCCCCGGCATGAACGCGGCCTGGGACGCTTGGGTGGTGCCAGGCCACACGCCGCCGCGCGCCACGGTCGAGGCCAAGCTGGCCCGGCCGGAGTGGAAGGTCGAGATCGTCGTGACCGCTGCGGTTTGAGCGGCAGACGTCAACACGGCAAAAGGGCGGTGTCGAAATGAGTCGGCGCCGCCTTTTGTCTTTGGGGGCTGTGACCTGGCGCGAGCTCTGGCCGCTGCTGGTGATCGTCGCCGTGGTGTGGGGGCTGAGTGGTTGGGCCCGTAATGGCATGCATGAGGGCCAGGCGCAAAGTCTTCGGGAGAGGGCAAGACCGGGCGATATCGTGATGCTGTCCAGCCGCAGCTGTAGCTACTGCACCCAGGCGCGTGAATGGTTTGAAGCGGAGCGCATTCCCTACGCCGAGTGCTTCATCGAGAGCAATGCGCAGTGCGCGCAGCGTTTCCGGGAGACCCTGGCGCAGGGCACGCCCACCTTCCTGGTTCGAGGTCAGGTTATCGTGGGTCTGGATCGGGCGCGGATGGTGGCGCTGCTGGAGCCACCGAGGAGTGCCGTGCAGCCCTAGTTGGGGCAAGGGCGCCGCGTGTGCGAACTCAGCCGGCCCGCAAGCATGCGGGCCGTCCTGAATGAGGCACAAAAGGCCGCGCAGGCGGCCTTTGTCCCCATTCAGCCCCCGCGCTTGCAAGCGCAGGGGCCTGAGTTGGCCACAAGGTCCTGCGCAGGCAGGACTTTGTGCGCGAACTCAGTCCTCGCTACTGAAGACGAGTTTGACTTCGTGGGTTTGCTTTTCGCCGTTGCCTTCGAAGCGCCATTCCATCAGGGCTTCGGTCACGGCGCGGTCGAAGATGCGCGGCGGTTCGGATTCGAGGATCTGCACATCGATGACCTTGCCGTCCGGGCCGATGTTCATCTTGGCCTTGACCGAGCCGGTCTTGATGTTCTTCTTGGTTGCAGCCGCCGGGAACTCAGGCGGCACCTTCTTCAAGACCTTGGGGGAGGCCGTGGCGCTGGTGGCGATCAGGAGGGCGCCGAGCAGGCCAGCCGATGCGCGCAGCATCTGGGTGAGCAGCGTGGGTCGATTCGAAGGGGTCATGTTGTTCCTCTGCTGTGGTCTTGGATGGGGTGGCAAAACAGATCGCTCTGCGCTCAGCGATGGGTACGGAAGAAGCCGACGGCCTCCAGCAGGCGCGAGGAGCTGCTGGTCAGGGCTTCGGTGGAATGGCTCAGTTCGCTCACCAGGCTGGCGTTCTGCTGGGTGCTGCGATCGAGCTCGTTCATGGCGTTGTTGACGATGCCGACACCGGCCGCCTGTTCCTGGGCCGAGTGCGAGATTTCCTCGATCAGCTGACCCATGTCGTTGACTTCGTTGACCACGCTGCTGATGGTCACGCCGGCGTTGTTGACCAGGTCGGTGCCGGTTTCCACCTTGACCGTCGATTCCTGGATCAGCACCTTGATCTCTTTGGCGGCCGAGGCCGCACGTGAGGCCAGGGCGCGCACTTCGGATGCCACGACCGCAAAGCCGCGGCCATGCTCGCCGGCACGCGCCGCTTCCACGGCAGCGTTCAGGGCCAGGATGTTGGTTTGGAAGGCGATGCCATCGATCACGCCAATGATGTCGCCGATCTTGCGCGAGCTGGCGCTGATCTCTTCCATCGTGGCCACCACCTGGGCCACGGCCTTGCCGCCGGCGCTGGCCGAGTTGCGGGCCTTGCTGGCGATGCCGGCCGCCTTGCGGGTCAACTCGCTGGCGCCGCTGAGGTTGGCGGCGATCTGTTCCACCGATGCGGCGGTGGTTTGCAGGCTGGAGGCCGAGCGCGCCGTCCGGTCGGACAGATCGTTGTTGCCGCTGGCAATTTGACTGGAACTTTGCGCCACGTCGGCGGCGGCCGCGCTGACGCTGCTGACCACGCCGGACAGCGCTTCCTGCATGCCTTGCATCACCTCCAGCATCTGGCCCAGCTCATCGCTGCCAGCCACGCCGATGGTGTGGGTCAGGTCGCCGTTGCGGATGGCATCGGCCGCGGCTTGTGCTTGCTTGACCGGGCTGACGATGGAGCGTGCAATCGCCAGGCCACCGGCGCCGCCGATCACCACCGCGGCAATCACCAGCACGACGGTTACCAGCACGGAATTACGGGCCAGCTCACCCCCGGCGACGGCCAGGTCGTGGGCGCTCTCGAATTGCAGATCGACCAGGCCCTTGAGGCCGTCTTGATAGGCCTGCTGGGCCGGACGCACATCGGTGATCAGGCTCTCGCGCGCCTCATCGGGGCTGCCGTCCTGCTGTACCTTGCGGAACTTGTTGACCGAGGCGAAGAACTTGGCCTGGGCTTCCTTGACCTTCTCGACCTGAGCAGTTTCTTCACTGCCGTCCAGACTGCTTTGCAGGCTGGAGAGTTGTTTCTCGCTCTCCTGCACGGCGCCGTCGATGGCGGCTTTCTGCTTTTTGATCTGCCGGGCTTCGTCCAGCAGCAGCAGATCGCGTGCGGCTCGGGCGATCACATTGACATTGCCTTCCAGCGAGTTCGCTGCGGCGATCTTGACCAGGCTTTGGTTGGCCGTGGTGTCCAGATCCTTGGCCAGCCGGTTGGCGCTGTAGGCGCCGTAGCTGCCGATGATGATCAGCAAGACGATCAAGACGGCATAGCTCAAACCCAAGCGCTGGCTGATACGCAGTTTTGAGAGAAGACTCATGGCGGGCGCTTTCTTCCTAATGACAACAAACATCCACGGCTGACGCTGCCACCCTGTTTTTTTGTGTGAGCAGCCTACCCGTGGATCTTCGGCAGGCTGCTGGAAGACTGAAGGATCATCGCAAAGCCCGTCTCGTGGTCAAGTTAAAAAAGCCCCAGACTTGCCGCATTTCCGCGCCCCTGGCGCAGCAATTCTGGGTTTTCGTGACTCATGTCGATGATGGTCGTGGGTTCTCGGGCGCAGGCGCCGGCGTCCAGGATGGCCTGAAGCTGCTTGTCCAGGCGATCGGAGATCTCTTGCGCGTCATTCAGAGGTTCGCTGTCGCCGGGCGCGATCAAGGTGGTGGCCAGCAGGGGCTGGCCAAAGATGGCCAGCAGGTCCTGGGTCACGCGGTGATCGGGCACGCGCAGGCCGATGGTGCGGCGCGAGGGGTGGGAGAGGCGGCGCGGCACTTCCTTGGTCGCCTCCAGGATGAAGGTGAAGGGCCCCGGCGTCGCCATCTTGAGCAGGCGGTACTGGCGGTTGTCCACGCGCGCATAACTGGCCAGCTCACTGAGGTCTCGGCAGAGCAGGGTCAGGTGGTGCTTGTCGTCGACGCCGCGAATGCGCCGCAGCGCTTCGGCTGCCGCCTTGTCGTCCAGATGGCAGACCAGGGCATAGCTGGAGTCGGTGGGGATGGCGGCGATGCCGCCGCCGTGCAGGATTTGCGCCACCTGCTTCAGGAAGCGGGGCTGCGGGTTGTCCGGGTGAACTTCGAAGAACTGAGCCATGGGCCATTGTGGCGCTGGCTCCGGCGCGCGTGCGCGGGGCGGTGCGAAAAAGACACGCGCGTCCCGCGGCCCGGGTTCACGCCCTCACTGCGGCGGATGCACCCGGTCCGCCAGCTCCAGCCAGATCGGCTGCAAGCGGCCGGACAGGGCGTCCAGCCGGCCGAGGTCGATGCGGCTCTCGTCGGGTGAATGGAAATCCGAGCCGCGCGAGGCCAGCAGGCCGAACTCCAGTGCCGTCTCGGTGTACTTGGCGGCCTCAGCGGCCGTGTGGCTGCCGGTCACCACCTCGACGCCGCGACCGCCGTGGGCGATGAACTCGGTGAAGAGCGCGTACTCCTCGGTGGGCGTGAAGCCGTAGCGCGCCGGGTGGGCGATCACGGCCATGCCGCCGGCCTCGCGCAGCCAGCGCACCGCATCGCCCAGGCCGGCCCAGCGGTGTTCGACATAACCGGGCTTGCCCTCGGTGAGGAAGCGGCGGAACACCTCGCTGATGTCGCTGCAATGGCCGGCTTCCACCAGGAAGCGAGCGAAATGGGTGCGCGAGATCAGCTCCGGATTGCCCACATACTGCAGCGCACCTTCGAAAGCGCCGGTGATGCCCACCGCCGCCAGGCCAGCCGCCATCTCGCGGGCACGCGGCTCGCGGCCGCCGCGGGTGGCGCGCAAGCCCTGGATCAAGGCCTCGTTGTGGTGGTCAAAACCGAGGCCCACGATGTGCACCACGCGGCCGGCAAAGCTGACCGAAATCTCCACCCCGGTCAGGTAGGCCAGGCCCTGGGCCCGGGCGGCTTCCAGCGCGCGCTGCTGGCCACCCACCTCGTCGTGGTCGGTCAGAGCCCAGAGCTCGACGCCATTGGCCTTGGCCCGCGCCGCCAGTTCCTCGGGCTGCAAGGTGCCGTCGGACACCCGCGAGTGGCAATGCAGATCGGCATTGCTGAGGTGGTGGAGGGCCCACTGGTGGACGGGTTGGCGGTCGAGGTTTGGATTCACTGGGCCATTTTAGGCGCCGGCCTCTTCTGTCATCGCCTCGACGATCATCTGCACCCGCTGCTGACCCTGGTATTCGTCCAGGCTCAGGCGGTAGGCCAAGAGGCCGCGCTCGGGCACCGGCTCGATGTGGCCGAACCAGATCGCATCGCGCAGCGCGCCGCCCTGGCGCAGGCGCAGCTTGAGGTGACGCTCGCCGACGATGCGCTGCGAGATCACCTCGACCCGGTCGCAGAACAGCGGCGCTTCGAAGGCCTGGCCCCAGACCTGGGCGTCCAGTGCGCGCACGGTGTCGGCGGTGAACAGCTCGGGGGCCAGGGGGCCATCGGTGCGCAAGGTGCGGGTCAGGGCGGCTGCGTCCAGCCATTCGGCGGCCACGTCTTGCAAGGCCTGGTCGAAGCGCTCGAAGCCGTCGTCGGCCAGGGTGCAGCCGGCCGCCATGGCGTGGCCGCCGAACTTCTTGAGCAGCTCGGGGTGGCGCTTGCTGACCAGGTCCAGGGCGTCGCGCAGATGAAAGCCGGGGATGGAGCGGCCCGAGCCCTTGAGCTGTCCATCGGCCCCGCGGGCGAAGACGAAGGTGGGCCGGTGGATGCGGTCCTTGAGGCGCGAGGCAATGATGCCGACCACGCCCTCGTGGAACTCGGGTTCGAACAGGGCCAGGGCTGCAGGCGGCTCCCCCTTGAGGCGCGGGTCCTGCATCAGTTCGTCGAGCTTGAACTCGGCCTGCTCGCGCATATCGGCCTCGATCTCGCGCCGCTCGCGGTTGATGGCGTCGAGCTGACGCGCCAGTTCCAGGGCACGGGTCGGGTCGTCGCTGAGCAGGCATTCGATGCCCAGGGTCATGTCCGAGAGCCGGCCGGCGGCATTGATGCGTGGGCCCAGGGCAAAGCCGAGGTCGAAGGCATTGGCGCGGCTGCAATCGCGGCCGGCGGAGGTGAACAGGGCGGCAATGCCAGGCTGCACCCGGCCGGCGCGCATGCGCTTGAGCCCTTGCGCGACCAGGCGGCGGTTGTTGGCGTCGAGCTTGACCACATCGGCCACCGTGCCCAGGGCCACCAGGTCCAGCAGGCCGTCGAGCTTGGGCTGCGGCGTGTTGTCGTAGCGGCCGCGCTGGCGCAGCTCGCTGCGCAGGGCCAGCAGCACATAAAAAGCCACGCCCACGCCGGCCAGGTTCTTGCTGGCAAAGCCGCAGCCGGGCTGGCTGGGGTTGACCAGGGCGTCGGCCGCGGGCAGCTCGATCCGGCCTTCGACCACGGCGGGCAGGTGGTGGTCGGTCACCAGCACGCGCAGGCCCAGGGCCTTGGCATGGGCCACGCCGGCCATGCTGGCAATGCCGTTGTCCACGGTCATCAAGAGCTGGGGCCGTTGCGGCAGGGCCAGCTCGACGATGGCCGGCGTCAGGCCGTAGCCATGGATGGCGCGGTCGGGCACCACATAGCAGAGCTGCTCGGGCGCCGCGCCCAGCAGGGCCAGGCCGCGGAGGGCCACGGTGCAGGCGGTGGCGCCGTCGCAGTCGTAGTCGGCCACCAGGCAGATGCGCTGGCGCTGCTCGATGCAGTCGGCCAGCAAGCGTGCGGCCTCCTGGATGCCTTTCAAATCCTCGGGAGGCAGCAGGCGGGCCAGGCCGTCGTCCAGCTCCTCGGCCGAGCTGACGCCGCGCGAGGCGAACAGGCGCGCCAGCAGCGGCGCGATGCCGGCTTGTTCCAGTGCCCAGGCGGTGCGAGGCGGCACCTCGCGCGTCAGCAGGCGGGGCGCGTTCACAGCGCCCCCAGCAGTTCGGTGGTGTTGGCGCGCGGTGGGCTCAGGCGCTGCCACAGGCCTTGCAGGGCGCCGCTGGGGCGCAGGCTGTAGCACTGCGCGAAGCGCTCGCCACACAGGGTCAAGCGCAGCGAGGGGTGGGACTTGCGCGCCAGGTCGAGCGCGCGTGCCACCGGACCGGCGTCCAGCGCCACCCAGGCTTCCGACCAGGCGGCCAGTCGCCCGCCAGCAAAGGCGCGCGCAGGCGCTCGTCCAATTGCAGCTGCGCGGGCAGCTCGCCGCCCTCGGCGCGGCCGCAGCCACTGATCCAGACCGAATTGACGGCCAGCACGCCGCGCTGCTCCCGCGCCTGGTTGAGCGGGTGTTCGTGCAGCAGCATCTGGATCTCGTTTTGCAGGCGGCGCAGCAGGCGGGCCTCGGGCATCCAGGCCGCCACATTGCGGGCCAGGATGCGGTCCAGGCTGGCGCTGGCCAGGCCTTGCAGGCTGGCGTGGCCGATCAGCCAGGTCTGGCTGTCCACCCAGTGCGCCGCCCAGCCCTCCTGGCTGGGCCAGAGCTCGGCCAGGGCCTCGAAGAGGGCGCGCGAATCGAACTCGCTGAGCTGCAGATCCTCGGGGTTGTAGGCGGTGATGTGGTCAGCACCCACGGCCAGATGCAGGGGCGTCAGGCGTCCCCAGGCCAGGCGCTCGTCCAGCCCCAGGCTGCGCGCCAGCCAGGCAGCGGTGGGCAGCTCGCCCGGCGCGGCCTGGCTGCCGCGCAGCTGGGCCAGGGCCAGTTCCTGCGGGGTGTTGAGGCTGTACTCGTCGTCGCCGATGGCCGCGCCGTCCGGGCTCAGGCGGCCCAGCAGTTCGCTCAAATGGGGAAGGTTCAGCTCGCCCAGGCTGTGCTGGCAGGCCTCGCCCAGGGCGCTGGCGTGGGGAATCATCAGATGCATGGGCGTGATTATCGAGGCGCGGGCGCGCCGCTGCCGCAGGGCTGGCGTCATGGAAGCGTCACAGGCCTGCCATGGCCGCGACATGGGCCCGGTCGAGACTGCCCGCCATGCCGCACGACCCCGCCACCTCCCGCGCAGACTGGGCCTTGGCCGCCCACCCTCCCGAGGCCGAGGAAGGCCCGGCGGAGCCGCCCAGCCGGCGCTACCGCACGGTCTGGATCTCGGACCTGCACCTGGGCACGCCGGGCTGCCAGGCGGTGGCGCTGCTGGAGTTTTTGCGCGAGGTGGAGTGCGAGCAGCTCTTCCTGGTGGGCGACATCATCGATGGCTGGCAGCTGCGCCGCAGCTGGTACTGGCCGCAGGCCCACAACGATGTGGTGCAAAAGTTGCTGCGCAAGGCGCGCAAGGGCTGCCGCGTGGTCTTCATCCCCGGCAATCATGACGAGTTCGCGCGCAAATACCTGGGCCACAACTTCGGCGGCATCGAGGTGGCCAAGGAATGGGTGCATGAGACGGCCGATGGCCGCAAGCTCTGGATCACCCACGGCGACCTCTTCGACGGCGTGATCCAGTGCGCCAAGTGGCTGGCCCATGTCGGCGACACCTTGTACGAGCTGACGCTCAAGCTCAACCGCCATCTCAACAGCCTGCGCGCCCGCCTGGGCCTGCCCTACTGGAGTTTGTCCAAGTACCTGAAACTCAAGGTCAAGCGGGCGGTCAGTTTCATTTCCGATTTCGAGGTGGCGGTGGCGCGCGAGGCGCGCAAGCGCGGCGTGCACGGCGTGGTGTGCGGCCACATCCACCATGCCGAGCTGCGCGAGATCGACGGCATCCTCTACGCCAACGACGGCGACTGGGTCGAGAGCCTGACCGCCCTGGTCGAGCATGCCGACGGGCAGCTGGAAATCCTCGACTGGAGCGCCCACAGCACGGTGCTGGCCGGCCGCAGCCCGGCGCCGCCGCGCACGGAGCTGGCGACGCAGGGGCGCTAGCCGAACATGCCTGCATCTCGGTCGTCCGCTGCTAGTCCGTTCGGCTCATGGAACTGTCATATTTCATCCATAGAATGAATCGATGACCGTTCCTCAAGTGCCCGTCCAGCTGCTCAATCGCGAGCAGGCCATTCTTGAATTCAACCGGCGCGTGCTGGCCCAGGCCCAGCGCGCCGACGTGCCCTTGCTGGAGCAGCTGCGCTACATCTGCATCGTCTCGTCCAATCTCGATGAGTTTTTCGAGGTGCGTTTCGCCGACATGCTGGACGCCGCGCGCGATCCCGAGAGCCTGGTCAATAACCGCGATGTTGAGCGGGTGGGGCGCGCCGCCCACGCCCTGATCGACGAGCAGTATTCGGTCTTCAACGATCTGGTTATGCCGGCCTTGCGCGCGCAGCGCATCGTCGTGCTCAACCATGCCGACCGCAATGAGGCGCAGCGCCAGTGGGTGGCCAAGTTCTTCGAGCGCGAGGTGCGGCCGCTGCTGGTGCCGGTGGGTCTGGATCCGGCCCATCCCTTCCCGCAGGTGGCCAACAAATCCCTGCACTTCATAGCCCGGCTCTCGGGCAAGGATGCCTTCGGCCGCGACAACCGCATCGCCATCGTCAAGGTGCCGCGCGTGCTGCCGCGGGTGATCAAGCTGCCGGCCTCCATCAGCGACGGCCAGCAGGCCTTTGTGCTGCTGACCAGCGTGATCCGCGCGCATCTCGAAGACCTGTTCTCCGGCCGCAAGGTCGAGGCCTTCTCGCAGTTCCGTGTCACCCGCGACTCCGACCTGGAGGTCGATGAGGAAGAGGTGGCCAATCTGCGCCACGCCCTGCGCTCGGGTCTGACCACGCGCCACTTCGGCCGGGCCGTGCGCCTGGAGGTGGTGAACACCTGCCCGGCCGAGTTGTCACAGTTCCTGCTGGAGCAGTTTGGCCTGCCGGCGGCGGCCCTGTACCGGGTGAATGGCCCCGTCAATCTGGTGCGCCTGAACGAGCTGATCGACCAGACCGAGGCGCCCGAGCTGCGCTTCGCCGACCATGAGCCGATCTGGCCCCAGGGCCGCCTGCCGCGCCAGAAGTCGTTGTTCGACCGCCTGCGCAAGGGCGATGTGCTGCTGCACCACCCCTTCGAGAGCTTCGACCCGGTGGTGGAGTTCCTGCGCCAGGCGGTGGAAGACCCGGACGTGCTGGCCATCAAGCAGACCATCTACCGCACCGGCAGCAAGTCGGTGCTGATGGATCTGCTGATCGAGGCGGCGCGGCGCGGCAAAGAAGTGATGGCCGTGGTGGAGCTCAAGGCTCGCTTCGACGAAGAGGCCAATATCAACTGGGCCGAGCGCCTGGAGGCCGTGGGTGCGCAAGTGGTCTACGGCATCGTCGGCTACAAGACGCATGCCAAGCTGCTGCTGGTGACGCGCCGCGAGGGCGCCAAGTTCCGGCGTTATGCCCATCTGTCCACCGGCAACTACAACCCGCGCACGGCGCGTTTCTACACCGATCTCGGCTATCTCACGGCCGACCCAGAGCTGACCTCGGACGCCGATGCGGTGTTCCGCCAGCTCGCCTCGCTGGGCAAGATCAAGCCGCCCAAGCGCTTGCTGCTGGCGCCCTTCAATATGCACAGCCGCATGCTGGAGTACCTGGCTCAGGTCGAGCAGGCGGCGCTGGCCGGCAAGCCCGCCCGGGTGGTGATCAAGATCAATGCGCTGACCGATCTGGAGTTGATCCAGGCCCTGCTGCGCGTCTCGCAAGCCGGGGTCAAGGTGGACCTGATCGTGCGCGGCGCCTGCATGCTGCCGCCGGGTCTGCCCGGTGTCAGCGACAACATCGTCGTGCGCTCGGTGGTGGGGCGCTTCCTGGAGCACACCCGCATCTGCTATTTCCGCTGGGGCCCTGGCGAGGAGGATGAGGCGCTCTACCTCTCCAGCGCCGACTGGATGAGCCGGAATATGTTCCGCCGCATCGAGGTGGCCTGGCCGGTGGTCGACGCCCGCCTGCGCCAGCGCGTCATCGACGAGGGCCTGCTGCCTTATCTGCATGACAGCCTGGACGCCTGGCAGCTCGGCCCCGATGGCCGCTCCAGCCGCATCTCCGACCAGGGCTGCAGCGCCCAGCAGGCGCTGATGAAGCGCTACCAGTCGGATCACTGAGTGGATGGAGCGCGGGCCGTGGATCTGATTCTCTGGCGCCATGCCGAGGCTGAGTTGCTGCCCGAGGGCGGCACGGATGTGGCCCGTCGGCTCACGCCCAAGGGCGAACGCCAGGCCCAGCGCATGGCCGCCTGGCTGAACAGCCGCCTGGCCGCGAACTGCCGCGTGATCGCCAGCCCGGCGGTGCGCACGCATCGCACCGCACTGGCCCTGGGGCGCGATCTGCAGCTGCTGCCGGCCTTGCTGCCCGATGCGCAGCCGCAGGCGTTGCTGGAGGCGGCGGGCTGGTCAGTGACGGGCCCGGACCCGTGCGCCGGCGCAGCCCCGGTGCTGCTGGTCGGTCATCAACCGACCCTGGGCCGCGTGGCCGCGCTTTTGCTGAGCGCGCAGGATCAGGCCTGGGCAGTCAAGAAAGGGGCCATCTGGTGGCTGCGAGCGCGAGAGCGCAACGGCCGCCCTGAGGTGACCCTGCACACGGTGCTGGCGCCCGATCAGCTCTGAGCCGATCAGGCTCGGGCGCCTCCGAGCGGCCTCAGGCCAGCAGCAATTCCAGCACGCCTGAGCGAGCCCAGGCCTGCGCTTCTTCCTGGAGCAGGTAGAGCGCGCGCGGCTGGGTGTTGGGCAGGGCCTTGGGCAGGCTCAGGGTGATCTGGCGGCCGTTGCGGCGCAGGCTCAGGGCCTTGGGCTCGGTCACGCCGCGGGCATGGCAGGCGATCACCGCCAGGCGCAGGCTCAAGAGTTGCCAGAGCAGGCTTTCGTCACTCATCTGCGCTTCCAGCTTGCGCAGGCCGCCGCGCTGGCCCAGGGCCAGGTCGGCCAGGCGGCGCAGCTGGTCTTGCGAGAAACCGGCCGCGTCCACATGCGAAAGCAGGTAGGCGCTGTGTCGGTGGTGGTCGTGGTGCGAGACCATCATGCCGATCTCGTGCAGGGCCGCGGCCCAGGCCAGCTCGCGCTGCAGGGTGCGGCTGGCGCGCGGTGCCAGCTGCTTGTGCAGGCGCAGGGCCAGGTCTTGCACGCGGGCGGCCTGAGGCAGGTCGACGCTGAAGCGCTTTTGCAGCGCGGCGACCGAGGCCTCGCGCATGTCCAGCACGGTGGCGCCCTCGCCGGCGCGCTCGGTTTCCAGGCGTTCGACCAGGTCGAAGATCACGCCCTGGCGCAGCGCGCCCTTGGCCGGCCGCAGCTCGGGGATGCCGAATTGGGTCAGCAAGGTGTAGAGGATGCACAGGCCGCCGCCGACCACGGCGCGGCGGTCTTCCTTGAGGCCGGGCATGTCCAGGCGGTCCATGCTGCCGGCTTCCAGCGCGCGCTCGATGCACCAGCGCAGGGCTTCGGGCGTGATGCGGCCATCGGTCTGGCCGCTGGCCGCCAGGATTTGCGCCACGGCGCCTACGGTGCCCGAGGAGCCCAGGGCTTCCTGCCACATGGTGGGTTTGAACAGGGCGAAGGCTTCTTCCAACTCAGCGCCGGCCGCGACCTGGGCAGCGCGGAAGGCCTCGGGCGTAAACTGGCCGTCAGGGAAAAAGCGCAGCGACAGGCTGACGCTGCCGACCTGGAAGGATTCGGCCGTCAGCGGCTTGCGGCCCCGGCCCAGAATCATCTCGGTCGAGCGGCCGCCGATGTCGATTACCAGGCGCGGCAGGTTGGAGGGCTGCAGGCGTGCGACGCCGGCGAAGATCAGGCGTGCTTCCTCGCGGCCCGAGATCACCTCGATCGGGTAGCCCAGGGCTTCGCGGGCGCGGGCCAGGAAGGCATTGCGGTTGCGCGCTTCGCGCAAGGTCTGGGTGGCGACGGCGCGCACACGCGCGGCCGGGAAGCCCTCCAGGCGGCTGGCGAAACGGCGCAGGCAGTCCAGGCCGCGCTGCATGGCCGCCTCGGTCAGCATGCCTTCGCTGTCCAGGCCGGCGCCCAGGCGCACGGTTTCTTTCAGGTACTCCAGGCGCTTGTACTGGCCGCGTGGCAGGTGGGCGATCTCCAGGCGGAAGCTGTTGGAGCCCATGTCGATGGCGGCAAGCGGGGCGGTGGCCGGCGGCGAGAACTCGGCGGCGCGGGGGGCGGCAGGAAAATTCATGGCGGCATTGTCGGCGCAAACCGAGGCAGCTCTGTGTCGACTCACCATCGGTGTGGCGCTGCGTGGCGCTGCGTGACGATCATGGCGCTTGACAGGCTTGCTAAGATGAAAGCCAGAGCTCAGGTGGCGGCCGTCCAGGCCGGTCCACCGCAGCTGCAGGGAGGCTGAACAGCCTCCCCTTTGTTTTTATGACCGGTTGTGGGCGGGCGCTTGCCTCGCGCTGCGGCCGGTGTGGGCACCCGCCGGCACCCACCACCTGGAATGACATGACTCTGTTTTATATCGTGCTGGCCACCCTCAGTGGCGGCCTGCTCTCGGTGCTGATCGCGGCCAGTGTGACCGTCACCTTGCTGGGGCGGGTGGTGAAACACCTGGTGGGTCTGTCCACCGGCGTGCTGCTGGGCACGGCCTTGCTCCATGTGCTGCCCGAAGCCTTTGAGAGCCAGGCCAGCCCGCATGCCTTGTTCATGACCCTGCTGGGCGGCCTGCTGTTCTTCTTTCTGCTGGAGAAGGCCGAGCTCTATCGCCACAACCACCACCACGAGGGCGATGGTCACCACCACCACCATCATTTCGATGTCGAGCAGGCGGGGCGCGGCGGCCTGAGTGTGCTGGTGGGTGACAGCATCCACAATTTCTGCGACGGCATCATCATCGCTGCGGCGTTCCTGGCCGATCCGCATCTGGGCCTGGTCACCTCGCTGGCCATCATTGCGCATGAGATCCCGCAAGAGGTGGGCGACTACATCGTGCTCCTCAACGCCGGCTTCTCGCGCGGCAAGGCGCTCTTGTTCAATGCCATCTCGGGCCTGTCGGCGGTGCTGGGCGGGGTGCTGGGCTATTTTGTGGTCGGCCCCTGGGAAAGTTTGTTCCCCTTCCTGCTGGTGGCGGCCAGCAGCAGCTTCATTTATGTGGCGGTGGCGGATTTGATCCCGCAGCTGCAGCGCCGTCTGCCGCTGCGCGAAACCTGGCTGCAGCTTTTGTGGCTGAGCGCCGGTTTGGCGATTCCGCTGGTGGTGGTGGCGGTGTCAGGCCACCACTGATGTGATCACTGAGGTCATCACGGAGGCCGAGCGCAATCTCGGTTGCCCATGAAAAAGGCCGGCGCTGCACGCTGCAGCCCGGCCTTTGATTTTTGTGCGAGGGTGAAGGTTCAGCGAACCACCAGCACCGGCACCGTGCAGTGCGTCAGCACCTTCTGGGTCTCGCTGCCCAGCAGGAGCGCTTGCACGCCGCGGCGACCGTGCGAGGCCATGACGACCAGATCGCAGTCGTTCTTGCCCGCGTGCTCGATGATGGCTTCCCAGGCGTGCAGGGCTTCAAGGGTGTGGCCTTCATGGGGCACGCCGGCTGCTTCGGCCAGGGCCAGCACGGCCTTGACGCGGGCACTGGCGATGCGTTCCTGCGCGTCGAAGAACTCCTGCGGCGGCGTCGGCTGCATTTCCGACACGGCGCTGTAGGGGAAAGGTTCCTTGACGCTCAGCGAGTAAATCGTGGCGCCATGCACCTTGGCCAGGGCGATGGCGGTGTGGATGGCCTTGGTGGAAATGTCAGAACCGTCAGTGGGCACCAGAATGCGCTTGAACATGGCAAACCTCCGTTGTTGTGGGGTTCAGTTTCAGGGCAGGACCGCCCGCCCATCTTGCGCTATGTCAAGTGAAATGCCCAGTCAGGTTTTCAGCCCTGGGCCACCGGCCGGCTTGGGTCCGAGGACCATTCGCTCCAGGAGCCGGGGTAAAGGCGCGAGCCGCTCAAGCCGGCATGCTCCATGGCCAGCAGGTTGTGGCAGGCGGTGACGCCCGAGCCGCACTGGTGCACCACCTCCGCCGGGGCGAACGGCGCCAGCAGGCTGTGGAATTCCTGGCGCAGCTGCTCGGCCGGCTTGAAACGGCCATCGTCCTGCAGATTGGTCTTGAACAGGCGGTTGCGGGCACCGGGGATGTGGCCGGCCTTGGTGTCCAGCGGCTCCACCTCGCCTCGGAAGCGCTCGGGCGCGCGCGCGTCGATCAGGCGCAGGCGGCCCAGCTGACGCTGCAGCGCATCGGCATCCAGCTGGGGCACCAGGCTGTCGGGCAAGGGGAGGGGCGCGGTGCTGGGGTCCGCTTCCGTCAGCGCCGGGGCGGTGCTCAGCGCGCCACCGGCCGCCACCCAGGCGGCATGGCCGCCGTCCAGCACGGCGACTTCGGCATGGCCGATCCAGAGCAGCATCCACCACAGACGGGCGGCATACATGCCGCCTTGGCCGTCGTAGGCCACGACCTGCAGGCCCGGGCGCAGGCCGAGTGCGGCCATGCGGGCGGCGAACTCGGCGCGATCGGGCAGGGGGTGGCGGCCGCGGAAACGGCCATCCGGCCCGGTCTTGGCGGCGCTCAGATCGCGGTCCAGGTGCAGGTAATGCGCGCCAGGCAGGTGGCCCTGGGCATGGCTGCGTTCGCCGGCGGCGGTGTCGGCGAGGTCGAAGCTGGTGTCGATCAGCAGCAGGGCCTGGCCGGCGGCCTGGGCCTGCTGCAGTTCGGTGGCGGAGATCAGGGTCTGAAAGCGAGCGGGGTTCATGGCGTGCGCGATTCCTGGGCTGCGGTGGATTGCGGCGTTGATTGTCTACTTGCTTGGGCCCAGCTGGCGCCCACGCCGGCGGCCACGATCAAGCCCATGCCGATCAGCGCGCCGGCGTCGACCCGCTCGCCGAAGAACAGCACGGCATAGCCGACCGAAAACACGATGCCCAGGTACTGCAGCGCGGCGTTGACCAGGGCTTTGCCACGGCCGTAGGCGCGCGTCATCATCAGCTGGGCCGCGGTGGCCAGCAGGCCGACGGCCAGCAGCAGGCCGGCGCCATTCAGGCTGTGCGCGTGCAGGCCCTGGCTCAGGCCCAGCTGCTGCATGCCGAATGTGATCAGCGCCCCGGCCAGCACGCCGCCCAGCGAGAAGTAAAACACCACGCGGTACTCCGGTTCGCCGGACCGGCCCAGGCCGGCCACCTGCAAATAGGCCAGGGCCGAGAGCATGCCGGCGACCAGGCCGATCAGGCCAGCCGTGATCTGGTCTTGCGCCAGGGTCGGGCGCAGCACCAGGGCCACGCCGACAAAGCCAAGCAGCACCGCAGCCACCAGACGCGGGCGGACCGGCGCCGTCTTGAACAGCAGGGCGCCCAGGATCATGAACACCGCCATCCAGACCGAGGACATATAGCTGAGCGTCATGGCCGTGCTCAGTGGCAGCTGGCCGATCGAGTAGAACCACAGCGACAGGGCCAGCACGCCCGCCAGGCTGCGGCCGAAGTGCTTGAGCGGCACGGAGGTGCGCAGGCTTTTGCCTTGCGCCAGCGCCATGCCGCCGACGACCAGCACGCCGATCAGGCTGCGGTACATGACGATCTCGCTGGCGTCGTAGTAGGCCGAGGCCAGCTTGACGCAGACGCCCATGCTGGCGAACAAGAACGTGGCGGCGATGATCAGCAAGGAGGCGGACATGGCGGGCAGAGCAATCGAGGGCAGGGCTCAGAAAAGACAACGCCCCGGCAGGGCGGCTGCGCAGGGCGTTGCGAGGGCTTGGGCAGAGGGTGGCTGGGCGCTCAGCGATCCAGTTTCATCTCGCGCCGGTACCACTGGTGGAAATGGCGCATGCCGTCTTCCATCGGGCTCTGGTAGGGGCCGACTTCGTTGTCGCCACGCTCCATCAGGGCGCGCCGGCCCTGGTCCATACGCAGGGCGATTTCGTCGTCTTCTACGCAGGTTTCCATATAGGCAGCCTGGTGGGCCTCGACGAAGTCGCGCTCGAAGGCGGCGATTTCCTCGGGGTAGTAGAACTCGACGATGTTGGCGGTCTTTTGCGGGCCTTGTGGGAACAGCGTGGACACCACCAGCACATGTGGGTACCACTCGACCATGATGTGCGGGTAGTAGGTCAGCCAGATCGCGCCGGACTCGGGCGGGCGGCCTTCACGGTACTTGAGCAGCTGTTCATGCCAGCGCTGGTAGACCGGCGAGCCGGGTTTTGCCAGATCCTTGTGGATGCCCACGGTCTGCACCGAATGGTGCTCGCCGAACTCCCAGGCGAGATCGTCGCAGGTGACGAACTGGCCCAGGCCCGGATGGAAGGGGCCGACGTGGTAGTCCTCGAGGTAGACCTCGATGAAGGTCTTCCAGTTGTAGTCGCACTCGTGCACATGGACCTTGTCCAGCACATAGCCCGAGAAATCGAGTTGGGCAGCTGCCCCTAGATTTTTCAGCGAAGCGGCGACATCGTGGCCGTTGTCCTCGAACAGCAGGCCGTTCCACTCGCGCAGCTTGTAGTTGTTCAGGTTCAGGCAGGGATCGTGATCGAAATGCGGTGCACCGATCAGCTCGCCCTGCAGGCTGTAGGTCCAGCGGTGCAGAGGGCAGACGATGTTGCTGCGGGTGTTGCCGCGGCCGCGCAGCATCACGGCTTGGCGGTGGCGGCAGACGTTGGAGATCAGCTCCAGGCCTTTGGGGGTGCGCACCAGGGCGCGGCCTTCTTTTTCCTGTGGCAGGGCGTAGTAGTCGCCCACCTCCGGCACGGCCAGGGCATGGCCGATGTAGCGCGGGCCGGCCTGGAAGATCAGCGCCTGCTCGCGCTGGAACAGAGCTTCATCGAAATAGGATGTCACGGGCAGCTGGGTGACGGTGCTGGCGTCTGCCGAGTTGGCAGGGCTGGCGCCGGAGCTGTGCGGTGTTTCAATCACTGAGAGGGCGATGCTCAGGTCGGACATGATCCAAGTGGGTCTCCTAGGAACCGGGGTGTCGGCCCATGCCAACACCGGCCGCGCCAGATGCGCGCAGGCCTGCTGTGGAAAAGAAAAGGATGAAAAAGCATGCAGCCCAGGAGAAGCAAGCTGGGGTGCTGCTGAACGGCGCCCCGTGCGGGTTTCTACTCTGGGGCTTGCCGTGCTGCGAGCAGGCAAGGAGGCGGGATTGTACCCAGGCCAGCCTTCAAGCGCCCCGGCCTGTCAAGTTACCCGCCGTTTCAGTCGTGGCGGCCGGCTGACATTGCCGCTGCGGGCGGGCGTGGCGCACTGACTACAATCGCGGTTTGCTTGTCTCGAACAATGACCCGATCCAGCAGCGCGTCCAAAGCCGCATCCAAAGCCGCCGCTTCCCAGGCGGAGGAGGATTTGGCACACCTCAGCTACGAGCAGGCGCTCGGTGAGCTGGAGCGTTTGCTGGCCGATATGGAGGGTGGCCAGCTGCCGCTCGATCAGTTGCTGGAGAGTTACAAGCGGGGTGCCGGCCTGTTGGGGCTGTGCCGATCGCGACTGCAGGCCGTAGAACAACAAGTCAAGGTGCTGGAGGGCGAGGGATTGAAACAATGGGGAGAGTCCTGAGCGTGGATGCTGGTGTGTTTGAACAATGGA